>Ga0182737_1003346_pt1 | contig 11944 bp, 4 predicted proteins | sample eDN5th30CBELigOP_FD_128878 | JGI IMG/M metagenome (GOLD analysis project Ga0182737, IMG submission 128878) | Enriched Organic Plus compost microbial communities from Emeryville, California, USA - eDNA 5th pass 30_C BE-Lig OP (version 2) (version 2) ... | reverse complement strand
TGTTGGCCGTAGGTGGCAACCGACGTACACAGTAACGCCGATGCCATGATCAGTAATTTCCGTTTCATATATCTTTTTTCCCCTTATTCACTAATACCGTATTGCAAAGTATCCCTTCCGGTGTTCCCATTTTCCGTTCACCTTCACCTCCACGATGTAGAAGTAGGTGCCTGCGGGCAATTGCTGCTGCGCCGTGCTGACGCCGCGGAACACCACCCGGTCGTTATCATAACCGCCGGCTTCCCACAGCAGCGTCCCGTTACGGCTGATCACCGTCACACGGTTCTCCGGGAAATCCTTTATACCTTCCACCATCAGGAACTCATTGATCCCGTCGCCGTTCGGTGATACCGCCGGATGCACACGGATCGGGAAGTTCGAGGAACGATCCGTCACAACAATGGTCACCGTCACCGGTTCGGCCGCTTCGTGGTTGCCGTCGCCCGCCTGGGTGGCCGTAATCCGCACCGTACCCAGCCGGAAGATATTCAGCGTGCTACCGCTCACCGTAGCAACCTGTTCGTCGTCCACTTCCAGCGTTACCGGAAGACCGCTGCCTGCTGACACATCCAACTGGATGCTGCCCGCGCTCCGGTCAACCTCCGCAGGGGCCGTGAAGGTGATCGCCTGCCCGGCTTTCACCACCGTCAATGTGGCCGGATCGTAGCTGAAGGAATAGTTCGATGACTCGCCGCCGCTTACCGTAATCGCATAGCTGCCCGGTGCGCTTGTCTCCGTGGCATCCGTTGCTGCCGAAGGTATCCGGTCAAGCGAAGAAGCATCCTCTCCGGACACGAAACCGTCGTAGGACACTTCAAATGCCGGGTTGGCTTCGCCGTAGGCCCGCTTGGCATCTTGTATGCTGACCGAAAGCGGTGCCCTGACGATGTGCAGGGTTCTGCTCACCGCTGCTGCCGCAGCATATTCCAGACTGCCATCCTGGCTCGCTGCGATCACCACCTCTCCTGCGCTGTGGATATGGAGTTTGTTATCGTTTCCGATGGATGCGATAGCTGTAGCGTTGCCTTCCAGATCCGTCACCGTATAGCTCACCGGCAGGCCGCTTGTGGCCGTTGCGCCCAGTGTGACCGGTCCCTCGCCGTAAGTCACCCCTTCCGGTTCAACAAAGGTGATCGTCTGTGGCTTGTTATCCACCAGCAGTAAGCCTACCGATACCGAGCGCTCCCCCTTGCCGCCGGAAACAATGCCGTTCGCCTGAAGTGTATGTTGACCCAGTTCCAAGTTTGTGGGCACCGGCAGCGTGCCCGCAAAATTGCCCGAGCCATCTACCGTCAGGTGGCCCACCAGCTCGGGTATCGAAAACAGGTACACCGTCACCACAGTACCCGACTCAAAGCCGTTGCCACTGATGTAAACCGCGGCACCCGCGCCTCGTACCAACCGGATGACCGCATCGATCGCCGAGATCGGGATCCGCTCGCCATTCGTGCCCAACGAGGACAGTTCCATGGCATAGCCATCCCCACGGAGCCTCAAATATTCTTCATCTACCACCTCTAGCGTAATGGCCTCGATGCCACCGTCCGTAATCACCACTGTCTCTCCAGGTTCAGGTTTGGGAAGTTCACCGTCTGCGTTGGGTATCGGCTTTGTCGGGATGATGTCCGTAAGCGCCGCACTGAACACACCGGTGCCAACAGCGTTTTCAGCAGCAACACGGAGCCGGTAGGATCGATTGTTGTCTAAGCCGATTACTACGGCCTGCGTGTCGGCAGAGGTGGCGTGCTTCGCCGCAATCCACGTTTGTCCACCGTCATGGGAATATTGGATCACGTAATTCTTAATCGGCTGTCCGCCATCCGAAGGAGATTGCCAACTTAGTTTCACCTGCCGATCTCCAGCAGTAGCCGAAAGCCCGGTCGGTATACCCGGAACCGCCCCGGGCTCTACCGGAATATCTGAAACCGTGAATTTCACCACCGTCTCGTTGCCTTCCGTATCCCTTACAATCAGTGTATATTCACCTTCTTCGGTGATGGTTGTACCTGATGTATATGGCTTTCCGTTCAAGGTCGCCGTACCCACTTCGAAGATCGGCGTCACCGCTTTGTTGTATACCGCACCATTCGTAACTCCCGTCACTACAGGGTTCGCTTTGTAAAAAGTTACGCTACTCCCATCCGTTGTAGCCACCACATCCACAGCCTCATTGCCTGCGGCATCGCCAAGACCGCTTACTGCAAATTCGATGACCCCTTCGATGTCGGCCGTCGTAAGCACGTATTCCGCCTTCCACGACAGACCGCCGTCATCCTCCGCACTCACGGTTGCAGCCTGACCTGCGATCGTTACTAACGGTGTCCGGATCGACTCACTCGCAGTAAATGTTAGTGCCACTTTATTCCCTACCTTTGCTACGGAAGCGGTCGCATTATTCGATACGATAGCCACAACCGTTAATTCTGGCCGGATGCCATCGATGCGGATACCCACCGTTGAAACCGGGCAGTAAGAAAACGTTGCATCAAGGACAATACCATCAATATCTTTGTCGCCCTCCGCCACCTTATAGCCAAAGATTACCTCATGGCCATTGTCGGACGTTCCGACAACGGATGCTTTTTTGGACTGATTGCCGACCGTTAATTGCAGGGAAGGATCATCGCCGACATTCACAGGCTGGTGAAAATCAACTGTAAAAAGAAGCTTATCACCTATTTTATACATGCTATCCGCAGGAACGGTCAACCGTGGCGTGAGCACCTCGGTATACTCCAAAGCACCAATATCCACCGTGCCCCACGCAAGTCTCGGATTGCCTGCCACATCATTGTGACCGGTCAGCGAGTCCAGCCCGCCTGGATACCGCATATTATCGCCCGCATTTATTGCCGGGCTGCACCCCACAAGTTGGTAGTTGCCGGCAACGGTCGGAACATCTGCGGTTGCAGGTTGATAATCTGCAAAGATATCCGAAGGTAAGCCTACATATTCTTTGCCATTAACCACATTATGGCCTTCCAATCCACCAATCAGGTTGTTTCCGGATAGCGGAGATATAGTACCCTCATAATCGGCTGGTCCATTGCCCCAAACTAGGCTGTTCTGCAACGTCGCACTTCCTCCATCGGCTACCTTTATACCCGCATCTCCGGCTATGTTACCGCTGATCGTTGCGTTGAGTACATTTACAGTCGAGTTGCGCCCCACATAGATGCCTCCGCCACCTCTTGCAATATTGCCCGTGATAACGGTATTAATCAGTGTAATCGACGCACCGTCAGTAGCGGTCAAGCCACCGCCTCCGCCGTCGGAAAAATTGCCGCTGATCTTCACATTGATCAATACCGGGTGCGAATCGCCGTCGCTACTCAGGGCACCGCCGTAACTTGTGGCATTATTGTTTTGTAGAACCACATTGATCAGCGTTGGTGAAGCATTGACATTTGCAATTCCACCGCCTTTATAGGCCTGTATATTTCCACTGATCATCAAATTCCGTAAAATCGGTGAAGCAAAGTAATTACGGATTCCCCCACCAAAAGCTGACGTCGCAATACCTTTGGTAATCGTAAAGCCATCTAAAATCGCCGTTGCAGCCAATGTGTCTTTTTCGCTATAACTATTATCGACGACCGTTCTTTCCTCATTCCCCGACAAAATCGTCTCATTTCCGACCCAGTTGCGTTCGCCCAGCTCCGTTTCATTCCCCGAAAAACCACCGTAAATTGCGACTCCATTTTTCATGCGGAAACTGGTGTCCGGCGCAACGTAAGTGCCTGCCGCTACCCAAACTTCGCCACCGCCTTTCGCAGCAAGTACGTCGATCATTGCCTGCAGGTCGCTGCTTGCCGTACTCCAGCCGTTTCCGATTCCGGTAGGTGTCCCACCGTTGCTTTGTGCTTTTACAAAACGGACACTGCTACCGGCAACCACCGGTCCTACGCGGAGGCTTTCTACGGCCGTTCCGTCGTCTTCGCCGTCACTGGGCAGTACCTCCACACTAATCCATTTATCGACATCCCCAGCCTGTAGCACATAGGTCGCCGCTGTAGCTCCCTCAATGGTTGTTTTACCCCCCTCTCCCACGGCGGTATCATAGCGGTACCACGTAAAGGTCGAAGCCTCTGTATCTTCATCGGCATCCAAGTAGGTATAATTGGCGGACAACCTGCCGCCCACTTCCAGCAACCCCTCGGCCGTCACACCGGAAACTACCGGCGGTGTATTGGGTATGATAGGCGGTGTACCCGATGTCATCACGCTGGGAATACTGCGGGAGACAGCGACAAACAATTCATTTGCGTGGGTGAGCCCTGCCCATATCCCCATTTCTGCAGCTGCCTGAGCGGTCCAGTTGATTCCATCCGGACTGGTCATCACATAATTATCACCATGCCTGGATACCGCCACGAACTGACCTTCGCCATAGGTGACATCCATCCAAATGCCTCCGTGTGTGTTTTCCACACTCCAGTTGGCACCATCGGTGCTGATCATCGCCTTGCCGTCATCAGACACCGCAACAAACCGATCGGCACCATAGGTTACCGCTACCCATTGGCCGGTTGTCTCCGGGGTTTGTACCGTCCAATTCTCTCCATCCGGACTGGTCATTACATAATTGGAACCATAAATAGACACCGCTACAAACTGCCCGGCACCATATGTGACAGACAACCAGTAGCCCTTATGCGCCAACACCGAGGTCCAATCCGTTCCGTTTTCGCTGACCATCACGTGATTGCCCTCGCCTCCCTCAAAAGCAACAGCCACAAACTTGCCATTGCCGTAGGTCACCGATCGCCAAGTCCTATCTTCCGACGCCGGGTGGGCATCCCAATTGACGCCATCCGTGCTCGTCATGACACGATTTGTTCCGTCCTGCGCAACTGCAACGAACTTTCCATCTCCGAAGGTGATATCTTGCCAAGCATTGCTTTCCGGAACAGTCCGCGCCGTCCAATTCACCCCATCCGGACTGGTCATGACCCGGTTTGTGCCCCCATAGGCCACTGCTACAAACAAACCATTTCCATAAGCCACCGAATTCCATTGACCTTCCGGTGCTGGTGTCCGTAATGCCCATTCGCTGCCCGGAACTGGGCCGGCTTCCCCAATTGGCCCTTGAGCTTCACTTTCCACCCCTGTTCCGTCAACAGAACCATCATTCGGTGTTACCTCGAAGCTGATGAACTTACCTTCGTCCTCAGCTTGTAACGTATAGGTTTTTTCAGTGGCACCATCAATGGCAGCCTTATTGGAAACCGATGCATCATCCGCTCGGTACCACTTAAACGTTGATTTATCTTCGTCGGCATCCGGATCGTCGAAGGTGTAGTTCCCTATTAGCGTTGCGCCTACTTTTAATGTACCCGTAAACGATATATCCACTGCGCTAGGCACACCATTAGGTATACTAACCTCGCTTTCATAAGCTCCGATGTCAATGATGCCTCGGAGACTGTATTCATAGAGCCGCTGATTACCTGCTACATCCTTATCCTCATCCAGATTACCGCCGGCCGATACATAGGCATCGTTGCTGCCTGCATTTGCAGCCGGACTGGTCGCTTTGAGACTCAGGTTACCGCCCGTCGTCGGCATATCGGTCAGATCTATGTCTTCCTCAAATTGCGGATCACCGCTAATGTTGTTACCACCATTGACACCGATCGTTCTTATCCAATCGCCATTGTCGTCTAAGCTATTGGCAATAAGGCTGTATGAAATAGACGGGATGTAAGGGAGATAGCCAGTGTAGTTGAAAATAGATGCGGAAACCGTTTCAGCATCCCCGCCAGCCGTGTTATTCCAAACGATCGAATTGACCAATTCAAAACCAGCAGTACTGTATATACCGCCGCCCGCACCTGCCGCATTGCCACTGATGGTAACATTGGTGAAGGTCGAATTACTTGCATTATATATTCCGCCACCTTGGTTTGTCGCTGAATTACCGCTGATGACGACATTTTTAACCGCTAAAGCACCTGCATAGATGTAGAGCCCCCCGCCCTGACTTGTTGCCGAATTACCGCTAATCACCACATTCGTCAACTTGGCATCGGCGCCTTGACTATACATTCCACCACCGTTAGCGGCCACGTTGTCTATGATCGATACATTGGTAAAGGTTGCAAGGCTACCGGAATTATGTATCCCCCCACCTGTCGTAACAGCGGAATTGCCACGAATAACCACGTCGGTAAAAACCGGCTTAGACTCGATTCCGCTAATGATAATTCCGCCAGCTTGGCCTACGGTAGCCGTATTGTCACGGATGGTTACATTCGTAAAGGTTGCATCAGCACTGTTCATCACCCCTGCCGCATAAGCTGCGGAATTGTTACTAATGACCACGTCGGTCAAGGTAGGATTTCCACCTTGGATAGAAAATCCGCCACCCCACTCTCCCGCGATATTGTTGCGGATGGTCACATCGGTCAGCTTTGGACTCGAACCGTCTTCACTTAACATTCCCCCCCCACTATTCGCCGCCTCATTGTATTCAATCGTAACGTGATTCAACACGGGAACGGCACTACTTCCATAATTATACATGCCACCGCCATCATCATCGGTCGCCAAATTATGGCTGATTGTGACATCAGTGATCATGGGAGATGCGCCATCGTTATGCATTCCTCCGCCTCCTCTTAACGCTTTATTGCCGATAATGGCCAGGTTGGCAAGCGTTGGTTTACCGCCCAGGTTGGAGATGCCACCGCCCCTAATGCCGTTTGGCCCGGTATCGGCATTGCCCGCCGTGATGGTAAAACCATCGAGGATAGCGGTATTAAGCGTCGCCAAACCCGTCACGACGTGATAGCTGTTGTTTCCTATTATCTGCGTAGCAGGATCGGTGATGATTTCTTCCGCATCATCGTTGCCAATATCGCCGCTTAGAATCGTCTTGTAGGTTTCCCAATTGCGTTCATCCATCGTAAGTGTCCCGCTGTTGGGAAATCCGCCATAGATTTCCACGCCACTTTGCAATGGAAAGGTAGCCGCGCGGTCCGACGGATTGCTTGTCGGTGTGTATTTGCCTTCGGCCACCCAGATTTGCAGCGTACCGTCGGTCGCTGCGTTCCAGTTACCCTTGGCCCATTGTAAAGCGTCCGACAGTTCATTGATGGCGTTGGGCCAGCTGTCGCCGGATCTGTTTCCGCCTTCAACGTTTTTATTGACATATAAAATTCCAGCTGCATCCGGACTGATTTCTGCCGGTGCCGGTTCATCGCGCAGGTAAGGATAGGCTGCGCCCCCATCTACGGCCCAATCGTTGATGAAATCAAATCCATCAAACGATGCAGCATTCTTAAACTGACTATCTGAAAGTCCGGTCATTCCACTGGATGAGCCGCTGCCTACGGCGTTAGCCCGTCCTGAGGTTGTCATGTTCCAGTAACCATGCGTAACAGTCCCCTGAGCGCCACCCACCAAACCACCAACCTGGCTAGTACCCGACACGCTGCCTGTGGCGTAACTGGTTGTAATAGTCGTCGCCATATAATGGTAACCGACAAGCCCACCGACGACATTACCGCCCGATACATTACCCATGGCGTAGCTAGTAGTTATGGAACCGCTATTAGTACCGGCCAAACCACCAACATTATTACCGCCCGTAACACTGCCCGTGGCGTAGCTGGAGATGAGAGGACCACCATTAAAGCCTATCAGACCTCCAATATGGGTCACTATGCCTGAAACACTGGCCGTTGCATAACTCCGGACAGTAGTGCTATTTGCGGTCATGCCAATTAAACCGCCGACAGCGGAATTACCTGAAACGCTACCCGTGACGTAACACACTTCGATGGTACTGCCCGGTTGGACACTGCCTGCTAAGCCACCGACATTGTCACCCCCAACGATATTGACTCCCTCCAGGGCCACATTGCTAATCTTAGCCGGCTTGCCGATTATGCCAACCATACCGAACAGGCCGACATATGAAACCATATCAACCGTGGGGCGGTTTATGCTCAAACCCGTTATCTTCTTGCTATTTCCGTTAAACGAACCAACAAACTGAGCATCTATACCCGGCTTGCCAATTGGCTCAAACCCGGCACCACTGTTCCATCCTGCTGTTACTGAAGCATTGATGTCGGCGACGAGGATAAAATGCTTGTCCAAATGCTCCCTCATGGCCTGAAGCTGTTCTACAGTTGCAATCTGATAGGGGTTGTCTTCCGTGCCGCTGCCGCCCGCAAAGGACACACCGGGGACACTCCCTGCCAGGCGGGTGACAATCAACAATGTAAGTAATGTGTTAAGCAGCAGCTGTCCGACTAATTTCGGACCCGTTGAACGAGTAAAAATATGCATAGGTATACGGTCTATTAAGCAGTGAGAATGAGATTGTGTTCGATGGTTAGGGCATGGGTAAACATGCCTAAGTAAATTTTCATAGTAGTAGATATTTAGTCGCAAAGAAAAATATTCCGATTAAGAATATGCCCACCCAAAAGGGTAGTTTTTACTTTATATAGACACGCTTGTAGCGCCGTCAGCGCAACTGTCTCCTTCGTGTCTCCTTGAACGACGGATCCATCGGGTCCAATTACGAGAAACAGCCATCCAGACAGGTCACCCCTATGGGTGTATAGATACAGATTGCTTATCGGCAGTTACCAAAAAAACGGCAGAATCGGCTTACTATGAAAACCGATTACTACCGTTTTCCTTTTCGGCCGAAGGAGCGAATCGGCCATCGTTCAGGTGCCCCATTGTCTATGCGGTTATTACTTATAACGCTAATATTCGATCGTGTATCGCATTGTACGTTTTGCTACTGCTCCTCATTAACATGCTAGATAATATACATCGATTCAGCTAATTTATATAGTAGATGTATTACAAAGAAATGTATTCCATATTGGAATATACCTACCCAAAAGGGTGGCTTTTCATTTTTCCAACACTGCAACCCAAGGCCGTAATATGCTGGCAAAAAAACAGCAGGATCAGTCTTTTAAACTGATCACTACCGTTCTAAATATCGGCCAAAAGGAGCAATTTTTTGGCCAGAGTTCAGGTTAGCCCACATTAATATCACTGCAAAACTACGAAAGCCCATATGGCTAAAACCTTAGGTGGTTAAGCCATCCGGATATGGCTACACCTCCCGAAGAAATCTTAGGTCCTGTTATTTGATGCGATACACAATCATTGGCCTAATATTTTTTTTCACTATTAGAATGATGAAACAAAGAAAGAAATTCCCGTTAGGAATATACCTACCCAAAAAGGGTGGTTTTCTATTTTTTTAAACAAATGCGGAATGTTTCGGCATTGGTCTTGAAATTAGTTAAGCAGTTTCCTATATTTGATTGAACAACCATAAATACCGTAACCATTTTCTTAATGAAGTATACCGTAACTACATCGAGTAAAGACAATTTTGGGGACGTCTTGGAGATAAGTCCATAATGATACCATAATTTCTCCATAATGACACCCTAATTTTCTGTTATTTCATGGACTCAATAGGGACGGTTTATGATGTTATCAATGATACATGGTGAAGACAAGACAAATACGATACGGAGCGGCCCATTGCGCGGTACTTGGAGTTGGGAAGAGTGGCTGAATGGTTTGGACTGATGGCACTAAAGTAACTATAAATCAATATACGACCAAATTAAAACCAACTTTCAAAATGGCTTCAAAAGACAAAACGGAAAAATACGGGGTAAAATTGACAACATTGTTTACCGGAGTTATAACGGCAAACAGATTATGCAAAGGGCTCCCAAGCGGGTAAATCAGACACTCGCCACTAAGGTAAGCGCACTCGAATTCGGCTTGGCAGCCATATGCGCTAAGACAATACGCGAAGTCTTCCATAACGTATACGAAGAATACGACGGCTATATGGTAAGACGGCTTACTGCAACAATCGCTGCATGTATCCGGACATCGGACAACGATGCCGGAGCGCGTGATTTACACGATGGGGACCTGAGTTTATTGAAAGGATTCACATTCAATACAGCTGCACCATTTGAGCGATTGGTTGCCGTGTCACCGACACTTGAGGTGGTTCACAACGGTACCATCCATTTCCAAATGCCACTGTTCATTCCGAAGGAAGACGTTGTATACCCATCCAACCTTCTTCGGCCAAACGGCTGTTTTGGCATCTATATAGTGGCATTCAGCTTCCGTGACGGCCGTGTGCATATTATCGACTACGCCGGTTTCGACGTTGCGTACGATGAAAGCAATCCACGGGAAATCAACTGGACATGCAGCAAGCGACTTCCTAAAGGTTACATCGTTCTGGTTATATTTGGGTTGCGTTATTTTTCCTTGAACTGGCTGAAGCAACGGGTACAAACGACCGATAAGGACTTCTATCCGACGATCGTCCTCGATGCTTTTCATGTGACCGACGAAATGGCCACATTGGGAATCGAAGACAATCTTGAAGAGCCATCAGAGAAAAATTTGTCGGGTTTGGAAACAATAGAGGCCGACAGCCTTAAACGAGAGATCGCGAAACTGAAGAAAAAAGCGGCAAAAAAATAGCGCTTCCTACCTAAACCGATATACCGTCCGCGTACGGTATTCCGCTTTGGGTTCTAACACGGTCGACGGAAAATCGGGCTGGTTTGGCGAATCCGGAAAATGCTGCGTTTCAAGGCAGAATGCAGAACGATGTCCATAGGTTTTTCCGCCTTTTGCGTTCTGAACGTTATCCATGAAATTGCCGCTGTAAAACTGCAAACCCGGTTCTTCCGTTAACACATCCATGATAATACCTGTTTTGGGGCTTTCAACGGTTGCAACAAGCTGCAGACCCGGATCTTTTTTAAGCACGAAATTGTGATCATATCCTTTTCCGAGCAATAACTGTGCATCTGCGGTATCGATACGTTTCCCGATAGCGGTGGGCTGACGGAAATCGAAGGGCGTATTTTCAACCGATGCAATTTCGCCGGTCGGTATCAGGGTTTCATCAACAGGCGTATAACCATCCGCGCGGATAGTGAGCAGGTGGTCTAAAATGGTGCTGTCTCCCTCGCCACTGAGATTGAAATATGCGTGGTTAGTGAGGTTTACCACCGTGGCTTTATCGGTGTTGGCACGATAGGTGAGATCCAAACCGTTATCCGAAGTGAGTGTATAGGTTACGGTTACGTCCAGTTTACCAGGGTAACCCGCATCGCCATCGGGCGATATGTATTGCAACTCCAGGCTACTATCGGTCGCGTGCTTCACCTCCCACACTTTCATAAAAAATCCATTTGTACCACCATGTAGCGTATTAGGCCCATCATTGAGCTCTAATTGATATTGCTGCCCTTCCAGCTCAAACTGCCCCTTGGCAATGCGGTTGCCATACCGCCCCACGATTGCCCCATAAAATCCTTCACCCGGTTTCCGATAGGAGGCCAAATCTTTATATCCGAGTACAACATCTACCAGCTCGCCATTTTTATCGGGCACCTGTAGGCTGATGATCCGCGCACCGTAATTGGTAATGGCAGCTGTTGCGGTACCGTTCGTAAGGGTGTATAATTGCACCGAATCTCCATCTATTTCCACAGCGAAATCTGCGGGCGATACCGTCAATTCAATTGGTGTGGTATCCTGAGCTGACTGCTCCTGTGGCGGATTACAGGCCGATATTCCAACTATTGCGGCAACGATGGCCAACGACTTGCTTGCTTTGTGTTTCATGCTTTAAACAGTCTAACGGTACCCATACTTTCATTACATCTGCACAAGATACTGAAACCAAAGGTCCCCTATTCAACATCAGGTTTGTAAAATGGGATAATCCCTCGACAAAGATAAAAGTAAAATCGGTTTTTTTGCTGTTTGCACAGTCACGGTTTTACGAATTCGCCTCTTCACAACTTCACCGCTTCGCAACGCTGTAACGAATCTAATTTATAACCATTCTAAATATCTGTGTTTGACACATTTCTGACAGACCGCTGCAAGGAGATGTTGTACTTTTGTT
>Ga0182737_1003345_pt1 | contig 11944 bp, 10 predicted proteins | sample eDN5th30CBELigOP_FD_128878 | JGI IMG/M metagenome (GOLD analysis project Ga0182737, IMG submission 128878) | Enriched Organic Plus compost microbial communities from Emeryville, California, USA - eDNA 5th pass 30_C BE-Lig OP (version 2) (version 2) ... | reverse complement strand
CCGGCTTCGGGAGCAATCCACGAGACGCGGAATCGCGGCTGCGAGGCTTCCTGCGTCTCGCTCTCGTTGGCCCGATCGTCAGGCCGATCCATCGACGTCTTTTCTTCCGTCGCCGTCGATAGCCAAATGCCACTGCGCCAGCCTAGCTCCTCCTGCCGCTTGTAAGGCGGGCTTTCCGAAGGAAACGTCAGTCCCGGCGGCGAAGCTTCGCAGAAACCGCCGAAGCAGCAGCCGTTCAAAAAACAGCCGATCCGCCCCAGCGCCAGTCCCAGCACCATGCTGGGAGCAATCACGTCGGCAATCGCCAGCGGCGGCAAATGCTTGGATCGCAAGTAAAAGAATCCCGCCGGCAAACCGCCGAGAACCGAGCCATAAACGACCAGCCCGCCTTCGGTCACATCGGCGATCGCGCGCACCGTGCCCCAAAACGTCTCGCGCTGGAACTGTGGCCAATACTCGACGATGTAAAACAGCCGTGCCCCGGCAATGCCGAAGGCGAACATCCAGAAGGCGAGCGAAAAGATGATTTCGGGATCGAGGTTCACCTGCCGCGCACGATGGGCTGCCAGCCCCACGCCGCTTACGACGGCGATCAGCATCATCACGCCAAAGCCGCGCACCGGCAAACCGCGCAATCCCGTATCGCCGATCTCCTGCATCATGTTCGGCAGCAGAAAGACGATCAGCCCGGCGACAATCGCCCAAAGCGGCAGATAGCCTGACACCGTCTTTTGAAAACCGTCCCGCCGCGAAGCCAGCAGCACCGCCACCACGCCGACAACGGCCCAGGCGATCAATAGCCAGCCGAAGCCGAACACCGGCAGGCCGGCGAATTGCTCGGGAATGTAAAACAGAGTCGAACGCACGATGGCATTCCGCGATTACGCTTGCCGATTGCTCGGCGGAGTAAGAATCATGTTATCGATCAGCCGCGTCGTTCCTACGACGGCGGCGATCAGCGCCACGACCGGCCGCTCGATCGTTTCGGGCTCCTCGAGCGTCTCGGGATCGGCGATGGTCGCGTAGTCGAGCCGATCCACCGCGTCGGCTAGCACGTTTTGCATCGCTTCGCGAACGACCGAAGCACGGCGTTCGCCAGCCGCGACCAACTCCTCAGCCCGCCGCAGCGCACGCGACAGAGCGAGGCTCCGCTCCCTTTCGGCGGGGGAAAGATACCGATTTCGCGAACTCATGGCGAGCCCATCCGGTTCGCGCACGATCGGGCAAACTTCAATCCGGATTGGCACGTTCAGATCAGCCACCATTCGCCGAATGACGAGCGCCTGCTGAAAATCTTTCTGACCAAAGCAGGCGACGTCGGCTGGCACAATGTTGAACAGCTTCAACACCACCGTGGCCACGCCGCGAAAATGCCCCGGTCGACAGACGCCTTCCAGCGGCGCGGCGACGGACGGCGGCTCCACATAGGTGGAATATCCCGGCGGATAGACTTCCCCCGGCTCGGGCACAAAGGCCAGCTCGCAGCCGACGCGCCCCAAGGCTTCGAGATCAGCCTGCAGCGTGCGCGGATACTTCCCAAAATCCTCATGGGGAGCGAACTGCGTCGGATTGACGAAGATTGTCGTCACCACCACGTCCGCATACTTGCGGGCTGCTTCGACCAGGCTCAAATGCCCGTCGTGCAGAGCGCCCATCGTCGGCACGACGCCGACGCGCCGACCGGCGGCGCGCAACTCGCGAACGCGTCGCTGCATCTCAGCGACCGTGGCAATCACTTCCGGAATGTTGGAGGCCGTCATTCTCAGATTTTACCGCATTGCGGCCAGCGCGGCGATGACCTCGTCGGCAACCATGCCGGCGTCGTCCGTTTCGAGCCACAACGTCGGGCCAACGTCCGGCTGGCCGACGCGTTGCCGCAACCGCCGCCGGCGAGCCTCCGCCGCCGCGTCTTGGACCTCCGCAGAAGCGAGAATGACCACCAGCTTCGGCGATGGCGCAATGGTTGAAGCCTTTTCAGGCTCCTCTTGCGGCCAATGCGAGAGCAAATGCCAACGCTCGGGCTCCGCCGACGTTTCCGCCGCAAGCGTATCGGCAGAAATGCCTCCGCGATGAACGACAACGTCGCCGCATCGTTCCGCAATAAGTCGCAAACTCGCTTCGCCCAGCTCGTCGCTCAAACCGGCCAGCGCAACGATTGCTGGCGCCGTATCCAAATGCGTTAAGAGCCGCTGAATCGTCCAGCCATTGCGCGGCCACACCATGTCGGGAGCAATTTCGACGGCTGGCTCGAGAGCAAACCGGCGAAACGCCATGCGCGGATGCGGCAGCGTGAGCGTCGGCGTCTGCAGAATCGCATCACCGTAGAGGAGCAGATCGAGATCGATCGCCCTTGGTCCCCAGCGTTCTTTGCGCACGCGTCCCAGCGCCGCTTCAATCGCCAGCAGCTCTTGCAAAAGATCTTCCGCAGAAAGCTCGGTCTCGATCAGCCCGGCGGCGTTGCAGAACGTTTCCTGGTCCGCAGGACCACCCGCCGGCTGCGTAGAGAAGAAGCGACTGATTCGCAGCGCCTCGGTTTTCGGCAGTTGGCCGATTAGCCGCCAGGCGGAAGTGAGCGTCCGCTCACGATCGCTGAGATTCGAACCGAGTCCAATCAGGCACTGCACCATGCCGTCACCTTAGTGATGCGGCGGCGCGTTTGCCATCATTTGAAAACTTGGGGGGGATTCCGTTCCTCGACCAGGTCGCCGACTGTCGTTCCACATTCAGTCGTCGCCCCCAGTGATTCAAATGAACGCGCAATCAGTGCACGCAATGCTTTTGTGTTCGTTTTCCACTCTTCGCAAAGCACTCGAGCGATCCTTCCGCTCCAGCGCCAAAACTCGCCGATTACGCGAGCGCGAACAATGGCGTTCCTACCGTACAACCTGCAAGACTCGTTCTCGACACACCGAAGAAGGCCGGCATGTTTGGGCCTGCTTGCCCGATCGTTCGTGGTGCGAATTGAAACTTAGAGGAGTATCGCATTGGATGAGAGGTGGCTTCTCCTCGGTCGCGATGTCGCACGGAAGCTGTCGATTGGATCATCTTGCTCACGTGTGCAACGAGCGTTCTCAACCCACCGAACAAGGCATCATTTTGCGAAGCTCTCGTGAATTGTCAAGCAAGGCGCGAGAAGAATTTTGATTGATAGCAGCGACAGCAAATTTTCTCGCGCGGTTCTCGCGCTGCACGCATGCGCAACGCGAATATCGACACCCACTACCACACAGTTTCGCACCAACTAACGCGCACTACCTTCGCAAGTCGGCGATCAGTTATCATCAACGATCGTTGTTACGAAGACAGTTTGCGATTGGCAAGCGCCGGAATTTGCAGCCGAGCTTCGCGCACCTTTGAGCGCTCGATCGTCGCGTAAATAATCCCTTCGCCCCTTCCATCGGCCGTTGACAACGCGTTCCCCCACGGATCGACGATCATCGAATGGCCGAAACTTTCCCCGCACGGTTGATGCGGCCCCACTTGATTGGCAGCGACGACGTACGCTTGATTTTCAATCGCCCGCGCGCGAACCAGAATCTCCCAATGCAGTTCGCCCGTCGTGCGCGTGAACGCAGCCGGAAGCAACAACGCCTCCGCGCCGCGGTCGATCAGGCGACGAAACAATTCGGGGAACCGCAGATCGTAGCAAATCGCCACCCCCACGCGCAGACCGGCGATTTCAGCAACAACCATTTCGCTCCCCGCCGTTAAATGATCCGACTCGCGCGACGTCACCTTGCCCGGCACATCGATATCGAACAGGTGAATCTTCGCGTATTTCGCGACTAAATCTCCATTCGGGCCAATCACGACCGCAAGATTCGCCGGCCTGGCTGCAGCCGACTCGCGACAAGCGATCGAACCGACCAGCCAAACGCGATGCGCTCGAGCCCAGTCGCGCATTTGCGCAATCGTCGGTCCATCGATCGGCTCCGCTTCGCGCGCCGCTTGTTCCAAATCGCCATACAGGTTGAACAGCTCGGGCAGCACGACCAGCTCGCTCCCCGCCGACGCCGCTTCGGTAACGAGCCTCTCCGCGCGCGCCAGATTCGCCCGCTTGTCGAGCCCCGCGTTCATTTGAACCGCTGCCACGCGCAAGGCGTCGCTACCACTGGAGCCGTTGGTGTTCATAAGAAAATTCCGATATGGTTACTCGATCCGCAAAGCGCTACGTCGGCGTCAACGACTCAAGCGACGTCAATTCCCCTCAACGATTCCAAGCCGCAACGCAACTCAGCGACTCGCATCAAACTTCGGCGCCGGCTGCGTGCGGACAATTTCGTCGATCTCGCTCTGCGATAGCGAGCGCACGACGCCTTGTCCCTTGTAGATTCGCATCCCTTTACGGCGGGCGTAAATTTCGCGGCGAGTCCGCCCCGCGGGAGCGTCGGGCCAGCGTCCCGATAGTTCCTCGAACTCGAACAGCAGCGGCGCAACGCGACGAATGTATTGCCAGTAACCGCGGTTGTCGGTCTGCACGACGAACACGCCTCCCGGCTTCAGGCTGCGATGCACTAGCGCAAGAAATTCCGGCGTCACGAGCCGCTGCTCCGCCTGACTTTCGTCGTGATACGGCTGCGGATGATACAGGTGAATCTCATCCACCGACGCGGGGGCCACATACTGGTCGAGCAATTCATACGCGCCGATCACCGCCAGCCGAACGTTGTGCAAGCCGCGCTGGTTTGCCCGCTTCGTGGCGTAGCGAATCACCAGCGGCAGGACGTCGATCGCAAAATGGTTCCACTCCGGATGGCGCAGCGCGTGCGACAGCGTGAACCGGCCGTTGCCGCATCCCAGATCGAGCAGCACCGGGGCCTGGCGACCGAAAATCTGGTTCCAGTCGAGCGGCCCCGGCGGCGGCAGCTGTTTGATTCCCGTCTTCGCCCACTTCTCGGCAGGCAGAATCGCCCCGGGGATGGGCACTCCAAAGTCGTGATCACTTTCGGCGGCAGGCATAGGGTCCAGTTATACCAGCCGCAGCCGCCCATCGGCTGGGCCCCGGATGGTCACGAGTCCAGCCCCGAGCGACGGGGCGGAACTCGCGTTCTGCCATCCACTTGCCGCTTTTTTTGCCGACCGATAGCATGGAGAATCGCGACAGTGGTTCGCTAATCGTCAGGGAAGGCAAACCGGGAAATAGCAACAAGATAGGACCATTTTCGCCTTGTTAAGAACCAGCGAGTGGCGCGACTTGGCCGCTCGGGCAGACTATTCCGCGCGAATCGGGTGAGAAAAAGTCGATAATCTTGATCGACGCCGCGCCTACACTGGACGTAGGCCGGATCGATCCCGTCCTGGCCCAGCTTGCAACATTTGCGGCATGGCGAAAGGCTGCACTACCCCCGTACCTTTTTTGGCGAATCGTAAGTAAGTCTCATGCATGAACCTCGGGAGGTCGTCCTCACCGGCCTTGGAGTCGTTAGCCCAATCGGGATCGGAAGCGATCAGTTCTGGACCTCGCTCATTTCGGGGCAGAGCGGGATCGGCGAGCTTCCGGAATTTGCCGGCACCGACCTGCCGTACCGCTATGGCTCCTGCGTGAAAAATTTTGACGGCAAGGACTACGTCCAGCCGCGAAAGACGCTGAAGGTGATGTCGCGCGAGATCCAGCAGGCCTACGGCGCCGCCGTCATCGCCATCCAGGAGGCGAACCTGCCCAAGGGAAGCGTCCCTCCGGAACGCATTGGCGTGGTTCTCGGCAGCCAGTTGCTCGACGCCGACCTCGACGACATGCGCGAGGTTTACAAGCATTGCCAGCAGGACGGCGAGTTCCACGAAGAGCTGTGGGGCGAGCACGCCATGAAGGACCTGTTTCCTTTGTGGATGCTCAAGTATCTCCCCAACATGGCGGCTTGCCACATCGGCATCGCTAACGATGCGCGAGGACCGAACAATACGATCGTCCTCGGAGGCGTCTCGAGCCTGGCGGCCATCATCGAAGCCGCCCTCGTCATCCAGCGCGGACACGCCGACGTGATGCTCGCCGGCGGCTCCGGCTCGCTGACGACCATCAGCCGCCTGCCGTTCCGCGGCTGGGACCATGTGAGCAAATGGAAGGGTGAGCCGTCGCAAGCCGTCCGTCCGTTCGACGCCCAGCGCAGCGGCGTCGTGTTCGGCGAAGGCTCTTGCGTCTTCGTGCTGGAAACGCGCGAACACGCCGAGCGCCGCGGCGCGAACATCCTGGCCCGCATTCGCGGCTTCGCCAGCCGCTTCGAACCGTCAAAAGGTTCCGAGCCACGCACCGGATTGGGCGTGAAGAATAGCATCGAAGGCGCACTGCAAGCCGCCGGCATGAAGCCCGAAGACATCGGCCACGTCAACGCCAACGGCCTCGGCTCGGTGACGGAAGACCGCGTGGAAGCCCAAGGCATCCAGGCGGCGCTCGGCTCGGTACCAGTCACCGCCCCCAAGAGCTTTTTCGGCGATCTCGGTGGCGGTAGCGGCGCGGTCGAAATGGCGGCGAGCGTTCTCGCGATCAACAAGGGGCTGGTGCCCCCGACGCTGAACTACGAAACGCCCGATCCGGAGTGCCCGGTGCAGGTCGTCCGCGGCGAGCCGATGCCGGTCGAAAAACGGACCGCAATGGTGCTCAGCCAGGCAGACACGGGACAGGCGGTCGCCGTTCTCCTCTCGGGCGCGTAACTCCGCTTATTTGTCGCAACGTTCGGAGCGATCCGATGGCACGAGCCAAAAGTGCGAAGAACAAGCAGCGTATGTCTCCCTCGCGCACGGAAGCGGCGCAGGGTGATTCCTTGTCGGCTGCGGCGACGCCCAGCCCCGTCAGCCCGCCGGCGAAAAATCCGAGCCTGCTGACAACCAGCGTTGTTTTGTTCAGCCTGTGGTTTGTGTATCTTCTCGTTGTCGCCCTCCGGGGCTAAGCCGCTCGGCATGCGAGCGGCGTGAATCCAACGACAACGGGGATTGTGCATGCTTGCGAATGCTTCACGGGCGCTGCTGTGTCTTGCGCTGCTGTTTTCGTCCGTCGCTCTGGCCGGGGCGCAAGAGAAGTCGCCCGAGAAGACCGACCGCTGGGCGAAAGAAATTTCGGCCCTCACCGCCAAGGATGCGACCAACCCGCCCCCCAAGGACGGCATCGTCTTCGTCGGCAGCTCGAGCATCCGCTTGTGGGACCTGAAGAAGTCGTTCCCCGACCTGCCAGCCATCAACCGCGGCTTCGGCGGCTCGCAACTGGCTGACTCGGTGCGCTACGCCGACCAGATCGTTACGCCGTATAAGCCGCGAACCGTCGTCCTCTACGCCGGCGACAACGACATCGCCAGCGGCCAAAAGTCGCCGGAGCAAGTGGCCAAAGACTTCGACAGCTTCGTCGCCGCCGTGCGCAAGGAGCTGCCCGAAGCCAAGATTCTCTACATCGCCATCAAACCGAGCCCGTCGCGCTGGAAATTCATCGACAAGTTCAACGAAGCGAACCGCTTGATCCGCGAGCGCTGCGAGCAGGGTGAAAACCTCGTCTACATCGACGTCGTCAAGCCGATGCTCGACGCCCAGGGCCAACCACGCCCCGAGCTCTACAAGCAAGATATGCTGCACATGAACGACGACGGCTACGCGATCTGGGTCAAAGCACTGCAGCCACACCTCAAGTAGAGAAAGTTGTCAGCGATCAGTCTTCAGTAATCAGTTCTTGGCTCCAGGGCAGGGCAGGGCCGCCGAACCGGTGGCCGAGGCTGGAGCGCAGCGAAGCCCTGGCGCCTTGCGCCAGGTTCCGCGATTCGCAAGCTACGGATCGCGCCCAAGCAACTTCCGAATCTCCGCCCAACTGCGAGTATTCGCCACATCAGCCTTCGTCAGACCAGCGCGGCGAGCTTGCAGAATGCCGTAGCGCATCACATCGAGCCCTTCGGGGCTGTGGGCGTCGGAGCTGATTACGATCGGAATTCCGTGGCTCTTTGCCGCGGCGCAGTAGACGTCGTTCAGGTCGAGTCGCGCCGGATTGGCGTTCAGCTCCAGGAACTTTCGATGCTCCTTGGCGGCGGCGAAAACGGCGTCGAGATCGACCTCGTACGGCTCGCGGCGATTTAAGATCCGCCCGGTCGGATGAGCGACCACACAGACGTACGGATTGGCGATTGCGCCGAGAATCCGATCGGTGATCTGCTGCCGCGACTGCTTCTGCCCATAGTGCACGCTGGCGATGACCCAATCGGCCTGAGCGAGCACATCGTCGGGAAGATCCATCCCTCCTTTTTCGAGGATGTCACACTCAATGCCTTTGAGCACGGTGAACTTGCCTCCCAGGCGGGCGTTCACGCGGTCGACTTCCTCCCACTGAGCTAATAGCCGTTCTGGGTTGAGCCCGCGGGCCATACTCACGCGCTGCGAGTGGTCGGTGATTGCGATGTACTTGAGGCCACGCTTGCGCGCCGCTTCGACCATTTCTTCGAGCGTCGCCGTGCCGTCCGTGGCGTTGGTATGCATGTGCAGATCGCCGCGAATGTCCTTCGTTTCGATCAGCTTCGGCAACTTTCCGCTGGCGGCCCATTCAAACTCTCGCCGCCCCTCACGCAGCTCCGGCGGAAAGACCGGCAGCCCAATCGCCTGATACACTTCCTCCTCGGTTGCGCCGGCGACGCGCGTCTCGCCGCCGTCCTCGACGCGAAACACGCCATACTCGTTGATCTTGAGCCCGCGATCCTTGGCCATGCCGCGGACGATGACGTTGTGCTCCTTCGAGCCGGTGAAGTATTGCAACGCGGCGCCGAACGATTCCGCCGGCACAACGCGCAAGTCGACCTGCAAGCCGCGATAGGTGCGAATCGACATTTTGGTGTCGCCGCGCGCGAGCACCTCTTCGCGGTCTTCGTAGCGGTCGAGCTGGTCCATCACGGCTGCGGGGTCTTTGGCGACAACGAGAATATCGATATCGCCAACCGTCTCCTTTCCGCGGCGGTAGCTGCCGGTGAACTCAAGCTGCTGGATGCCGGGGACCGCTAAAAGATGTTCGCGGAGCGACTGCACGACCAGATCGGCTTCGGACCAATACATGCGAACCGACGCTTTCTCGGCCACGGAGATTCCCTTGAGAATCGCCTGCTCGGTCGCTTCGCCAAAGCCTTTGATCTGGCGGACGCTGCCGGCTTCGCACGCAGCCCGTAGTTCGTCGAGCGTCTTGATGCCGAGTTGCTTGTGGAGGGCGGCTGCTTTTTTGGGGCCGACGCCCGGAATGCGCACCAGGGCCAGCACCGATTCGGGCACCTGGGCCCGCAGCTCTTGCAGCATCGGCAGATCGCCCGTCTCGACGAGCGTGATGATCTTGGCGGCCAAATCCTGACCGATTCCGTCGATCTGCGTCAGCCGGGCCACCCCTTCGGAAGCCAGGGCGGCGAGTGGTTCGGGATAGTCGCGCACCGTCCGTGCGCCGTTGCGATAGGCGCGCACGCGAAACGGATTCGCTCCCTGAAACTCGAGCAGGTCGGCGATCTGGTCGAAGGCGGCTGCGATTTGTGCGTTGGTCATGGTCCTGCTCGATCCAAGCCGATCAGGCGTGGATTTCGACGATGTCTTTGTCGTGGACGACGTAGTCGGCTTTCATCATCGAGCCGTCGTGCACGTGGCTGCCCCACACGCGGGCGTATTTGAAGTTGGCAGCCAGGTCGCGATGCACCAGCTCCGCCACGTCGAGCAGCGTGCCGCCGCGCCGCAGCGTGAACGGCTTGTCGAAGTCGGCTTCCTTCTTCGTAGGCAGCTTCGTATAGACGCGCACCACGTCGAGCGCCTCATAGATCGCTCGCTTCAGCTCTTCGAGCCCCGTGCCGTGTTCCGCCGAGATGCGAAACTCGCGAAAGCTGAGCGGACAGAACTCGCGAAGCAGCGCCAGTCGATCTTCGGCTTCGGGATCGTCGATCTTGTTGAGCACGAGCAGCGTCTGCGTGTACGACATGCCGATGTCGTCTTCGTCCAGGTACGATTCGGCGCCAAGCCGCGTTTTCGTCTGCCCCAAGCGGTCGAGCACCGCCTGCAACTGTTCGATGCCCTCGTCCTCTCCCAGGTCGACCATCAGCAGCGCCAGATCGCTACCGCGGATCAGGCCGTGCATGCTCGGATCGAACACGTCGGCTGTGATCGGCGGCGTGTCGATGAGCTGCACCATCACGTCCTCCCACGGCATCATGCCGGGTTGCGGCTCGCGCGTGGTGAACGGATAGGGAGCGACCTCGGGCGTAGCTCGCGTGAGCGCTTTCAAGAGCGAGCTTTTGCCGGCGTTCGGTCCGCCGAGAATCACCGCTCGGCCGGCGCCTTGCCGCGGGATTTTGACGCCCGTGAAGCCCTTCTTCGCCGCAGCCGACTTTTTGTGCTGCTCGACTTCCTGCCGGGCCTTGCTGATTTTGGCCTTCAGCTCGGCTTGCAGCTTGTCGGTTCCCTTATGTTTGGGAATTTCGCGGAGCATCAGCTCCAGACAGCGAAGCTCTTCTTCGGGCGTCTGCGCGCTGCGGTATTGCTGTTCGGCTTTGTGGTATTGGGGAGTGAGATTGGCAGGCATGCTTGTCGCGTCGTCGTGATGGGACAGCGCTGCCGACCCGCTAACCGACAGCTTTGCGATAGCAATGGTCGAACAGCAACTGCCATTCTAACCGCTGCACGCTCAGGCAAAGGTCGCCAGCGTTCGATTTGCCGCGAACGACTCTCTCGCAAAGGTCGATGAAGCGAAACGCGTCCCAGTCGTCCCCGGCGAGCAGAAAACTGGCATGCGAATCGAGCGACGTTTCGGCTTCGGCGACGCGCCGGGCCTCGACCGCCAGAGGCTTAAAGGCTGGATGATTGCCGACGCGGCGGAACCAATACCTGGCGTTGCCGTAGTCCGGTTCGCGGCGATGCAAAATGCCGTGCCAGTAGCTGCCGTCGGCCGTGGCGATGTCCTGGCTGATCGAGTGCGACTCGTCGAAATAGTTGTGCAACAGCCACACCCCGGCAAGACAACACTCGGCTGCGTCGCGATCGACAATCCGCCCGTCGGCGAAGGCCGTGTCGACCCGCAGCGACTTTAGGCTATCGCGCGCCGCCGCGTTGGGCCGCCCCATACAAAGGTCGTCGGGACGGCTGACGTCGAGCAGCGGGGCAAAGACCGGTCCATAACTCTGCGGATCGAACGAAAACACCCAAAACCTCACGTTGCAATCGAAAGAACAGACGGACGACGCCCAGCCGGCGTTTACTTCTTCGCTTCCGCTTCCGTTGGCGGGGCAGGGAATACCTCGGTATTGTCGGCGGTCTTCCACAGGCGAACGCCTTCGTGGCTTCCCACGGCGAGCAGGCTGCCGTCGGGCGAATAGGCGACGGCCCACAGCGTGCTGCTTTGCTGCGGCAGCGTAGCCAACTCGGTTCGCCCCTTCACGTCCCACAACTTGATCTGCCGGTCGTGGCCGACGGAAGCCAATTGCGAGCCGTCGTGGTTGAACGCCACGTCGCTGACCCAATCCTTATGCCCTTCGAGCGTCGCCTGCTCCTTCCCTTCGGCGTCCCACAGCTTGATCTTGCGATCTGCGCCGGCGGTGGCGAGCAGCGAACCGTCCTTGGCCCAGGCAACCGCCCAAACGGCTTCGCCGTGCCCTTCGAGCTTGGACTTTTCGGTTCCCGCCTGCCAATCCCACAGCTTGCCGAGCTTGTCGGTCGACACGGTCGCAAGCGTCGCTCCATCGGGCGAGAAAACCATACCATAGACGGCAGCATCGTGGGCCTTCACGGTCTTCAGCTCCTTCGGCCCTTCGGTCTCCCAGATCACGATGTTGCCGTCTTCGCCGCCAGTGGCAAAGTGCTTGCCGTCGGGCGTGAAGGCGACGGCGCGAACCCAACCTTTTTGCTTTTCGAGCGTCGTCTTCGCCTGCTTCGCAGCAGCGTCCCAAAGAATCACCTTCCCGTCGTAGCCGCTCGTCAGCAGCGTCGCCCCATCGGGAGTGCAGGCGACCGACCAGATGTTCGTCGG
>Ga0182737_1003344_pt1 | contig 11946 bp, 7 predicted proteins | sample eDN5th30CBELigOP_FD_128878 | JGI IMG/M metagenome (GOLD analysis project Ga0182737, IMG submission 128878) | Enriched Organic Plus compost microbial communities from Emeryville, California, USA - eDNA 5th pass 30_C BE-Lig OP (version 2) (version 2) ... | reverse complement strand
TACCAGAGCCTCGAAGTCAGATACGTATCGTTACAAAACTAAAGGAAACCGCCGGATACGATGAGTACGTCCGGTGGTGTGGGAGGACGGCGGGGGCAACCCCGCCTCCTACCCGATTGTTGGGCGCCATCCCAAATGATCCAACGCCGGTGCGACCGCAGCCACCTGAGTAGCAGGCGATCCGCCCCCCGCAGTGGCATCTTCACTAGCCAATGTGGGGAAGCTTCCACATCCGACAGGGGGAAGTTCTTCACGCGTTCTGAGGATGGCGCCCATAGCCGTGGTTGCATCAGCAGGTACAAACGTATTAAGCTCTTGGCTAAGAAAGCGGATATCGGAGTCCTGTAACGCCTGCCGGGCGGTGACCGCGGGTTCTCTTCGACGGTGCTCGTCGATCCACAGGCCGGAGCAGGTATCATCAGCAGGCAGGAATGTGGGGCTGGGGAAGAGGGCATTTGCTGCCCCCCCTGCCCTGCGGCCCGATGGGCGGTATCCACCCGCCGCAACCGGCCCCTGAACGCAGGCCGCTTCGCTATATTAAGGGGCATGTTCGCACGGCCCCCAGGTATGGCCTGCTAACGCGGAACTGCTGCCGATAACTTTCTTATCCAACCCGTTCCGGTTTACCACTCAGCGATGGGGCGACGACCGATGGCTGCTGCCACCTGGACGCTATTGGATTCGGCAAACGATATCTATACCGCCGGATTCACGGCGGGCCCGGCCGACGTGGGGCTCGCCAACCCGTCGGAAGCCGCGTCGCCGTTCCGGGTTCGGTTTCGCCGCATGCGGGGTGGCCGAACCGACAGCGTCGATTGCGTGGAAATCGATAACGGCGTATGCCGCATCAACGTATTGCCCACGCGAGGGATGGGCATCCACCGGGCTGAAGCTGGCTCGGTGCGATTGGGCTGGCAGTCGCCGGTGCCCGGCCCGGTTCATCCCAAGTTTGTGCCGTTGATGGAACCGTCGGGGTTGGGCTGGCTGTTCGGGTTCGATGAGCTGCTGTGTCGCTGCGGCTTGGAATCGAACGGCCCGCCGGTGTTCGACGAATACCATCGGCTGATTCACCCGCTGCATGGCCGGATTGCCAACACGCCGGCTCACAAGGTGGTGCTGACGATCGATCCGGACCAGGGGCTGATTGAAGTCTGCGGCGAAACGATCGAAGCCCGGCTGTTCCACAACTCACTCCGCATGCGGACCACGCTGCGGACCCGGCTGGGCGAGTCTGGCTTTACGCTGATCGACGAAGTGACCAATTTCTCCGCGGAGCCTTCCTGGCTGGCGCTGCTGTACCACATCAACATCGGTTCGCCGTGGCTCCAGCCTGGCAGCCAGGTCAAGCTGCCGGTGCGGGAGATCGCCCCGCGCGACGCTGCCGCGGTGCCGGGCCTGGAAACCTGGCAGCGTTACCCGGCCCCGAAGGCCAACTTCGCCGAGCAGGTGTTCTACACCAGGCTGGCCGCCGATGCCGCCGGGCAAACGCAGATCCTGCTGCACGATGCCGAGGAAGCTACCGGCGTTGGCCTGAAGTTCAACGTGCAGCAGTTGCCGTGGTTCGTGCTGTGGAAGAACATGCGGATGCCGGAAGACGGCTACGTGACCGGCCTGGAGCCGGCCCTGAACCTGCCCAATCACAACAGCTTTGAGCGCGAGCAGGAACGGGTGCGCCAGCTCGCCCCGGGCGAAATGGTGCAGTTTGAGCTCGCGTTTGAAGTGTACAATCAGCAGGAACAGGTCGAAGCCGCCGCGGCGGCCATTGACCGGCTGCAAGGTGGCCAGGCACCGATTGTGCACGGCCAACCGCATCCCAATTGGAGCCCCGGGGCGTAAACGGCGCGGCGTAGCGACCGCCACGTTCCGCGGAATCGCAAGCCAAAAGAAAAACGCGGCTGGCAAGACCCGGTTGCCTTACCAGCCGCGCCGTATGCGGCTACTTTTTCTTGGTTACTTTCTTGGCGGCCTTCTTGGGTGAGGGCTTGGCCGTCTTGGTAGCGGCTTTCTTAGCCGCCTTCTTGGTCGCAGCGGCCTTGGGTGTGGCCGACTTGGCAGCCTTAGCTACGGCTTTCTTGGCCGTCTTCTTAGCAGCTCCCTTCTCCGCGGACTTGCCACCGAAGATCCGGTCCCAGCCTTCGCTGAACGCACTACTGCCGCGACTGTGAGTGATGGTCATTGGTGTGCGATGCCTCTCGCTTACATGGGGCGCATTCTGGTCGCGCCAATCCGAAACCTGATGCCAAAGCGGCGGGCCAGAAGCTGCGATGCCTGGATCGGCCAACGCACAAACGCTGCCAATCGGCCATCATTCCCCGCCGCGTAACTGTTCCAACCTCTTGGACTTTGGGGGAGCATCTTAGCGAAAATCGGCAAACGATCAATTGCCACGAATGCCCGGTCGGTGAAGAAACTTAAGCCGACAAACATCTGCACAGCGGCCAAGAAATGTACGCAACGGCTGCATACGCGGGTTCACCGCAGCTTTGGGCGCTACAGCGATACGGCTGGTAAAATCACGCCCGCTGCTTCGCCAAAGCCGATGCGGTAGCCATTGCCCTGGCACCAGGCGGTCAGGGTGACTTCGTCGCCGTCTTCCAGGAAGCGACGTTGGCTGCCATCGGTCAGCGTCAGCGGTTCGCGACCGCCCCACGTACGTTCCAGCAGGCAGCCGCGTGACTCGGGCGTGGGCCCGCTGATCGTGCCCGAGGCCAACAAGTCGCCGGACCGCAGATTGCAGCCGGAGATCGTGTGGTGGGCGAGCTGCTGGCACATCGACCAATACAGGTGGCGGAAGTTCGAACGGCAGATTTCCGTGGCTTGGCCGCCTTCTTGTTTGTCCTCGCCCCCCTGCTCTGGCCGCAGCGTGACCGCCAGTTCGATGTCGTAGGTCGCGTCCTGGCTGGTTTGCAAATAAGGCAGCGGCTGCGGGTCTTGAACCGGCCCCGCCGTGCGAAACGGCTCGAGCGCGTCGAGCGTGACCACCCAGGGCGAGATCGTGGTTGCAAAGTTCTTGGCGAGGAATGGCCCCAGAGGCTGGTACTCCCACTTTTGCAAGTCGCGGGCACTCCAGTCGTTCACCAGCACCAGGCCAAAGATATGCGGCTCTGCGGCCGCGGCGGACACCGGCTCGCCCAGGTTGTTGCCGGGGCCGATGAAGAAGCCCATCTCCAGTTCGAAGTCGAGCGCCCGGGATGGGCCAAACCGGGGCGAGGCAGCGCCGTCGGCCATCGTTTGCCCTAGTGGCCGATGAATCGGCGTGCCAGAGATCACCACCGAACTTGCCCGGCCGTGATAGGCCACCGGCAGATGCAGCCAGTTGGGCTGCAAAGCGTTCTCCGGGCCGCGGATCATGGTGCCAACGTTCTGGGCGTGGTACCGCGACGAGTAGAAATCGGTGTAATCGCCAATGACCGCCGGCAGTTCCATGCGTACCTGGCTTTGCGGAACCAGGGCCTCCTGGCGCAGCGCCGCGTCGTCGCGCAGGGTGAGATTGTCGGCACTCAAAAGCTCAAGCAGCCGCCGCCGCACCGCCGTCCAGGCATTGCGGCCAAAGGCCATGAAGGCATTGAGACGCTCTTCGGCCAGTGGCCGCTGGCCGGCCAGTTCCGGTAGGTCCAGCAAGCCGCGCTCGCTCAGCACGCGAAGGTCGAGGACGTAGTCGCCAATCGCCACGCCGATCGCCGGCCGGCTCTCCCCTGCCCTGCGAAACACGCCGTACGGCAGGTTCTGAATCGGGAAAGGGTGATCGGCCGGGACGTCGATGAAGCTGCGGACCTGGGCGTCGATGACCAGCACGGTAGCCCTCCTCGACTCGTGGAACCGTCAACGGGGATGGCAGGCAGCTGTTCCCTGGCCGACGAGGCCTTACACGATCCTCAGCAGCAGATCGCCCGTATCGACCTGGCTGCCGGCCTTGACCAGGACCTCCTCCACCTTGCCGTCGCGTTCGGCATAGATGGTGGTCTCCATCTTCATCGCCTCCAGCGTCAGCAGCTTCTGGCCCTTCGCCACGGTGTCGTCGGCCTGGACGGCCACGTTGACCACCATGCCCGGCATGCTGGCGCCGACGTGAGTGGGGTCCGACGGATCGGCTTTGATCGCCGCCTTGGTTTCCGGCTCCAGCGCCTTGTCGACCACGGTGACGTCGCGTGGTTGGCCGTTCAGTTCGAAGAACACCGACCGCTCGCCATCGGGGTGCGGATCGCCCACGGCCAGGAACTTGATAATCAGCGTCTTGCCCGGCTCGATATCCACGGCGATTTCCTCGCCCGGCTCCATGCCGTACAGGAAGACCGGCGTGGGCAGCATGCTCGTATCGCCGTAGGTCATGACGTGCTCGGCGTATTCGCGGTACACCTTGGGGTACAGCAGGTACGACACCACGTCGCGCGACTCAGGCTCGCGCTTGATGAAGCCTTCGACCTCTTGGGCTGCTTTCGCGAAATCGGCAGGCGGCATTGTCTCGCCAGGCCGGCCGGTCAGTGCTTCCTGGCCACGGAGGATGCGTTTTTGTACCTCCTTGGGGAAGCCTCCCGGCGGTTGGCCCATCCGGCCGCCGATCAGGTCGATCACCGACTGCGGGAACGCCAAGTCGCGGCTTTCGTCGAGCACGTCGCTGCACGACAGCCCATTGGCCACCAGGAACAGGGCCATATCGCCGACGGCCTTGGAGGTCGGCGTCACCTTGACGATATCGCCAAAAAGTTGGTTCACGTCGGCGTACACCCGGCACACTTCGGCCCAGCGATCGGCCAGCCCGAGAGCCTGAGCCTGCATATACAGGTTCGTGTACTGGCCGCCAGGCATTTCGTGCTCGTACAGCGTGGCGGTGGCCGCCAGGGCTTCGCTCTCAAACGGCAAGTAGAACTGCCGGGTAATCCGCCAGTACTCGGAAATGGCGTCCAGGGCCGCGGAATCCAGGCCGGTGTCGCGAGGCAAGAACCGCAGGGCCTCCACCAGCGTGTTGAGGTTCGGCTGCGACGTTCCGCCGGAAAGCGGAGCCATGGCCGCGTCGGCAATGTCCAGGTCGACCTCGGCAGCGGCGAGAATCGACGCCGCCTGGATGCCAGCCGTGTCGTGGGTATGGAAGTGGATTGGCAGCCCCACCTCCTGCTTGAGCGTCTGGACCAGCATCTTGGCGGCCGACGGCTTGCACAGCCCGGCCATGTCCTTGATGGCCAGGATGTGGGCGCCCATCTTTTCCAGTTCCTTGGCCAACTCGACGTAGTACTTGAGCGTGTACTTATTGCGGTTGGGGTTCTGGATGTCGCCCGAGTAGCAGATGGCCGCTTCGCAGATGGCACCGGTATTAACGACAGCCTCGATGGCCACCTTCATGTTCGGCACCCAGTTGAGGGCGTCGAACACGCGGAACACGTCGATGCCGGCGTCGGCGGCTTCCTTGACGAACGCCTGCACGATGTTGTCAGGGTAGTTCGTGTAGCCGACGGCGTTGGACGCCCGCAATAACATCTGGAACAGGATGTTGGGGATCGCCGCACGCAATTCGGTCAGCCGTTCCCAGGGGCTCTCCTTGAGGAACCGCATGCTGGTGTCGAACGTCGCCCCGCCCCACATCTCCAGCGAGAACAACTGCGGGCAGTGGTGGGCGTACGCCTCGGCAATGTTCAGCAGGTCGCGCGTGCGCACCCGCGTCGCCAAGAGCGACTGGTGAGCGTCGCGGAACGTGGTATCGGTGAGCAGCAGCGGCTGCTGCTCCTTGATCCACTTGGAGACCGCCTGGGGACCTTCCTTCAGCAGCAGGTCGCGCACGCCTTGCGGCACGGGCTTGTCCGCGGGAACCGCCGGCACCGGAGCCGGCAGCCGCCGCGTGGCCTTGGGCCGCCCGGCGACCAGCGAGTTGCCATTGACGATGATCTCGGCCAGGTACGTGAGCAGCTTGGTCGCCCGATCGCGCCGCTCGGGGAACTGGAACAGTTCCGGCGTTTCGTCAATGAACCGCGTGGTGCAGGTTCCATCCACGAACCGGGGATGGTTCATCAATTTGATCAAGAACGGGATGTTGGTTTTCACCCCGCGGATACGGAACTCTTGCAGACACCGCTCCATGCGGCTCACGGCGTCGTCAAAGCGGCGGCCGCGGGCAGTCACCTTCACCAGCAGCGAATCGTAGAACGGGTTCACCATCGCGCCGGAAAATGCCGTTCCGGCATCCAGGCGAATACCCATGCCACCGGCCGAACGATAGTGGCTCACGCGGCCGTAGTCGGGCATGAAGCCGTTCTGCGGGTCTTCGGTGGTCACCCGGCACTGCAGGGCGAAGCCCACGGTGCGAATTTCGTTCTGCACACCCAGCCCGATCTCGGGATCACTGAGCGAGGCTCCCTGAGCAATCAGAATCTGCGCTTTGACGATGTCGACGCCCGTCACTTCTTCCGTGACGGTGTGTTCGACCTGGATGCGCGGATTGACCTCGATGAAGTAGAACTTGCCGGTGTCGTTATCGACCAGGAACTCGACGGTGCCGGCGTTCTCGTACTGCACCTGCCGACCGATCGCCAAGGCGGCTTCGCACAGTTCCATGCGGAGCTTGCTCTCGAGGTTCGGGGCCGGGGCGATTTCGACCACCTTCTGGTGGCGGCGCTGCACCGAGCAATCTCGCTCGAACAAGTGGACCAGGTTGCCGTGCTTGTCGCCCAGCAGTTGCACTTCGATATGCCGTGCCTGGGCGATGAACTTTTCAACGAAGACGTCGGGGCTGCCGAAGGCCGTCAGCGACTCGCGCTGGGCCGATTCAAAGGCCGCGTCAAAATCGCTCTCCTGCCGCACAATGCGCATGCCGCGGCCACCGCCACCCTTGGCCGCCTTGAGCATGATCGGGTAGCCCAGCTCCGCGGCCACGCGTTTGCCTTCGGCGGCGTCTTGGAGCGCGTGCTCGCTGCCACCCAGCACCGGCACGCCAGCCTGCTGGGCGATGGTGCGGGCTTCGGTCTTATCACCCAGCTTATGCAGCACTTCCTCGGAGGGACCGATGAAGATGATGCCGGCTTCGCGGCAGGCCTTGGCCAGCTCGGGATTCTCCGAAAGGAAACCATAGCCGGGGTGAATGGCATCGATCTCGCGTTCTTTGGCCAGGGCGATGATGCCGGGAATATCGAGATACGCCCGGATCGGCTCGCCTTTCTTGCCGATCGGGTACGCTTCATCGGCTTTGAAGCGATGCAGGGCGTAGCGGTCCTCGTGCGAGTAAATGGCCACCGTGCGGATGCCCAACTCGTGCGTGCTGCGGAACACGCGGATGGCAATTTCGCTGCGGTTGGCGGCAAGTAGCTTCCTGATTTTGGTCATGCGACTTCAACTTCGGCGGCTTGATGCAATTCGCCACGAGACAGCGGGATTCCCCAGCCGAAACCCTCGCAGCGATCGTAGCGCCCACACGGAGGCATTCGTTTACACTACGCTCGAGCCTGTTATATCGTGAGGGGGTCGGTTCGGAAAGTTGCCGCCCCCCACCCCCGTGGGCAGCGTCACAAGCCGCACCACCGGAATGCACCGTAGCGGCTCGTTGGTGTGGCTCACCCGTATATTGCAATCGATCGGCGCAACATGCTTGACTGGACCGTACATGCCGGGCCGCTGCGTCGTGGGCAAACCGCACCATCAGAGGGCGGTTCGATCGTAGTTCCCCGATGGTTGGACGACGTGCGAACACTGCGGGGACGAGTGCTGTATGCGGGCGGCCGCCGTCCGCAGTTCTTCGATGACGCCGCGCAGCGCTACCACGACGCCCAGCCGCATGATCTGGAAGCCTGGCACATCGTGGCCCGGCTCAACGGCCAGGTGGTGGACTGCGTCCGCTGCGCGCCGCTCGGCACCAAGACTTCACCGCTGACCGAAATTCTGGGCGCTGAGAAATTATCCCATCTCGTGGCCAGCCTGAACGCCACGCCTAAGGAGTGCGCCGAAGTCAGCCGCTGGACCGTCGATCCCGAGTGCGGCCTGATCGGGCTGGGCTACGACTTGATTGCCGCCGTTTGGGCATTTCTGGCCGACAGCGGCTTTCGCTTTGGACTGGCCGCCGCGGGCACTGCCGGCAAGCAGGATCGCATTCTGAACCAACTGGGACTGCGGTATCTGGAAGGCGTTGAAGATCTGTGGTCGCCCACGTTCGACGACACGCTCCGCTTCATGGTCGCCCCCTTCGAAGAGCCGGTCGAGAAATTGGAGCCGGGGCTGGCCGACATGCGGAACCGGCTCCAGCGCGACTTCGATTAACACCGCCGGCTCAGGCGCAAGGCGCAATCCGCCATCGCCGCATTCTCCACGCGCTAGCGTGGCTTGCTAACGCTTTCTGGGTGAATGTTCCCGCCGTGCGGCCACGCTGGAACTGGTTGCTCCGGCTCGCGTTCCGCGCGCTCACAGACTATGGTGGGAGACAAACCTAAGACAGGCGAAGAAGGTCAACCTTGCCGGCTGTTCGGCATTCTCCGGAGAACCTTCGCGTGACGGCCTGTCGCGACGCCCCCCAGTGCGCAATCCCGATTGCCTTGCCTTCGAGAGTATTGCCCCATGCCGCAACCGCACGTTGAAAACCATCGTTCGCCGCAGGCTCGCCCTCAGCAGGCCGTGCAGGAGATCTCGCCCGAACCAATTCCCTGGTTGCCGTCCGAGTTGTCGCGCCGCGCGTGGCTGCGGGGTGCCGCTGTTGGCAGCATGGGCGTGGCGCTGGCCCAGTGCTGTTTGCGGGGCGAACTGGAAGCGGCCCAGGAAACGATCGTCGCCCGCAATCGCTTCCCGCGGATGGTGCAGGAGTACTTCGTCGAGCAGGTGCGCAAGGCCGAGGCCGAAGCCAATCGCCGCCGCAATTCGCTCAAGACCAAGGAAGACGCCGAGCGGTACGTGAAGGAAGTCCAGGCCAAGGCCCTGGAGAGCTTTGGCCCCTTCCCGGAAAAGACGCCGCTGGAGGTGCGCACCACCGGCACGGTAAAGCGTGACACCTACCGCATCGAAAACGTCATTTACGAAAGCCGCCCGGGCTTCCTCGTTACGGCCAACCTGTACGTGCCCACCAACCGCCAGTATCCGCTGCCGGGCGTGGTGGGCGTGTGCGGCCACTCGACCAATGGCAAAGCCGCTGAAGCGTACCAGGCGTTCGCCCAAGGGCTGGCCCGTCAGGGCTACGTGGTGCTGATCCTCGACCCCGTCAGCCAGGGCGAGCGGTTGCAACAGCTCACCAAGGCGCTCAAGCCGATTGTGGGCGCAGGCGTGTCAGAACACCTGCTATGCGGCAATCAGCAGTTCCTGGTGGGCGAGTTCCTGGGCACCTGGCGCTGCTGGGACGCCATGCGCGGCTTGGATTACCTGCTCACCCGCGAGGAAGTGGATCCCAAGCACATCGGCATCACCGGCAACTCCGGCGGCGGCACGATGACTACCTGGCTGTGCGGCGTCGAGCGGCGTTGGACCATGGCTGCCCCGAGCTGCTTCGTGACCACGTTCCGCCGGAACTTGGAGAATGAGCTCTCGGCCGACACCGAGCAGTGCCCGCCCCGGGCCATCGCGTTGGGCCTGGACCACGACGATTTCCTGGCAGCCATGGCTCCCAAGCCGGTGATCGTGCTCGCCAAGGAGAAGGACTTTTTCGACGTCCGCGGCTCGGAAGAAGCGTACGAGCGGCTCCGCAAGTTGTACAAGCTGCTGGGTGCCGAGGATCACGTCGCGCTGTTCACCGGCCCCACGCCGCACGGCTACTCGCAGGAAAACCGCGAAGCGATGTACCGCTGGTTCAACCGCTTCACCGGCATTTCCGAAGCCACCACCGAACCGGAACTGACGATCGAAAAGGACGAGGTGTTGTACGCCGCCCCCCAGGGCCAGGTGGCCACCCTCGAATCCAAGACGATCATGGAGTTCACCCGCGAGAAGTCCAAGACGCTGGCCAAGCAGCGGGGCGAAGTCTCCGGCGTCAAACTGCTGGAAACCCTGCCGAGCGTGCTGAAGCTGCCGCCGCGCAAGGGCACGCCCGAATATCGCATTTTGCGTGCCTTCGGCGGCCGTCGCTGGCCGCGACGCTCGGCCACGCCCTACGCGGTGGAAACCGAGCCGGGCATCCAGGCCATTGTGTATCGCCTGGACAACACGAGCCTGGTTTCGCGTCCGCCGCTGGCCAAGGATCTCGAGAACGCCGACCAGGGCGTGCTGCTGTACGTATCGCACCACTCGGCCGATGCGGAACTGCGCGACGATCCTTGGGTCCGCGAGCTGATTGAAGCCCACGGTGGCGAGGTGTTCACCTGTGATGTCCGCGGCGTCGGCGAATCGAAGCCTGATACCGGCAGTGCCAACTCGTTCCTCACTCCCTACGGAAATGACTACCTGTACGCGATCCACTCCATCATGCTCGACCGGCCGTACGTGGGCCAGAAAACCCACGACGTGCTCAGCGTGCTGGACTGGGTCCGCTCCTTTGGGCACAAGAAGGTGCACCTGGCTGCCAAGGGCTGGGGCGCTTTGCCGGCCACGTTTGCGGCCCTGCTGCACCCGACGGTGCGTCAGGTGAGTCTCAAGAACGCGTTGACCAGCTACAGCGAGGTGGCCGAGTCCGATCTGTACGGCTGGCCGCTGTCGTGCCTGCTGCCCAACGCGCTGGCTCACTTCGATCTGCCGGATTGCTACCGCGCGTTGCGCGACAAGCAACTGACGATGGTCGAGCCCTGGGGCGCCAACCCGCCGGGCACGCGTTACGCCGAACTTGATCACGATCACTAATCGCGATCGGTTGATCGGTTACTGCTGAACTCCTTACGGGGGTCGCCGCGGGGTGGAACACCTTAACGGCGGCCCCCGAAGTGTTTAGCGAATCCTCTCTTGGTTTATCCGCGCTAGATAGCTAATCTGCCGCCTCGCTGGCGGAACCCCTGCTGGCAGCCTCACCAAAAGGCTCGCCGACCGGCGGTTTCAGAAGGCCACGCCACCGGCCGCCGGCGCACCCCCACTCGCTGGTGAGACGAGCGACGCTTTGCAGCTTGTTTTTGCAAAGCAGGGGGAGAAAGTGAGTTTGTTTTTTCAAATTTCGACCTTCACTGTTTAAGGAATGCCCCCCAGGTGATAGAGTAACAGCCAGTGAATTGAAGCGCAGCAGGAACCGGTCAAGCGGGGTGCTGTGCGGGTCGGTATGGGGAGGGAACGGTGGCGTGGATGTCGAGCTCAGTCTGACCACCCAACTGATCCACGAAGCACCAATCGCCGAACCTTTGATCGTGGGACCGGAGACACCGGTCCGCGACGTGCTGCGGCGGCTGCAAGAACTGCGCACGGGAAGCGTGCTGGTCTGCCGCGACGACCGCCTGGTCGGCATCTTTACGGAGCGCGACGCGCTCCGGCTTATGGCTCGTGCTTGCCACGAAGGCGAGTCCCTGTTCGATGGGCCGATTGAAGAAGTGATGGTCACTTCGCCAGTCACCCTCACGCAGGATGCCTCCATCGCATCAGCCATCCGCAAGATGTCAGAAGGCGGATATCGCCGGCTGCCCGTGGTCGATACCCAAGGCCGCCCGCAAGGGATGCTCACGGTATCGGGGATCGTGCATTTCCTCGTGGAGCACTTTCCCGGCACGGTATACAACCTGCCGCCCGATCCCAAGCCAGCCCCGCAAGAACGCGAAGGCGCTTAACCATGCGTTCGGCCTGGATAACCCAGGCGGTTCGTTGCCAGGCTGGCGGGCCAACGTGCCCGCTTCCTTGTCGGTGTCCCCAACCGCTTCATAATTCATTACAGCGACGCTCTATCCCTCCGCATCCACATGCACACCATGGCCACTGACACCCAGCCCCAAAAGCACGTCCGGGACCTGGAAGCGGCAACGGTTCGCTTCTGTGGCGACTCGGGCGACGGCATGCAGCTTGCCGGCACGCAGTTGACGAATACCTCGGCGCTGATCGGCAACGACGTAGCGACGTTCCCTGACTTCCCCGCCGAAATCCGCG
>Ga0182737_1003340_pt1 | contig 11959 bp, 15 predicted proteins | sample eDN5th30CBELigOP_FD_128878 | JGI IMG/M metagenome (GOLD analysis project Ga0182737, IMG submission 128878) | Enriched Organic Plus compost microbial communities from Emeryville, California, USA - eDNA 5th pass 30_C BE-Lig OP (version 2) (version 2) ... | reverse complement strand
GGCGTCGTCGCCGTCGCGCTGGATGCCCATCGCGTACCCGACGGCGTGGAGGCTGTGCGCGCCGATGATGATCTGGGGCACCGCGACGCCGAGGCGGGCGGGGTCGACGGAGGAGTGCACCTCGCCGCGCCAGGTGAGGACGGCATCCGCGGGCTTCGCCCCGCGGACGAGGAAGACGCCGAGTTCGCGGTACGTCGTGAATGCGAAATCGGCCTGCTGGAGGGCCCGCGCCGAACCGACCTGCGTCGCCTCCTGCCCGCGGCACGGCGGCCAGAGCCCGAGCTGTCCCTGCCGTTGCAGGGCGACGCCCTCGGCGTCCACGCGGCGCACCAGCACCATGTCGCGGTGCAGGGCGCGCAGGGTGGCGGCGTCCTGGTCGGCGATCCACGCCTCCAGGTGACGGTCCGCGCGCCGGGTGCCGTCGGGCTCGATGAGGCGGGCGACGTCCTCGAACGCGTCGACCGGTGTGTTCACGGGGGCCAGGGTGTGCACCATCGTCATCACCTTTCGCTTGGGACGCGGCCTCGTGGGCGCGTCCCGGTGGTGGCGGCGTCTTCGCCGTTGCGGCGACGATAGGTCGACCCCTGGGCCGATTCAAGCATCTGCAACATGGTTGAGCATGTTGCCCATCGATGCTGGCGTGCGACCGGGGTTAGGGTGAGCACTATGCCCGGACTGGACCGCACCGACCTCGAGTTGCTCCACGCGCTCTCCCACGACCATCGAGCCACCGTCGTTGCCCTCGCGGACCGGCTGGGTCTGTCCCGCAACACGGTCCAGGCGCGGATGAGCCGTCTGGAGGCGGCCGGCGTGTTCCTGAGCTACGAACGCGCGATCTCGACCTCGTCACTGGGGTTCCCCATCCGCGCGTGCGTGACGGTCATCGTCCGCCAGCACGAGCTCCCCCGCATCCGGGAGGCCATCGCCGAGATTCCGGAGGTGCTGCAAGCCCTCGGGCTCAGCGGCAGCGTCGACCTGCTGGCGCTCGTCGCCTGTCGCGACACCCAGCACCTCTTCGACATCGACGCGCGCATCCTCGCGATCGAGGGGGTGGAGCGCACCGAGACCTCGCTCGTCATGGACGAGGTGATCCCCTACCGGGTGACGCCGCTCATGGAGCTGGCACGACGGGAACCCTAGCGGCCTCCCCCACCGGCTCCGCGGCGGACCGCCCGTCCAGCCGGACGAGCACGACACCGGCGAGGAGCACGACGCCGCCGACGAGCTGCACCGGACCGGGCGCCTCGCCGAGCAGCAGCCAGGCGAACCCGAGGGCGAACAACACCTCGGACAGTCCGACGAACGACGCCACGCGGGAGCCGAGCAGCGGGACCGCGATCACCCCCAGGGCGTACCCGACCGTCGTGGCGATGCAGGCGACCCAGGCGATCGCGAGGATCCCCGGCACCTCGATCCCGGCCAGCACCACCGTCACGGAGGGAGCGGCGAAGGGCAGCACGCCGACGGCGCACAGCGCGCCCATGAGCACGGCGCCGACCATGAGGCCGCCTGCTGCGAGGGCGAGCGGGGGCAGGTCGTCACCGGCACGCTCGGTGAGCAGGAAGTAGGCGCAGACGCAGATCGCCGCACCCAGCGCGAACACGGTGCCGAGCAGGTCGAATCGGGCACCGGTGATGTCGACGACGAGGACGAGGCCGACGATCGCGAGCACGGAGCCGAGCATGACGAGCCGGGACGGCGCCCGCCGGGTCCGCGCCCAGGCGAGCAGGACGAGCAGCACCGGCGCGAGGTACTGGATGAGGAGGGCGACCGCCACCGGCATCCGCTGCATCGCCGCGAAGTAGAAGAGCTGGCAGCCCGCGACCGCCGTGAGCCCGAACCCGACGATGAGTCGCCACCGGCGACGGACGAGTCGGGGGTCGCGCCGCCACGCGGCGAGGAGCGCGGGCGAGAGGATGAGCGCCGCGACGCCCATGCGGATGAGCAGCGCCGCACCGAGGGACCACCCGGCCTCCAGCAGCGGCTTCACGAACGGGCCGCTGGACGAGAACGCGAGCGCCGAGGCGACGCCGGCGAGCAGCCCCACCGAGCGATGGTGGGCGGGTGCGGCGAGCGGCTGCTCGGGCAGGGTGGGTGCGACCATGCGCGGACTCCGGGCTGTCAGGAGTGAAGTGTGCTTACACTGGTGACAGTAGCGCCCGCTTCTGTCAGGAGTCAACTTGGTCTTCAGTGATGACACCCGCGCGTCCCTCGCCTGGGCCGCGGACCTCGTCAACACCCTCCCCGGCACGGCCGCCCCCGACGAGGACCGGTTGGCCGATCTCGACGCGTTCCGGGCGTTCCTGCGGGCCCACCCCTACTCGGGGACGGTCGTCGTGGACGCGGCGCAGCTCGCCGCCGTGCGAGCCGTACGCGACCGCATCCGTCGCTTCTGGCGGATCGACCGCGACGAAGCCGCCGAGGAGGTCAACCGGATGCTCGCGGAGGCCGGCGCCGTCCCGCAACTCGTGCGGCACGACGACTACGACTGGCATGTGCACGCCACCCCCGGGGACGCGCCGCTGGCGACCCGGATGCTGGTGGAGACGGCCATGGCCGTGCTCGACGTCGTCCGGATGGACGAGTACGGCAGGCTCCGCGTCTGCGAGGCGGACGACTGCGAGGCGGTGTACGCCGACTACTCACGGAACCGGTCGAAGCGGTACTGCGACACCGGCAACTGCGGCAACCGGATGAACGTCAACGCGTACCGTCGGCGGCAGGCTGCAGGAACGCCGTAACGGCCTCGGCGGCCGCCTGCGGCGTCTCATAGTGGATGAGGTGGCCGACCTCGGGGATCTCCACCAGCACCGCGTCCGGGAAGACGCCCCGCAGGCGCCGCTCCGCCTCGATCGGCGTGATGTCATCCTGCTGCGCAGCCACGAGCAGGGTCGGGACGGTGATGTCCGCGGCGAACTCGCTGACGTCGTGCGAGACGGACGCGACGAACGCGTCGTGCAGCACGTCGCGGTCGGCGAACCGCGAGAAGTAGGTGTCGTGCTGGTCGTGGATGAACGCGCGCAGCTCCTTGTCGCGGGTCTTGGCCATGGACACGCTCATCACCCGGACGATGAGGCGGTTGCGGAGCACGGCTTCGCCGAGGCGGCGCGGCAGTTTCGCCCCCGCCCAGTAGTAGAAGACGGCGAGCCGGGTGAGGACGCCGCGGGGCCCGGCGAGCGCGGGGGCGCCGATCGGGTTCACGAGGATGAGCCTCGGGGTCGCCAGCCCCCCGGCGACGGCGGCCGAGGCCACGATCGAGCCGAAGGAGTGGCCGAGCACGACCGCCCCGGGGGCGACCTCCGCGACGAACGCGCGGAGCCACCCCGCGTACGCCTCGAGGGTGTGCTCGCGGCCGGGCAGCGGCGCGGTCTCGCCGAAACCCGGAAGGTCGGGTGAGATGACCCGGACACCCTCGAGGTAGGCGACGACCGGCTCGAGCCCGTGGTGCTCGCCGCGGAAACCGTGCACCGCGACGATCGTCGTCGGCGCGTCGTCGGTGCCGTAGACCCAGTACGCGGTCGTGCCGCCGTCGACCTGCGCCTCACGGCGCACGACGGGGATCGCGGCCAACCGGTCGGCGTACGGATGCGGTGCACTCACCCGTCGAGTCTACGGACCGGATGCCGACCGCGAGCCGCTGCCGGGCCATGTCGCCGGCCGGTCCTACGCTCGTTCCATGGACACCTGGCGACCCGAGCCACTGCCCCTCTGGGACGACGACGTCACGACCGATGCCGGAAAGCTCGTACAGGACATCGCGGACGCCGCCGCACCCGGCCTTCCCGACTGGGTGCGCTCGGTCGGCGTGTTCGACCTGGAGACGACGGGTGTGGACGTCACGACCGACCGCATCGTCACCGCCCACGTCGGGCTCCTCGACGAGCACGGTGCGGTGGTGCGCGCGCAGGGATGGCTCGCAGACCCCGGGGTGGAGATCCCCGCCGGCGCGACCGCGGTGCACGGCATCACCACCGCGCACGCCCGCGCGCACGGGCGCCCCGCCGCCGATGTGGTGGCCGAGGTCGTGATCGCCCTCCGCGAGCTGTTGGATGCCGGCATCCCCGTCGTCGCGTACAACGCACCGTACGATTTCTCGCTGCTCAAGCACGAGGCGCTCCGGCACGGGGTCGAGCCGATCCTCGATCCGGCGCCGGTGTTCGACCCGCTCGTGGTGGACAAGCGGCTCGACCGGTACCGCCGCGGCAAGCGCACGCTCGAGGTGGTCGCCGCGCACTACGACGTGGCCTTGAAGGGCGCGCACGACGCCGCCGCCGATGCGGTGGCCGCCGGACGCCTCGCGCAGGCGCTCGCCTCCCGGTACCCGCTGCCGGCGACCGCGCATGAACTGCATGTGCAGCAGATCGCGTGGGCGCGCGAGCAGGCCGAGAGCCTCACCGAATACTTCGTGCGCATCGGCCGGATCGATCCTGCCGAGGTCCTCGACGGCAGCTGGCCCATCCGCTGACCGCCGACCCCGGGAACGACGAAGGCCCCGCCGGAGCGGGGCCTTCGGAACGGCGGCTTACTTGCCGAAGTTCTTGAAGCGCTGGTTGAACTTCTCGACGCGACCGGCGGAGTCCATGATGCGCTGCTTGCCCGTGTAGAACGGGTGCGACGCGGATGAGATCTCGACGTCCACGACCGGGTACTCGACACCGTCGAGCTCGATGGTCTTGTCGCTCGTGACGGTGGAGCGGGTGAGGAAGGTCTCGCCCGAGCCGAGGTCGCGGAACACGACGGCCTGGTAGGTGGGGTGGATGTCAGTCTTCATGGGATTCCTTAGTTGCTGCCCTGGATTGTGCCAGGGACGAGGGAAGTCTGCGGTGTCGAATGCACCAAGGGACGAGTCTATCAAAGATCCCCGGCGACGCCGACATTCACGCGGTCGCGCGTGCCGCGTACCGGCCGTCGAGCTCGGTGAGGGTGACGTCGAGCCCGAATGTGGCGGACAGGTTCTCGGCCGTGAGGGCCTCGCGGATGGGGCCCGCGGCGACGACCTCGCCATCACGCAGGAGCAGGACGTGGGTGAACCCCACCGGGATCTCCTCCACGTGGTGGGTCACCATGATCATCGCGGGCGTCGAGGGCGCCTGCGCGTAGCGGCCGAGCAGGCTCAGCAGCTCCTCGCGCGCACCGAGGTCGAGGCTCGCGGTCGGCTCGTCCAGGAGCAGCAGCTCCGGGTCGGTCATGACCGCACGCGCGATCTGGACGCGCTTCTGCTCACCGTCCGAGAGCGTGCCGAAGGTGCGGTCGGCGAGGTGGTCGAGCTTCCACTCCGCGAGCACCCGCAGGGCGCGACGCTCGTCGATGCGGTCGTACTCCTCGTTCCAGCGGCCGAGGACGGCCATCGCGGCGGTGAGCACGACGTTCAGCACCGTCTCCTCCGGCGGGACGCGGCGCGCCATGGCCGAGGAGGCGAGACCGATCCGGGGACGCAGTTCGAACACGTCGGTGCGGCCGAGGCGCTCGCCGAGGATCGTCACCACGCCCGAGGTCGGGTGGTCGAGTGTCGCCGCGAGCTGCAGCAGCGTGGTCTTGCCGGCGCCGTTCGGGCCGAGCACGACCCAGCGCTGGTCGTCGGCGACGTGCCAGTCCACGTGGGACACGATGTCCCGGGCGTTGCGGCGGACGACGACGTCGGAGAGATCGAGCACCTCTGGCATGCGTCCAGCCTAGTCGCCGCGACGGGTGCGACTCACCGCGACAGCACCTCGCGGTACAGGTCCTCGGTCTGCTCGGCGATGCGCGCCCAGCTGAACTCGCGCGCGGCCCGCTCCCGTCCGGCACGGCCGTACGCTGCGGCGCGATCCGGGTCGGCGACGACCTCGGTGAGCACCCGGGCGAGATCGGCGACGTACCGGTCCGGGTCGATCGGGGTGCCGGTGCCGTCCTGCACCTGCTCGATCGGCACCAGGCGGCCGGTGACGTCATCCTCGACGACCTCCGGGATCCCCCCGGTCGCCGTCCCGACGACCGCGGCGCCGCACGCCATCGCCTCGAGGTTCACGATGCCGAGCGGTTCGTAGATCGAGGGACAGACGAACGTCGTCGCGGCGGTGAGGATCGCGCACAGCTCCCGCCGCGGCAGCATCCGATCGATCCAGACGACGCCCGCACGGGTGGCCTGCAGCCCTCGCACCAGTCCTTCCACCTCGGCGAGGATCTCGGGCGTGTCGGGGGCGCCGGCGCAGAGCACGAGCTGCACCTCGGGCGGCAACTGCGCAGCCGCGCGCAGCAGGTACGGCAGCCCCTTCTGCCGAGTGATGCGGCCGACGAACACGACGGACGGGCGCGCCGGGTCGATGCCGAGACCGGCGAGCAGCTCCGGGTCCTCGACCGGGTGCCAGGCCTCGACGTCGATGCCGTTGTAGATCACGCGCACCTTCGCCGGATCGAGCGCCGGGTAACTGCGCAGGATGTCGTCGCGCATGCCGCGGCTGACGGCGACCACCGCGGCGGCGCCCTCGTAGGCGGTGCGCTCGATGAAGCTCGAGACGGCGTAGCCGCCGCCGAGCTGCTCCGCCTTCCACGGGCGGAGCGGCTCCAGGCTGTGCGCCGTGACCACGTGCGGGATGCCGTGCAGGAGTCCTGCGATGTGCCCGGCGAAGTTCGCATACCAGGTGTGGCTGTGCACGACGTCGGCGCCGGCCACGTCGGGGACGATCTCCAGGTCCGTGCCGAGCGTCTGGATCGCGCCGTTCGCGCCGGCCAGCTCGACGGGCACCGGGTACGCGGTGGTGCCCGTCTCGTCGCGCGGCGCGCCGAAGGCACGCACCCGCACGTCGATGCGTTCCCGCAGTGCCTTCACGAGCTCGGCGGCGTGCACGCCGGCGCCCCCGTAGACCTCGGGCGGGTACTCCTTCGAGACGATGTCGACGCGCATGTCAAGGACGCTAGTACACCCCTCGGGTTGCCCATAGGGTGGTGCCATGCCGGCCACACCCAAGGTCTTCGGGATCATCCTCGCCGGCGGCGAGGGCAAGCGCCTCATGCCGCTGACGGCCGACCGGGCCAAGCCCGCGGTGCCGTTCGGCGGGCAGTACCGCCTCATCGACTTCGCGATATCGAACCTCATCAACTCCGGGCTGCAGCAGATCGTCGTGCTCACCCAGTACAAGTCCCACAGCCTCGACCGGCACATCTCGCAGACCTGGCGGATGTCGCCCATGCTCGGTTCGTACGTCGCATCCGTGCCCGCCCAGCAGCGGCTCGGCAAACGGTGGTTCTCCGGCTCCGCCGACGCGATCCTGCAGAGCCTGAACCTCATCAACGACGAGAAGCCCGACATCGTCGTCGTCATCGGCGCGGACCACGTCTACCGCATGGACTTCCAGCAGATGATCGACGCGCACATCGACTCCGGTGCCAGAGCGACCGTCGCCGGCATCCGTCAGCCACTGGCACTGGCCGACCAGTTCGGTGTGATCGACGTCGACGCGGCCGACCCCACCCGCATCCGGGAGTTCCTGGAGAAGCCCCAGCACGCGACGGGCCTGGCCGACTCCCCCGACGAGGTGCTCGCCTCCATGGGCAACTACGTGTTCGACACGGACGCACTCATCGAGGCGGTGGAGACCGACGGCGAGGTGCCGACCTCCAATCACGACATGGGCGGCGACATCATCCCCTATTTCGTGAACCGCGGCGAAGCGGCCGTCTACGACATGAAGCGCAACGAGGTGCCCGGTTCGAACGCCCGCGACCGGTCGTACTGGCGAGACGTGGGGACGATCGACTCGTTCTTCGACGCGCACATGGACCTCATCTCCACACTGCCGGTGTTCAACCTGTACAACGTGCAGTGGCCGATCCACTCGCAGCTCGTGAACTCCCCTCCCGCCAAGTTCGTCCGCGACGCGGTCGGCCGCATCGGCAACACGATCGACTCCATCGTCTCGCTCGGCTCAGTGCTCTCCGGCACCCACCTGGAGCGGAGCGTCGTCGGGGCCTGGACGCTCGCAGGCGGCGGCTCGACCGTGACCGACTCGGTGCTCTTCGACCGGGTCCGGCTCGGCGCGGGCGCGCGCATCCACCGGGCGATCATCGACAAGGATGTGGTGCTCGCCGACGGGGCGACCGTCGGGGTCGACCGGGAGCGGGACCTGTCCCGCGGGTTCACGGTCACCGACTCCGGCATCACGGTGGTGGGCAAGGGCGTCTACGTCGAGGCGTGACGCGCGACGCCGGTACGCTGCTGGGGTGTCACCGCGTTTCCTGGTCGTGCTCGACGCCGACTCCACCCTCATCCGCAACGAGGTCATCGAACTGATCGCCGACGAGGCGGGTCGGGGCGCCGAGGTCGCCGCCGCGACCGAGGCAGCGATGCGCGGCGAGGTGGACTTCGCGACGAGCCTGCGCTCGCGGGTCGAGGCGCTGCGCGGTGTCCCGGTGTCGGCCTTCCAGCGCGTGCTCGCGCGCATCCAGCCGACCCCGGGCGTGCACGAACTCGCCCACGCGATCCACGAACGCGGCGGCGTCATGGCCGTCGTCTCCGGCGGCTTCCACGAGATCCTCGACACCGTCGCGCCCTCCCTCGGTGTCGACGTCTGGCGGGCGAACCGGCTCGAGACCGCGGACGGGGTGCTGACCGGTCGCGTGGACGGCCCGATCGTGGACGCCGAGGGCAAGGCCGCGAGCCTGCGCGGCTGGGCCGAGGAGTACGGCATCCCGATGTCCGCCACGTTCGCGATCGGCGACGGTGCGAACGATCTGCGCATGATGTCCGCCGCCGCGCTCGGGCTCGCGTTCAACGCGAAGCCGGCGGTGCGCGCACAGGCCGACCTCGTCATCGGCGAGGTCGACCTCGCCCAGGTGGTCCCGCTCCTGCCCTGAGCTGCGGACCGTCCCCTCGGCCCGGGTCAGTGCCCCATGCCGAGGCCGCCGTCGACGGGGATGACCGCGCCGGAGATGTACGCGGCGTCATCGGACGCCAGCCACGTCACGACCCCTGCGACCTCGTCCGGGGTCGCGAAGCGGCCGGCCGGGATGTTCTTCTTGTACTCGGCCTGCGTGTCCTCGGGGAGCTCGGCCGTCATGTCCGTCTCGATGAACCCAGGCGCGACCACGTTCGCGGTGATGCCGCGGGCACCGAGTTCGCGCGTGAGCGAGCGGGCGAAACCGACGAGGGCGGCCTTCGAGCTGGCGTAGTTGATCTGGCCGGGCGAGCCGTAGAGGCCGACGACGCTGGAGATGAGGATGACGCGGCCCCAGCGGGACTTCAACAAGCCCTTGGCGGCACGCTTGACGACACGGAAGGTGCCGCCGAGGTTCGTGGCGACGACGTCGTCGAAGTCCGACTCGGACATGCGCAGCAGCAGGGTGTCCTTGGTGATACCGGCATTCGCGACGACGATCTGCACCGGTCCGAGCTGCTGCTCCACCTCGGTGAAGGCGGCGTCCACGGATGCGGCGTCCGTGACGTCCGCGCGGACCGTGAGGGTGCCCTCGGGTCCTTCACCGGAGCGAGCGGTGACCGCCACCTTGTATCCCCCGGCCACGAACCGCTCCGCGATGGCGCGGCCGATGCCGCGGTTCCCGCCGGTGACGAGGACGACGCGTTCGTTGGACATGGATCACTCCCTGGATCTGCCGGTGGGGGTCGACGAGCCAGCCTAGCGGGAGCCCGGGGTGCATGCTCGGTTGACACCGCCTCCCGGACGCTGGGACGCTGTGTTCCACACGACCAGAAGGGCCGCAATGAGCGATCAGAACCCCGAGAACCCCGTTCCGCCGCAGTCGACCCCGCCGCAGGCGCCGCCCGCGTACCCGGCCGCACCGCCGGCCGGTTCGTACCCGCCGCCGCCGGCTGCGCCCGCCTACGGCGCCCCGCAGCCGGGCTACACGCCGTACCCGACCCAGCCGAAGACGAACACGCTCGCGATCGTCTCGCTCATCGCCTCGCTCGCCGGCGTGATCGTGGTCGCCTTCATCGGCCAGATCGTCGGCATCATCACCGGGCACATGGCCCTGAGCCAGATCAAGCAGCGTGGTGAGAACGGCCGCGGCCTCGCCCTGGCAGGCGTCATCATCGGCTACATCTCGCTCGCGCTGTACATCGTGCTGGCGATCATCTTCATCGGTGTCTTCGTCGCTCTGGTCAACAGCGGCGTCTACTACGAGTACGACTACTCCTGACCCGTCGCGGACGGGGCCTTCCGGCTCCTCCCGGCGTAGGCTGGGAGCACCGTGAAGCCCCCGTCCGCACCCCAGTCCGCCACGTCGTTGCCGCGTGCACCGCGTGACGACGCGCACGCGCGCTCCACGAAGTACCTCGTGATGATGGCGGTGCGCGTCGCCTGCTTCGGCGCGATGGTCCTGGTGACGCCCTACGGCTGGTACACCTGGCTGTTTGCCGCCGGTGCGGTCTTCCTGCCGTATGTGGCGGTCGTGATCGCGAACGTGGGTCAGGATCTCAACGCCTCCGGCGCGAAGGCGCCCGAACGGATGCTGCCGGCCACGCCGGTGGCGCACCGCCCGGCCGCATCGTCGCCGACCGTCATCCGGATCGCCGAATCGCCGGCGCCGCGGCCCGACACCGGTCCGGACCCGCGATCGTGACCGCAGCGGAACCGGTGGTCTGCTCGCGCGCAGGCTGCCGGAGTGAGGCGGTGTGGGCCGTGCAGTGGCGGAACCCGCGCATCCATGCGGCCGACCGTCGCAAGACCTGGCTCGCGTGCGATGCGCACGTCGACTTCCTCCGCGACTACCTGGGCTCCCGCTCCTTTCCGGTGCACGTCCTCCCCCTGTCCGAGATCGGAGACCCCGCGACGTGAGCCGCCCTGCCGCCAACCTCCGCCGCTGGAGCGTGTACATCGTGATCGCGATCGCGTTCGCGGTCGCCTGCGGCTTCCTCTCCAACTGGCAGTTCAGCCGGAACGCCGAGCGTTCCGCCCAGCTCGCCCTCATCGAGGCGAACTACGACGCGGACCCGGTCGCGCTGGATGCGGCGGTCACCGGTCTGGACGATTTCGACCCTGCCTACGAGTGGCATCCGGTGGAACTGCACGGACGGTACCTGCTCGACGAACAGCTCGTCGTCCGCAACCGGCCGCACGGCGGCACGTCCGCGTTCGAGGTCCTCACCCCGTTCCTGATGGACGACGGCCGCATCCTGGTCGTGAACCGGGGCTGGGTGCACGCCGCCGAGGACGGCGACGGACCGGAAGCGATCCCGGCGCCTGCCGGCGGTGAGCAGACGGTCGTCGTGCGCCTGCGGCAGGGCGAGCCGCTCCCGTCGTCGGGGCGCAGCGCGCCAGAGGGTCAGGTGCCCACCATCAACGTCCCGCTCATCGCGGACCTCGTCGGCGGCGACACCGTCCGCTCGGTCTACGGGATCATGGTCTCCGAGGTCCCCGCGGCCGCGTCGCGGCCGAGCCCGCTGGATTCCCCCTCCGACGACCCGGGTCCGTTCCTGTCCTACGCCGTGCAGTGGATCCTGTTCGCGGTCATGGGCTTCGTGTTCATCGGCTACGTCATCCGCTCCGAACTGCGCGCCCGCCGCGAGGATGCCGAGGAGGATGCGGCGCCGGCGCCCGCGGACCCCGCGCCGCGTGCGAAGTGGCCCCGGGGGCGTCGCAAGGACGGGGACATGCTCGCCGAGGACGAGCTGCTCGACCGCGCCGAGCGCTGAGCGGGCTCAGGCCAGCTCGACGAGCTCGGCGTAGTCGCGGCCCCAGATGTCCTCGACGCCGTCGGGGAGGATGAGCACGCGCTCGGGGTTCAGCGCCTCGACCGCGCCGGCGTCGTGCGAGACGAGCACGACCGCGCCCTCATAGTGCGCGAGCGCGCCCAGGATCTCCTCACGGGAAGCCGGGTCGAGGTTGTTCGTCGGCTCGTCCAGCAGCAGCATGTTGGCGCTCGAGACGACGAGCGTCGCGAGCGAGAGGCGGGTCTTCTCACCACCGGAGAGGACGCCCGCCGGCTTCAGCACGTCGTCGCCGGTGAACAGGAACGACCCGAG
>Ga0182737_1003336_pt1 | contig 11970 bp, 11 predicted proteins | sample eDN5th30CBELigOP_FD_128878 | JGI IMG/M metagenome (GOLD analysis project Ga0182737, IMG submission 128878) | Enriched Organic Plus compost microbial communities from Emeryville, California, USA - eDNA 5th pass 30_C BE-Lig OP (version 2) (version 2) ... | reverse complement strand
CTGAGGAAATCGCGGGCGCGCGCAAGGGCCTGGGCTGGGACTATGAACCCTTCGTGGTGCCGGACGACATCCTGAACCAGTGGCGCGCCATCGGCGCGGCAGGCGCGGGCGAACACGCTGCCTGGGAAAAGCGCAAGACCGCCAGCCCGCGCGCGCAGGAGTTCGACGACACCGTCAACGATGTCATTCCGGCCGGTTTCGCCGCCGCCATGACGGCGCTGAAGGAAAAGCTGTCGGCCGAAAAGCCCAGCGCCGGTACCCGCAAGATGAGCGAGAAGGCGCTGGAGGTCATCAATGCCCAGTTCCAGAACACCATCGGCGGCAGCGCCGACCTGACGCCTTCGAACAACACCCGCACCAAGGATCTCAAGGACATCACGGCGGGCGATTTCGCCGGCCGCTATGTGCGCTATGGCATCCGCGAGCATGGCATGGCCGCCGCGATGAACGGCATGGCGCTGCATGGCGGCGTCATTCCCTATGGCGGCACCTTCATGGTGTTCAGCGACTATTGCCGCCCGGCGATCCGACTGGCCGCGCTGATGAAGCAGCGCGTGGTGTTCGTGATGACGCACGACTCCATCGGCGTGGGCGAGGACGGCCCCACCCACCAGCCGGTCGAGCACCTGGCCGCCCTGCGCGCCATCCCGAACCTCAAGGTGTTCCGCCCCGCCGACGGCGTGGAAACCGCCGAATGCTGGCAGATCGCGCTGGAAGACAGCCACCGCCCCAGCTTGCTGGCTTTCTCGCGCCAGGACGTGCCGACGCTGCGGACCACGCATACGCCGGAGAACCTGTCGGCCAAGGGCGCCTATGAACTGGAAGGCGATGCCGACGCGCGGGTGACGTTCCTGGCCACCGGCACCGAAGTGTCACTGGCGGTGGAAGCGCGCAAGCTGCTGGCCGCCGACGGCATCCCCTCGCGCGTCGTCTCCATGCCGAGCTGGAGCCTGTTCGAAGCGCAGCCGGAAGAATACCGCCGCAAGACGCTGGGCCCCGGCACCGTCAAGGTCGCCATCGAGGCGGGCGGGCGCGAAGGCTGGGACCGCTATATCGGCAGCGAGCTTCTCGGAAACGGCGGGGCCTTCATCGGCATGTCGTCCTTCGGCGCGTCGGGCCCCTACAAGGACGTCTACAAGAAGTTCGGCATCACCGCCGAGGCCGCCGCCGCCGCGGCCCGGACGCTGCTGAAGTAACCATTGAAGTGATTTGAAGTAACTCAGGAGATTTCGCGATGGCTTTGCGTGTTGCAATCAACGGCTTCGGCCGCATCGGCCGCCTGGTGCTGCGGGCCATCGTGGAATCGGGCCGCCGCGACATCGAGGTCGTGGCCGTCAACGACCTGGGCCCGGTGGAAACCAACGCCCATCTGCTGCGCTATGACAGCGTGCATGGCCGCTTCCCGGCCCAGGTGAGCGTGGATGGCGACATCATGACCGCCGCCGGACACAGGATCAAAGTCACCGCCATCCGCAATCCGGTCGAACTGCCGCACAAGGACCTGGGCGTGGACATCGCCCTGGAATGCACCGGCATCTTCACCAGCAAGGAAAAAGCGTCGGCGCATCTGGAAGCCGGGGCCAAGCGCGTGCTGGTCAGCGCGCCCTGCGACAGCGCCGACCTGACGGTGGTCTATGGCGTCAACCACGACAAGCTGACCAAGGACAATCTGGTCGTCTCCAACGCCTCCTGCACCACCAACTGCCTGGTGCCGGTGGCCAAGGTGCTGAACGACACGGTGGGCATCGAGCGCGGCATGATGACCACCATCCACAGCTATACCAACGACCAGCCCTCGCTGGACCAGATGCACAAGGACCTGTACCGCGCCCGCGCCGCGGCGCTGTCCATGATCCCCACTTCCACCGGCGCGGCCAAGGCCGTGGGCCTGGTGCTGCCGGAGCTGAAAGGCAAGCTGGACGGCGTGTCGGTGCGCGTGCCGACCCCCAATGTCAGCCTGGTGGACCTGAAGTTCGTCGCCAGGAAGCAGACCTCGGCGCAGGAGATCAACGACGCCATCAAGGCCGCCGCGGCCGGTCCGCTGAAGGGCATCCTGGATGTGGTGCATGAAAAGCTGGTGTCGGTGGACTTCAACCACAATCCTGCCTCGTCCAGCTTTGCGCTCGACCAGACCAAGGTGATGGACGGCAATTTCGTCTCGGTCATGACCTGGTACGACAATGAATGGGGCTTCTCCAACCGCATGGCCGACACCGCCGTGGCGATGGGCAAGCTGCTGTAATGGCATTCCGGACCCTCGACGACCTGGATGTGGCGGGCAAGCGCGTGCTGGTGCGCGCCGACCTGAACGTGCCGGTGGCCGACGGCCGGGTGACCGACGCCACCCGCATCGAACGCCAGGCGCCCACCATCCGCGAACTGGCCGACAGGGGCGCGAAGGTGATCGTGCTGAGCCATTTCGACCGGCCCAAGGGCAAGGTCGTGCCGTCCATGTCGCTCAAGGTGCTGCAGCAGCCGCTTGCCGAGGCGGTGGGCCGCAAGGTCGCCTTCGCCGAAGACTGTATCGGTCCGGATGCCGAGGCCGCCGTCGCGGCCCTGAAGGACGGCGAGGTGCTGCTGCTGGAGAACACCCGCTTCCATGCGGGCGAGGAAAAGAACGACCCTGAGATGGCCCGCAAGCTGGCCGCGCTGGGCGATATCTTCGTCAACGACGCCTTCAGCGCCGCCCACCGCGCCCATGCCAGCACCGAAGGCGTGGCGCGGCTGCTTCCCAATGCGGCGGGCCGCTCCATGCAGTCCGAACTGACTCATCTGGACAAGGCCCTGGGCAATCCCGAACGGCCGCTGATGGCGGTGGTCGGCGGCGCCAAGGTCTCCACCAAGATCGCGCTGCTGGAAAATCTGGTCGCCAAGGTGGAAGTGCTGGTGATCGGCGGCGCGATGGCCAACACCTTCCTGGCCGCCGAAGGCATCGCCGTCGGCAAGTCGCTCTACGAACCCGATCACCTGGAAACGGCCCGCCGGATCATCCATGCCGCCAATGAGAGCGGCGCGGCGATCCTGCTGCCCACCGATGTGGTGGTGGTCAAGGAATTCAAGGCGGGCGCGGCCCACCGCACCGTTCCGGCCGGCGATATCGCCGCCGACGAGATGGTGCTGGATGTCGGTCCCGACAGCATCCGGGCCTTCGAGAACCGGCTGCTGGCGACGCGCACCCTGGTGTGGAACGGCCCGTTCGGCGCCTTCGAAACCACGCCCTTCGATGCGGGCACCGTGGCGGCGGCCCGCGCCGTGGCGGCCGCGACCAAAAGCGGCCAGGTGCTGAGCGTGGCGGGCGGCGGCGACACGGTCGCGGCGCTGGCCCATGCGGGGGTGGAGCAGGACTTCACCTATGTCTCCACCGCGGGCGGCGCCTTTCTGGAATGGCTGGAAGGCAAGGAACTGCCGGGCGTCGAAGCGCTGACGGCGAAATAAGAACAAGAGGAAAGACGATGAATCTCGCTGAACTGAACGCGATCGCGCGCAAGATGGTCGCCCCCGGCAAGGGCATCCTGGCCGCCGACGAATCCACCGGCACTATCCAGAAGCGCTTCGACAAGATCGGCGTGACCAACAATGAAGACAACCGCCGCGACTATCGCGAGATGCTGTTCCGCACCGAAAAGACCATGCGGGAACATATCGGCGGCGTCATCCTGTTCGACGAGACCATCCGCCAGAAGGCCAAGGACGGCACATCGCTGGTGTCGCTGATCGAGGCGGCGGGCAGCGTGCCCGGCATCAAGGTGGACCAGGGCGCCAAGAAGCTGGCGGGCAGCAAGGGCGAGACCATCACCGAAGGGCTGGACGGGCTGCGCGAGCGGTTCGTGGAGTATCACAAGCTGGGCGCGCGTTTCGCCAAGTGGCGCGGCGTCTATGAGATCGCGGATGGCACCCCCAGCCATAACGCCATCCATGCCAATGCCCAGGCCCTGGCCCGCTATGCGGCGCTGGCGCAGGAAAACGGCATCGTGCCGATCGTGGAGCCGGAACTGCTGATGGACGGCGCCCATACCATCGACCAGTGCGAAGCCGTGACCGAATGGATCCTCAAGGAGGTTTTCCAGGAACTTTATTTCGCGGGCGTGGCGCTGGAAGGCATCATCCTCAAACCCAACATGATCGTGCCGGGCATGAAGTGTCCCCAGCAGGCCGGCGTGGCCGAAGTGGCCGAGCGCACCGTGAAAATCCTCAAGCGCTGCTGCCCCGCCGCCGTGCCGGGCATCGCTTTCCTGTCGGGCGGCCAGTCCGACGAGGACGCCACCGCGCATCTGGACGCCATGAACAGGATCGGCAACCTGCCCTGGGCGCTGACCTTCTCTTATGGAAGGGCGCTGCAAGCAGCGCCCCAGAAGGCGTGGTCCGGCAAGGCCGAAAACCTGGCCGCGGGCCAGGCCGCCTTCGCCCACCGCGCGCGGATGAACAGCCTGGCGTCGTTGGGTAAATGGAAAAAAGAAGAAGAAGTGGCCTAGCACAGGCCCGCCTCCCCTTCATGCGCGCAAGCGCATAGGAAGGGGAGGTGGTTTCAGCGAGCGAAGGCGACTTCTTTGGGAGCCGAGCGGAAGCTGAAACCGGAGGGGTTCAAAGATAATGTCTGAGTGCAGACTCTATCTGATCTCGCCGCCGAAGCTTTCGGCGGCGAATTTCCTGGGGCCGCTGTCCGAAGCCCTGAAAGGCGGCGATGTCGCCAGCTTCCAGTTGCGCCTGAAAAATATCAGCGACGACGAAATCCGCCGCGCCGTGGACACCCTGCGCCCGGCGGTACAGGCGGCAGGCACGGCCTTCATCCTCAACGACCGTCCCGACCTGGCCGCCGAACTGGGCTGCGACGGCGTGCATGTCGGGCAGGAAGATGCCAGTTATCGCGAGGCGCGCGCCGCCATGCCCGACGGCATCGTGGGCGTGACCTGCCATGACAGCCTGCACCTGGCGATGGACGCGGGCGAGGCGGGCGCCGACTATGTCGCCTTCGGGGCCTTCTTCCCCACCGCCACGAAAGAACCCAAGACCCGCACCGAACCCGAAATCCTGCGCGCCTGGAGCATGGCGACGGTGGTGCCGTGCGTCGCCATCGGCGGGATCACCGTGGACAATGCGCCGGTGCTGGTCGAAGCGGGGGCCGACTTCCTGGCGGTTTCCGCGGGCGTCTGGGACCATGCCGACGGCCCCCAGGCCGCCGTCAGGGCCTTCAACCGGCTTTTTTAATACCCCCCGGTTTCAGCTTCCGCTCGGTTCCGGCCTGGGATGACAAGCCGGGCCGGGATTGCTAGAACCCGCCCGCTCTTTGACCCTGCCACCTTCTTCACCCGCGCGCCCAGGAGGCGCGATCCCCTATGGCCAAGATCACCGGCAACGAAATCAGCCCCGGCACCCTGATCAATTACAATGGCGGCCTGTGGATCGCGGTGAAGACGGTCAAGGTGAAGCCCGGCAAGGGCGGCGCCTACAACCAGGTCGAACTCAAGAACGTCACGCAGGGCACCAAGCTCAACCAGCGCTTCCGCTCCGACGAGACGGTCGAGGAAGTGGTGCTGGACAAGAAGGACTTCCAGTTCCTCTATGCCAGCGGCGACATGCTCACCTTCATGGACATGGAGAGCTATGAGCAGATCGAACTGGCCGCCGATTTCGTGGGCGAGCAGGCCGCCTTCCTGCAGGACGGCATGAAGACCCTGGTGCAGCTTCATGAAGGCAAGCCCATCGGCATCAAGCTGCCGGTGCAGGTGACGCTGACCATCGCGGAGGCCGACCCGGTGCTGAAGGGCGGCACCGCCGCCCCGTCCTACAAGACCGCCGTTCTGGAAAACGGCCTCAAGATCCAGGTACCGCCCTTCATCGCGGCGGGCGAACGGATTATCGTCGCCACCGAGGACGGCACTTATGTGCGGCGGGCTGATTAATGGCGGCCTATACCTCACCCGCCCTGAATGTGATGGTGGCCGCCGCCCGCAAGGCCGGACGCCCGCTGATCCGCGACTTCAACGAACTGGAAAACCTCCAGATCTCGCTCAAGGGCCCGGCCGATTTCGTCACCAGCGCCGACAAGCGCACCGAAAAAATCCTGATCGAGGAACTGTCCAAGGCCCGTCCCGGCTATGGCTTCCTGGGCGAGGAAGGCGGCGCCATCGAGGGCAAGGACAAGACGCACCGTTTCGTGATCGACCCGATCGACGGCACCACCAATTTCATGCATGGCGTTCCGCACTTCGCCATCTCCATCGCGCTGGAGCGCGAGGGCCAGCTTGTGGCGGGCGTGGTGTTCAATCCCGTCACCGACGACCTGTTCACCGCCGAAAAGGGCCACGGCGCCTATCTGAACAACAAGCGGCTGCGTACCGCCGCTCGAAAGGAATTGTCGCCCAGCCTGATCGCCACCGGCCTGCCCTGGTTGGGCAAGGACGGCCATGCCCGCGCCAATGCGGAAATGGCGGTGGTGATGAACGCCACCAGCGGCATCCGCCGCTTCGGCTCGGCAGCGCTGGACCTGGCCTATGTCGCGGCGGGGCGCTTCGACGGCTTCTGGGAACGCGGCCTGCAACCCTGGGATATCGCGGGCGGCATCGTGCTGCTGCGCGAGGCGGGCGGCATCGTCAGCGACATGAATGGCGGCCAGGACATGCTCACCGGCGGCTCCATCCTGGCCTCCAACGAACACCTGCACCCGCAGCTTCTCAAGCTGCTGAAGGGCGCGTCGGCCTGATCGCTGCCCTGAGAAGGCGCTATCCTCATGCTGAGCCTGTCGAAGCATGAGCATGCCAAAGCATGATCCCCTCACCCTTCGACAGGCCCAGGGTGAGGATTTGTGCAGTCCTCATGCTGAAGGGATCAACGCAACTTCCCCGCCGCATTCTCCAGCACCACATCGCTGACGATGGCGGTCAGCGGATTGGCGGGCAGGTGCGAGGTGAAGCCGATCCCGACATAGAAAGGCCCGCTGGTCCTGAACGTCACCGGGGCGCCCTCGGGATGCAGCTTCTCGCCCTGCCAGCTCACATAAAGCTGGAAACGGTCGCCCGTCTTCTCAATGCCGAACCGGACGGGATGGATGGCGGTCCATTGCGAGTCGCTGGGCCTGGCCTGGTGGGTGGCGCGATATTCCACATCGGTCATCGGGCCGTTCTTGGCCCCACGCCAGGCGATATGCACCATGCCGTTGCCGTGCTGGGCGGCGGTGACGGCGCGGGAATCGTCATCCAGGCTGTCGCGGATCATCAGCGCCACCTTGCGGTCGTGGAATTCCTGGATGTCGGTCCAGGGCACGCTGGCGGCCAGCGAGACATCGCCGCGCATCTTCTTCCAGAGGAAATGGAATTCGTCGCGGTTGTACCAGATGTTGTAACCCGCCGACGTGATGCGATAGCGGCGCGTGGCCGGGTCATAGCTGGCGCTGCCCGGCGCCAGCGCCGCGCCCACATCGGTGCTGTTCTCGAAAATGCCGACCGCCTTGTTCAGGGTGCGCGGCGCACGGTGGAAGTCCGGCGGCGGCGCGACCTGGCGGTGGGTGGAAGATTGCGGCAGCGCCCAGTCCGGCACGGTAACGCCTTTCGGCAGCGGCGGCGGCTCCAGCGACTGGGCGAAGGCGGGCACGGCCGCCAGGGTGAATGCCGCACACAGGATGATACGCATAGAGCCTCCCCGCCGGGGCTGTCATCGCCCCGTTCGCGCAGAGCCTGCGCGCAATCGCACACCCTTGCAACCGGCCTGCAACGGTCCGCAACCAGACAGAAAGTCAGAGCGGGCCGCCCGGCCCGCGAAGCGTGGCGTTAGGCGGCGCGACCCGAAAATCAGAATTCGATGACGGTGCGGATGCTTTCACCGCTATGCATCAGGTCGAAGGCTTCGTTGATGCGTTCCAGCGGCAGCTTGTGCGTGATCAGCGGATCAATGCTGATCTTGCCGTCCATGTACCAGTCCACGATCTGCGGCACCTGGGTGCGGCCGCGCGCCCCGCCAAAGGCGGTGCCCTTCCACACCCGGCCCGTCACAAGCTGGAAGGGGCGGGTCTTGATCTCCTGGCCCGCGCCCGCCACGCCGATGATGATGCTTTCGCCCCAGCCACGATGGCAGCATTCCAGCGCCTGGCGCATCAGCTCCACATTGCCCACGCACTCGAAGGAATAGTCCGCGCCGCCGCCGGTCAGCTCCACGATATGCGGCACCACATCGCCCGCGATGGTCTTGGGATTCACAAAATGCGTCATGCCGAACTGGCGGGCCAGCGCCTCGCGGGCGGGATTGATGTCCACGCCCACGATCATGTTGGCGCCCGCCATGCGCGCGCCCTGCAGCACGTTCAGGCCGATGCCGCCCAGGCCGAACACCACGACATTGCTGCCCGGCTCGACCTTGGCGGTATTGATCACCGCGCCGATGCCGGTGGTGACGCCGCAGCCGATATAGCAGACCTTGTCGAAGGGCGCGTCGGAGCGGATCTTGGCCAGCGCGATTTCCGGCAACACGGTGTGGTTGGCGAAGGTCGAGCAGCCCATATAGTGGTGGATTTTCTGCCCGCCGATGGAAAAGCGGCTGGTGCCGTCGGGCATCACGCCCTGGCCCTGGGTGCCGCGGATCGAGGTGCAGAGATTGGTCTTGTGCGAGGTGCAGCTTTTGCACTGGCGGCATTCGGGCGTGTAGAGCGGGATCACATGATCGCCCTTCTTCAGGCTGGTGACGCCGGGGCCGACATCCACCACCACGCCCGCCCCTTCATGGCCGAAAATGACCGGGAACAGGCCTTCGGGGTCCGCGCCCGAACGGGTGAATTCGTCGGTGTGGCAGACGCCGGTGGCCTTGATCTCCACCAGCACCTCGCCCGCCCGGGGGCCTTCCAGGTCCACGGTTTCGATCACCAGGGGTTTTCCGGCGCCATAGGCGACCGCGGCGCGGGTTTTCATGGATGGAACTCCCTGTTGTCGGGCGGGAATTTGAGGCATTTGGTAGCGGTTGCAAAGCTTTAGATTACCGCTAGGCTGTGCACGGGCACCTTTCAGAGCTGTCGGATTCCATGCGTCTATCGCCAACACTTGTTGTTGCGGCCGGTTTTTTGCTGGCCGGTACGCCCGTGGCGATGGCGCAGGGGGTGAATAGCGGGCTGGAAGTACAGGTGAACCCGCTGGCCATGCGCGGCGGCGAGATGCTGCTGTATCCCGATGGCCGGGGCTATCGCTATGTCACCCCCCTGCTCTATCCCGGCCAGCCCGCCAACCAGCTTGGCGGCCCGGTCCAGCTGCATCCGGCCCGCAAACGCCCCGCCCGCCCGGCGGCGCCCCGTGTCGCCGCCGCGCCCAAGCCTGCGCCTGCCCCGGCCCCTGCGCCGCTCCCGGCCCCCGACACCCGCACCTTTGCCGGCGGCATGTTCAACAGCCCGGCCCTGACCCTGACGCCCCAGACCCCTGTGACGCCCCCTGCCCAGAAGCCGGTGGTCCAGGCGACCGCCCCGAAACCCTCTCCGGCGCAAAGCCCCGCCCAAAGTCCGCCCACGGCCAAACCGGCGGCCTCCGGCAACGCCAACCTGACCAAGCGCAGCGTCATCCTGTTCGCCAAGGACGCCACCGATCCCGCGGAGGGCGCGCTGGGCGCGCTCAAATTCCTGGCGGGCGACCTGAATGCCGCCATGACCACGGCGGCGGCGCGGGTCGAGTTGCAGGCCTTTGGCGGCGCGCGCGGTGACAAGGGGTCGGACGCGCGGCGTCTGTCGCTCAAGCGGGCTCTGGCCATCCGGCAGGTTCTGATCGACGACGGCGTGTCGCCCGACCGCATCGATGTGCGCGCGATGGGCGGCTCGGACGATAGCGGTCCCACCGACCGCGTGGACGTTTACGTCCGCGCATCATGAGAATTCCCGCCAGCCTCGCTTTGACAGCACTGCTGTGCGCGCCCCAGGCTGCCCAGGCCGCCGGGACCAAGGCGCTCACCACCACCGGCACGATGGTCGCCATCGCCCTGCCCGTGGTGGCGGGCGGCATCTCCATCTACAAGGATGACTGGAACGGCGCGGCCCAGCTTGGCCTCAACACCGTCCTGACCGTGGGCACCGCCTTCGCCCTCAAACAGGTGATCCGCGAACGCCGCCCGGACGGCAGCGACTGGAAATCCTTTCCCTCGGACACCACCGCCCTGGCGGCGTCCGGCTCATCCTATCTGTGGAAGCGCTATGGCTGGGAATATGGCCTGCCCGCCTTCGCCGCCAGCCAGTTCGTCTCCTTCACCCGCGTCGAAGCCAAGAAGCACCACTGGTACGACACGCTGGCCAGTTCGGTGATCGCCATCGGCTACAGCCATCTCGTGGTGTCGCGCTATCGCAAGCCCAATTTCTATTCCAGCCTGGAAGCCTCGCCCGACGGGGCGATGGTGCGGATGGCTTACAACTTCTGACCGTCTTCAGACGGGAACGGCGACATCGCTGAACTTGTCCACTTTCCGCAAAGGCGGAAAAAAGCGCATCCACACGGCCACCACCACCAGCGTGCCCACCCCACCCAGCACCACGGCGGGCACGGTGCCGAACAGGGCGGCGGTGGTGCCGGATTCGAACTCGCCCAGCTCGTTGGACGCGCCGATGAACAGCATCGAGACACTGGAAACGCGGCCGCGCATCTGGTCCGGCGTGGAAAGCTGGATCAGCGAGGAGCGGATATTGACGCTGACCATGTCGGACGCGCCCAGCGTGAACAGCGCCGCCAGCGACAGCGGGAACAGGGTTGAAAGGCCGAAGACGATGGTGGCGACGCCGAAAATGGCCACGGCGGCGAACATCTTGGCGCCGACATGGCGCTGGATCGGCCAGCGGGTGAGATAGAGCGCCGTCAGGAAAGCCCCCAGCGCCGGGGCGCTGCGCAGGAAGCCCAGTCCCACCGGGCCCACATGCAGAATATCGCGCGCGAAGATGGGCAAAAGCGCCGTGGCCCCGCCCAGCAGCACCGCGAACAGGTCCAGGCTGATCGCGCCGAACACCACCGGGCGCGAACGCACGAAGCGCACACCCTCGGCGACGCGCTCGAAGCGGGTGGCCTGGGTTTCCTCCGGCTTGAAGCGGCGGCCGCCCAGGCCCGACACGATCAGCGCCGCGCCGACAAAGAAGGCGATGCACAACGCATAGACCGGCACCGGCCCCAGCGCATAGAGAAAGCCGCCCAGCGCCGGGCCGGAGATCACCGCCGTGGTGAAGACCGACGAGGAATAGGCGATGGATTTGGACAGTTTTTCCGGCGGCACCAGGAAGGGCAGCAGCGAGGAACCGGACGGCCCGGCAAAGCCGCGCGCCGCCCCGAACAGCACCAGCACCACATAGAAGGGCCAGGCGGTGTGGGGCGTCAGCAGCGACAGCAGCAGGAACAGCCCGCTGCACAGCGCCTGGATGCCCGCCGCCAGGCTGTAGACCCGCCGCTGGTTGAAACGGTCGGTGATATCGCCCGCCGGCAGGGTCAAAAGGAACATGGGCAGGAACTGGCACAGCCCCACCAGGCCCAGCGACAAGGCCGTGCGCTCCATGTCGTAGACCTGCCAGCCGATGGCGACGGACTGAATCTGCATCGCGGCGGTAGAGATGAAGCGCGATGTGACGAACAGGTGCAGGTCGCGCGGTCGATAGACGGAAGCGTCGGTCATGGCCGGCCCGCTTACCATGCCGGGCGGGTACGGGAAATGTGGGACGGCGCGACCCTGCCCTGCAAAGGCGTGGGCAGGCGCCTCAGCGACCGCCGGTATTCTGGAGTGAAAATGTCTGGCTGTTCTGGCCCGCCGCCAGATCGAACTTCACCCGGTCGAAGCCCGGCTTGGACAGGCGGGGGGCGGCGTCGCGCGAAAAGCCATAGGGTTCCAGCGGCAGGCCCAGCCAGTTGGAATCCATCTTTCCGTTGCCGTTGCGGTCCTGATAGGCCTGGATGGCATAAGTGCCGGGCTGCAGGCCCGTCAGGGTGACGCTGGTGCGCCCGGGCTGGGCCGGAACGTCGGCGCTGGCGACCGTCTTGG
>Ga0182737_1003334_pt1 | contig 11973 bp, 9 predicted proteins | sample eDN5th30CBELigOP_FD_128878 | JGI IMG/M metagenome (GOLD analysis project Ga0182737, IMG submission 128878) | Enriched Organic Plus compost microbial communities from Emeryville, California, USA - eDNA 5th pass 30_C BE-Lig OP (version 2) (version 2) ... | reverse complement strand
ATCACCGAGAAGGGCCGCGGCTACGAGCCCGCCCTCCGCGACACCGCCGATCAGTTCCACGCCGTCGGGCAGATCGACCCGGAGACGGGGGAGAGCGTCGAGCGCGCGAGCGCGCCGAGCTGGACCTCGGTCTTCGCCGACGAGATCGTCGACATCGCGCGCGAGCGGCCCGACGTCGTCGGGATCACCGCCGCGATGCTCCGCCCGACCGGTCTCGCGCGATTCGCGCAGGCGTTCCCGCACCGCGTCCTCGACGTCGGGATCGCCGAGCAGCACGCGGTCGCGAGCGCCGCGGGCCTCGCGTACGGCGGCATGCACCCCGTCGTCGCGATCTACGCGACATTCATGAACCGCGCATTCGACCAGGTCCTCATGGACGTCGGCCTCCACCGCGCGGGCGTGACGTTCGTCCTCGACCGGGCCGGCGTCACGGGCCCGGACGGGCCATCGCACCACGGCGTGTGGGACCTCGCGATCCTCCAGGTCGTGCCCGGCATCCGCATCGCCGCGCCGCGCGACGCCGTGCGGCTCCGCGAGGAGCTCCGCGAGGCGATCGCCGTCGATGACGCGCCGACCGTCGTGCGCTTCCCGAAGGGCGCCGCGGTCCAGGAGATCCCCGCCGTGCGGCGCACGCGTGACGGCGTCGACGTGCTCCGCGAGGCGGCGCACAAGGACGTCCTCATCGTGACGGTCGGTGCGATGGCGCCGCTCGGGTTGGGCGTCGCCGAGCGGCTCGCGGCGCAGGGCATCGGCGCGACGGTCGTCGACCCCCGATGGGTCGTCCCGACGCAGCCCGCGCTCATCGAGCTCGCCGCCGAGCACCGCCTCGTCATCACGATCGAGGACGGCGTGCGGGTCGGCGGGTTCGGCACGCGACTGCGGCAGGACCTCCGCGCCGCGGGCGTCGACACGGGCGTCGACGAGCTCGGCCTGCCGGACGAGTTCCTCGAGCACGGCAGCCGCGGGTTCATCCTCGAACGGGCCGGCCTGACCGCGCAGAAGATCGCGCGCGACGTCGTCGCGCAAGTGCTCGGCATCCGGCTCCCCGTCGCGCGGCCCCTCCCGGACGACACCGCTGCGATCGAGCTCGACGGCGAGCCGGCCGAGCGCACGACCGACCCGCTCGCCTGAGGGGGCGCATGGGGCTCATCCACATCGACCTCTTCTCGACGCTCGACGGCGTCGCGCAAGCGCCGGGCCGGCCCGACGAGGACCCGGAGGGCGGCTTCGAGTTCGGCGGGTGGCAGGCGCCGCTCTTCGACGACGCCGTCGGCGCAGGCGTCGAGGCGGGCATGGCCGGGATGGACGCGCTCCTGCTCGGCCGCAAGACGTACGACATCTTCGCCTCCTACTGGCCGCATGTCGCCGCCGGGCCGGACAGCTCGATCGCCTCGCGCTTCAACCGCATTCCGAAGTACGTCGCCTCCCGCGGCACGCCCCAGCTCGAGTGGGCGCACTCGACGCTCCTGAGCGAGAACCTCGCCGCCGAGGTCGCGGAGCTCCGCCGCCGCCACGAGCACGTCCACGTCATCGGGAGCCTCGAGCTCGTCCAGGCGCTCCTCCGCGAACGCCTCTTCGACCGCCTCGATCTCTGGGTCTTCCCGCTCACGCTCGGCCAGGGCAAGAAGGTCTTCGCCGACGGCACCGTCCCGTCGAGCCTCCGCCTCCTCGAGCCCCCGGTCGCATCGGGGACGGGTGCCGTGCTCTTGCGCTACGAGGCGCTCCTCGGCGAGCCGGGGACGGGCGACATGACCGCCCCGCGTCACGCCTGACGCGCGCGGGCGGTCACTTCTGGCGAATGCGGTACCCGGCTGGCCCGCCGGAGGCGACCGGTCGCGAGCGGCGGGTCCCTGGGCTGTCGCAGCTAGGCGTCGACGCCGCGGATCGGCGGGTGGTGGAACGTGTCGCCGAAGACGCGCTCCGAGGCGCCGACGCGGTCGAGGAACGGCGTCGCGCCGCCCATGTGGAACGGCCAGCCCGCGCCGAGGATCATGCACAGGTCGATGTCCTCGGGCGCCGAGACGACGCCCTCGTCGAGCATGCGCCGGATCTCGTCCGCGAGCCCGTCCTCGATGCGCTGCCGGAGCTCCGCCGCGGAGTAGCCCTTCGCGCCCTTCGGCACGTGCTTCGCGACGATGGCGCGCGCCTGCTTGTCGATGCCCTTGACCTTGCCCTTGTCATCCTTCTCGAGGAGCACGCCCGCCTCGGCGAGCTCGTGGAGCGCCTCCGAGCGGAAGAAGCGGTCGGGGAAGGCCGCGTGGTGCGAGTCGAGGACGTGCGCGCCGACCTTGAGGCCGACGAGGTCGAGGAGGACGAACGGATCCATCGGGAAGCCGAAGGCCTTCTGCCCCTCGACGACCGTCTCGAAGCTCGTGCCCTGCTCGATCGCGTGCATCGCCTCGCCGAGGAGCTTCGCGAGCAGGCGGTTGACGACGAAGCCGGGGGAGTCCTTGACGATGACGGCGTTCTTCTTGAGCTTCGCGGCGACCTGGACGGCGGTCGACAGCGCGACGTCCGAGGTCTTCGGGGCCTTGACGACCTCGATGAGCGGCATGACCGCGACGGGGTTGAAGAAGTGGAAGCCGACGAGCCGCTCCGGGTGCTCGAGCTTCGCGCCGATCTCGTCGACCGAGAGGGACGACGTGTTCGTCGCGAGGATCGCCTCCGGCGAGACGTGCCGCTCGATCTCCGCGAAGACCTCCTGCTTGACGCCGAGCTCCTCGAAGACCGCCTCGATGACCCAGTCGCAGTCCTTGAAGTCGGCCTTGTCGGTCGTCCCCGTGACGAGACTCTTGAGCTTCGAGAGGTTGTCGGAGTCGAGTCGGCCCTTCGCGGCGAGTGCGTCGAGCTCGCCGTGGATGTAGGCGATGCCCTTGTCGATGCGCGCCTGGTCGAGGTCCGTGATGACGACGGGGACCTCGAGCCGCCGGACGAAGAGGAGCGCGAACTGCGAGGCCATGAGGCCCGCGCCGAGGATGCCGACCTTCGTGATCCGCTTCGCGAGCTCCTTGTCGGGGGCGCCGACCGGCTTCTTGGCGCGCTTCTGCACGAGATTGAATGCGTAGATCGAGGCGCGGAACTGGTCGCCCGAGATGAGCTCCTCGAGCGCCTCGTCCTCGAGCCGGAAGCCCTCCGCCTTCGACACCCTCCGGGCGGCCTCGAGGAGCTCGAGCGCCTTGTACGGGCTCTTCGGGACCGTCCCGATGCGGCTCTCGAGCATCTTGCGGGCGGTCGAGATCGCGATCGGCCACTTCACGGTGCGCTCGATCGTCCCGGGCGCATTCCGCCGCTCGACCTTGATCGAGCCGCCGAGGACGCCGTCGGCCCACGCGAGCGACTCCTCGAGGAAGTTCGCGGGGCCGAAGATCGCATCCGCGATGCCGAGGTCGAAGGCCTGACGCCCCTTGAGCGTGCGGTTGTTCTTGAGCGGGTTCGAGATGATGACCTCGAGCGCGTGCTCGATGCCGATGAGGTTCGGCAGGAGCCACGCGCCGCCCCAGCCCGGGATGATGCCGAGGAAGACCTCGGGGAGCGCGAGCGCGGGGATCGACGAGTCGATCGTGCGGTAGTTCGAGTTGAGTGCGATCTCGACGCCGCCGCCGAGCGCGAGCCCGTTGATGAACGTGAACGACGGCACGCCGAGCTCGTCGAGCTTCGCGTACGCGAAGTGGCCGAGCTGGGCGATGCGGCGCGCGGTCTCGCGATCCGGGAGCTGGTCGACCTTCGAGAGGTCGGCGCCCGCCGCGAGGATGTACGGCTTGCCCGTCACGGCGACGGCGTCGATCTCGCCGCTCGCGGCGCGAGCGGCGAGCGCGTCGAGCGTGTTCGCGAACTCGAGGAGCGTTCTCGGGCCGAGCGTGTTCGGGCGCGTGTGGTCGCGGCCGTTGTCGAGCGTGACGAGCGCGATCGTGCGATCGCTTCGCATGCGCACGTCGCGGACGTAGGAATGCGTGACGACCTCGTCGGGGTCCATCTCGACGAGCTTCGACCAGTCGATCCCCGCGTACTGCTCCGAGACCTTCGACGACTTCGCCACGGCTACTTCTTCTTTCCGTCGTAGTGGGGGTTCTCCCAGATGACCGAGCCGCCCTGGCCGAGGCCGACGCACATCGCCGTCAAGCCGTAGCGGACGTCCGGGTGCTCCTCGAACTGGCGAGCGAGCTGCATCAACAATCGGACGCCCGAGGCGGCGAGCGGGTGCCCGATCGCGAGCGCGCCGCCCCACACGTTGACGCGGGGGTCGTCGTCATCGATCCCGAAGTGGTCGAGGAGCGAGAGCACCTGGACGGCGAAGGCCTCGTTGAGCTCGAAGAGGCCGATGTCCTCGATCGTCAAACCCGCCTTCTTGAGCGCCTTCTCCGTGCTCGGGACGGGGCCGATGCCCATGACCTCGGGCTGCACGCCCGCGAAGGCGAAGCTCACGAGCCTCATCTTCACCGGGAGACCGAGTTCCCTCGCGGCGCGCTCGCTCGCGAGGATCGAGACGGTCGCGCCGTCCGTGAGCGGCGAGGCGTTGCCGGCCGTGACCTTGCCGTGCGGACGGAACGGCGTCTTGAGGCCCGCGAGCCCCTCCATCGTCGTGTCGGGGCGCATGCCCTCGTCCTCGGTCGCGAGACCCCAGCCCTGCTCGCTGCGGATCGCGACCGGGACGAGGTCGGGCTGGATCTTGCCCGCGGCGTACGCCGCCGCGGTCTTCTGCTGGCTGCGCATGGCGTAGCGGTCGGAGCGCTCCTTCGTGAGGTGCGGGAAGCGGTCGTGGAGCCGCTCGGCCGTGACGCCCATGTTGAGGGCGTCGGCGCTCACGAGCTGCTCGGCGAGGAATCGCGGGTTCGGGTCGACGCCCTCGAAGCCGAGCGGGTGGCGGCCCATGTGCTCGACGCCGCCGGCGATCGCGACGTCGTACGCGCCGAACGCGATCCCCCCGGCGACGGTCGTCGCGGCCGTCATGGCGCCGGCGCACATGCGGTCGATCGCGTAGCCGGGGACGCTCAGCGGGAGGCCGGCGAGGATCGCGGCAGTGCGACCGAGCGTGAGGCCCTGGTCGCCGATCTGCGTCGTCGCCGCGATCGCGACGTCGTCGATGCGGTCCTTCGGCAGCTCGGGGTGGCGCTCGAGGAGGCCGATCATGGCCTTGACGATGAGGTCGTCGGCTCGAGTGCCCCAGTACTGGCCCTTCTCGCCGGCTCGACCGAACGGGGTCCTCGCCCCGTCGACGAAGACGACGTCGTTGCGTTCGGACACGATGCCTCCTGGTGGGTCGCCGGGCGCGGGCACACGCCCCGATCGATGCTAGGACCGGCCCGCCGCAGCCCCCCAACGGGTTAGCGGAACCTACGAATCGGCCTCAGGCGCATCTTCCGGGGCTTGGGCGGCCTCGACAAAGGAATCGGCGATTCGCTGTGCGGTCGCGTCAGTCTGCCACGGCCGCGCGCCGAGGGCGGCGAGCGCCGCCGCGATCGTCCCGGCCGTCGCCGGCGACGGCGGGGCCCAAGCGACGCGGCGCAGGTAGTCGGGCGTCAGGAGGTTCTCGGGCGGGATCGCGAGCTCTTCCGCGACCGCCGAGATCGCGAGGCGAGCGGCCCGGAGTCGGCGGTCCGCCTCGGGGTTGCGCTCGGCCCACGCGCGCGGCGGGGGGAGCGCGTCGGAGGGAATGCGCGCGGCCGGGAGGTCCTCGGTCGTCAGGCCGCGTTCGACGGCCGCCCACCAGCGGTCGAGCTGCGTGCGGCTCGCGCGTCCGGTGAACTCCTTGAGCCCCGCGAGCGCGCGCTTCGAGTCCGGCATGGCGCGGGCGACGGCGACGATCGCCGAATCGGGCATGAGCCGCCCAGGAGCGGTATCGGTCTCGCGCGCGACCGCGTCGCGCTCGAGCCACAGCTCGCGCGCGACGGCGAGCCCGCGTCCCCCGCGGACCGTGTGGAGGCCGCTCAGTCGCCGCCACGGCTCGGTGCGCACCGGGGCGAGGTCGCGCGCGAGGACGGACGCGAACTCCTGCTCGGCGATCTCCGTCTTGCCTTGCGCCTCGAGCCGCTCGGCGAGGGCGTCGCGGACGTCGACGAGGTGCTCGACGTCGAGGAGCGCGTACTCGAGCCACGCCTCGGGGAGCGGCCGGGTCGACCAGTCGACGGCGGAATGCTCCTTCGCGAGGTGGATGCCGAGCGTCTCCTCGACGACGGCGCCGAGTCCGACTCGCGCCATCCCGAGGAGCCGTGCCGCGAGTTCCGTGTCGAAGAGCCGGACCGGCTCGATCCCGACCTCGCGCAAGCACGTGAGGTCCTGCGTCGCGGCGTGGATGACCCACTCGCCCGCGCCGATCGCGTCCCCGAGCTCCGTGAAGTCGCCGACCGCGGGCGGGTCGAAGAGGAATGCGCCGCTCCCGCGCCGGTAGACCTGGATGAGGTAGGCGCGCTGCGAGTACCGGTACCCGGAGGCGCGCTCGGCGTCGATCGCCGTCGGGCCCTCACCCGCGGCGATGCGCTCGACGGCCTCGAGGTACCGCGCCCGATCGACGATGACATCGTGCCGCCCGGGCGACGCGTGCTCAGCGGGCACGGCCCATCCTGCGCTGCGCGAGGAGCTCGACGCCCTCCGTCGTCGGCGGGAGCCCGGCGAGCATGCACAAGAAGTCCGCCCACGCCTCGAGGTGCGCGCCGAGCCCCGCGTCGAGGGGTGTCCAGGACGCGCGGAGCTCGATCTGCGCGGTCGAGGCCTGATCCCCGAGGCCGCCGAATCCGGTCGACAGGACGGTCGTCGCCGTGCCGCTCTCGGCGTGGAACGCGGACCCGCGCTCGCGCAGCGCGTCCATGAGCCAGGACCACGCGACGTCCGGGAGGAGGGGGTCGGAGCCGATCTCGTGCTCGAGCGGCGCTTGCGCGTAGCAGACGACGCGGAACGTGCCGGCCCACGGATCGGGCGCCGACGCGTCGTGGAGGACGATGAACCGGCCGGTGCCGAGGAACGAGTCGATCCCGTGGTCCGGCGGGTGGATGTCGGCGGCGAAGGCGACAGCTTGCGGCGCGAGGCCGTCGGGCGCCGGGATCTCGGCGAGCTGCACGTCGCGCCTCGGCTTCGCGTCGCGCAGCGAGGCGAGCGCGAACTCGAACTCGTCGCCGATGATTCGGGCGGGACCGTCGGTCACCCGCCCAGACTATGATCCCCACTCGGACGGCGGCATCTGACTCGCCGGTCGTCGGGGAGGGCGAGCGTGACGGGAGGCGTCTCGGGGGCGCGTGGCGCATTCATCGCGCTCGGGGCGCTCCTCGGGGTCACCGCGGTCGCGGCGGCGGGCGTGCTCACGAAGGGCGTCCTCATCGCGCGCCGCGTGCTCACGCCGCCGACCGAGTGGGCGAAGGACGGCGCGATCGTCGCGATCGGCGATGGTGAGGTGACGCTCACGCGCTCGGCGATGACCGAGTGGCCGGGGCGCTACGGGATGTTCACGAGGGACGATCGCGGCTACGCGAAGGTCGGTGACGTCATCCGCGGGGACGAGCACACCGTCACGCGCGAGCTCGTCGCGATCGAGGACGAGCCGGTGCGCGCCGGCATGGCGATCCGAATGGGCGCGGCCTACTACCGCGACCCGCGCGAACTCGGCCTCCCGACCGAGGACGTGCGCATCGGCACGCCGCTCGGGCCGGCTCCCGCGTGGCTCGTGCCCGCGGCGGAGGACGCGATCGACGACGGCGCGTGGGCGATCCTCGTCCACGGCCGCGACGCGGGCCGCTGGGAGACGATCCGGGCGATTCCCCCGATCCGCGAGAGCGGCCGCACGACGCTCGTCGTGAGCTACCGGAACGACCCGGGCGCGCCGCGCGACCCGGACGGGCGCTACGCGCTCGGACTGCGGGAGTGGCTCGATGTCGAGGCGGCCATGCGCTTCGCGCTCGAGCGCGGCGCGAAGCGCTTCGTGCTCGGCGGCTGGTCGATGGGCGGCGCGACCGTCCTCCAGCTCGTGCGGCATTCCGAGCTCGCGGGCCTCGTCGAGGGCGTCCTGCTCGACTCGCCCGCGATCGACTGGCGCGCGGTCCTGCGATTCCAGGGCGCGATCCTCGGGCTCAGCCACGCGACGATGGCGGCGGTCGAGTGGGCGATGACGAGCCCGCTCGCGACGCGCCTCGTCGGGCAGTCCGCGGCGATCGATCTCGACGCGCTCGACACGGTCGCGCATTCGGGCGCCCTCACGACGCCGATCCTCGTGCTCTTCAGCGAGGACGACGGGGTCGCGCCGATCGCCCCCGCCCGCGCCCTCGCCGCCGCGCGACCCGATCTGGTCGAGCTCCGGGAGTTCACGGGCGCTCGCCACGTGCGGATCTGGAACCGCTACCCGGAGGCGTACGAGTCCGCGATCGCGGACTGGCTCAGCCGCCTCCCGCCCCGCGCGTGAACCAGCGCGAGTAGAGCGCCGTCTCGTCGTCGAGCAGGAGCGAGCCGAGCCGCAGCTCGAGCGGCGCGAACGCGCTCCCGCCGAGCGAGGGGAGCGCCGTCGGGGTGAGGAGCGGGGACGTCGTGAGGCACACCTCGTCGATGAGGCCCGCGGCCGCGAACTGCGCCGCGAGCGAGGGCCCGCCTTCGCACACGATCGAGCGGTGCCCGAGTCGCCGGGCGGCCTCGAGGACCCCGCCCGGTGCGAGCACGCCGTGCGCGTCGGCGTCGAGCGCGACGAACCGCGCGACCGGGAGCGTCGCCTCGACGCGCCCCCGCGCCGGCTCGGGCCCGAACACGACGATGCGTCCGGCCGCCTCGCCCTCGAGACGGTGCCCCTCGAGGTTCCCGCTCGCGGTCACGATGCCGAGCGCCGCGGTCTTCGGGACGCGGTAGCCCTCCGCGCGGACCGAGCGCGCGCCGACGACGACGATGTCCGAGAGGTCCCGGATGACGCCGAGAATGCGCCGGTCGGTCGGATTCGTGAGCGTCTCCGAAGTGCCGTCCGGCCCCGCGGCGCTCCCGCTCACGCTCACGATGAGGTTGATGCGCAACCAGTCCGGGCGGGGAATCGCGTACAGCTCGCGGAGGCGCGCGCGGCCGTCGTCCGCGAACGGGTCGAATCGCTCGGGCCCCGAGTGGTCCGGGGGAGCGGTGAGGACGCGGAGCACCGGTCAAGTATGCCGACGAACCGTCGGTACGCTCTTCGGGTGACCGTGGAATCCGCGCTGAGCCTCACCTCGCGCTTCCCGCGGCTCTCCGGGGAGCAGCTCCTCGACCAGCTCGTCCCGCCGCGGCAATTCGCGACCGCATCATTCGACAACTACCGGCCCGACCCGGACTTCCCCTCGCAGCGGCACGCGCTCGAAGCCGTGCGCGCATTCGCCGGCGGGGCGAAACCGCGGGGCGGGGGCTTCTTCGGTCGTCGCCGGGCCCCCGAGGCGCCGCCCGGCATCTACCTCGACGGCGGCTTCGGCGTCGGCAAGACCCACCTCCTCGCGGCCCTCTGGCACGCGACGAAGGGCCGCAAGTACTTCGGGACCTTCATCGAGTACACCGCGCTCGTGGGGGCGCTCGGCTTCCAGAACGCCGTCGAGCTCCTCAAGGGCACGAAGCTGCTGTGCATCGACGAGTTCGAGCTCGACGACCCCGGCGACACGCGATTGATGAATCGCGTCCTCGGCGAGCTCGCGGACGCGGGGACGCGCATCGCGGCGACGAGCAACACGCCGCCGCAAGCGCTCGGCGAAGGGCGCTTCGCGGCGCAGGACTTTCTCCGGGAGATCGACGCCCTCGCGTCCCGATTCGAGACGATCCGCATCGACGGACTCGACTACCGGCGCCGGGACGCGGCGGCGCACGCGGTCGTGACGCCCGACGTCGTCGCGGCGCTCGAGCACGTCGAAGGCCGGACCGCGATCGACCCCTTCGACGCGATCCTCGACCACCTCGCCGAGGTGCACCCGGCGAGCTATGTCGCGCTCGTCGAGGGCTTCACGGCGATCGGGATCACGAGCGTCCACGTGCTGCACAACCAGACCGACGCGCTGCGCTTCGTCGCCCTCGTCGACCGGCTGTACGACGCGCGCGTGCGCATCTTCGCGTCGGGGACGCCGCTCGACGAGATCTTCCCCGAGGACATGCTGAGCGGCGGCTACCGCAAGAAGTACCTCAGGGCGATCTCGCGCCTCGTCGCGCTCACCTCCGGCGATCTCGACTGAGCCGAAGGCGCGGCGGCGGGTCTCCCGCGCATTCCGTCGGCCCTCTGCCCGTAACCGGATGTTTACATCGCCACCATTCGCGTAACGGACTCGAAACACGTCGGCGCGACCGCTGAAACGTCCCCGGAACAGACTGGCGACTGCAATCGCGGCGCGGCACGCCCTCGGGGGGAAACGCGCGACTCCACCGCAAGTACAACGAGAGGTTCTGGAACTCCATGGATAGTGGAACTCTTGCCTGGGGCATCACCGCCGGTGCCCTGGTGCTCTTCATGACGCCCGGCGTCGCGTTCTTCTACGGCGGTCTCGTCAAGGCGAAGTCGGTCGTCAGCATGATGATGATGAGCTTCGGCGCGATGGCGCTCGTCGGTGTGCTCTGGATCCTCATCGGGTTCAACATGGCCGTCGCGCCGAGCGTCTGGGGCTGGGCGAGCAACCCGTTCACCGAGTCGTTCGCGCTCAACGGCCTCGCCGAGTCCGACCTCGTGCTCGCGTTCTTCGGCGCGACGTTCGCGATCATCACGACCGCGCTCATCTCCGGCGCGATCGCCGACCGCGCGCGCTTCGGCTCGTGGATGATCTTCGCCGGGCTCTTCGCGGTGCTCGTGTACTTCCCCGTCGCCGCGTGGGTGTGGGGCGGCGGCTGGATCCAGAACATGGGCGTCGCGTTCTTCGGGGACGGCTGGACCGGCGTCGCCGGCGCGCTCGACTACGCGGGCGGCACCGCCGTCCACATCAATGCCGGCGCGGCGGCCCTCGCGCTCGCGCTCGTCCTCGGCAAGCGCATCGGGTTCGCGAAGGGCGCGCACAAGCCGCACAATGTGCCGCTCACGCTCCTCGGCGCGTCGATCCTGTGGTTCGGCTGGTTCGGCTTCAACGCCGGCGCCGAGGCGAACTGGCTCTACGCGGACGGCACGTATGGTTCGCTCACGGGCGACGCGACGTTCGCCGGCACGATCGTCGTCAACACGCTCGGCGCGACCGCCGCCTCGATCATCGGCTGGATCGTCGTCGAGAAGCTCAAGGACGGCAAGGCGACCTCGGTCGGCGCCGCCTCGGGCGCCGTCGCGGGTCTCGTCGCGATCACCCCGGCGTGTGCGTTCCTCACGCCCGGCTGGGCGCTCCTCCTCGGCGTCATCGCCGGTGTCCTGTGCGCCCTCGCCGTCGAGCTCAAGTGGAAGCTCGGCTTCGACGACTCGCTCGACGTCGTCGGCATCCACTTCATCGGCGGCATCATCGGGTGCTGGTACCTCGGGTTCTTCGCGAACGGCACGGGTCTCATCTACTCGGGTGACGGCACGCAGCTCCTGTTCCAGATCGTCGCCTCGCTCGCGGTCGGGATCTACTCCTTCGTCATCTCGTGGATCATCGGCTTCGCGATCGAGAAGACGATCGGGTTCCGCGTGAAGAACGAGGACGAGGTCGCCGGTGTCGACGTCGTCGTCCACGGCGAGGAGGGCTACGTCCTCGAGGGCGAGAGCGTCACGGTCACGACCGTCACGACGCGGTAACCCGCAACACAGCCGAAGGGGCGTCGCCAGTGGGGAGGCGGCGCCCCTTTCGCGTGTCCAGCTCGCAATCGGCTGCCTCCCAATTCGATTGTGTCGCCTCCACGCGCTCCGGCTTCCTGCGGCGGGCATTCGCCTCGCCTAGGCTCAGAGAGTGCAGCCAAATCAGGCGGCGGTGGTCTACAACCCTGTCAAGGTCCCGCTAGTTGTACTCGGTCAGCTCTTTGGTGCCAGGCGGCTGATCGGGGGTTGTCCTCCGAGGGCTGAGTGGCGTCGTTCAGTGTTGTAGTGCTCGAGCCAGGGGTCAAGGGCTGCGGTGCGCT
>Ga0182737_1003333_pt1 | contig 11975 bp, 9 predicted proteins | sample eDN5th30CBELigOP_FD_128878 | JGI IMG/M metagenome (GOLD analysis project Ga0182737, IMG submission 128878) | Enriched Organic Plus compost microbial communities from Emeryville, California, USA - eDNA 5th pass 30_C BE-Lig OP (version 2) (version 2) ... | reverse complement strand
GTCCTGCTGCCGAACGGCAACCGTCTGGTCATGAGCTACAAGCCGCGCTACGGGGTGGACCTGCGCCCGGTCGGCGGGCGCGCGAACCGCGGTCTGTTGGACGGCGCGATCCAGGAGCAGACCCCGGACGGCAAGGTCGTGTGGGAGTGGAACTCGAAGGACCACGTCTCGATCGAGGAGACGCCGGGCCGCTGGTGGCAGCGCGCCTGGCGCAACCCGCATTACGACGAGAACGGCAGGATCAGGTACGACCAGTTCCACCTGAACGCGATCGAGCCCTGGGGGGACCAGTACGTCCTCTCGACCCGCCACACGGACACGGTCTGGGGCATCGACCGCAAGACCGGCGAGCTGCTCTGGAAGTTCGGCGGCGTCCCCACCGACAAGTCGCTGAAGGTGGTCGGGGACGACCCGTACAAGGGCTACCCGATCTCCGGCAACCATGACGTGCGCATGATCGGCGACATGCTGACCATCCACGACAACGGGGTGAAGATCGACGGCCGACAACCCCGCGCCCTGATGTACCGGATCGATCTCGCCGACCGGACGGCAACCTACGTCGGCGATCTCCGCGACGACGCCGTCTCGGGCAACGGGCACTGCTGCGGTTCGTTCCGCAAGCTGGGCGACGGCTGGGTAGTGGCCTGGGGCGCGGCGCCCTGGGTCTCGGGCTTCACGAAGGACGGCGAGCTCGCCTTCCGTCTCGGCGTCCCTGTCGCGCCGTACCGGGCGGTGCCGGTTCCCGCGTCCGTCACCGATGAGGACCTCGACGCGGCCCTCGAGGCGATGGAGCCCGAGCCGGCCATGTCCAACCAGCCGATGACGCCGCTCGACTTCTTCGACGACACGAGCAACCTGCAGGACAAGTCGGTCCCCCAGGGCAAGCTCGGCCCGCTCCCCAACGAGAACATGAAGGACCTCGGCAAGGGCAAGGGCGTGGTAAACGAGCCCCAGGACTAGAAGGCACGCACCGCCGACCCCAAAGCGCCGTCCGAAGCCAGGGGGCGGTCGTTGCCGTCAGGGGCAGGGGCGGTCTGCTCGGGGATCCGGGATGAACTCGGTGACGGAGACCTGGGCCCTCTCCATCGCGCGGGGTTTGATCGCGTTCGGTCCCCGGAAGGGCTGCTCGAAGACCGCGACCAGGTAGATGGAGCAGGTCAGCAGCAGGGCAACGGGGAGGATGAAGAGGATCTGCCCCCGGACCGGTTCGCGGCCCTTGAGCACCGTGGCGAAGAGGATGAGCATGATCGCCCCCGCGACCATGAACACCCAGAACATGCTGGGCAGGAAGGTGTTCGACTTGAGCAGGCGCGACGCCCGCGCCTTCTGCAGGTCGCTCACCCGCTCCAGCGAGGCGGATAGGGCGGAGTTGTCCGGATTGGTGCGGCCGAGCTTGCCGAAGGATTGGAAGAGCCGGTCGGTCGCGGCGGTGGCGAGCTCGGAACGTTGGCCCTCGGAGAGCTTCGGCCACTCGTCGTCGATCACGGCCCGGGAGTAGCAGATCAGCTCGTGTCCGAGGCGGTCCCTGCTCTCCGCGTCGAACAGGGTCGCCGCCCGCGAGAGCGAGCTGACCGAGTCGGCCTCGGTCCCGGCCGCGGTCTCGGCGGTCTGGTACCCGTCGAGCGCGTAGGCGAGCACGAACCCGATCACCAGCGCGTACAGCACCCCGGCGAACGCGAAGACCGGTTCCCGGCGCTCCTCGTTTCCCTTGAGGCTGTCCGGCACGAACCTCCGGATCAGGAAAATCGACGCGGCGGTGACCGAGCAGCCGACCAGAAGGATCAGGATGCAGGCGACCAGGGTGCTCATCCGGCCTCCGAAAGTAGCGAGGGAGAGACGTCGATCGTGCGGCCGAGGACGAGCTCCCCGTCCTCGACCCGGTAGGCGCCATAGAAGGTGAGCGTCGTGTCGCCGTTCGCGTCGACCGAGTAGCTGCCGAGCGGCGACGCGCGCTCCGAGATGTCGAAGAAGGCCTCGCGGGTGCCGGTGCGGAGCGTTGTGATCGGTTCCGTCGCGATGTCCCCGCGAGCTCCGCGGCGGATCGAGTCGATCACGGCCCGGCCCGCCTCGTACGCGAAGACGGCCATCGGCTCGGGGTCCCGGCCGTACTGCTCCCGGAAGCCGCGCAGGAACGACTCGCCGCTCTGGGCGTAGTTCCCGACCGGAAGCTGCGGGGCGGTGATGTACGTGTCGAGACCGGTGGTCCCGATCGACTCCAGGAAGGTGGTGAGCGAGAGGCCGTCCCCGCCGAAGAGCTTCACGAAGTTGTCCTGCCCGTGGACCGACTCGAAGAGGTCGCGGGCCAGGTCCAGGTCGGACCCGGCGAAGAACACGGCCTGCGCACCGGACCCGATGACCCGGTCGGTGATCTCGCCGACCTGCCTGATCTCGGTCAGCTCGGCCCCGCCGGCCATCCGGACCCCGACCCGCCGGGCGATCCGCTCGAATCGGTAGCGGAGACCCCGGCCGTAGGAGCTCCCGTCGTCGACCACGAACACGTCGCCGACGCTCTCCTCGTCCATGTACAGCGCGAGGGCCGCGGCCTGGACGTCGTCGTTGGGGACCACCCGCCCGAAGGTCCGGATCCCGGTCGGTCGGAGGCGCTCGCCCAGCCCCTCGGGCGGCATCGTCAGCTTGACCGCGGTCGAGCTGGAGCTCACTTGCAGCATCCCGGCCCGGTTCAGGATCGGCATGGCGATCTCGGTCGCGCCCGAGTCGAAGTCGCCGATGTAGGCGACGGCGTCCTGGTCGGCCACCGCCTCGCGGGCGTTTTGCCTCACCAGGGGCGCGAGCCAGTTGCCGTCCTCGTCGGAGTCGTTCACCCCGACGATCTCGATCCTCGCCGAATCGATCCGCCCGCCCAGGTCGTCGTTGGCGATCTCGATCGCACGAACCATGTCCTCGCCGCCGCGGTCGCCCTTGAGCGGTTGGCTCACGTAGATCTTCAGCGTCCTGGAGGTGCCATCGCTTTCCGCGTCCGAGCAGCCGGCGATCCCCAGCGCCAGCACGGCGAGGGTCAGGCCCGCCGCGAACGCGGCCCGGATCGAGGAGCTCCACTTCAAGTGGGTCGGACTATTCCAGTTCGTCGGCCAAGATGCTGACCATCTGCGCCAGGGATGGAACTTCCCGGCTGATCCGCCGTTGCCGGACGGCCCCGTTCTCTCGCGTGAGCTCGAGGCAATGGGCGAGCTCGGCCTCGCAGCCGAGGTCCTGGGCATGCGGCAGGAGGGCTTCCACGAGCCGCTCCACTATCTGTCTCACGGGCACCCTGACCTCGCGCTCCGAGTCGATCAGTTCGGCCTCGATCCCGTCCCGCGCGGCCAGGAAGCGGTTCTCGCAGATCGATTCCTGCGAGTCGATCTGCGCCTCGGTGAGGCTGCCCTCGAGCGCCTCGCGCCGCGCGATGCATTGGGTGAGGGCGACGAGCGCGGCCGTGTCCTCGTTGCGGGTCTGCGAGTCCATGACGCGGACCTCCACGGTTCCGAGCGAGGGCTGGGGGCGCACGTCCCACCACAGGAACGTCGGCTCCGGTATCGCCTCGGTGCGGATCAACAGGTCGACCGCCTCGGCGTACTGCTCGTAGCAGTGGAACGGGCGGGGGATCCCGACCCGGGGAAAAGCCTGGAAGAGCGGGGTGCGGGCCGAGGAGAGCCCCGTGTCGCGCCCCTGCCAGAAGGGCGAGTTGGCCGATAGCGCCAGGAGGATCGGGAGGAAGACCCGCATCCGGTTGTGGACCCTGATCGCGTCCTCCGGGTCGGCGATCCCGACGTGTACGTGGAGGGCGAAGGTGGGCTCGCGCCGGGCCAGCTCCCGCATCGAGCCGTGGACGAACTGGTACCGCTCGCCGGCGGAGACGACGATCTCCTCCCACACGGCGAAGGGGTGGGTGCCGGCCGCCGCTGCCCGCAGCCGGAGGGACTTGAGGGTCGTGGCGAGACTGCCCCGGAGGGACGCGATCTGCCCCATCGATTCGGCCACGGTCGCGTGGACGTCGGTCCGGAGCTCGACCGCGGACCCGTGCGTCTCCGGGGTCATGTGCGTGACGACGTCGGCGGGCAGCCGCGGCAGCACCGCGTCGATCCGGTTCGCGAGCGCGTTGCTGTGGGCGGAGATCAGCATCACCTCCTCCTCGACCCCGAGCGTGAACTCTCCGAGCGGGTGCGGCTCGGCCGGCCACTCGGACCAGGCGGGGGCGGCGCTGTCGGCGCTCATCGTCACCTCGCCAGCTCGGGGAAGCGTGCGGAGGAGAACTCCTCGCAGGCGCGGACGAACCCCCTGAACAGGGCGAACTGCTCGGGTTCGTCCACCATCAGCTCGGCGTGCCACTGGACACCGATCAGGAAGTCCCGGTCCGGGTCCTCGATCGCTTCGGTGGCCCCGTCCGGGGCCCAGCCCGTGGCCACCAGCCCGGCCCCGACCTGGTCGACGGCCTGGTGGTGGAACGAGTTCACCGCGATCACGGGCGAGCCGACGATTCGGCTGACCCGCGAGGACGGATCGAGATCGACGCGGTGGCTGGCGGTCTGCCCCGGCATCCTCTGCCGGTGCTCGATCTCGAGCCATCGGTCCGGGATGTGCTGGAGCAGGTTCCCGCCCCGGCTGACGTTGAGGGCCTGCATGCCGCGGCAGATGGCCAGGACCGGCATCCCCTTCACGTCGGCGCGGCGCGCGATCTCCAGCTCGAACCGGTCGAGGTCCGGAGCGGTCGGACCGAGCTGTTCGTGCGGCTCCTGCCCGTAGTGGTCCGGGTGGAGGTCCGGTCCGCCGGACAGGCAGACGCCGTCCAGGCGGTCCAGCAGCGTCCCGACCAGCCCCGTGTCCATGGGCGGGATCACGACCGGTACGCCCCCCGCCACCTCGACTGCCTTCATGTAGGTCAACCCCAGCGCCATCTCGTGCCGGGGCGGTTCCCCCTCGGGGGTCGGCGAAACCGTCTCCGCCTTGCGGATCTCCGATGTCGTGACCCCGATCAGGGGGCGCGCGGTCCCCGGAGCGCGGGTGAGTCCGCGCAGGGTCAGGCCGCCAGTATCCATGTGTCCTTCGCTCCTCCTCCCTGGGTGCTGCTCACGACGAGATCCCCCTTCGCCCGCGCGAACCGGGAGAGAGCGAGGGGCGCCACCCGCTGGGTCCCGCCGGTGGTCACCACGTATGGCCGCAGGTCGACGTGCCTGGGCTCGAGCCGGCCGTCGATCAGGGTGGGGTGGGTCGAGAGCCCGATCGTCTCCTGCGCCACGAAGCGGGACGGGTTGCTGCGGACCGCGCGGCGGGCGTGGTCGAGCTCCCGGGCGGACGCCTTCGGCCCGATCACGATCTCCTGCCCGCCGAGGGCCCAGCGCGGCTTGATCACCAGCTCGTCGAGCCGGTCCAGCGCGGTCTCGGCCTGAGCGGGGTCGCCGAGGTCGTAGGACTCGGGGTTCTCGATGAGTGGCTTCTCGTCGAGGTAGAACTCGATCATCTCCGGTGTGTAGCAGTGGATCGCCTTGTCGTCGGCGATGCCGGCCCCGAAGGAGTTCAGGCAGGCGAGCCTCCCCGACCTGAGCGGTTCGATCAGGATCTCTCCCAGCGGCGTGAGGCCGTTGCCGGCCCGGGTGATCCGGTCGGTGTCGCTCCGGTTGTAGAGGACGTCGATCGGCGCCGGGCCCTCTCCGTCCCTGGCGATGAGACGGCCGGCCGAGACCTCGAGCTGCTCGATGGTGACGAGCCGCACCCCGAGGGCCGAGGCCAGGGACCGGTGCTCGAACCAGGCGGCGCTCCGGGGCCCCTCGCTCAGGATCGCCACGGCGGGATCGCCGGTGCCCGCGGGGTCGCGGGACCGGAGCATCTCGCCGACTAGGTCGAAGGCCGGCTCCGCGGGCACGGGCCGGGCCCCGCCCGGCCACTCCCCGGCGACGGCCTCCCGGGCGGCCCGGGCGAAGGTGAGGCCCGAGGGGAAGCGAAGGTTGTCCTCGAGCACGCGAAACCCCTCGGCGTCGCGCACCAGGTCCGGTCCGGCGAGGTCGGCGACGACCGGTGCGTCGAAGCCGGCGGCCACGGGCTCGTAGTGCGGCGCGCCGTCCAGGATCGACGCGCGGATCACGCCCGCCTTGAGGATCTCCTGCCGCGAGTACACGTCGGCGAGGAACGTCTGCAGCGCCCTGACCCGCTGGGCGAGGCCCCGCTCGAGCGCCGACCACTCTGCCGCGTCGATGACCCGCGGCACGCAGTCGACGGCGAAGGGGGATCGCATCCCCTCCGGCCCGAACTCCACCCCCGCCGCGGCCAGGTTCGTCTGCACGCCGGCCTGGACGTGGTTGAGGTCCGCCCCGGTCGGCTCCCCGAGCAGGTCCCGGTACGCCGGTCGCACGGTGCCGTCAGGGGCGACGGCCTCGTCGAAGGATCCGGACGCGGGGTAGGGGAAGCTGGCGGTTTGGGCAGCTCTCATGGGAAGACGATACGCCTGCCCCGAGGGTTCCTCTTTGGCCCTGGGTCGAAACCTTCGGCCTTCGCTAGACATCGGCGCCCGATCATGTAGTATCTTGATCTACTGACTAGACAAACTCATAAATGTCTACGTCGACTCCGCTGGGCGGTGGGCTAGACGGCCCAGCTGGACGCATAGGCGAGGGGGCCGGATCCAAGGGTCCGGCCCCCGACCCTCCCTTGACCCTCCGAGACAGGACCCGCGGATGACCGATCAACCCCTCCATCCACATTTCACCCCGAACGTCGTCGCGATCGTCGGGAACCCGAGGCGGGACAGCCGCACCCTCAAGCTGGCGACCGGAGTCGCGGACGGCCTCGCGCCGCAGCTCGGGAGCGAGCCCGCGCTGGCGATCGACCTGGTCGACCTGCCGCTCGTCGACGGTTCCTTCGGCGCGGAGCTGACCGACCTGGTCCGGTCGGCACAGGTCGTGATCGCGGCGAGCCCCACCGTCATGGGGAGCTACGCGGGCCTGCTCAAGATCTTCTTCGACGGCCTGCCCGAGGCGACCCTGGTCGACAAGACCGCGATCCCCTTAATGATCGCCCGCCAGGCCCGGCACGCGCTGGCCGCGGACGTCCACCTGCGCCCGGCCCTGCTCGAGCTCGGGGCGACCTGCCCGACGCCTTCGCTCGTGGCGCTCGAGTCCGAACTCGCGTCGCTCGGGGCCGAGGGCCTGGTCACGGCATGGCTGGAGAGAAGCGGGAGCTGGCTGGCCGGGGTGCCCGCCTGATGGGCGCCTCGGAGATGCACGGCGCGTCGGCCTTCGGACCGTTCCCCTCTGGCCCGGCGGTCGTGTCCGCCCAGGGACCCGCGGGCGAGACCCTCTCCCAGGCCGTGGACTCGTTCGCCACGGTCTCCGTGGACCCGCCGCTGGTGGTCGCCGGCATCGACCCGGGGGACGGCCTGCTCGGCGTCCTCGAGCACACGGCGGCGTTCGAGATCGGAGTTCCCACGCCGGCGGGCGTCCGCCTCCGATGTTCGCTCGAGAGCACGGCGGAGGCCGGTGACCGCGTGCTGGTCGTCGGCCGCGTCGGAGCCGTCCTGCCGGGAGAGCCGCCGTCGGGCCGTCCGCTCACCTTCAGCCGTACCGATTCCTCCCAGATCGTCGGCCACCTGCCGAGCGTGCTCGGCCCGGTCGAGTCCCCCGATCTCGACGTCGCGGGCGAGCCGCCTCTGGAGCCGCTCGCGACGATCGTCGTGATCGGCGGCGGGGCGGCGGGAACCCTGACGGCGGTCCAGCTGCTCCGACGCGCGACGCCCGGGCTCCGGGTGGTGTTGATCGAGCGGGACGAGAAGGTCGGGCCGGGGCTCGCCTACGGCACCGAGAACGACGACCATCGGCTCAACGTCCCGGCCGGGCAGATGATCGGGCTGCCCGACAAGCCGTGGGACTTCCTCGAGTGGGTCCGCAGGGAGAAGCCGGAGACGGAGCCTCAGGAGTATCTGGCTCGCCGCATGTTCGGGCGCTACCTGGTCGAGCTGCTCGACACCACGGAGCGCGAGAACGACCGGGTCACCTTGGAGCGCGTGCGCGGGGAGGCGGTGGGGATCGAACCCGGCGCCCCGGGGGAACCGTGCGCGGTCCGGCTCGGCGACGGGACGGAGATCGTCGCGGACCGGGTGGTGCTCGCGCTCGGCAACGCCAAGCCCGGCCCGGTGCCGAAGCTCGACCCATCCCTGGAGCGGTCACCGAGATACGTCGCCGACCCGTGGGCGGAGGGCGCCCTGGACGGCGCCCTGAACGAAGAGGCCGTCCTGCTCGTCGGGACCGGGCTCACGATGGTGGACCTGGCGATCTCGCTGGGTGGGCCCGGCGGACCGGATCTCCACGCCGTCTCGCGCCACGGCCTGCTCCCCCGCGCGCACGGCGACGCGATGCCGATGCGCGGCCGGCCGGTCGCCCTCCCCGACGACCGATGCTCGCTCACCGAGCTCACCTCCCGGCTGTTGACCGAGATCGCGGTGGCGGGGTACAGGGGCGAGGACTGGAGGGTCGCGTTCGACTCGCTCCGGCCGATCACCAACGACCTCTGGCGCTCGCTCGACCTGCGGGACCAGAAGCGGTTCATGAGCGACCTCAGCCGGATCTGGGGCGTCCACCGCCACCGCATGGCCCCACGCGTCGCCCTCCGCCTGGAGCGCCTCAAGGTCAATCGCCGGCTGCGGGTCCAGGCCGCGACGATCGACCGCATCGCCCCGGAGGGGGACAGGATCGCGGTCGATCTGCGGCTCAACTCCTTCGACGCCGAGGAGCGGCTGGTGGTCGACCGGGTCATCAACTGCACCGGCCCGACCTGGGATCCCCGGCGGCTCGACCATCCGCTGGTCAGGGACATGCTCGACAAGGGGCTGGTCCGGGCCGACGCTCTGGGGGTCGGGTTCGACGTCGACATGGACGGCGCCCTGGTCGACAGCGAAGCCAGCCCGAGCGAGTGGCTCTATGCGATCGGCCCGCTGCGCAACGGCGTGCTGCTCGAGACCACGGCGGTGCCAGAGATCGGCCAGCAGGCCGAGCTCCTGTCGGACCTGCTGCTGAGCGGCCTGGCCGGGGTGCTGGGGAGCACGCGCCGCCTCAGCGCGGCCTGACCCTGGTCGGGGTGCTGGGGAGCTCGCGCCGCCTCAGCGCGGCCTGACCCTGGCCGGGGTGCTGGGGAGCTCGCGCCGCCTCAGCGCGGCCTGACCCTCAGCGGCGGATCAGCAGGCGAACGGTCGCCCGCGAACGCGACGCGTTGCCCGCCCGCGTCTCGAAGGCGACCTTGTAACTCTTCCTGCCACCCCGCTTCACCTTGACCGCGAACTTGCGGGCCCGGGCGGAGCGGGCCGGGACCTTCCCGAGCGAGCGGCAGCGCTTGCCCTTGAGGACCTTCCTGCCGGGGGACTTGAGGCAGACCTTTACGCCGTTGGCCGGACCGTCGCCGGTGTTCCGGGCCTTGACGGTGAACACGACCCGCTTGCCGGCCCGGACCCGTCGCTTCTTGGGGGTGACGATCAGCTTCAGGCGGGGCGGGTTGGCCCGGGGCTGCTCATCCGGCGGATCGACTTCGGGGACCGACTCGTCCAGCGTGCGGGTGAGCGTGAGCGAGCTCGCTCCGAGGTCAAGGGCGTCTAGGTTGTCGAGCAGCGAGGCGAGGTCGAGGCCGCCGAGGTCGATCGGCAGGTCGCCCGTCCCGCCCAGACCTTCCAGCAGGCCGGGCAGCTGGCTCTTGAGCAGCGGGCAGGCGATTCCCGACAGGCCGACTCCGCTCTGGCCGGCGAACGGGCCGAGCTGCGACCACTCGCCCGATATCGCCCCCGGCCCGAGGGGTCCCTTGGTGAAGCGCGCGCCGCCCTCGTTCTCGGTCGAGAACGTGACCTTCATGGGGGAGAAGCCGCACGAGAGGTTGTTCCCGATCAGGCTGATCAGACCGCCGAGGTCGCTCAGATCCCCGAGCGAGAAGCCGAAGCCCTCGAGCGCGTCGAGCAACTGCGTGACGTTCACCCGCATGAAGATCCCGGTTTCGGCGTTGAGCTCCAGCCGGCCGGTCTCCTCGTCCCAGGTCCCGGTCACCGGCTTGCTGGTGGACATGTAGGCGCTGAGGGACACGGGGTCGCTGATCCCGTAGACCGGGAAGACGAAGTCCTTGGCCGGGATCGTGACCTTGCCGTTCTCGTCGACGGTGCCCGAGATCGACCCGCCGGCGGACGTGGCCCCGATCGGCAGGTCGGGGACGACCCCGAGCTGGACCCGGTGCTGGTCGAAGGTGATGGCGAACGGCTTACCCTCGGCCCGGGCCGAGGGTGCGGCAACGATCAGGAGGAGTCCGGTGGCGGCGAGCAACAGCCCGACGATCACGGACGGACGCGGCGACTCGACCTGAGCTGCTCTCTGCACTGGCTTCTCCCTTTTCTCCCTGGCCCGACGGGCCGATCCACCCGCGGATCGATCCGCCGGTGATCAGACTATAAACCGGCCGTTTCCTACGATGGGTGGATGAGCACCGCACAGTTCGAGAAGGAGACCGACGAGAAGGGCGCCTTCGTCCGCCAGACCAGCGCCTTCCGCAACTGGGTTACGGCGGACGGTTCCTCCGGCTTCAAGGCGGAGCCCGGCCGCTACCACCTGTACGTCTCCTACGCCTGCCCCTGGGCGTCGAGGGCGATCATCTTCCGCAAGCTGAAGGGCCTCGAGGACGTGATCTCGATGACCGTGGTCGATCCAGTCCGGGACGACCAGGGCTGGCGGTTCTTCGCCGACGACCCGGACCCGATCAACGGGTTCGAGTACCTGAGCTCCGCCTACCTGAAGACCGACCCCGACTTCTCGGACCGGGTCACCGTGCCCGTGCTCTGGGACAAGGAGACGAACCAGCTCGTCAACAACGAGAGCAGCGAGATCATCCGCATGCTCAACTCCGAGTTCGACGAGTGGGCGGAGAACCCGGACCTGGACTTCTACCCGGAACCGCTCCGGGAGGAGATCGACGCCCTCAACGAGCGGATCTACAACTCGATCAACAACGGCGTCTACAGGGCCGGGTTCGCGAGCACCCAGGAAGCGTACGAGGAGGCGTTCATCGAGCTGTTCGAGGCGCTGGACTTCGTCGACGACATCCTCGCGGAGAAGCGCTACCTGACCGGCCCCTCGATCACGGAGGCCGACTGGCGCCTCTTCGTCACCCTGATTCGCTTCGACGCCGTCTACGTCGGCCACTTCAAGTGCAACCAGCGCCGGATCGCCGACTACGACAACCTCTCCGGTTACCTGCGCGATCTCTACCAGCACCCCGGGGTCCGCGAGACGGTGAACATCGACCACATCAAGCGGCACTACTACGTGACGCACCCGAAGATCAACCCGTCCCAGATCGTCCCGATGGGCCCGATCCTCGACTTCGAAAGCGACCCAGCCAGGTCCCACCTCTCCTAGCCGGAAACTCCAAATCCAGCCCCAGAGGTGAAACTCCAAATCCAGCCCCGGGGCCTTCAAATCCAGCCCCAGAGGTGAAACTCCAAATCCAGCCCCGCCAGTTCTGAAACTCCGGAGCCAGCGAATTTCAGACGGTCGAGTTTCAGTCGGGGGTTGTGCGGCTGCTTCCGCAGTCCTGAAACTTCGGACCCAGCAAATACCCGGCTACCGAGTTTCAGTTTCGGGCGGGTCCCAGGACCGCACCCGTCCACGCTTTTGAAACTCCGGAGCCAGCAAATACCGGGCTACCGAGTTTCAGTTTCGGGCGGGTCCCAGGACCGCACCCGTCCACGCTTTTGAAACTCCGGGACCGGCAGATTCCGGGCTCCCGAGTTTCAGGTTGCGGGTTGGGCGCTGCTTTCGTGGTGGTGAAACTCCGGGGCTGGCAGATATCCGGCTTAGGAGTTTCAGTTTCTTCGGGGTTAGTGGGTCGGGTCGGGTCGAATGCTGGTGGGGTGCGTCGGGGTGGACGCTGGTGGGGTGGGCCGGGGCGGACGCTGGTGGGGTGCGTGGGGTCGGATGCTGGTGCGTCGGGTCGGATGCTGGTGGGGTGCGTCGGGTCGG
>Ga0182737_1003331_pt1 | contig 11982 bp, 5 predicted proteins | sample eDN5th30CBELigOP_FD_128878 | JGI IMG/M metagenome (GOLD analysis project Ga0182737, IMG submission 128878) | Enriched Organic Plus compost microbial communities from Emeryville, California, USA - eDNA 5th pass 30_C BE-Lig OP (version 2) (version 2) ... | reverse complement strand
GCGCCGACAAATTTTGTCGACGAGCACGTCTTCGCCAAGCTCAAAGCCCTCGGCTTGCCGTCGTCAGCCGTGTGCGACGACGCGACGTTTCTCCGCCGCGTGACGATCGACCTGGCCGGCCGCTTGCCGACGCTCGAGGAGGCGGAAGCGTTCCTGGCCGACCAGAATCCGCAGAAGCGCGTGGCCTTGGTCGATCGGTTGCTCGATAGCACCGACTATGCCGACTACTTCGCCAACAAGTGGAACGCCATCCTTCGCAACAAGCGGCGCGACGAACTCGACAAGCGGGCCACGTTCGCCTTCTATGACTGGATCCGCCAGAGCCTGCACGAAAACAAGCCGTACGATCAATTCGTCCGGGAAGTGATCACCGCCAGCGGCGAAGTCGGCAAGTTCCCGCAGGTAGCCTGGTACAAAGAAGTGAAGGACGCCTCGGCTCAGGTGGAAGACACCGCGCAATTGTTCCTTGGCCTTCGCATTCAATGTGCCCGCTGCCACCACCATCCGTTCGAGAAGTGGAGCCAGCAGGACTACTACGGATTTGCGGCGTTCTTCTCGCAGGTCGGTCGCAAGAAAGGCTATCGCCAGAACGAAGAGCGCATCTTCCACCGCCCGGGGATGGCCCAGGCGTCGAATCCCAAGACGGGCGAAGCGGTGAAGCCGACCGGACTGGGGAGCGAGACGTTCGTGCTGACGCCGGTCGAGGACCCGCGTCACAAGCTGGCCGACTGGATGGCCCGCAAGGACAATCCGTTCTTTGCCCGCTCGCTCGTTAACCGCTACTGGAAGCACTTCTTCGGCCGCGGTCTGGTCGATCCGGAAGACGACATGCGGGTGACCAACCCGCCGAGCAATCCGCAGTTGCTCGACGCCCTGGCGCAGAACTTCATCGACAGCGGCTTCAACCTGAAGCAGCTCTGCCGCACGATCTGCACGAGCACCACCTACCAGCTCAGCGCCGAGCCGAACGAGTGGAACCAGGACGACAAGCAAAACTTCTCGCGCTACTACCCGAAGCGACTAAACGCCGAAGTGCTGCTCGACGCGATCGATCAGGTGACCGGTTCGCAGACCAGCTTCAACGGCGTGCCGCTGGGAACCCGCGCGGTGCAATTGCCCGACAACGGCTTCCAGTCGTACTTCCTCACGGTGTTCGGCCGGCCGGAGTCGAGCAGCGCCTGCGAGTGCGAGCGCTCGAGCGAGGCGAACCTGGCTCAAAGCCTCCACCTGCTGAACTCGAACGAAATCCAAGGCAAGCTGACCAATGGTAACGGCCGAGCGGCCACGCTGGCTCGCGATCAGTCGCGCCCGCACGAGGCGAAGCTGCGCGAGCTGTATCTGCTCGCGTTCGGCCGGCCGCCGCAGGCGGACGAACTGGCCATCGCCCTGGCTCACATCGAGAAGAACGAAAAGGAACCCAACAAAGCCTACGAGGACATTGTTTGGGCCCTGATCAACACCAAGGAATTCCTGTTCAACCACTAATTTGCCTCCGCCGCTCGCCGCCGTGCCAATTGGCTGCGGCGCGGGTGGAGGAACGACCGTAACCCCATCGCCCTCGGCTGCGCGCCGGGGCGAAACCGGGCGGCTGCGTGTCAGTCGCTCCCCTGCCCCGTTTACCCGCCGTAATCCCGCCTTCCCCAGCTAGTTGATCGATGCGAGCGCGGGACTAGCCGCCTGCTCTCCCACCCTCCCGGAGCGGTTTCGCATGAAGTACGACGCTTCCTACAGCTTCGCCCGTCGAGCCGTTGTCGCCGCTACCGTTGCGCTTGCGGCGTTTGCGACCTCCGCGCTCACGGCCCAGGAACGTATGCCCACGCCGCAGCTCTCGTCGGTCTTTCCGCCGGGAGGCAAGCCGGGGAGCACGGTCGACGTCACGACCACCGGCGTCGATCTCGACGAAGCCGACAAGCTGGTGTTCAGCCACCCGGGCATTACGGCGGCGGTGAAGATGTCGACGCCCACGGAGTTCGAGAAAACCGCCAAACCGCAATACGGCCAATTCACCGTGACGATCGCCGGCGACGTTCCGCCGGGCCTCTACCAAGCGCGAACCATCGGCCGCTTCGGCGCGAGCAACCCGCGCACGTTCGTCGTCGGCACGCTCAACGAAATCATCGACCAAGGGGGCAACGAGTCGCCCGACAAGCCGCTCGAAATCACCGTCGGCAGCACGGTCAGCGGCCGCGTGAATCCGAACACCTACGATCACCTCAAATTGCCCCTCAAAGCGGGCGAGCGGGTGCTGATCGATTGCTGGGCCCAGCGGATCGATTCGCGCATGGATCCGGTGCTGACACTGCTTAGCCCCACGGGCAAAGAACTCGCGCGCATGCGCGACACCATCGGCGACGACCCGGTGCTCGACTTCACCGCACCCGCTGACGGGGACTATACGATCCGGCTGAGCGACAGCGTCTACGCGGGCGGGCCCGATTTCGTCTATCGCCTGACGGTCGCCGCGACGCCGTTCGTCGACTTTGTGTTCCCCCCCTCAGCCGTGCCGGGAAGCAACGGCCCGTTCACGCTGTACGGCGTGAATTTGCCGGGCGGTCAGCCGGCCGAAGGCGTGTCGAAGCAGGGCATTCCGCTGCAAAAGCTGAACGTGAACATTCCGGCTCCCGGCGACGAAGCCTCGCAGGTTCAGCTCGCCATCGGCCCGCTCGGCGCCCCACAGCGCGCCTGGCAAGACGGTTTCGAATACCGCCTCGACACGCCGCAAGGCCCATCGAACCCGCTCGTCATCTACTTCGCCCGGGCCCCTATCACGCTCGAAGCGGAACCCAATAACGAGCCGGCCCCGGCCCAGAAGCTCACGCTCCCCTGCGAAGTCGCTGGCCAGTTCTACCCCGCCGGCGACAACGACTACTACCAGTTCGAAGCGAAGAAGGGGGATGTCTACTGGATTGAGGTCGCCTCGCACCAATTGGGCATCGCCGCCGATCCGTTTCTGACTGTCCTCCGCGTCACGAAGAACGAGCAGGGTGAAGAACAAACGAGCGAAATCGCCCAAATCGACGATCCGCAAGAGCGTCAGGCGCGCATCGGAACCGACTTCGACACCTCGAGCGACGATCCGTCGTATCGCTTCACAGCTCCCGAGGACGGCGTGTATCGTTTGCTGGTTCGCGACCAGTTCGGCACGGCGCGCAACGATCCCTCGGTCGTCTATCGCCTATCGATCATCCCCGAACAGCCCGATTTTCGGCTGCTCGCTGCCACCGATCCGCCGAAGATGGGGGACCCGAACAATCAGCAGCGGACCGACATCAGCCCGCTCTTGCTGAAGAAAGGGGGCACCGTCCTGATCCCGGTGAAGATCGAACGGCGGCACGGCTTCGACGGCGAAATCACCATCACCGCCGAAGGCTTGCCCGCTGGCGTCACCGCAGCCCCCGCGATTGTCGGCGGCAAGGTGGAGCAGGCGTCGCTCGTGCTGACGGCTGCCGAGAACGTCACCGCAGGAATCACACCGATCAAAGTCATCGGCAAGGCGAACATCGCCGGCAAAGAAACCGTCCGCGAAGCCCGCTACTGCGAAACCGTCTGGGGCACGACGAATCGCCAGCAGCAGTTGCCCAAGTTTCGCCTGACCAAAAACCTGCAACTCGGCATCATCGACCGCGAACTCCAACCGGCCACCGTGCAGCCGGCGGAAGACAAAGTGTTCGAAACCGCGCTGGGGGGTAAGGTCGAAATTCCCGTGAACGTCGCCCGTCGCGGCGAGTTCAAGGAAGCGATCAAACTCTCCTCCGGTGGGCTGCCGAACGAAATTCGCCCGCCGGAAGTGAATGTCGACGGCGGCGCAGGGCAAGCCACCTTTGCGATTCCGCTGACCCAACAGAACATCAAGCCGGGCGTCTACACGTTCTACCTCCGCGGCGAAACCAAGCAAAAGTTCGTTCGCAATCCCGAAGCCGTCGCTCAGATTGAGCAAGAGCAAAAGCAGTTCGCCGAGATGCAAGAGACGCTCAAGCAAGCGGTCCAAACCGCAGAGCAGGCCCGCAACCAGGCTAATCAAAAGGCCCAGGAAGCCCAGAACGCCCTCAACCAGGCTAACGCCAACAAACAAGCGGCCGCCAACGAGCAGCAGCAAAAGGCGGCCGCCGTGAAAGCGGCCACCGACAAGCTGAACCAGGCGAAAGAAGCCGCCGCCAAGGACGCCGAGAACCAGGCCCTCAAAGACGCCGAAGCTCAGGCTGCCAAGGAACTCGAAACCGCCACAGCCGCCGCCAAGGAAGCCGAGCTGAAGCTCGCCGCCGCGGAACAGGCGCTCGCCGAGGCCCAGGCGAATCAAAAGGCGGCGGAGGAAGCCAAGGCCAAAGGCGAAGCCGACCTGAAGGCTGCCCAGGACAAGGTGAACCAGGCCAACCAGTTCAAGCAGCAGCTCGATCAGCGCGTTAACCAGACGAAGCAGCAGAATCAGCCGAAGGACGTGCCGTTCGTCGTTGTCTCGACGCCGATCAAGCTCCGTATCGCCGCCGCGCCGTTCACGGCCAGCGTGTCGCAGCCGCTTGCTCTCAAGCAGAACGAAAAGCAGCCGCTTGTGCTGCCGCTCAACCGGCTCTACGGCTTCGATCAGAACATCGAAGTGATCTTCGAGCCGCAAGGAGTCCCAGGACTTTCGGCGGGGAATCAGAACGTCCCGAACGGAACGAACGAAGCCAAGCTGGAAGTCGCCGCCGGCGCCAACACGCCACCCGGCGAGCACACCTGCAACCTGAAACTCCGCGGCCGCTGGAACAACGTGCAATCGGAGCTGAATGTTCCGGTCGTGATTAAAGTGGAACCAGCGGCTGCAGCCCAGTAACCGGCCGCCCACGATTTCCCCCACCTCACCAACGCTCGCCCAACCAAGAACGCAACGCCTGACAGGATTGACCGATATGAGCCGTTTTTTTGCTATCCCCTTGTCGCTGCTGGCAGTCTGCGGTGTGGCGAGCGGCGTCTTGGCCGCCGACAAGCCGACGCCGATTCAAATCGCCGAGGTCAAGCACGACGGCCCGGTCGACTTCGAAAAGGAAATCCTGCCGATCCTGCGGCGCAACTGTCTGGCGTGCCACAGCACGACCGAAGCCCAGAGCGATCTGGTGCTCGAAACGCCCCAAACCATCCTGAAAGGCGGCAGCGAGGGCCCAGCCGTCGTCGCCGGCAAGGGAAGCGAAAGCTTGCTCCTGCAATTGGCCGCTCACCAGAAAGATCCGGTGATGCCGCCGGAAGATAACGACGTGAAGGCCAAGAACCTCACGCCCGAAGAACTCGGCCTCATCAAGCTCTGGATCGACGAGGGGGCGAAAGGCGAAGTGAAAAGCCTCAACGGCCCGCTCGTCTGGCAGCCGCTGCCGGCTGGCATCAATCCGATCTACGCCGTGGCGATCACCGCCGACGGCCAATACGCCGCCGCCAGCCGGGCGAACCAGATTTTCCTTTATCACCTCCCCAGCAAACGCGAACTCGGCCGGCTGACCGATCCGTCGCTCCTCGAAAAAGGCGTCTACACCAAGCCGGGCGTCGCCGATCTCGACTTGATCCAATCGCTGGCCTTCAGCCCCGACGGCGAGCGATTGGCCTCGGGCGGCTATCGCACGGTAAAGATCTGGAAGCGTCCCGAAGGCGGTAAGAAGCTTGAGCTTGCTGGCCTCGAAGGCGCCGCACAGTCGATCGCGGTCAGCCCCGACGGCAAGCTCGCGGCGATCGGTGAAGAATCCGGCAAGATTAAGGTCTTCGATCTGGCGACCGGTCAGGTCGTCAAGAAGCTCGAAGGGCACGCGGCGACGGTTCGCGGCCTCGCCTTCTCTGCCGACAACTCGAAGCTCGTCAGCGCTTCGCACGACAAGACGTTCCGCGTTTGGAATCTGGCCGATGGGCAGCAAATCGCCTCGGTCGAAGCCCCCGCTCCGCTCAACGCCGTCGCGCTCGTCGGCGAAGACAAGCAAATGGCCACCGGCGGCGAAGACAACGTCATTCGACTCTGGGAACTGCCGGCCGCCCAGCCGGCTGAAGCCCCCGCGCCGATAAAAGAGCTGAGTGGCCACAGCGCCCCGGTCACTTCGCTGGTCGCCATTCCGGGCGGCAAACTGCTCTCGGGCAGCAAGGACAACACAGCCCGCGTTTGGGATTTGGGTGCCGGCAACGCCGTTCAAACGCTTAACCACGGCGGCCCGGTCGAAGCGGTCGCCCTGCGCGGCGATGGCAAGCGGTACGCCTCGGTCAGCTCGAACAACACCGCCAAGCTCTGGAACGCCGAGAACGGCCAGCAAGTCGCCGAAATGCGCGGCGATTATCGCGTCGGCCTCAAACTGGCCGAACTGACCCGCAACGTGAACCTGGCCAAGAAGCAGGTCGAACTCGCCAAGAACGACCTGGCCGAAGCCCAGAAGCGCAAGACGGCAGAGGAAGAGAACGACAAGAAGTCGAAGGAAGCCGTCGCCACCGCCGAAAAGGAATTCCAGACTAAGACCGAGGCCGCCAAGCAGCCGATGGCTGACAAAGAGGCCGCCGACAAGGCTCTGGAAGAAGCCACCGCCGCCAAGACCAAGGCCGACGAAGAAAAGAAGGCAGCCGAAGAGGCTCAAAAGGCCGCCCAGGAAGCGCTCGCCAAGGCTCAGCAGGCCCGCGACGAAGCCAACAAGGGTGAAGACGCCGACTCCAAGGCCGCCGCCGAAGCCGCCTTCCAAGAAGCGGAAGCCGCCAAGAAGAAAGCCGACGAAGCCAAACAAGCCGCCGACAAAGCGGCCCAGGACGCTCAAAACGCCTTCAACCAAGCCGAGCAGAAGGTCAAGCAGCTCCAGCCCGGCTATCAAAAGGCGATCGACGAGCTCGCCGCCGCCGAACGGGCCTTCAAAGCCGCCCAGCGCAGCGTCGAACGAGCCGCCGAATCGGTCAAGAAAGCGACCGAAGCCATCCCCGGCTTCGAGCAGACGGTGCAGCAATTCGAAGAAGCCCAAAAGGCCCGCGAAGCCGAACTGCAAACCGCTCAGCAAGCCGCCCCTGAAGCCGAAAAGCCGATCAAGGCTTGCGCCTTCTCGCCGGGCGGCGAGTTGCTTGTCACGGTTGGCGAAGACAAGCTGCTGCACACCTGGGATAGCGAAACGGGCGTTGCCGTAGGCGTCTACAGCGGCGCTTCGGCGCCGCTCAACGTCGTCGCCTTCACGGCCGACGGCAACGCCGTCGCAGCCGCCGCGGACAATTCGGCTGCCGTTTGGGACTTTGCCACCGAGTGGAAGCTCGAGCGGACGATTGGCAACGTCGACGATCCGTCGCATCTGGTCGACCGCGTCACGGCGGTCGCCTTCTCAGCCGACGGCAAGACTTTGGCCACCGGCGGCGGCGAGCCGTCGCGCAGCGGCGAGGTGAAGCTGTGGGACGTCGCCACCGGCGAACTCAAGCTCACGCTCAAGGAACCGCACAGCGACACGGTCAACTGCGTTCAGTTCTCGCCCGACGGCACGCAACTGGCCACCTGCGGCGCCGACCGCTTCATCAAGCTGTTCAATCTCGCCGACGGCGCGTTCGTCCGCTCGTTCGAAGGGCACACCCACCACGTCCTCAGCGTCACCTGGCGGGCGGACGGTCGGATCCTCGCGAGCAGCGGCGCCGACAACGCGATCAAGGTGTGGGACGCTCGCACCGGCGACCAGTCGCGCACGATCCAAGGCTTCGAGAAGGAAGTCTCGACCGTGCGATTCGTCGGCGAGGGTGACATCGTCATCGCCGGCGCCGGCGACCGCAAGGTGCGGATGATCAACGCCACCAACGGCGGCAACGTCCGCGACTACCCCGGCATGAACGACTACGTCTACGCCGCCGCAGCGGCAGCCGACGGCAAAACGATCATCGCCGGCGGACAAGAAAGCATCCTGCGAGTCTGGAACGACCAAGGCCAGCCGATCGCCACGTTCGAAGCCCCCAAGCCAGACGAACAAACGGCTGCCAGGTAACGGCCTTCGGCAGTTAGAGTTTTCAGGGATCAGTTTTCAGTTGGCGGCAACCGGCTCCAGCCTGCCGCCACAGGCCCGGCCCAAAGACAAGTTCAACCACCGAGTACTGACAACTGACAACTGATAACTGACAACTACCTACCGTTCCTTGCCCATCAAGCGCAACCGCAGCAGGTTCAGCGCCTGCTTCGCTGCGCGGGCTTTCAGAATGTCGGGGTGCCCTGTGTACGGAAACGCCCGCGTCCGCACTCCGGCTGAGTCGGCCAGGTGAACGTCGTACGTCGCAGCCTTCGCGCCGGGTGGGTTCGTCGTCGGAAACGGCCCAATCGCCAATCCGTAATGGGCCTCGCCCGCTCGCCGTTCCGCTTCGGCCAGCTCGACGAGCGTCTGCATCGAAACCGCCGGAACCACGGTCGATCGAACAAAAACCTCCTCCGCTTCGGGACACTCGCTCAGCCAATGGCTGATGAGCCCGCCGGTTCCGGTCTCAACCAGCGCGAGTCGCTCGCCGCGCTCGCGCAATAGCCGCACGACGGCGTGCTGCAATTCGTCGTCCTCGTAGCCAAAGATCAAATCGCCGAGGCACTGCTCGATCGTCTCGATCGTCGGCTTCATGCTCGCGCGGGCTGCTTCGACCGTTTCCCCTTCGGCCGTCACGCGCAGCGTGATCGTCGCCTTACTCACGGTGATGCCGACCGTCGGATACCGCCCGCGGGCGATCAGGTCGGGCAACATCGCCTCCAGATCGCTCTCGCCGACGCCAAAGCATTTGATGCGATAGTGGGCGATCGTCTTCTTCACGCCCAGCATCTGTTGAATCGCCCGGCAGACCGTCCCCTCCCACATCTCGCGCATCTCAGCCGGCACGCCGGGCAGGCTAAAGATCCTCGCCGGCGACTTGCCCGGGCGAGGAATCTCAATATCGATCCCGGGCGCCGTGCCGTGCGGATTGAAAATCGTTCGGCTGCCGCGAGGAATCTGCGCCTGGACCAGGTTGGTCGCCGGCATCTCGCGGGCCCGTCGCGAGAAGATCAGCCGAATGTGTTCAAGCGCCGCGTCGTCCTGAACCAAATCTACCCCGGCCAGTTGTGCCAGGGCGAACCGCGTCAGGTCGTCCGCCGTCGGCCCCAGTCCGCCGGTCGAGACAATCACATCGGCCCGCTCGACCGCCTGGCGAAACACGAGCACGTTCGCCGCCAGGTCGTCCCCCACCGTGCTGTGAAAGGCGACCGGCATCCCGATCTCGTTCAGCCGCTGGGCGATCCACTGCGAATTGGTGTCCAGCCGCTCGCCGCTGGTCAGTTCATCGCCAATCGAAATGATTTCCGCCCGCATCCAATCACCCAAGCTCGAACCAACCGCGCGTCACTCCGCGCCGGCGTCAGCCAGCGTCGCCGGCCTTCGTTTTCAATTACGTGGCCCGACCTCAAACATCACACAACTTCGCCGCATGTCGCAGCGCCGCCACTTTGTCGCTCCACGTCGGAATGAACTCCTGCCCGACGTAGCCGTCGTAGCCGGTCTCGACGATCGCTCGCATGATCGCCGGGTAATTCACTTCCTGCCGGTCGTCGAGCTCATTGCGCCCCGGCACGCCGGCTGTGTGATAGTGCGAGATCAGGTCCTTGTACTTCCGAATCCGCGTAATCACGTCCCCCTGCATGATCTGGACGTGATAGATGTCGAACAAAATCTTCATCCGGTCCGAACCGACCGCTTCGCACACCTCGGCAGCCCATTCGATCGAATCGCACTGATACCCCGGATGCCCCTTCATCGTCACGTCGACGCGCGTGTTGAGCATCTCGAGCGCCAGGTTCACCTTGTGCTTCTCAGCCAGGCCGATAACCGATTTCAGCCCGGCGATCGTGTTCTTCTTTCCCTCTTCCTCGTCCAAGTCACCGAGCATGCCGGAGAACGTGATCACGTTCGGACAGCCGAACTCCCCGGCGGCCTCAATCGACTTCGTGATCCGCTCGCGGCAAAAGTCCCAGTTCGCCTTGTTGTTCCATCCCCGCTCGAAGCCGTGGCTGCTCGCAATCGCGCACGTCAGCCCCAGCTTTTTGAGCATCGGCCAATGCTCCGGAGCGCACAGCTCGACCGAGCTGAAGCCCATCGCCGCCGCCGCTTTCGCCAGATCGCCAATCGGCATCGGGTTGAAGCACCACGGCACCACCGACTGCTTGATCCGCCCGTTCTCGATCTTCCAGTCGGCTGGCGGAATGTTCGGAGTCGCTTGTTTCGCAGCCTTGTCGTCGGCCAACGCCAACCCCGCCGAAGCCCCAGCCACCACCGCCCCCGAAAGCAACGCTCGCCGAGTCAACATAAGACAAACTCCCCTAGCCCCAATCGGTGGCACTGCTGGCTCGTCCAGCAGTGCGATCCGGGTACTGAGTTTCCACTGCCGGGCAAGCCAGCAGTGGCACCGAACAAAAACACTGCGAAAGTTACGAAAACAAAGCCTTCAAACAAATCTGCGACCAGGTCTCAAACTCTTCAATCTCAGCCAGCAATTCCTTCACCGGAACAAACCGGCCGTCACACAGATCGTCTTCCCGCGACCGAACGGCCGGCTGCTCGACGTCAAAAATGTGCACCACACCCAAATGCACCTTGCCGACTTCCGTCAGATCGTCGTTGATCAGCCCGGCGACAGTCGACTTGTACTCGGTCTCGATGATCACTTCCTCAGCCAGCTCGCGGCGCATCCCCTCGGCGTAAGCGTCGTCGCACGAGGCGTCGTCCGACGAAATATGTCCGCCGATGCCGACGCTCCGTTTCGCGTGCAGCCGCTTCTCCCCCTGCCCCGACCCGCGCTTGTACTGAAACAAGCTCACGGTCCCGTCGGCTGCCGTGTGGCGAAAAATCACATAGGGGATGAGCTGCTTGAAGCTCGGATCCTGCTCCATCTCGCTCCGCGGCCGATAGCTCGTGTGCTCGGGCGTCAGCAGACCGTTCAGATAGCGGTCCACTTCGGGCGAAAATCCCTGAAAGTGCCCCAGGCGATGAAATTCCGACGTGGGCACAACCAGCACATGCTCAACGGCAACGGACGACATTCGTGGCTTCCTGCAATTTGCGTTTTTCGGACTAACCCGTCTGCAAACGAACCGGCGCTCGACGACAGCGCGAGTCGCACCGCCAAAGCCCCGATTCTTGCGAGCCAGCAGTATACCGAGTGCCAGCGGCCAGCATCAGCCTCGCCCGGCGAATCGCGGCAGACCGACCAGCCCGCCCCGCAGCCGCGCCCAATCACCTGCGACCATTCGTCCGCTCGCACGTATCAGGCCCAGGTGGTGAAAAACCCCCGCGGTTTTTCACCGCCCAGGCCCTCCTAGGGGCCCCCAACTCGGTGAAAAACTCCCCGAGTTTTTCACCACCACCGAGGAAGCGGAGCGGCGCAAGCCGCCCGGTAAACCATCTCCCCAAGCATCCAACCCAACCACCAGCTTCACCCATCTTCACCGGACGGCTTGCGCCGTTCCGCTACGTTGGCGAAGCTCAACTCTCGAGCCTTGGAATCGGCCCTACCAGCGGCGCCATCTTCATTGGAACCCGCCGCCATTCTATCAACCCACAACACACCCGTCAATTATTAACACATTCCGCCAAAACTACACACAACTACAAAACAATCCGCTACGCCTCCTCACCTTCCGTAAGGCGTGCCCATGAAATAAGGTGGAACTCAGCCGGACCCATCGCTCCCCTCTCCCAAGTCGCCGCCGCAATCCGATCTCCTCTGCATGTCGAAACGTTCGAAACACTCGGGCCCCAAATCTTCGGCCGCTAAGACGCAGCCACAAGCGAAACAGCCCGCAGCCCCCCCCGCCGCAGCGCCCGCTGCGACCCGTCGCCGCAGCCGAAGCTTTTGGGTCGCGGTCGTGATCTCGCTCGCCCTGCTCGCCGGCGGCGGCGCGGTGTTCGCCGATTGGTATTACGCCCTCCCCGACGACGCCCAAGCGACCTACGTCGGCCGGCAGACCTGCGCCCAGTGCCACCAGCAAGAGCACCAGCAGTGGCAGGGTTCGCATCACGATCT
>Ga0182737_1003329_pt1 | contig 11984 bp, 11 predicted proteins | sample eDN5th30CBELigOP_FD_128878 | JGI IMG/M metagenome (GOLD analysis project Ga0182737, IMG submission 128878) | Enriched Organic Plus compost microbial communities from Emeryville, California, USA - eDNA 5th pass 30_C BE-Lig OP (version 2) (version 2) ... | reverse complement strand
GGGCCGCGGCGCCGCATCCCGCAGCGAGGCCTGCGCGGCCACGTCGTCGGCAGCCGACAGATCCGCCTCGTACAGCCGGATGCTGTTGCGGTAGACGCCATGCGCGTCCTGCACTGCCGCCCGTTCCAGCACCAGCAGGCGCGCGGCATCGATGGCGAGGATCTCGGCCACGCCATTCTCGGCATGCCGCGCCCCGGCCGGTACGGCGGGCACCGCATCCACCGGATAGGCAATCTGCCGCAGCACGGTGCCGGCGCGGTCGTATTGCGTGAAGCGGGCCAGGGCGCCGTGGTCGGCGGATGGAAGCTCGCCGTCTTGCTGCAACGGGCCTTCCATCGCCACCCATAGCGATGCGCCGTCCGGGGCGAACGCCAGGCCCTCGTACGCCGTGTTGTTGCGCGGCCCCAGGCTGCGCAGCCAATGCATGCGAAACGGCGGCGGCACCGGCAGCTCGCCCTGCAGCGTGCCGTTGCGCGCAAGATGGCGTACCACCGGGTCCAGCCCCAGCACGCGATCGCCCTCGCTGGCGTACCAGACGCTGCCGTCGCGCGGGTCGTAGCGGATCGATTCCGTGTCCGGCACGGCGCCCGCGCGCAGGCGGCTGGGATAGGGCGTGCCGTCGGCCCGTCGCAGCGGCGTCATGCCGGTCAGCGATATCCCGGCAAATCCCCGCGCATCGTAGTCCAGCCGGGCCGTGTACCAGCGTGCAGGTCCCAGGTCGGAGCGGTCGTCGCTGACCAGGGCCCAGTCGCCTGTACGCGGGTCGTAGTCGATGCCGGACAGGCCGCCCACCACCGTCTCCCCAAAAGCCACCCGATGCGCGATGCGCTGTTCGCCGATCAGGCGCAACGCGCCGATACGCGCGGGGGCGGGCGAGAGGAACGTGCTCACGGCCTGGCCGATGCCGGGTTCGGACTCGACGCAGGCGCCTGCCGCCTCGGCATGCGAATCGTTGGCCTGCGGCCCGGATGCCCCGGTCGACGCCGGCAGCAGGCCCGTGGCCAGGGCCAGCGCGACTCTCCGCGCGAGACCACCCGGGCCCAAGCGGGCGGCGCATGTCCGGCTGGAGGTAAGAGAAGGGCGTCGAAGAAGAACCATCGAAGGCAACGTGCAATGCCGCGGCGCGGACAGGGAGCCGGCCGCCGTAGGGATGCGCGGATGATAGACCACGCAGATGGCGAGCCGTGTCGGCCCAGGGCCGCTGGTGGTGCACGAAAACCGTGCATGTGCACCGTGCCGTGCACTACGGCCGAGCCTGGCCGGCGTCGCGTGGCGCGCCTTTCCCCGAGATCCGAGTTGGCATGCAAATTGCTTGATGTCCATGCAAGTCACTTGCATGCCATGTGCAGGGTACTTACGGAGCTAGGCTGCCCGCCTGCCCGTTCACCATTCACAAGACCCCAGGGGGAAATTGCCATGCTGCTACGTCGTGTTGTCGCCGCGGTATTCACTTTGCTGGCGGTGGGTACGGCCCATGCCGACCAGCTCGATACCATCAAGACAAAGAAAGAGATCGTCATCGGCACCGAGGCGCAGTTCGCGCCCTTCGAGTACCTGCAGGACGGCAAGATCGTGGGCTACGGCCCTGACCTGATGCGCTACATCCTGCAAGAGCTTCCCGGCGTGCGTGTCAAGCAGCTGGACCTGCCGTTCCAGGGGATCCTGCCCGGCCTGGCCGCCAAACGCTTCGATTTCGTCGTCACCTCGGTGACCATGACGCGTGAGCGGGCCGCCAAGTTTGCCTTTACGGTGCCGATTGCCGACGCCACCACCGCGCTGGTCAAGCGCAAGGACGACGCCGCGCTTGTCGATCCGGCGGGCATCGCCGGCAAGACGGTGGGCTCGCAGGCCGGTTCGGCGCAGCTCAAGGCGTTGCAGGAGTACGCGGCCAAGCTGAAAGCCGAGGGCAAGCCGGCCGTTACGGTGCGCGAATACGTCAGCTTCGACGAGGCCTATGCCGACCTGGGCGCCGGCCGGCTCGACGCCGTGGCGCAGTCGCTGGCCAACCTGGCCACGCTGGTGAAGACGCGCGGCGATGTCTACGCCGTCATCGACACGCCCATCGGTCCCAAGACCTACTTTGGCTGGGTCGGTCGGCAGGGCGAGGACAGCGCGTCGCTGGTGAAGTTCTTCAGCGACGGCATCGCCCGCGCGCAAAAGAGCGGCAAGCTGAAGGAGCTGCAGATGAAGTGGTTCGGCTTCGAGATGGCGGTGCCGACCGATTCCGTGCCGGCGCCCGAACTGTGACGCCAATGATGGCCTCGACACCGGACCACGCCGCATGAACGCCGCCACGCTTCTCGAACGACTACAGGCCTACCTGCCGGTGCTGCTTGCGGGCGCTGCCCATACGCTGCTGGTGTCGGCGGTGGCCATCGTCGCCGGCTTCATGCTGGGTGCGGTGCTGCTGGGCCTGTCGACGGCGCGCGGCGGGCGCGGGGTGCTGCCGGCGCTGGTGTCGGTGTACGTCAGTTTCTTCCGCGGCACGCCGTTGCTGGTGCAGTTGCTGATGGTGTTCTACCTGCCAAGCGCGGCCGGGCTGGAGCTGCCGCCGCTGGCCGCCGCCATGGCCGTGATGGCGGCCAACTCGGCCGCGTTCCAGTGCGAGATCCTGCGGGCCGGCCTGTCGGCCGTGCCGGGCGGGCAGGTCGAGGCGGCGCTGGCCTTCGGCATCTCGCCGCGCCAGGTGTTCCGCTATATCCAGCTGCCGCAGGTGGCGCGCGCGGTGTGGCCGGCGGTGGTGTCCGAGGCGATCGACGTCATCAAGAATTCCGCCATCGTTTCGGTGATCGCCGTGGCCGACCTGGCGCGCGGCGGGCGGCAGATCGTCGCCGCCAACTTCCGGCCGCTGGAGGTCTATATGACGGTGGGCGTCGCGTACCTGCTGATGACGGCGGCGGTGTTCGCCGGCGGCAGCTGGATCGCGCGCCGCATGGAGCGGGCAAGCGCGGCCAGTACGCGCGTGGTCAACCGGACGGCGATACGCACATGATCGATTTCACGCTACTTGGCGAACTGCTGCCGGTCTTCGGGCAGGCCGCGCTGCGCACCCTCGTGCTGGTGGCCGTCGGCATGGCGGGCGGCCTGGTGCTGGGCTTTGCCATGAACGCCGCGCGCGAGACCGGCGTGCGCGCGCTGACGGCGCTGTACTGGGCGTACACCACGGTGTGGCGCGGCGTGCCCTTCCTGGTGCACCTGTTCATCGTGTACTTCGGCCTGCCCAGCGCCGGCGTGCGGCTGGACCCCTTCCAGGCCGCGGCGCTGACGCTGGCCGTGTACAGCGGCGCGTACTTCGCCGAGATCTTCCGCGCCTGCTGGCAGCGCATCGGGCGCGGCCAGATCGAGGCGGCGCGCTGCATGGGCCTGACGCGGCGGCAGGTGTTCACCCACATCGCCTGCCCGCAGGCCCTGCGCGCCAGCCTGCCGCTGATCGCCAACCAGGCCATCCTGGTGATGAAGGAGTCGGCGCTGGCCTCGGTGATCACCTATCCCGAACTGACCATGACGGCCGGCAAGGTGGTGGCCGAGCAGTTCGTCTACGTCGAACCCTATTTGCTGCTGGCGCTGGCCTACTGGGCGCTGGCCGTGCTGATCAACCGCCTGGGCGGCTACCTGCGCCGCCGCGTGGCCCTTTGAATGACTGGAGCCAAGACGATGGACCCGAATTCCTCCACGCGCGCGGGGTCTGCCCCTGTTCCCATGGTGTCGATGCGCGGCGTGGGCAAGTCTTTCGGCAGCCATCGCGTGCTGTCCGGCATCGACCTGGACGTGCAGGCCGGCGAGGTGGTGTCGCTGATCGGCCCGTCCGGTTCGGGCAAGACCACGCTGCTGCGCTGCATGAACTTCCTGGAGGCGTACGACGAGGGCGAGGTCTGGATTCGCGGCGCGCTGCTGGGCTACCGCAAGACCGGAGCCGGCCTGGTGCCCGAAAGCGACCGGGGCATCGCGGAGGTGCGCTCGCCCGTGGCGATGGTCTTCCAGCAGTTCAATCTATGGCCCCACATGACGGTGCTGGCCAACGTGATGGCGCCGCTGACGCTGGCCAAGGGCATGCGGCCCGACCGGGCGCGCGCCGTGGCGGGCGAGGCGCTGGCCCGGGTGGGCCTGTCCGCCAAGGCCGATGCGCTGCCGGGCGCGCTGAGCGGCGGCCAGCAACAGCGCGTGGGCATCGCCCGCGCACTGGCCGTGCAACCCGAGGTCATGCTGCTGGACGAGCCCACGTCGGCGCTGGATCCCGAACTGGTGGACGAGGTACTGGAAGTGATCAAATCCCTGTCGAGCGATGGCATGACGATGGTCATGGTCACGCATGAAATGAGTTTCGCGGCCGAGGTGTCGGATCGCGTGGTGTTCATGGAGCAGGGCCGGATCGTGGCGGCCGGGACGCCGGATCGCATCATCCGGCGTCCCGATCATCCGCGCCTGCAGGCCTTCCTGCGGCCCTGGTTCCGGCGCAGCCTGCAGGGCAGCGCGGCGGCGGGAGCCCAGGCATGAGGCCCGCGCACCGCACGCATGCAGCGTTGCCCCGCGGCGCGGCCGCGCCGGCCACGGCGGGCGAGGGCGCTGCCGCCGGTACGGGCCCCGCCGGCGTGGATCCGTTTGCCGCCCGCGTGGCGCGCGCCGTGGATCCCGCGCGTCTGCAGGCACGCCAGCGCGGCCTGGCCGCGCACGGCGGCGTTGCCACGGGCGGCGTGGCACGCCAGGCCCTTACCGAGGAAGAGCTGGCCGCGCGCCGCTGGCTGGCGCAGGATTTCGCGGTCCGCCCGGGCTACCGGATCGGCATCGACGCCGCCGCCAATGTCCACTTGCGCCGCGAGGGTGCCGACCCGTCGCTGGCGCCCGTGCTGACGGGCAGCCACGTCGACACCCAGCCGCTGGGCGGATGGCTGGACGGCGCGTTCGGCGTGGTGGCGGGCCTGGAGGTGTTCGCGGCCCTGGACGCCGCCGGCGCGCGCACCCGCCGGCCGATCGATGTGGTGATGTGGACCAACGAGGAAGGCTCGCGTTTCGCGCCGGGCCTGATGGGCTCGGCGTCGTATGCCGAACCGGCGCGGCTGGCGCAGTTCCTTCCGGTGGCCGATGCGGCGGGCGTGCGCTTCGAGACTGCGCGCGACGCCGCCGTGGCCGACCTGAACGAGGCGGCGCGACGCGAAGGCTGGGCCTGGATGGACACGCCACTGGCCGCGCCGGTGCACGCCTACATCGAGGCGCACATCGAACAGGGGCCGGTGCTGGAAGCGCTTGGCCTGCAGGTGGGCTGCGTCACCGCCATCCAGGGCGTGCGCTGGTTCCGCGTCGTCATCGCCGGCCGCAGCGCCCATGCCGGCACCACGCCGCTGGCCGCGCGCGACGATGCCCAGGCCAAGGCGGTGCACATGGCGCATGCGCTGCTGTCGCACGCCGAGACGTGCGGCGACGAGCGCCTGCGCCTGACCATCGGCCGCTGGCAGTGTTCGCCCGGTTCGATCAACACGGTGGCCGACCAGGTGGCTTTCACGGTGGACGCGCGCCATCCCGAGGCCGCCGCGCTGGATACGGTGCAGGCACTGATGGAGCGCTGCCTGCCGGCCGGCGGCCGCATCGAGCTGCTGCAGGACAAACCCACGGTGCACTTCGACGCCGGGCTGGTCGCGCTGGCCCGCCAGGCCTGCGCCGGACTGGGGCTGAGCCACCACGACATGCTGTCGGGCGCCTTTCACGACGCCATGCCGATGGCCGCCTTCTGCCCCACCGCGATGCTCTTCGCGCCCAGCATCGGCGGCGTCAGCCACCACCCCGCGGAGGACACCCAAATCGACGATCTTGCCGCCTGCACCCGTGCCCTGGCCTGGTGCCTGGCCGAACTGGCCGGGCCGGCGTAGCCGTGCCCCGTCTTCCCGCAATGCTTCCGCAACCCTGACTGAAGGAACCCACATGCAAAATCCGTCTTCCGCCGCGCCCGCCGACAACGGCGAACCCGTCGGCCTGAACGCCACCGCGCGCGAGCCCATCTCGGCCGACGGCACGCCCGAGCTCGGCAAGCGCTACGAGGTGCCGGCCCGCCACGGCCGTGCCGTGCGCCTGGCCAAGGGCCAGGTCATCCGCATCACCAACACCCACGGCAGCCAGGTCTGCGATACGTGGGCCTTCAAGGCGGACGACCTGAACGAGTTCATGTCGATGGAGCACGCACGCGCCTTCATCGACCGGATCATCCCGAAGGTGGGCGACCCGCTGGCCACCAACCGCCGCCGTCCTATCGTGACGCTGGTGGCCGACACCTCGCCCGGCGTGCACGACACGCTGATGGCGGCCTGCGACGCCTATCGCTACCAGAACCTGGGCGTGAAGCACTATCACGACAACTGCGCCGACAACATGCGCATGGCGCTCAAGGCCATCGGCCTGCGCGCGCGCGAGGTCCCCCAGCCGCTGAACCTGTGGATGAACATCCCGGTCGGCGGCGACGGCGGCGTGCAATGGCTGCCGCCCGCGTCCAAGGCCGGCGACTACGTCGACCTGCGCGCCGAGATGGACTGCGTGGTGGTGATGTCGGCCTGCCCCCAGGACATCGTGCCGATCAACGACAACCGCCCCGTCGAGGTGCACTTCACCGTGCTGGCCAACGCCTGACCCTTCGCCCTCTGGTCGCAGACGTCCATGACAAAGACAAAACCGGAGACTGCCGATGCGCCGGCCGGGGGCGATGCGCCGCTGGCCACGCTCGGCCCGCGCCTGCGGCACGCCCGCATGGTGCACGGCCTGACGCTGAAGGCGCTGGCCGAGGCGGCGGGCTGTTCCGAGAGCCTGTTGTCGCGCGTCGAGCGCGGCCAGGCCATGCCGTCGCTGGCCACGCTGCACCGCCTGGCCCATGCGCTGGACACCAACGTGGCGGAACTGGCCGCGGCGCATGCACCGCCGCGCTCGCCCGTCACGCGCGCCGCCGATCGGCCGGTGATCGCGTTCGACGGGCCGCGCAGCCACAAGGGCGGCGTCAGGCTGGAACGCGTCGTCGTGCCGGTGCGCGGCCAGCTGCTCCAGGCCGACATCCACGTGCTGGCCCCCCGCGCCGAAAGCCTGGAGCAGATCGCGCATACGGGCGAGGAGGTCGGCTATGTGATCGAGGGCGAGTTCGAGCTGCGCCTGGGCGACGAGGTGTACCGCCTGTCGGCCGGCGATTCGTTCTATTTCTCCAGCGACGTGCCGCACAGCTACCGCAACCCCGGGCGCGCCGTGGCGCGGGTGCTGTGGGTCAACACGCCGGCCACTTTCTGACCGCCATGGGCGACTAGCCATGTCCACCGATACCCGCCAGCAGCAGCTGCCGCGCTACAGCGGCATTCCCACCTTCATGCGCGTGCCGTTTGTGCAGGACCTGGACGAGATCGACATCGCCATCGCCGGCGTGCCGTTCGACGGCGGCGTCACGGCCCGTCCGGGCGCGCGCTACGGCCCGCGCGAGATCCGCAACATGTCGTCGATGACGCGCGCGATCCATCACGTCACGCGCTTCAATCCCTTTGCGGCATGCCGCGTGGGCGACGTGGGCGACGTGCCGTTCACCGACGTCTATCACCTGGAGCACTCGCACGCCGACATCCGCCGCTTCTTCGAGCCCATCTTCGCGGCGGGCAAGCGCGTGCTGATTGCCGGCGGCGACCATTCCATCACCTTCCCGGTGTTCCAGGCGCTGGCGCCGCGCCAGCCCATCGGCATGGTGCACATCGACGCCCACACCGACACCTGGGATGCGTTCCTGGGCTCCAAGTTCAACCACGGATCGCCGTTCCGGCGCGCCGTCGAGGCCGGCCTGCTGGACCCGAAGCGCACCATCCAGATCGGCATACGGGGCGCGCAGAATTCGGACGAGGGCTGGCGCTACTCGCTGGAGTCCGGCATGCGCGTGGTCTTCATCGAGGAATTCGACGCGCTGGGCGTGGCCGAAGTGGTGCGCGAGGCGCGCCGCATCGTGGGCGACGGGCCGGCCTACCTGTCCGTGGACGTGGACGGGCTGGACCCCGTGTATGCCCCCGGCACCGGCACGCCAGAGGTCGGCGGGATTTCCACCCGCGAGGCCCTGGCGCTGCTGCGCGGCCTGGAGGGCCTGGATATCCAGGGCGCCGACGTGGTCGAGGTGGCGCCGCCGTACGACCCGAGCGGCAACACCGCGCTGCTGGGCGCCACGCTGATGTACGAGTGCCTGTGCCTGCTGGCGCAGCGGGTGGCGGCGCGGTAGCACGGCGGGCGGGGGAGGCCGCCGGGTGGCGCACCCCGGCCCGGCGGGCATAAAATCCCCCTTGATACTTCCCGCTGAGGTCCGCCCATGAACGCCCGCATCCCCGACGACGCCCTGCCTCCCACCCTCGATCCGGACAGCCTGCAGGCGTTCGTCGACGAGAAGTGGGACAACGAGATCATCCCGGCGCTGACCGACTACATCGCCATTCCGGCCAAGAGCCCCGCCTTCGATGCCGACTGGGCCAAGAACGCCTACCTGGAGCGCGTGGTGCGCGACGCCGCGCAGTGGGTCGAGGCGCAGAAGGTGCACGGCCTGAAGCTAGAAATCGTGCGCCTGCCCGGCCGCACGCCCGTCATCTTCTTCGAGGCGCCGGCCACCCGCGCCGACAACGGCGACACCATCCTGCTGTACGGCCACCTCGACAAGCAGCCCGAGTTCTCCGGCTGGCGCCACGATCTCGGCCCCTGGACGCCCAAGTACGAGGACGGCAAGCTCTACGGCCGCGGCGGCGCCGACGACGGCTACGCGGTCTACGCCTCGCTTACCGCCATCATGGCACTGGACAAGCAGGGCGTGCCGCGGCCGCGCTGCGTGGGCATCGTCGAGACCTGCGAGGAATCCGGCAGCTACGACCTGCTGCCCTACGTCGACGCGCTGCGCGACCGCCTGGGCAACGTGGCCCTGGTGGTGTGCCTGGATTCGGGCGCGGGCAACTACGACCAGCTGTGGATGACCACCTCGCTGCGCGGCATGGTGTCGGGCACGCTGGAGGTGCAGGTGCTGGACGAGGGCGTGCACTCGGGCGACTCCAGCGGCGTGGTGCCGTCCAGCTTCCGCATCCTGCGCCACCTGCTCGATCGCCTGGAGGACAGCAGCACGGGCCGCTTGCTGCCGCAGAGCCTGCATTGCGAGATCCCGGCCGAGCGCATCGAACAGGTGCGCGCCACCGCCCGCATCCTGGGCGACGAGGTCTGGCGGCGCTTCCCCTGGAGCTGCGGCGCCGACGGCGGCTTCGTGCTGCCCATGACCACCGAACCCGAAGAGGCGCTGCTGAACCGCACGTGGCGCCCCACGCTGTCCGTCACGGGGGCGGAGGGCCTGCCGCCGCTGTCGAACGCGGGCAACGTGCTGCGTCCGCGCACCGCCTTCAAGCTGTCGCTGCGCCTGCCGCCGCTAATCGACGCCGTGGCCGCGGCGCAAGAGATCAAGACCTTGCTGGAATCCGACGTGCCCTACAACGCCAAGGTCATCTTCCATGCCAACGAGGGCGCGGCCACCGGCTGGAACGCGCCGGCCTCGGCGCAGTGGCTGACGGCCGCGCTGGATCAGGCGTCGCAGCAGTACTACGGCGCGCCGTGCGGCTACATCGGCCAGGGCGGCACCATCCCGCTGATGAGCACCCTGCAAGAGGGCTTTCCCAAGGCGCAGTTCATGGTCTGTGGGGTCCTGGGCCCACGCTCCAATGCGCACGGTCCCAACGAGTTCCTGCACGTGCCGTACGGCAAGAAGCTGACGGCCGCGGTGGCCCAGACCATGGCCGCCATGCCGGCCTGACGCGCGATACGCCACCATGATTCTTCCCGATACCGACCCCGCTGCCCGCGCAGCCATCGAGGCCGTGCGGCGCTGGGTCGAGCGGGCCGTCATCGGCCTGAACCTCTGTCCCTTCGCCAAGGCCGTGCAGGTCAAGGACCAGATCCGCTATGCCGTCACCGACGCCACCGACGACGAGGGTGTGCTGACAGACCTGGAAGACGAGCTGCTGCGCCTGTCCGAGACCGATCCGCAGCAGGTCGACACCACGCTGCTGATCCTGCCCGACGCGCTGGACGACTTCTACGCGTTCAACGACTTCGAAGACCTGTCGGATCGCCTGCTCAAGCGCATGCGGCTGGTGGGCGAGCTGCAGGTGGCCACGTTCCATCCGCAGTTCCAGTTTGCCGATACCCAGCCCGACGACATCGGCAACTACACCAACCGGTCGCCGTATCCCATCCTGCACCTGCTGCGCGAGGAAAGCATCGACCGTGCCGTCGAGGCCTTTCCCCAGGCCGAGGCCATCTACGAGAAGAACATCGAGACGATGCAGCGGCTGGGGCTGGAGGGCTGGCGCAGGCTGATGGCGCAGCCCGCGGGCACGACGGACGCATGACACGACAGGGGCCGCTAGGCCCTTTTCTTTTGGTGGCGTGACGCGAGGTCATCGCGGCGTAGCCGCAGCCGACGGGCGAGCAGTCAGTATCCTCGCTGGCGGTCGTAGATCAGGTCCGGCCGCTCTCCGCGTTCCCAGCGGGCGATGATGTCGGCCGCCTTGTAGGCGCGCTCGCGGCGGTCGGGGGTGGCGGCGCAGTGCGGCGTGATGGTGATGCCGGGGTGCGTCCACAGCGCCGACTGCGCCGGCAGTGGCTCGACGTCGAACACGTCGAGCACCGCGCCTTTCAGCTGGCCAGCATCCAGCGCGGCCAGCAGGTCCGCTTCGACCAGGTGGCTGCCGCGTCCCACGTTGACGAGGCCCGCGCCGCGCGGCAGCCGCGCGAATGTCTCGGTGCTGAGGATGCCGCGGGTGGCCTCCGTGGCGGGCAGCAGGCAGACCAGGATGTCCGTGCGTGCCAGGAATGCCGGCAGCGCCGCCTGGCCCGCCATGCAGGTCACATTCGGCAGGTCTGTCGGCGAGCGAGACCAGCCCGCCACGTCGAACCCGATCTGGGCCAGACGGTGCGCCACGTGCGCGCCCAGCTGGCCCAGGCCCATGATGCCGATGCGCGTCTGGCCGATGCCGGGCGGGTTGTCGCGCGTGCGCCAACGCCGCTCGGCCTGGTCCGCGTACATCCCGCGCACGTCGCGCATCAGCGCCAGCGCGGCCGTCAGCACGTACTCGGCCATCGCCACCGCGGTACTGTCCGTCACCATGCGCGCGATCGGCAGCGTCGCGGGCAGCACCGGGTCGGCCAGGATGTGGTCCACACCCGCGCCCGCGCTGATCACCAGCTTCAGGTCGGGCAGGGCGGCCAGCCGGCCGGCCTCGGGCGCCCAGACCAGCGCGTAGCCGATGCCCGCCGGATCGGCATGGGCCGCGTCCCAGCCCACCACCTCGATGGTGGGGTCGGCCTCATGGAAATGGGCGCGCCATTCGTCCAGGGCCTGCGGCCCGCCGGAGTTGATGGCGATGCGCGGCGCCATGAGATCAGACCGTGTAGTTGAGGCTCATGCGACCGCCGTCGACGAACAGCGTCTCGCCGGTGATGTAGCTGGACGCATCGCTCAGCAGGTACGCCACCGCGTCGGCCACCTCGGAGGGCTCGCCCAGGCGCCGCATGGGCGTGCGGCTCATCAGCCGGGCGCGGGCCGCCTCGTCGGCCATGACGGCCTTCTGGGCCAGCTCGGTGGCGATGGTGCCGGGCGCCACCGCGTTCACGCGCACGCCCTGGTCGATCAGCGCCAGCGACATCACGCGCGTCAGTTGGGCGATGCCGCCCTTGCTGACGTTGTAGGTGGCGATCGAGGGGATGGCCATGACGGCGTTCACCGAGCTCATGTGCACGATGGCGCCGCCGCCCTGGGCGACCATGGCGCGCGCCACGGCCTGCGCCACCAGGAAGGCGCCCTTGAGATTGATGCCGATCACCTCGTCCCACTCGGCTTCGGTGATGTCCAGGAAGTTGTTGGGACGCACGATGCCGGCGTTGTTGACCAGCTGGTCGACCCGGCCGAAGCGCTCCAGCGTGGCGGCCAGCGCGGCGTCCACGTCGGCCTTTTTACTGACGTC
>Ga0182737_1003327_pt1 | contig 11993 bp, 10 predicted proteins | sample eDN5th30CBELigOP_FD_128878 | JGI IMG/M metagenome (GOLD analysis project Ga0182737, IMG submission 128878) | Enriched Organic Plus compost microbial communities from Emeryville, California, USA - eDNA 5th pass 30_C BE-Lig OP (version 2) (version 2) ... | reverse complement strand
CATGTCTTCGGCCAGGGCACGGCTGAACGTGTCCACCAGGCCGCCGGGCGTATAGGGCACGATGAGCTTGATCATGCGGTCCGGATACCGGCCGGCCTGGTCCTGGGCGGACGCAGCAGCCGGCGCCAGTACCGCGGCAGCCAGGGCCAGCCAGATCCTGGCTCTTGTTCCAAAGCGTGTCTTCATGTCGTCTCCTCCTAGGGGCAAAGCGGGCGCTTCATACGCGCCGCGGTTGCGCTGCCATCTGCGGATGGTCGTGGCGTTTCTCTGTTGCCGAGATTAATATAAGCATATTTTATATAAAGTAAATTTACAAATATTCATCGCGCCAAGGAGGAGAAATATGAACGCGCCCGTTTCCCGCTCAGAGAGCCGCCCCGATCTACAACGATTCGGCCTGCGTACCTTTCTTGCGTCGTTGTCCGGCGACGAGCTTGAACGGCATGCCGCGCCCGTCGCGCTTGCCGATGTCGCCGCCCGCCTGGACGGCAATCCGCGCGCGGCATGGTTCGAGAACCTCGAAGGCAGCGGCTTCCCCTTGTGCGGCAACGTCGCGGGCAGCCGGGCCCGCCTGGCCGCCGCCTTCGGTACCACCGCGGACAAGGTGTTGTCCGAGGTGCTCGCGCGGCTGCGCAAGCCGGGCGAGCTGGTGGAAGTGCCGCGCGCGCACGCCCCGGTGCAGGAGGTCGTGCTGACCGGCGACGAATGCGACTTGACCGCCCTGCCGGTGCATCTGCAGCACGAGTTCGACGGCGCGCCGTACATATCGGCGTCGGTGGACTTCGTCCACGATCCCTCCGCCGGGCATACGAACGTGGGCATGCGCCGCCTCATGCTGCGCGGCCGCCGGTCGGCGGGCGTGGATCTGGTCGCGCCTTCCGATTTGCGCGCCATCTACATGGCACGCGCGGAACGCGGCGAGCGCACGCCGGTGGCGTTCGCCATCGGCAGCCATCCCATCGATCAACTCGCCGCCACGCTTCGCTTCCCCGGCGACGAGCTGGCGCTGATCGCGGCTTTGCGGGCCCAGCCTTTGGGCGTCGTCAAGTGCGTGACCAACGATCTGATGGTGCCCGCCGATGCCCAGTTCATCCTCGAAGGCTATTTCGACGAGCGTGGACATGTGGAACCCGAAGGTCCTTTCGGCGAGTTCCTCGGCTACTACGGAGCGGTAAAACGCAATCCGCTCTTCCACTTGACCGCGATCACCCACCGCCGGGACGCCATCTTCCAAACCGCCTCCATCGGCGGGCCGAGCATGCACTGCACGGATACGGCGCAGCTTTGCTCCCTGCGCACGGAGGTCCTGGTCTGGAAAGCGCTCGAATCCGCCGTGCGCGAAGTGCGGGCGGTCTACGCGCCCCCCGCAGCGGGAGGATCGTTCAACGTCCGTATCGCCTTGCAGCAACGCGTGCCGGGCGAAGCGCGCAATGCCATCGCGGCCGCATTCGGCTGCCTGGGCAATGTCAAGAATGTGTTCGTGGTCGACCCGGACATCGATATCTATTCCGACGCCCAGATGGAGTGGGCGTTGGCGACGCGTTTTCAGGCGAGCAGGGATTTGGTCGTCCAGAGCGGCTTGAGGACCGTTCCACTAGATCCTTCGCTGGAGGGTTCGCGAACGACCGACAAGACCGGATTCGACTTGACGCTGCCGTGGCTGGCGCCTGGAGCCAGACGTCCCATCGAGCATGAAGTTCCGCATCCCCCGAGGTTCGGGGCGCCCAGCCATGCATCCCTGGAGGCTGCGCTGGAGAGCGGGCCCAAGTTTTTTGCGGAGCTTATGGCGGCGGTTGGGACGCGTGATGGGCGGGAGCTTGTATGCGAGCTGGAAGATATTGCCGCCCGGCGCGCGATTATGCGTGATGACCAGGGGCGGTATCGGTTTGGTTCGTAGCGATCCGTCTGAAGCCACGATGTTTTTGATCGCGGCAACAAAAAACCCCTTGATCGATGAAATCAAGGGGTTCTTGCGATGACTGGCGGAGAGGGTGGGATTCGAACCCACGGTACGGGGTTACCGTACGCCTGATTTCGAGTCTTCAGGACCTTAACGCCATGTAAAAACTTGTCTTTGTAAATCAATGACTTGCGACGTCAGCCACCGTCCGAGTCCTGTACAAGCATACAGGTTTTTAAGGCATTTGTGCCCTACTTTGGGCACGTTTTGGTCACAGTGACTGTGGCTCTCGGATCCCATTCCCGCCATGTGATACTGTAAATTTATACAGTATTCATATGGTGACGTATGCCCCGCAAGCCCCCACCAGAATCAATGGGCATCCAGGCCCTGCGCGATGCCTGGATCAACCGTCCCGAGTGCCGCGACCTGCTGCTCGAAATCTACCGCCTGCACTGCGTGCTGGAACAGGTCGACACCTCGGTCCGTATCATCAACGAGCAATACCGGCAGAAGGCCGGCGGCCATCTGGTCGCCTGCCACCAGTTGAAGGTGTTATTGAGCAAGGAACCAGCTCTGAGCAAGCTAAAGGCGGATCCTGCCGGCATCAGCTATCCTGACGTACGGGACTGGCCCCCGGAGCCCCGCGATGTGTAGCTACCGACCTGAACCGGCTGTCTTGGTCGCCAGAAGGGCGGACTTCGCCTCCCCTCCTTTCGTCGAGCCGTAGAAATAGGCGAACATGACACCGACGACCGAGGTGATCAGGACGCCCAGAACGGTATCTGCCACGCGCTGCCCGCCTTCCGGGATATCCACGAAGGTTACCGCGGCGAAATAGCTCATGGCGAACAGCGACCAGGCTGCGGCGAACCAGTAGACAAACCGCTTGCTGAAGGTGTCCTCTTGACCGAGGGCGACTTCTTGCATGTGGCGGGCGCTCTGCACGTCCTGGAGGTATGCCTTCTCCAGATCAACTTGCTGGGCCGCCATGGCCTGCTGGAACTCCAGGACCTTATCGGGATTGGCCTGGATCGCCCGCAATGCATCCTCCGGCACCGTCGTTCCCGTGACCGCCTCGGCCACATCCACGACCTTCTTGGCGACCTCTGCGGCCTTGTCCGAGCCCGTAAAGAGCTTGGTGATGTACGGCACGAATTGAGCCAGCGCCATGGCTACGGTTATCGGATCCATCTATGCATCCTCCGCGGCGTACCGCAGGTTACCGGCGACCCGGCGAGCCCAGCCCTTACCGAAGGTCGGCCAGGTGGACAGTTTGGTGTAGAACTCCAGGCGCTCGGCATTGAAGCGGGCGAGTACGTCGGTAACAGGCATGGCCTTGATCGCGCCCAGCGTCATAGGCCCCACGGCACCGTCATCGGCCACGCCCGCGGCGCGCTGTAGGAAACGGATGGCGTTGCCAATCCCGTGGTTCACCGCAGCGTCGAAGACCTGGAACGCAATGGCGCCGTCGTACTGGTCGGCCCTGGCGCGCCCCCAATAGGCTGTTCGGTAGATTTCCTTGGCCTGGTCGCGCGTCAGGCTGCGCATGTCGCCGGTGTAGCCGGCCTCACGCGCGGTGCGCAGGGTGATGCCCCAGTTCGTCTCGCCGCCCGGATCGTCGGGGTGGTTCACGTAGCCGCCCTCGTGACCGATCAGCCGCTCGAATGCTTGGTCGAAGGTCATCGTGCTTGCTCCTTCCGGGGACTGACCGGCAACCCCTTAATCGCTCGGATCTCTCCCTCGACGTTCTCCAGCCGGAAGCGAAGCAACGCTTGTTCGCCGGCTAGTGTCGTCACTTGCGTATTGCCGGAGTTGATTGAAATTTTCATCTCTGAAACTTCACTGCTTAGCTTGGCAAGGGTGAACCACATGCCAATAAGCGTGATGGCAAGCGCCCCCATCAAGCCCAGGACCCATTGCCACTGGACTGAAAAGCGGATGTTCAGGGCTTGCGGGGCGGGCTGTCGTTCCTCGGTCATATGCACCTCACGCCGCCAGCAGCGTGCCGGTGTGCACTGTGATGACCCCGCCATCCTTTTCCTGCTTCGCCAGGCCGGTGCCCATGTGCGTCGAGTTGATCGCGATCAGGCCGCCTACCCTGGCGAAGTAGCCGGCAATGCTGGCGTCGATGCTGGCGCAGTTGGTCAGGGTCATGCGGTGGTTGACGTCCGTCTGGCCGCCGGTACCGCCACCGCCGATATTGTCGGGACCGCACATGAAGTTGTACGGGTTGCCGATGGACACGCAGTCGAACAGATCGAACTGGGTACCGATGCCCTTATCGCGCTCCAGGACCGCATTCGTGATGGCGAAGCCGCCACCGCCGTTGGGTACCAGAAGTCCGTTGTTCCGAGCGATCACGCCGTGGGCTGTTGCGTGGCAGCCGTTCGCAGGCACCATGCCAGCCTTGCCGTTGAACTCTAGCAAGCCGCCGATCATGCGAGACAAGAAGTTCTCGTGGTCCGACTCCCCGTCGCCTATGTTGTCATGCAGCCAGGGGTGGTTGTGAATCACCTGGGACTGACACCGGTTCGGATCCCGAGTGTCATGACCATTGGCTCCATCGTTCGCGCTGCCCCAGCACTCGAGGTTCCATGTCTCGATGTGGCCGCAGTTGTCGTAGCTGAGCAGCTCGCCGGTGTTGGAGGCGCCGGCCATCACGTCCCACATCTTCAGCGCGGCCAAGTTGGCCAGGTTCAGGCGGCCATACAGGAACTGTAGGTTCGCCATCTCCAGGCGCAGCATGCCGGCCGGCACCGAGTTGATCAGCAGCGAGTTCGAGAACGGGACGCGGATATCGGCCGCCGTGGCATCGCCCCCGCCGTAGATGCTGAAATAGAGCGTGCCGCCCGTCCAGAACCACCGGGGATCATCGTCCGGCGCCGCGTCGATGTCCGCGATGGAGGCGGCGGCATTGATGGCGGACGAGGGATTGCGGGTGGCGCGACCTTTTTGTAGCGCCAAGCGGTCGCTGATGGCAATGGCTGTGCGCTGATCGGGCACCAGATGCTCGTACAGGCGACCGCCCGCAGTTGGCGTAGCGACCAGCGAGCACTGGTAGACCTTGCTGTAGCCGCCCGTCTTGGTGATGCTCGACAGCTTGGTGCCGCAGGTGAGCAGCGGCGATTCGCCAGAATAGGCACCAATGAACAGCGGGCCGAACTTGTTGGTGATGGCGGTGCTGGTGGTGCCCTGGGCATACTCGGCGCTGTCGGCGATCCAGATCTCGCCGCCATTCAGCAGCCGCGGATTGAGCAGGGCCGCCTGCAGCGTCTTCATCGGCGTGAAGCGCGACCCGTATGCGGTGTCGCTACCCGTGCTGGCCACCACGACCGTGCGGTCGAAATTGATGTACGGGAACGCCTGGAGAATCTCTTTCTGAGCGTTCAGCAAATTCGTATACACCTTGGGAGGCAGGTGCTTTACCGTTGTGGCGTTCGCGCGCTTGCCGACCCAGAATCGCACGTATCGCGTATTGGGAGGAACCGTCCCGCGAATACGCACGGACTGCATTACGTTGATGTCGGCCGAGCTGGAGGTGGTGTTCTCGACGCGGGATATCTCCGCGCGGGCGGCGTCCAGAAACACCATCGCCTGGCCGATCGCCGATGATGCGGCCGCGTCTGCCCAGAATCGGCATAGCATGGTGATCACTGCGCCGGGTGCCAGGCCCTGCACGGCATCCTCTTCGAAGATATCGACCGAGGTGCCGGGCGCCGTGTAGGTCTTTACCAGGTTGCCGCCGCTGACATCCAGCGCGCCGACCTCCGTAACGATCTTGTATCCATTCCACTTCGGATCGGGGAACACATCGGCCTGCGGCACAGGGTCGGTAAAGTCGCCTTCCACGTCGCCGGCAATCGCCATGTCATTGACCCAAACGGTGTAGGCGCTGAACAGTCCGCGCAGATAGACGGTGGTGGTGGTGGGATCGAGCGCGACCGGCCCGACCTTGACGATTTGCTTGTCGGGGCGAACCTCGACTTGGGCCGGCGTGACCACGATTTCTGTGTTCGAGGCGTTCAGCTGCACCAGCTCGAGCCGGCGGGCGGCGCCCGTGCCCGTCACGCCGATGCACGTAGCCGCGGCCGAGATCTTGGCCGGACGAACTGGCCCAAACTCCGCGATGGGGAAACTCCATAGGAAGGAGCGGCCAGCGGTGCCGCCGAATGTGGAGACAAACTTGAGGCTCATCCGACCAGTAGTGGGTTCGCGCTCAAAGGTAGCGGCAGCCTGACTAGATGACGCGGAAAAGCGGGTTCGGTCCTCGAAGGCCAACTCGGCTGGACTGAAGAGATTGCGGCTATCGATGCCCTTTGCGCCGACCTCTGACTGCACGATGGCACGCTGAACATCCACCGCATTTAACGGCTGTATCCCCGACCGCTCCCACGCCGAGCCGTCCCAGACGTAGTAACCATTTAGGTCCTCGTCTGGATCGTTCGTAACCTGCACAAAGTACGGCGATTCCTCCGGCGTGAACGCCTGCATGTCCGCGTACGTAAGAAACGTCTGCTGGGTGTTCTGAACGGGCCGAGCGCCGACATTGACAAATCGCCAGTCAATTGCAGGGGAGAAGGACGTCAGGCGGTACCAATCTGGCCGGGCATGGAAATAGACATAACCGTTCTCGTCGGCAGTGACGAAGCCCGTTGGCCAGGGTTCCGTGCCGTCTGGATCCTTGAAGACAGTAGCGATAGCGCCAGTCGTTTCACTCCGGATCTGAACGATAGCCCCGGGCCGAATATTGCCCTTCTCATCAACAATCGTGGCTTGCCAGCGGTCTAACATCTTGCTTCACCCATAAAAAAAGCCGCTTAGGAGGCGGCTTGGAGGGGTTCGGCTACGTCTTTCAGTAGCTCGTAGAGTTGTCGCCCCTGGGGCTCGGGGTCCTCAGGGTCTGCGGTGAATGGAATCCAACCGAACTTGGGGTGTTCGACCTCAACGTCGATGGATCCTCGATGGTTGTATCTAGCGTTTCGGTAGTTCATGCGATCCTCTGGAAAAGTGACACAGAACCGCCTGCCCCAGTGCCTCCAGAGGAAGCCATACCGAGGCACCTCCACGTGCCAGCGATGGACTCCGGAAAGCCTGTCCCGGATATGCCGGTGATGTTGTCCAGATTGTCGAACTGGGCTCCAGACGGGTTCAACGTCGAACCAGCAACCGTCTGGCCAAACAAAATCGCAGTTGCCCCGAACGATTCGTAGGAAAAGAGACCCATAGTCCCAATTCCTCCAGCCGGTCGGTCAAACCAGATCCATCCTTCGATGCTTGCCACATCGAACTTGTCGCTGGTAATGCTTCCACCAGCGTAGGCCGCGTTCTGGATCTTCGGCGCGCCCGGCTCGCCGTTAGCTATGGCAATTGGGTTGTCGCGCAGCGCCAGACCATCTACCGACCTTATCGGCTTGTTCGGCTCCAGCACCGAATCCGGGATATCAGTCCAGCTCATCAAACCCACCTGTATCCGTCATCATTGGTTCCTACTTTTCCGTTCTCATCTGCCCACCAAGCGCCAGTCAGCCGCTCTGTAGGGGTTGCTTCTTCGTAATCCGGGGCGTCAGCCTCCATCCATCGACCGAATCGCAGATCGGAGCCGTATTCGTAGACCTCGAGTTGGTACTCGACTTCATGCCCCGGCGTGGATTCCTCAGCGCTCAGGATCTGGTAGCGTGTCTGGAGCGGTTGGCCATAGAAGTCCACCACGCCCCGATGGGTCACATCGACAACATCGCCCGTCCATAGCGCCCGATCTTTTGCGTCCAGAGACGCAGACAGGCTTCGCGGATTGTTTCGGTACCTGTTCAACAAGCGGACGCTCAGATTGACCGCCTGAGCCTCGGTATTCACCCACCTACTGAAGATCTTCCGAATGCGCTGTTCGCCGTACTGCTGGTCAGACTCCGCCTCCAGATCAGCCCTGACACGCAAGCGTCGGTAGTTGGACTCCTTGTCCAATTTCTCCGTCGGATTCCGCTGCCCCCAAAACACCCAAACTTGACTGACCCGGGCAGACGGATCTTGCGCAACCGTGGCGCTTCCCTCGATGATGTTTCGGTCGTCGTCGATCTGAGGTACGTTATCGAAGATCGGCGGTTTGATAGCAGCCAACTTTATCAGTTGTTCGCGCTCGTCCCACCAGATGTAGAACAGGGCCTGTTCGGTAATCTCCGACAGCAGGTCATCGACACCCGTGGGCTCCGTCACAAGTCCCGACATCTCGAACGCCGTCAGCCAGACATCAGCTTCCGCCTCCCATTCAGCCAGTGGGATCCACTCTGGCGGAACATCCCCGTACTGAGTCAGCCATTCATAGGCAATCTGGTCCGGGCGCATCCGGGTGTACCGGAGGCACAGCTGTACACGATCTCCAGCGTCATGACTGCCAAGTTCTGATCCATCCGTCGCTCGAGTGATCCCGCTCAGCTGGATCTCGGTATCGCTGATCGTCGCAACCGCGTTGTACGTCATCAATTCATCATTGACGCGCACTGTTCCCGGTGCCGGATACTCCGATGCAGGAGCACCCGTTATGCGGAGCGCAGATATCCCCTCATCGTCGGCGTAGTCCTGCAATAGCTCGCCGAGACTCGGACGCGGTGCCTGGGCCTTGTCGTTGTCCGCCAGTTTCAGGACATCCTTGGCGGTAACCGTCACCCTCCCCTGGCTATTGGGGCCGTCGATCTTGTCGATCAGGTACGTGCGCGTCACCATCTCGGCCAAAGTCTGACCTTGGTACCCTTCCCGGATGCGGATTACCCGGTTGTTGTAGTACGGGTTCCTGGCCAGCCACTTCGACCAGAACGTCCCCCGTTCGAGCGGGTTGTATCCACGCTCGGACACATAGGGATCGACGATGTGATCCGAATGCGGGTGATCGGTGAACACCACGCGCACACTCGCCCTCGTGCCGAGCGGCCCCTTATTGCTATCCCCTCCCCCAGGGTTTATGACCGTGGGTGCAGTCGTCACGGACGACACGCTGGGAATGCAATAAACTTCGTCCGGGATCCTCTCCCCGGGTTTGCAAAAGTGCAGCGTCTTGGGTTGAGGCGAGTAGTTCGCTGCATCCTGGCACGTACGTCGGGTGTTGTAGCATTTCGCATCCCCAGTCACGCCGATTTGCGCAGTACAAGGAGCAACCCCGTACCGGAGCTGGCAGAAATCCTGGTCGATTTCGACAATCGTTACTGGCTCCCGGCCTTCGGTAAACTCGTTCATCCGATTGCCTCAATCGAGAACCCTACTGACATCAGGTCGATCTTCCCTTCATTCGTCGGCTTGATGTCGTTGTTGCTCCAGCCGTACAGGACCTCATCCGGGAACCGCAGCGGGTTCCACGCTATGAAAAACGGGTATCGACGTGCTGACTCGACGAAGGGGTCGAACCTATCCCGGTACCAACGTGCAGTCAGGTTGTCCCACTCGTAGGAGGTCGCATACCCCTGGCGAATAATCGACCGACCGAGAAACTGGCCGCCCTCGGATCGCGTTGGCATGATGTCCGTCTTGCGGGAAAGCGGGCCAGGCGAGTGGCCACCATACAAGCCCCTCTGCATCTCAAGGACGCGACCGATATAGACGACGCCAATCGAGCCTATCTGATCCGTCATGTTCAATCGCCAGTACCGTGCCGTGATGGGTTCAAACAGAAGCATCATCGGCTTATCGTCGGCTGGCTGGACGATCTCAACGTTCGACCACGCAACCGCATCCGTGCTGTACTGCAGGGAGAACGAAGCTCCCACAGTTCCCAGGTTATGGGCGGCGATACCGAAGTAGTCACACTCGACGGGCTGCCCCGCGTCAAACTGGACCCAGGCCGGTACCGAGGCAGGCTTCCAGCGTTCGTAGGTCAGGCCGTTTCCCAAAGCGGATGCTGGCCACATGGCATCTTCGCTGCTGACCGTGATCACTGCGCCACGCGTGAGGGTCTGATAGCCGATCCGGGCATGATTGAGAGGGTATCCGCGGCCATCGACGATATTGGACTGGGCGACCAGGGAGGGGCTGACGACGATTACGCTCATGCTAGGTGATCCTGATCCTAGCGCCATCGCCGATGGCGTCGTTGATCTCTTTGATCAACCCAATTACGGTCTTACGGTCGAAGACGTCGCCAACGACCGAGACGTTTGTTATCGGTGCGACCGGCACGGCCGGCGCCGGCGACGACGGGGCGGTGGACTGACCGCCCACTGAACCGCTGGCACCGCCGGCGAGGTTGCTGCCGCCGGAAAGGGCGCCTGCTGCTTGAACGAGACCTGTTGCAGCAATAATTCCCACGCTTATCTTCCCGGCTGCTCGGATCGCCGCCGCAGCGGCAGGTCCACCCCCGGTAACCCCGAGTTCAGCCATCGCCCGCATTGCCGCAACTTCTGTCCAAGCAATTGTTTCAGCAATGGCCAGCCCCTTGCTCAGAGCAATCGATGCCAGTGCAGCAACCTTAGACTTCCCGGCGAGTTGATCGAGCAACCCAATAGCAGAAACGACGACATTGCGGCGTGCAGCGGTTTCAAGCTGTGCCGCCTTCTCAACCTTTGCGCGCCGCTCATCCTCTGCACGAGTAAGAATGTCCGTCAAGGCGTCTTGATGTTTTCTCGTAATGTCGAGCTCATATGCTCGGCGCTCCTCATCCGAGATTCTCCCCTGCTCGTAAAGCTCATTCAGCATGCCAATTCGGTCTTGGTAGGCGCGAATTTCAAGCTCGGTTTCCGACGCCAGATACTTGTCCAGTTCGGCAAGCCTCTCCTCGTTGACCTGGCGTTGCCGATCAAGCTGGATTTTCCCGAGCAGTTCGATCGCCTCCGCCGCCCTGGGATCGGACCCGAACAGCTGCCGCAGATCGAACATCTCGGCCTGGTCCTGGGTCATCCCCAGCTTGGCAACCTCTGCCCGAAGGTCTTCGAGCTTCTTCTTCAGCTCGTCGGTCTTCTTCTCGGTCTTTCCGAGGCCATCCACACCGGAGGACCCAACCCCTCGGAGGGCATCGCTCAGGTCAATCGCGCGGTTCCTTGCATCCTCGAAAAACTGCCGCACCTTTGGCGTGACGAGCTCGAAATCCGTCGAGTTCATCAACGCTTGCCACGCCTCGTTGAACGCCTGGCCGGCCCGCGTGGCAGCTCCGTTCACGCTTCGAACGAAATCCGATTCCAGCGTCTGCGGGATCCGGAAGTCGATATCTATCCCGGGAATCTGGTCGATCGCCGAGATAAGCAAGTTGACCTTGCTGGTGATGAAATCGATCGTGCCGCCGATATTGTTGACCATCATCGCGGCGACGTTGGCCTGCACCACTCCAATCGCCGCTATGGCGACGCGCATGGACTGTAGAACAGGGTTCAGCCGCTGAAACACGTCGATGGCTTGCGCAGCGCCCACGGCGATAGTGCGCATCGCCTCGAACGTCCACTGGCCCAGTTGGCGAGCATCGATGGCACCGCTCTGGAACCGATCCGCCAACTCCGCGACGACCGGCGCAACAGATATCGCGATCTGGTTGCGGATTGCCTCCAGCGTGGCGGAGAACCTAAGGAAGATGTTCCTCACCTCGGCGAGCTTTGCGAGGTCAACGTCGGACAAAATTGCCCCGGTCCGCTGGGCTTCGTCACCCAGCTGCCGAAGAGCTTCGCCGTTATTCCGCAGTAGCGGAATGAGCGCCGTCGCATCGTTCGCCATAGCCTCCATGTAGAAGGTCATGTCGGCTTGGCTCGCTCCGGCCTTCTGGAGGGAGTTGTAGTAGAGCTGGAGAGCCTGCGGGCCGGAAAGATTCCGGAAGGCATCCGCCGTCAAGTTGACCTTGGGGGCGATGTTCTCGAAGAAATCCGCCATCGCCCCGCCGCCCGTGGCGCGGAAGTCCCCGATTCGGTCGTTCACATCCTTGAGGATGTCGGCAACCTTATCCTGCTCGAATCCAACGGTACGAGCCGCATAGGCGAACCGCTGGAACTCCTCGGCAGAGGCATTGGCCAGGCGGCTCAAGTTTTGGATCTCGACGGCTCCGTCCGCGGCAGTCTTGGTGAAAGACAGTACTGCGGCACCAGCAGCCGTGACTGCCGCTGCCGCAGCGGTAAAGGCCGTCACCGCT
>Ga0182737_1003323_pt1 | contig 12002 bp, 7 predicted proteins | sample eDN5th30CBELigOP_FD_128878 | JGI IMG/M metagenome (GOLD analysis project Ga0182737, IMG submission 128878) | Enriched Organic Plus compost microbial communities from Emeryville, California, USA - eDNA 5th pass 30_C BE-Lig OP (version 2) (version 2) ... | reverse complement strand
TCGGATTTCAGAATGCCTGCGACTGCCGTGCCGTCTTTAAGCGTCACAGAGGCCACGCCGTAACCGGAAGCGATTTCGGCACTGGGATTGACCATGCTTTCGAGGATTTTATCGCGCTGAAGCCGCTGGGCCACCTTGCTAAGCTCAGGACCGGCAAGGCCGCCGCCGCCGCTCACCTTATGACAGCGCATGCACTGCGCGGCGGTATGATTGGCAAACAGGTCTTTGCCGCGAGCCACGTCGCCGCCTTCCAGGCAGACGAGATAGGGAGCTACCAGATCGCCAACAGGCAGACGGGATTGCCATGCGGCCAGTTTTTCCTGGGCGGCGGGAATATCCTGAACGGCTTCGAGCACGTCCAACTGCAACGCTGGGGCCAGTTTTTTGTTCAACAAATCATCCAGCAGCTTCAAGAGCGACTGAGTGGCTTTTTCCTGCTTGATCGCAGCGAGTGCACTGATGGCGGCCTGCTGCTCTGAAGTCTTTGCCGATTTGATCACCCCGGAAAGGACGCTGACAGCACGCTCTGGCTCGGCTTCTGCCAGGATCGTTGCCGCAGCAATGCGAAGTTCAGGCGGCGCTGACTCTGCAGTGGAAACATCCAGACCTTTTTTAAGTTCCGACCCTTTTTCCTGAGCCAGGAGCCTAAGAGCCTCTGCACGGGTGGAGGCATCACGCTTGCCGTCCTGCAACAGACTGACGAGCAGTTCACCAGGCAGTTCAGCTTTAAGGGCCAAAGCCGTACGCAGGGCTTCATCTGCCACTGGCCCAGAGGAGCCGAGCAGCTTTACAAGGTGTGGCTGAATGGCCTTCAACGCCACAGAGGAGTCACGTTTATCCAATGGGCGATGGAAGCCGACGACGCGCTCAAATTTTGGAGGCTCCGCCCAGTTGGCGAGCAGCCACAAGGCTTCGCGTCTGGAGTTCTGTGGAGCTTTTTCATTGGCGGCCCAGTTGGCGAGCAGCCCGGCATCAGCCACGCGTAGAGCGGCATTTACGGCTCTGAGAGTCAGTGGTTCGCTGGCCTTGATCGTGCCCTCCCTGGACAATAACGAAGCCAATGCTGGCAGAGCATCCTTGATATTGACATCATAGATAGCGCGAGCTGCCTCGGTGGCAATCAATGCCTCCTTGTCATTCACGAATGACTTCAGTGCTGCTGAACGCAAATGACGCAAGGCAAGCACTGTACCCAGGCGAACCGCAGCACTTTCATGGTCGCTTAAACTGGCAAGAGCTTTGTCATCGCCGCCGACAGTGAGCCCAAGACTAAGGGCATGACGAAGAACGAGGTCTTTGTTGTCATTTTTCGCCAGTAGAGACACGGCGAGATCACGCACTTCCTTGACCAGCTTTTGATTTTTGGAATCTGCAAGACGCTTGTTCAAAGCAATGGCGAGTTCTGATTGAACCTTTGCACTGTCATCTTTCTTCAGGCGGGCCAGCAGGGCTGCGGAGTCAGCAGCTTCCAGATCGCCGAGTACACGAGCCGTCTGTGCACGGACATTCACATCTGTATCATCAAGGAATGGCACAAGCGCCTGCGCGGCTGCATCTGCCTGCTTGCGAAGTGAACCGAGACCCCAGATGCCATGCAGACGTGCCGGGATGTTTTTTCCTTCTTTAGCCTGGGCAACGAAGACATCAAAGGCCTGCGGGTCCCCCTTTTCAGCAAGGGCGTACTGGGCACGCAGACGAATGCGCATGTCTGGATGATTCAGCAGTCCGGCAAGATCTTTGTGGTCGCGTTTTTTGAAGCCATCAATGAACAGATTTTTCACCTCGATAACAGGATCCGACTTTTCAAGTTTGGGATCGCTGACGGCAAAGACATAACCCTCGTTTTTGCCTGTCCAGCCATCAATGAAGTCGCTGACATAGAAGCGGCCATCAGGACCAAAATCACAGTCGGTGGCGAGGACGTTCCAGAGAAATTTATCAAGCTTCGTCATCTTAAACCCTGCGCCGTCCGCTTCGACCTTGAAGTTCCAGACACCGCTGTTGGCCGCTGCGCCTTTAAAGTCACAGATGAAGAATGAGTCTGCCCACTTTTCACCGATGGCAGTTACTCCCGGATGGTAAACAAAGCCGCTGGGGCCATCCGTGATATGCGCCACGGGTGGCAGCACCCAGGCGGCCTGACCTGGTTCACGCAGATGCCAGAGGCCTTCCGCATCCCAGGGGCCACGGTTGTATTTTTTATCGGTGATGGCGGGCGTGCCGTACTGATAGACCATGCACCAACCGGTATCGCCCCCTTCCACCACATGAACAAGGCGGGCGCGGTCGCCAGAGTCACCGTTATTGTCCACGGTGAAAAGATTGCCCAATGCATCGAAAGCCAGTTCCTGAGGGTTGCGCAGTCCTTTGGCAAAGACTTCCAGCCCCGTGCCATCCGGCCAGCAACGGAACACCGCGCCACGTCCGTCATCCATGGGATCACGAAGGCGGCTGCCGTCTGGCATGGGAATGTTATAACCGCGATCCGCCATGCTGAAGTAAAGACGCCCATCGGTTCCCCATACCAGGCCATGCAAATCATGACCACGGAAAGCATCGCGAACGCCAAAACCAGTGATGACTTTTTCTTTTACCTCGGCGACATCATCGCCGTCCTTATCACTCAGCTTCCAGAGGTGCGGGATGCAGGTGAACCAGACTTCGCCATCTTTGGCGATGAGTCCTGCGGCAGTGCCATCCAGCAATTCATTAAATGGGCCTGCAAAGAAACTGCTTTTATCGGCGACGCCATCACCATTGCTGTCTTCAATCAAACGCACCTGCTCGCCAGCACTTGTGAAGGTGGTCAGGGGGGTGCGATGCTGCCACTTTTCATACTTGGCCACGCGGTCTTCAATGGATTGTGCGGCTTTATCGTCTTCCAACCAGTAGGGGTGGGCACGGTTGTCAGGGACACCCACGCCCTGGCGGTGTGTTTCAGCCAGGAACATGCGGCCTTTTTCATCAAAAGCGAAAGCCACGGGGTTGGCCAGCATGGAGGCTCCTGCCCATACTTCAGACTTTAAGCCTTCTGGAATGGAGATGGTGTTTTGCTTGGCTTTGGTCTTGGCAGCATTGGGATCGCCAAGCTCAGCGCTGAAAAGCGTCGTGCTGAAAAACACGGCTAATAATAACGGAATAAACTGAACTTTCTTCATGGGTGAGAGGGAGGCAAACGAAGCAAAGTCCGTGATTTCTGCAACAAATTGGCGATAATCATGGCAGAAATTTCATGCGTCAGGTATCTGTTTTTCAAGCTGACAAGCTCATTTTTCGGTGATGCTATCGACCAACCGCTTAAGTGGATTTCTGTGCGACAGACGTGTTTTACCTCGGAAAGTCCAGGGTTTAATGGATGATCTAACTCAGGAAAAAGTCAGCGCAGAACGCTTGGGCTACCATTAAATGGAATGATTTATGCTTCTCTAGTGGTTTTTCTTATGGATTATAGCGACTTAATTTGGTTATCTTCGATCCTTGGCGGATTTGTCCTGCTTTTCATCTATGCGCTTTATGTAGCGCGAAGCGAAATTGAAGCACTGGATTCTGAGAAAAGGCATCTCTTAAATGAGGCTGCCGCTCAACAACAGCTACTGTATGCAATCAGGGAGGATGCGACAGCGCTTCGCAGTCTGACTGAAAAACAGAGCGAAGACCTGCATCAGCAGAACAACGCCTTCTCCAGCCGATTGGATGGCCTGTTGCAACAGATTCAGCAGAAGCAGCAGGAAGTGGAACTGGCCCGACAAATGTGTCGAGATCTGCCAGCGGCACAGGCGAGAGTGCTTGATCTGGAACGCAGTCTTGCGGTGGAACGTCAGCGCATTGATCAGTTCATTAAACCGATGGCGGCGGCTGAGCCCGAAACACTTGAGCTTTCTGAAAAAAAAAAGCTCCCGCCCCCATCCAGTCCTTTAAGCGCGGTGATCTGAAAGGCTCTGATGAAGTGGAGAAAGCTGAATGGCTGAAAAAGGAGCTTGATGATACCCGGTCTGCTCTCGAAACCACCCAGCGAAAAGCTGCCAGCCTTCAACAGGCATTGATTCTGAGCCGGAGAAAATGTAAGCCTGGCAAGACAAGATTCCGGCATCTTTCTGTCGGTTAATGACGAGCAAGACTGGACTCCACGCAGATTTTCTGTGTGGAGCTCTTTTTTGAATTCGGGCCTTTGTTTTAAGAAAATTCGGACTCATTGCGTTTGGGAATGTTCAAGAGCTTGCAATGCCCCCATCCCTTGCGCAGTATCTTCGTTCGCACCTTATATAAAACATGGCAAAATCCGCTTCCCGAACTCCCATCGCCCCTTTTAAGAAACTGCTGGTTGCTAACCGCAGTGAAATTGCCATCCGCATCATGCGGGCCGCTACCGAGCTTGGCATTCGCACCGTTGCCATATACGCCCAGGAGGACCGCTTCTGCCCACACCGTTTCAAGGCGGATGAAGCCTATGAGTTGAACAAGGATAAGGGACCCGTTGGAGCTTATCTTGATATCGAAGGCATTGTCACGCTGGCGAAGGAAAAAGGCGTGGATGCCATCCATCCAGGCTATGGTTTTCTTTCAGAGAACCCGCAATTTGCCCAGGCTTGCGCAGATGCAGGCATCACGTTCATCGGCCCGAAGTCTGAAATCCTGGACATGATGGGCGATAAAACAGCCGCGCGTAACATTGCCCGCAAGCTGAATGTGCCGATTCTGGAAGGGACTGATGAACCGATCAGCAACCGCAAAGAGGCGCTTAAAACCGCAAAGAAAATCGGATTCCCGCTCATTATCAAAGCTGCCTTTGGCGGTGGTGGTCGCGGCATGCGCGTAGTGCGCGAGGAGAAGGATCTGGAGAAGCTGCTGGACGAGGCACAAACCGAAGCTGCACGGGCCTTTGGCAACGGTGCTGTATTCCTTGAAAAATTCGTCGGGAAAGCCAAGCATATTGAGGTACAGATTCTGGCTGACAAACATGGCAGCGTGTTGCACCTGCATGAGCGTGACTGCTCCGTGCAGCGTCGTCACCAAAAGGTGATCGAGCAGGCTCCCAGCTATGGCTTGAAACAGGAGATCATTGATGGCCTGTGTGATGCTGCGGTGAAACTGGCCAAGGAGGTCAACTACACCCATGCTGGTACTGTGGAGTTCCTGGTGGATCACGAAAGTGGCGAGTGGTACTTCATTGAAATGAACCCCCGTATTCAGGTGGAGCACACCGTGACGGAAGAGGTTACGGGCATCGATATTGTTCGCTCACAGATTTTGATCGCCCAGGGTCATCAACTGCATGAAGAGCCGCTAAAACTTCCTGCCCAGGAAAAAATTGAAAAATCAGGTTTTGCCATTCAGTGCCGGATTACGACTGAAGACCCTGAGAATGGCTTCACGCCAGACTTTGGCCAGATCCTGACCTATCGCAGCGCTGGTGGCTTCGGCGTTCGTCTGGATGGCGCTCTCGGCGCGACGAATGCGATCATCACGCCTTACTATGACTCCATGCTGGTGAAGCTGACGGTGTACGGCCGCACGTATCAGCAGGCGCTGGATCGGATGGAACGCTGCTTGAGTGAATTCCGTATTCGCGGTGTTAAGACCAACATTCCATTCCTGCTGAATGTGGTGCATCACGCGGATTTCCGCAGTGGTAATGCCACCACGCGCTTCATTGATAACAATCCAGAGCTGTTGCAGTTCGCTGCACGAAAAGACCGTGCCACCAAGCTGCTAAGTTATCTGGGTGATGTAAAGGTGAACGGCAACCCTTTTGCCAAGGGTCACAAGCCTGGCAGAGTGTTCCCGGCGGCTCCAATACCGAACTGGGATCATCGCCAGGACATCACACCCGGCACCAAGCAGTTGCTGGAAAAAATGGGGTCTGAGAAATTCTGTAGTGAATGGGTGGCCAAACAGAAGCGCCTGCTGCTGACAGACACCACCATGCGAGATGCGCATCAATCCCTGCTGGCGACCCGGATGCGCAGCTATGACATGCTGGCCGTGGCCGGCGCGGTGGCGCATCGCACGCCAAACCTGTTCTCGCTGGAAATGTGGGGCGGCGCCACCTTTGACGTGGCCATGCGCTTCCTGCGTGATGATCCATGGGCCCGCCTGCGTGACATTCGTGCACGTGTGCCGAACATCCTGCTGCAAATGTTGTTCCGTGGCTCGAACGCCGTGGGCTACACGAACTACCCTGACAATGTAGTGAAGGGTTTCATCAAGCATGCTGCTGCCAATGGCATGGATATCTTCCGCATTTTCGACAGTCTGAACTACCTGCCGAACCTGACGGTAGCCATGGAGGCGGTGCGTTCCGATACGAATGCCATCTGTGAAGGCACACTGTGCTACACTGGCAACATCCTGGATCCAAAACGCGACAAGTACGACCTGCAATACTATGTGCGTCTGGCCAAGGAACTGGAGAAAATGGGCGCCCATATTCTCTGCATCAAGGACATGGCTGGTCTGGTACGTCCTTATGCCGCGAAGAAACTGGTCAAAGCCCTGAAGGATGAAGTGGATCTCCCCATCCACTTCCACACGCATGACACCAGCGGCCTGAACGCCAGCAGCCTGATGCAAGCCGCCGATGCAGGAGTGGATGTGATTGATGCCGCCATCTCAAGCCTGAGCGGCGGTACATCACAGCCGAACTTAAATTCGATAGTGGCCTCCTTACAGAACACGCCTCGTGACACAGGTGTGGATCTGGATGCATTGCAGGAGTTCAGCGATTACTGGGCTGCGGTACGTACTTACTACAAGCCATTTGACACCGCTGAGCCTTACGGCACTGCGGAAGTCTATCTGCATGAAATGCCGGGCGGCCAGTACACCAACCTGAAAGAGCAGGCCACCGGCATGAACCTTGGACATCGCTGGCCTGAGATCGCCCGCGCCTATGCTGAGGTTAACCAGCTATGCGGTGACATTGTGAAAGTGACTCCCTCCAGCAAGGTGGTGGGTGACCTCGCGATTGAATGTGTGGCCCGTGGCGTAAAACCCGCAGACATTTTTAACCTGACGGGAGCGAAGTGGAGCAAGGACGTGACCAGCATGTTTCAAGGCTGGCTGGGGGAGCCCTTCTACGGCATGGAAAAGGACAAAGCCGCTGACTCCAAAAAGAAATGGACCAAGCTGGCAGACGCCATTGTCGGTAAAGATGGCGAACGCATTAAAGGCCGACCAGGCAAACACGCAGCCAAGATTGACCTAAACGAAGTGCGTGCAGAATTGAAAACCAAGCTGGGTGCAGAACCCACAGAAGATGATCTGTGGAGTTATCTGATGTACCCTGATGTTTTCATGAAGTTCGCTGACTTCCGTCAGACTTATGGGGATGTGAGCTGCCTGCCAACGCCTGCCTATTATTATGGTCTTCAGGACAAGGAAGAAATTCATGTCGATTTGGAGGAAGGCAAGACGCTGTTCATTACCCTATTGAACCTCACGGAGGCAGACAAGAACGGTCAGCGCACCGCGATCTTTGAGCTTAACGGTTATCCACGCCACACGACTGTGGTGGATAAACTGCTGGCCAAGGATGCTGTGACCAAGCCGAAGGCTAATCCATCTGACAACACGCAGGTCGGCGCACCTATGCCAGGCATGGTGGCCAGCATTGCGGTGAATGTCGGGCAGAAAGTCAAGGAAGGCGAAACCCTGCTCACACTCGAAGCCATGAAGATGTTCGCTGCCGTTGCCTCCCCCATGGCTGGCACCGTACAGGAAGTTCTCATCAAGGTCAGCGAGAACGTGGAGAGCAAGGATTTGCTGATTCGTTTGAGCAAGTAGCTTTATGAATTCTTCTGTGAAATTGCCCACGACTAACAGAGCCCGCCTTTTTTTAAGTTGCGGTCAGAATCCTGAATATGGTGAACCTGAAATAGCTAGATCGATAAGCCAAGCACTAGAGGCTCTTGGTTTTCGAGTTTTCTGCTCTATCGACACTCAATGCACAAAATCGGCCACAGAAGTAATCTTTAATGAGCTACGCGAATCTGATTATTACCTTTTCATAGATTTTAAGCGCGAACAACTCTGCTGCCGAGGCAATAAAAAGAAGCCTAAATATTTTAGAGGATCACTATTCACTCACCAAGAACTAGGGCTCGCATGTTTTCTAAATATGGAGATACTGCCATTTAGAGAAAATGGAGTTGAACCACTTTCTGGTTTAATCGGCGCCGTTTTAGCAAACGCAACGGAGTTCACTGATCGCGACAACCTTCCACATCAAGTTGAAGCTACAGTAAAAGGAAAAATCAATTCTGGAGAGTGGTCTACAACAACCCAAAACCGACTCAGTCTCGAAGCGGCTCACGATTCAGGGGATGTTGACATACAAACTGATCCTATGGCCAATACCTCACGAAGATTATCACATTACCATATCAACGTCGATAACCTTCATTTCCGCAAACCTGCAACGAACTGTTACGCCTATGTTGAGAATATCGTTAATCAAGAAACCGGCCAACGAATTGGACCCAAATTCACGTGTGAACTCAAATGGGAAGGAACCAAATTACAAGGGATACGCATCGGCCCCAATAGTAGTAGGGGCTTAGATGCATTTATCATTGAACATCTTAACTCTGGAGAAAAAAAATTAGTTTTTGAACCAGTAACCGATGCCGCAAATCATTGTGTAACTGTCAAGGAACCAGCCAACCTCATAGTAACCTATGTAGTTTGCTCCCAAGAATTTGCTGAAGCCAGACAACAATTTAGAATAAATTTTAACGGAAGCGACATAACCATTTCACCTAATGAAAGTTAATATATGCTGATTCGTTTAAGCAAATCGCTTCCGCTCGCAAAGTTATGATTTGGCAGCCTTGTTAGAAGAGCGGCCAAATCTTGCTTTCTTCACGAGCTAATTGCAGGAAATGTATGGCATCATGTTTCGACACGGTAGGAAAGTCTTGGAGAAAGTCCTCAAGCGAATCTCCTGCATCCAGATAATCCAACAATGTTTGGGCTTTTACCCTGGTGCCTTTAAACACCAGGGTACCACCTAAAATGTTAGGATCAGAATTTACAGGGCTGTGATCCAACGTGATCATGGATTCACTATAGCAGGCATTTCAGACCGTGCCAGATTAGATTTAATCACTCACTTCACCTTATCCAGCAGGAATGTTCCCTGGCCGCCATAGGCGGAGCGGCCCCACTGGAAGGTGACTTTTAGCCCGCCGTTCTCGGTGATTTCGTAGAGATGAAAACCTACTGCGTTCTCTTTTGATCCGCCTTTACCGAATTCCCCGCCTTGTTCTGCGGTGAAGTCTTTATAGCGGAAGACGGCTTTGTAGATATCTTCGTTTTTGTCGTAATAAGCGGTGGAAACCCAGTCGTTGGTGGTCACGGTGTATTTGTCAGTGTCCACCTTTTTGACGTAAAAGAGGCGCTTGGGAGCTTTGCCGTCAGAGCCGGATTGATAAGTTCCAGAGATGTCATTGGCCTGTGCAGTTCCAGCACAAGTGAGGAAGCCCAGTACCAGGGCGCCCAGAGCGGCAAGATGAAGCGTGGTGTTCTTTTTCATAGGAGAATGCTCAGGCTCGAAGGCGACTGAGTTTTTTCAGTTCGAGCAACATTCATGCCCTTGGCGTGCAAGTTATTAGAGCATTTTCATTAAATCTGTAGCCATTTGACTGGCCTATTTACCGCCTGGCTTTGTCGGCCTCGTGCTGCGTATCGTCTTGATACTCTGGCACTTCTGCCTTCGCGCCACACAGCAAATTCTCGGCGTCTCGGTGCCCACATCTTTTCTTCAAAGGCTCTAGACAAGCACCAGCACGATGGCTGCAAACATGAATCCGGCTCCGATAAAGCGTGCCCGCAAGACCTTCGGCTCCAGTTTCTGCTCTGCATTATGAAACCAGTGTCCGATCATTGAGACGGCTACAACGCTTAACAGGCCTCGCGAGCTGTATATCACGTTGGAAGTCGTCGCCTGGCCAAAGTGTCCGATACTGGAGACCAGCAACAAGGACTGAAGGGCAAACAACAGGCCGCCACAGAACAGCCATTTACGAGCAACGCCTGGCAGCCTGGACAAGGGCACAGGAAACAAAAAACTCACTGGCAGGGAGAAAAGTCCCACCATTCCCATCATGACGGGCAGGAAGGCACCAATACCCCAGGCAGGCGACCACTTCTGCACCAGCACATCAAACAAGGCGTAGCAGCAGGCAGCCGATGCGGAACTGATGACTGTCATGCCCGTGCGGGCACGGCTGGATGCGACGCCGCCGCGGCGGTTGAGCAAGATGATGCCCAGTGTACTGAGAAATGCAGCCAGCCACAACTGCCAGGACAGGTCCAGCTTCAGCAGCAAAGCGGTCAATAGTGCGACCAGAATAATTTTTACCCCCAGTACTGGGGTGGCCACGGATACATCCCCTTTTTGGAGGGAAAACAAGGTTAGCACTTGCCCCGCCAGAAAGAACAAAGCCACGATGACCGGCTGATACCACTGCTCTACGGGCAGCCAGTTCCCAGGAAAAAACAGCAGGGACTGAAATGTTAATGCAGCCACGACATTCGACACCCAGGTGGAATGCCACAGTCCAGCCCCCAAATCAGCCGCACGTTTCAGAGTCAGCGCTGCGGCCACGTAAATGACCGCGCCACCGAAAGCGAGAAGAAAAACCCAAGGGCTAAGCATGCCCAAGCACCCTCGCGAGAATGACCGCCATGACAATCACTGAAATCCAATGCATCAGTCCGCGGTCGGATTTTCTCTACGTAAAGTCGAATGATGGATCAACCAGTAAACGGTTAGGACAAAGACCCCGCCAACCAGCACCGCCAGCGTCCAGATGACGCCTCCTGCAGCGAAGGTGCTGCGTTTTTCCAGCGACTACCAAGAATGGCGGCATTGCATCGCATCAGCCCATGCACTTGCGCGCCAGCCTGCTCATGCTTGATCGGCTGGCAGAAGCCAGGCCAGCTTCAAAGAGCAGCCGTGTTGTTTCACCACGCGGTACTTTGACTCCCTGCAACCATTCCGCCTCGGTACAGCGATCCAGCAAGGCCAGCGTCTTGAAGCCCAACAGCAGCGGCAAAGCCGTTGCATAGCGGAGGCGCTTGGATTCCAGGGCCTCCAGATACGCAAGGCCATCCTGAAGGTACATACGCGCGGTCTCCCGCCATTTAGAGGTCAATGGCATGAGCAGTGCCGGATTGGATTTGATGGCTTCCATGGAGAGGCCGTACGCCTCAATCTCCTCTTGCGGTAGGTAACAGCGTCCCATGCGGGCATCCTTTGCCACATCACGCAGGATATTCACCAGTTGCAGGCCTTTGCCGTAGTGAACGCCAGTGCGGATCATCTGATCCAGGCTGGCGGCAGGTGCAAAATCCTTCCCCAGTTTGGCATCGCAAAGCCGTGTCCAGAACTCACCTACACAGCCTGCCACCAGATAAGTGTATTCATCCAGATCTGCAGCTACAGGCAACGCGCGTAATTCGCCGTCCTCAGGGAATCTCTGGATGTCGAGCATCTGTCCTTTGACAATAGGGGCCAGGACACCTCTGATCATTTCCTTTTCGATAGCACCAAGAGCTGCAAAAGCTTTCAGCACTTCCGCAAGGCGGGTAAGCAATCGTACTTCACCTTCATCCTCCTGGTGAGGGATGAACCCGGCATTGATCTGTGAAATCATCACGTCGGCATCTGCCTGCTGCTGAATCACTGAATCAAAAGCCTGGAGGCAGCTCAGCCGCACGGCCCCCGAAACGGCCGTGGTATCTGCGAGGGTGTCAGCCGCACGGGCCAGAAGGTACGCGAGAGAGAGCGGCTCACGTACGCCGTCAGGCAGGGCTTTCAGGGTCAGATAAAAACTCCTGGAAACTTCTGCCAGCAATTTGCCGCCCAATGCTGTATCTTCACTCATCACCCATTGCTAAAGCGGTTTTGCGAAGTGTGCATTTCGAAATTGCGCATTCAGCAAAATCCGCATTGGGGCCTCCCCTGCTCAGTTCCCGCCTTGATCCGTCACCTCTATCTT
>Ga0182737_1003322_pt1 | contig 12006 bp, 8 predicted proteins | sample eDN5th30CBELigOP_FD_128878 | JGI IMG/M metagenome (GOLD analysis project Ga0182737, IMG submission 128878) | Enriched Organic Plus compost microbial communities from Emeryville, California, USA - eDNA 5th pass 30_C BE-Lig OP (version 2) (version 2) ... | reverse complement strand
GTCTTAGACCGTGGGCCGCTGTTCTGGCTGTCAGGCTCGGTGCCGAACACACGGATCAGGCCTGGCTGTGAGGCCCAGGTTTTTTCCATGCCATTTTGTTCTGTGGCCTTGCGGATCTGACCGATGGCCATGTTCAGCGGCAGTTCTGCCAGCGTGCGGGCCTCTGCCACATCAGAAAATGCAGAAGCCGCGCTGTGTTCTGTTTTGGCCGTGGCCAGAAAGGACAGCACCAGCATGGAAACAACGGCGATGGCGACCAGCACCATGACCAGGGCAATGCCTTTTTCCCGCGTCTTCATACGTGCAGGAAACAGTGGCGCCGGAGGATCAAACTTTATCATTAAGCAGCGGGCTTCTAGAGTTGGCTGAGGGTCGTTGATTGATTGATTCAATGGGGGTGACTCATGCCTGCGCAGCGTGGCGACGGCGGCGGCGCATGAACAGGCCAGCCAGGCCCATGCAGAACAGGGAGGCTACCGCGGGCTCTGGCACAATGGAGCCCATGGCTGAAAGCAGGATGTCATTGCCATTGAGATAGTCATCAAGGCTGAACTCAGCGTCAGGGTTGTAGTTCGCATTCAGGAACACGGCGAACTCCATGCCGCCAAAGGTTACGAAACCATCTGCGCCGAGATAGAACGAGTAATAACTGGCCAGTTCATGGCTGGAGCTGTCCAGCATGTTCGTAAAGAAGTTGGATGATAACTGGCTGTTATCCTCATTCACCACCACCCAGTAACGGCTGTCCACCCCTGTGGCTCCGCGTGAGTCCCATGTGCCATCCATGACAGCGCCATCTACATTCAATGCGCCATTGATGATGATACGGTCTGCGCCAAAGGTGGAGTCACTGTTAAAGTTAATGAACAGTGTGCTTTGTGAAGGTGCGCCAGCAGAGGTCAGCAAATTGAGTCCGCCATCAATGGTCAGCACGCCGACGGTGTTAAGATCACCGGCGGTGATGGTGCCGTAATTGCCCACAAAAACACCGCCTGGGGCTTCAATGGTGCCGTTCCCGCCGATCAATCCCCTACCGGTGGTGTTATTGGAAAGCCCTGTCTGATCGCTGCCATGACCGACACGGATGCCGGCGGTTTCATTGGTCTTTCTCAGATAACCATCCACAATCAATTTACCGTCCGAACCATCATGCCTGCCGACAAACATGAAGGCATCCGGCGCGGTGGAATCCTCATAGAATCTGGCATCTGCGCCGATGTACATGGAGCCTGTACCATATTCCCCGATGGTGGTGTCACTGTTCAGGTGGGTGAACTCCCCGCCTGTCATTTCAAACTCGCTTGTGTGCCCGGCATTCAAGCCAATGGCTAAGGCATTGGTGGAAGTGACCACGCCGTCTGTCTGCCGATAAGTGGCGACGCCTGCCTCTGTGTTGTTTTCATAATCTCTATGTGTATCTCCACCAGCAAAGAAGTTGCCACGAATGGTCAGCTCCCCGCCCAGCACCTCAAACAATCCCGTGCCGGAGCCGCGCGCCATGGTCAGGGTGTCCATGAAGACAACGCCATCAATCAGGCGGAAGATGCCTTCGCCGTTCTGGCCGACATGAAAGTTATCAATGTCCATGAAGCCGCCATTTACTTCAAAGAGGCCCTTGCCAGCGGCCAGCGTTTCAGTGGCGGCATCACGCCCCAGCACCACGCTGCCTGTTGAGGTATAGCTGCCGCCTTCATTGACGTAAACCGTGCCCTGACTGCCTTCATTCACACCGATCCAGTCCCAGTTGCCGGAGGTGTTTAACATCTCGCCGCCAGCATCAATCGTTATCGTTCCAATGCCGTCTGTGCCGATGTAAAAGTCACCAGCGTCTGCGCCTTCCCGAATAAATTTGCCGCCGCTACGAATGAGCAATGTGCCTACGCCTGCGGCGCTTCTGCCCATGTAATGGTTATACTTGACGCCTACTTCTGCGCTGGCCAGTCGTCGGAATTCCGCCCCGTTTTCAATGATCATGCGGCCCTCGCCAGTCCAGCCAATGGTCAGCTCACCAAAGTCATGTGTCATCTGTGCACCGATGCCATCCAGGTGGATGAGTCCTTTGGCCGTAATGCCATTGACTATCGCGCCGGAACCAATCTCCACATTGCCATGAGCGTTGAATTGGCCCCCGGCTTTGATCTGAAGCATGCTTTCTTCATGAGAAGCATAGCGTCCTACACGGGTGACGCTTAGGTTGTAGGTCTTCTTGCCATCGCTGGCTGTAGTCGTCTTATAGCCGCCGCCTTCCAGTCTGCCATCAGACTCAATGATGACGATGCCCACACTGCCGATCTTGCTGGGGTTGCCGCCATCTGAGCCACTCTGCTGACTGCCAAGGTTAAGTTCTGTAACATCATTTTTCGGGGTTAATATGACATTTCCCAGGTCATCTTTGCTATAGCTGTCATGCAGGTTCATCAGGGCTGAGCCGGCCTCTCCGACGCCATCGCCAATGCGGATGATCCCCTTGGCATCCGAAGCATGAACCCCCACCTGCACGTTTCCAACAGGGGCGTAAACAGCACCGTCCTTGATATCCAGCGTGCCTGAGGCTGGAACGACCGCCTGGCCATTGCGGCCATTAACATCATCCGTGCCCCAGTTGCCGATGCGGAACCAGTTGCCACCGGCTGTATGAGAAAGAACGCCGCCATTGATGGTGACGGTATTGCCATTGCCAATTGCGAAGTCGTTAGTGTTGTTGTTCCCGCTATTGGTGCCGCCCACACCGGGCGCTGAACCATCATAGGTGATCCAGTGACCTGTGCCGATTTCCACCTCGGTATTTGACAACGCGCTGTCCTGGTTGCCAATACGGGGTCCGACAGTCAAGCCCTCTCCCCAGACAATACCGGCATCACTGTTCCAATGACCAGACCCAATGGATTCGATCGTCTGAGCATGCAGGGTCGCAGACAGGATTGTAAGAAGCTGAATAAGAAGCAGATTTCGCAGATTCATCGTCGCTGAATGAATCGCGCACAGGTTTCATGGATTCATGCGACGTGTTTGTAACATGACTTTTATTGTTCAGGTGAATCTGTTCCACTGAGTAGGAGAGAAGGCATTTTTTGTGTGGATGGAACCTACGGAGTCTTTTTAAATGATCTTTTTGTGCTTAAAAAGATGGCAGAGTGATACAGAAATGATTCCGTCGTGTTTTTTGCATCGGAAAGTGCACCAAGCCCATCTGTAATCTACTAGCCGTGAACTTTTTGCGAGCACTCTCCGGCAGGCGTTTCACCCATTATCCTTCCGTCTGCAACTCGTTGATGGTGCAAAAGCGAAAGTCGTGGCAAGCTTGATGACATTGTAATGCCCTGACAAGATTTCCGGCATAGGAGCCCGTTACCAAAGCCATGTTATCCGCCCAGTTTGGTGACGTTAAGTTAACCGGACTTCAGCGCATGGGCTTTGCCTGCGTGCAAAGATGGAGGTATAATACCGCATATCCAGAAAGGATTTCCATGGGCCTTCAAGCAAACCAATGCTTCACCAAATCAGACGGCCCGATCATGCATGACGGTGTTGGGTAGGAACGCATCCCTCCCCTGTTTTACCCGCAAGTTTTTTTCCACCGGAACGCCGGTGGTCCGCATGACCACCGCCTACTCATCTTTTACCGATCCGACGATCATGTTCAGCGAACGCTTCAGCACTCAAACCGAACAGGGCGTGCTGCGCATTTCCATTGCGTGCACCTTTGCAGTGTCCGCCATAGGGATTGTCTTTGGCCTGGCATCACGCTCATTTGTCATCATCTTTGACAGCATCTATGAACTGACGGATGTGGCCATGACAGCGCTGGCGCTGCTGGTGTCCAAGTTGATAGCCATGTCCACCACGGAGGCTACAGCCAGGAGCAAGCTTGCTGAACGATTTACCATGGGTTTCTGGCATCTGGAACCCATGGTACTGGGGCTTAATGGCACGCTATTGATTGGCGCTGCGATTTATGCGCTGATCAATGCTGCTGACAGCTTCCTGATGGGCGGGAGGCGGGTGGAGTTTGATTATGCCATTGTGTTTGGCGTGGTGTCCTTGATCTGGGGCGTGGCCATGACGGTGTTTGTGACGCAGGCAAACAAAACGATCCGCTCTGACTTTCTGGCGCTGGATGCGAAGTCATGGTTCATGGGTTCTGTGCTCACGCTGGCCTGGCTCAGCGCCTTTATTTTTGGCTCATGCATCGAAGGCACCCGGCATGACTGGCTGACGCCCTACATCGACCCGATCATCCTTGCGCTGGTTTGTCTTGTGGTGATACCGCTGCCGGTGCGAACGGTACGGCGGGCGCTGTCAGACATGCTGCTGGTCACCCCTGTGGATTTAAAGCAGCATGTGGATGAAGTGGCGCAGGCTGTGGTGATGAAACATCACTTTGTGGGCTATCGTTCCTATGTCGCCAGGGTGGGACGTGGCAGGCAGATAGAGCTTAACTTTGTTGTTCCTACAGACTGGCCGCCCAAGCGTCTGGAAGAGTGGGACATCATACGTGATGAAGTGGAGCAGGCGCTAGGAGATAACAGCCCGCATCTATGGCTGACGATAGTTTTTACCACCGATCAGGAATGGGCGGATTGATGCCTGACAGACAGGGCGTGATCCACAAGTGCAAAAAACTTTGAATACAGCGGCACAGGGGGCCGTCGGATATAACAGATGCCGCTTATTCTTATGGCATGCCAGTCACATTAAAAACACAGCCCCTGATTATGAAATACTTTCTTGCAACCCTAGCCGCCGTGGTGGTGACCTTTGCCGCCTCTGACCTGCAGGCACGTGATCGTCATGACGGCCATCGTCATGGTCGCGACCGTCATCATCATCATGACCGCCATCATGGCCACGACCATCACCGTCATCATGGGCATGGGCATGGGCATGGGCGCGACTATCATCGGGGTCACGATCATCATCATGGGCATGGCCACCATCATCGCCGTGGGGTTTCCATCTACATCCCAGGTGTCGGTTACGTGCGCTTCTAAGCGGGCTGGTTAGCTGCCGCTTTAAAAAATCAAAGCCTCGCCATCAAACATGGCGGGGCTTTTTTGTTGGTCGTTTAAGAACGGTGACTTTGACAGGTTAACAAGCTGCTTTATGGCATGGCGGTGCTTAAAGCTGGCTGCTCCTGGGGCACTGTTTTTACTGAACCGGCGTCAGGCTCGGCTTCGCTGCTGGTCTCTTTCGGCATTCCCACCACATGACGACGGGCGGCGGCCATCTGCTCAGGGGTTTCGTTCCAGCTTCGCCAGCCTTCTTTGAGTTCAAGTTTAGCCCAGCGCCACAGCAGGCCGAATATCTTGATGGCATCTTTTTCCTCAATGGTATAACCGCCGATCAGGTCGCGGTTTTTGCCATTCAGTTTACCAAGCTGATGGTTGCGCCTGCGATGACGGGCAATCTGCGCCAGACGGCGGTTGTAGGTGCTCATCAGCTTGTAAACAAAGCCGCCCCCTGGCGGGGCAAAGGGAGGCTTGAGCAGGGCTTTTGCCCCCATGCGGAAGGGATGCGCCGCCACACCCCAGTAATACAGCGCGAGGTCAAAACGGTACGCCAGGCCCATGAGGTCGAATTCGCCAAGATAGTCATACTTGTCACGATACAATGCGCCGAACCATGAGCGGTGACTGACGGTAAAGGTATGGTTGTACTCCTCCACCTTCTGCTTTATGGGGGCGCCATTGCGCTGCTCTGTGATGAGGTTGGCCGCACAACTGGTGGTGTAGGAAATCCAGTCCATGCCGGGGCTGTAGAAGGGGTCCATGAATGCGGCTGCATCACCGACCAGCACAAAGCCATCCCCGGCAAAGGTGGTGCTGTAATAGGCCAGGTTTTTACGCCAGTGGACATCCCCTTCTTCAAAGGTGGCATCTGCCAGCAACTCACTGCCGACCGGGTGCTTCATGAGGAAATTTTTCAGGCGTTCACCTATTGAACCACCGTCCTGTGGAATATCCACCAGGCGCTGATCATAGACCACGCCGATGCTCATGTCTCCGCCTTTCAGGGGTATCCACCAGCTCCACCATCCATCGCCGACGACGTGGTTGGTCGCCGTGCCACGGATGCAATGCACCGATGAGGCCCACTGCGGGTACTTTTCTTCCAGCTCGTAACTGTCCCAGTCCTTCACGCCTTTCCATCTGGACCAGACCGCCGCGGTGGGATGATCTGTGTTGGGCTTTAACCAGCCGTTGCGACGGGCCAGAAAAGCGGCGACCCCGGTGGCGTCCACCACCCAGCGGGCGGTCACGGTTTGTGACTGTCCCTCACTGCGGTAAGTGATGGTTTGCAGGCCGCCGTCCTCAAGCTGCACTGCACTGACGGTGACGGGACGGATCAAAGTCGCCCCGGCCACACAGGCGCGCCGCAGCACTTCTTCATCAAAGGTGGAACGATCCAACTGATAGGCGGGCAGTTTGACCTGATATCTCTGACCAATCTCACTGCACTGGTCAAGGCTCTGAACTTCGTCATTGGTGAACCAGAAGCGCAGCCCTTGCTTGGCGATATGGGCCTCATTTAAATACTGTGTCAGGCCAAGTACGTGACCAATAAAGTAGGCGCTGACCTCTACCGTAGCCTCCCCCACGCGACGGGTAAGTTTTGCTGACTTCTCAAGGATCAACACACGCAACCCTGGATTCTGGCGCAGCAGCAAGGTGGCGGTCGCCGACCCGGAGAGAGCACCTCCAAGGATGATCACATCATAATCGCCGACAGGGGAATGGGTGGCAGGCATCATTGGTCAAAGTCTCGCTGGCCTTCTGCAAAATGCAAAACAAACCGAACTGCGTAAGCATCTTTCTCTCAAGAAGATGGGAGAAATGCCTGATTCAACATCATCCGGCTTGATATTCAGAACGTAGTGCGCCTGGTTTCCTCTTGCTGCCATGCCTGAAATTTTTCAGGTTGGATGCTGTCGGAGGGGGGCGTCATTCGCAAGGATTGTGCGTCGCCGGTCTCTTGCCATTGCCATAGCTATAGCAATAGCAATTTGCACTCAATGATTCAGGGCGACCAGTTATGAATGTCCGGTGCATTTTTGACGGCGAATTCCGCAACCTTGACTTCATGATTTTATACAAAGTGCGCGGTCTATTTATGACGCCCGGTTTTCTGAGAAGGTGCGCCGACTTTAACATTCACCTGATGCGTGCCAGGCATTTACATTCGCGAAGGCAGGGAGCTGATAAAACAGGTTTGCTCCCCTGCCCTCGCTGAAGTGTGCTGATTAAAGATCCTGCTATGGGGAAGCAGGAGTAAGATAAAAAACATTCACGGCTGGCTGTAGGGAGCCAGCGTAGTTATCTGCTTCTGGCTTATTTTTTCTTTTTGGCCCAGCGGCGTTTTTGAGCTTCGGCGATCTTGGCGCGCGCTTCTGGTGAGAGAACTCTCTTGGAGCCTTTTTTAGGTCCGCGCTTTTTAGGAGCAGGAGCTTCACCAGCCGATACTGAAGTTGACGCTTTAGGAGATGCGCCAACGATGGCGTCAAGTTGAGCTTTGAGAGCTTCAATCTTTTCTGCAATAATGAGGGCTTTCTGAAGTTGCTGTAATGTAGGCATAGAGCATCAAACTACTTCTAATTTCAGAAAGACAAGGAAATTAAGTTACAATATCACGTATAAAGTTAAATTTTAGCGAAATTCAGCCGAATTACAGGCTGGAACGAGCTTGAGAGACATTAAAATAGACAAAATAGATAGCCTCAATCGGGTTGATTAATAGCTGGCAAGATGATTTTGATTAGCAATATCCGTTTCATTAACGGTCAGGCGGAGCCACATGTTTTGTTTTTTCATTGGTGATTATCACTGGAACAATGGTTTTAACTTTATACAAAACCGGGGTCATGAAACTTCTGCCTTCACCCGATTCTTGAGTTAAATAAAAGTTTATGAGCTGCTGCACTGAAGCTGCCATTTTTTTAATAGTTTGCCCGCGCCATCCATTTTCCGGTAAGCTGAAATAACGCGGCATCAAGCAGTCAGGCCAGCGCACTGCCGCGTCACACTCAAAAAAAATTTAACAGCCTGTGCTGTTTTCATGACATCGCGACATGGAAGTTCGTGTAAAAGCCATTGATAGATTCACTTTTATTTTAGCCATTCAATTATGATCGCCTCCCGACGTCACTTCCTCAAGACATCCAGCTTTGCCCTTGGCGCGTCTGCGCTGCCAGTTATTGCCCAGCAATCCCAAAAGAAAACGGTGCTGCTTCAATGCGGCTGGGCGGTAAAAAACATCGGCGACATCGGCCACACGCCAGGCACCTTGCGTTTTCTGGAACAGCATCTGCCGGACGCGCATATTATTCTGTGGGCGGCTAATGTAACCCAGCCGGTGGAAGATATGCTCATGAAACGCTTTCCCAAGCTGGAGATAGTGCGTGGCAAACTTTCTGAGAAAGACGGCGTGGTGCAGAAGGCGATAGCCCGCTCCGATTTCTTTCTCCGCGGTCCTGGCATGGGTCAGCCGACTGACTTCATGAAGTACTGCAGCAAGGTCGGCAAGCCATGGGGCCTGCAAGGGCAGTCTTACTTCCCTGACATGGTAACCGGTCCGGGAAGTGATGAGCGCATCGCCTTGCTAAACAATGCCGCATTTATTTACTGCCGTGATACCAAGACGCTGCAAACTCTGAAAGATGCAGGTGTCAAACCGCCAGTGCTGGAGTTTGGCCCCGATGGTTGCTTTGGCATAGATGTGCGCGATGAGGAGAAAGCGCTGGCCCGCATGAAGAAACATGGGCTTGAGGAAAAGAAATTCATCACCCTGCAACTACGCACCCACAGCCCTACAACACCCGGCGTGGATGACAAACGCCCGCAGAAGCTGAACCCGCTGCATCCAACGCCGGAAAACATCGCAGATGATACACGCCGCGCCAAAGTTTATCAGGACTTGATCGCCATGTGGGTGAAGGAAACGGGCTACAAGGTGGTGATAGCCCCGGAGGTGTACAAGGAAATGGAGTACAACAAGAAGTTTATCTATGACACTCTGTCAGAAGATTTGAAACCTTATGTGGTGAACTTTGATGAGTTCTGGAATGTGGATGAAGCCTGCTCCTTTTACGCACGCGCGCATACCGTGATCTGTCATGAGCCGCATACGCCCATCATGGCGCTGGCCATGGGTACGCCGATGATGCACACCTTCTCTGAGTTCCATTCACCCAAGTGCTGGATGTTCAAGGATATCGGCCTGGAAGAATGGGCTCCTGAGTTCGACAGTACTCCGGCAGAGAAAATGTTTGAGATTCTGATGGGTATTCACAAGGACTACGCTGGAGCTGAGGCCAAGGTGAAAAAAGCCATGGCTTATGTGGAGGAACGCGCTGCAGCCTGCATGGGTTCCATCAAATCCGTGATCTACGCCTGATCAGTCGCCAGCCCGGTTAATCTGGATACAAAAAAACCGCTGCCCGCACATGACAGCGGACAGCGGCTCTGTTTTCTCATCCCGCGCTGACTTATCAGGTCAGCAGATGATGAAAGATCATAGAGGCGTTACTCTTCGGCTTCTTCAGCCGCTTCACGCAGCTTTTCCAGACGCTCGTCTTCAGCCTCGCGTTTTTCCTCCAGTCTCTCCTGCTCGGCATCAATCTCATCGGTGGTGATGGGGCGGCTGGTCGTGGTGGTCGTCTTTTCCGTGGAAGTGACCGGTGCTGGGGCTGGAACGGCAACAGGGGCTGGCGCAGTGGCGGCGGTGGTATTCACCACGATGCGGGAGGCAACCGTGGAGTCACCTGTGGTCACATAATGAACCTCAGCAGGCACGCCTGCCCTGATGGTTTCAATGGCGACGGGCTGACCCGCCTGGTCAACAATGGTGGTCTGCTCTGTAACAGCATAACGCACAGGTTCAGGGCTGGTGGTGGAACGAATGTACACAGTCTGCGATCCAGGGGTGAACTCTGTTACTGAACCTTTTGTGACTGTGACACTGCTGCCGGTGCCGCTGGAAGTCTGTATCTGTTTTTCTGTAACTGTCGTGGACTGGGCAGACAGATCACCCGCTGCAACAAACAATGCTGCCGCAGACAATGTGCTGATGTAGTAAGATGGTTTTTTCATAAGTGTAGGGGTCTTGAGTTTTATCGTATAAAAAAGAGAATGGAACCGCTCTGTAATCCTGCGATAACAAGGCTGTCTTTTCTCCCTTCTTGTAAGATTTCGGAATTGGAATCCGCCAAGGTCGTGAAAAACAGGTGAAAGTTAAGCTGCCTGAGCGTTGCGTGTAACTGGATAAGTCCAGATCCTTGCTGAAATTCGTTTATGCGCGTGCAGGTTTGCATCAGCCCCAGACCTGCTATGCTGGCTGCATTCGTGTTTGCACAGTTTGAGTTTTGCCCTGGCCCGTTGCACAATGATTCCGCTTCTCTCCTCCCCTTCTTTTCAATCTGGCAACGCATTATCAGTCGCTGGCAAAGGGCGGCTGATCCTCGGTTTATTAGTGGCGCTGTGTTTATCCATTTTTGCATCACTACAGGCGCAGACATCATCATCCGTGGTGGAGCAGGCGACAGAGCTGGAAACTGTCACTGTGAGGTCCGCCCGCTATCCCGATCAGGCGATAGAACAGAGCGCCTTTGACACCACGGTCATAGATCGCAATCGTATTCAGGATGCGCCACAATCCACGCTGGATAATTTACTGCGCCAGGAAACGCCAGGCTTCAGTTTGTTTCGCCGCTCCAGCAGCAGCACTGCCAATCCCACCACACAGGGCGGCAGCTTGAGAAACATAGGCCCGAATGGCGCAGGGCGTGTGCTTGTTTTACTGGATGGCATTCCGCAGAATGATCCCTTTGGCGGATGGGTGTACTGGAACCGCCTGCCGACCGGCCTGCTGGGAAATGCCACGGTGGTGCAGGGTGGCGGCGCTGGATTGTTTGGTAACAATGCACTTGGCGGCACCATCTATCTCTCCAGATATGCACCGCAAACTCTGTCCGCCAGTGTCATGGCAGGTGAGCGCGATACTTATGAAGGCACCCTGTTACTGAGGGAAGCTGCGGGTCCATTTGAGTTTAATGCGACCTTGCATGCACAAAGCACCGGCGGGCATCATAGCGTCAGGACTGACCAGCGCGGCCCCATAGATACGCATGCAGATTCACAGGCGCTGCTGTTTGAAGGCGGCGTTATGACACAACTGGAATCCGGCGTCAGCGTGCAGGCGCAGGTTTCATGGTTTGAGGATGAGCGCAGCAATGGCACGCCCTACACTGGCAACCGCATGCAGGCGGCAGATGTATCTTTAAGAATCACCGGCCCAGATGATGGCGATGTGCAGTGGGAATCGGTTTTGTTTTATCAGGATCGGCAGTTTGAAAGCACCTTCAGCTCCGTTAATGAAGACCGCAGTGCAGAGACGCCTGCGCTTGACCAGCATGATGTGCCCGCCCATTCATTCGGTTTCAGTTTTACCACCACCATCAGCGGCGGCCTGCCCATTGTGCCAGAAGATACATCTGGGTCAAAGCTGCGACTGGGTGTCGATGCACGTTGGATTGAAGGGGAGACTAATGAATACTTCCGCTTTATGGATGGCGCTTTTCTAAACCAGCGTGAAGCAGGCGGCAGCCAGTTGTTTATAGGAAGCTTTGCGGAACAAAGCGTGGCGCTGACGGAGCGCGTGAACGTTATTCTAGGCGGACGTGTGGATTACTGGAGCCAGATCAATGGCCGACGGAATGAAAGCGTCATCCGCACGGGTGAAACATTGCTGAATGAATCCTATGCGGATCGCGATGGGATACTGGGCAGCGGGCGGTTGGGTTTGAACATCAACCTGAGAGACGAGTTACAATTTCGCATGGCCGGTTATACCGGCTTCAGAGCGCCGACATTGAATGAACTGTATCGCCCCTTTCGCGTTCGCAATGATATTACCGGGGCCAATGCATCACTGGAGCCGGAAGAACTCGTAGGCGTGGAGGCAGGCTTTGAGTGGAAACCTGTGGAAGCACTTGCCTTTGGCGCGAATGTTTTC
>Ga0182737_1003320_pt1 | contig 12011 bp, 11 predicted proteins | sample eDN5th30CBELigOP_FD_128878 | JGI IMG/M metagenome (GOLD analysis project Ga0182737, IMG submission 128878) | Enriched Organic Plus compost microbial communities from Emeryville, California, USA - eDNA 5th pass 30_C BE-Lig OP (version 2) (version 2) ... | reverse complement strand
TCTGCGAGTCGGAAACCGGCAGCGACTTCCAGAACAGCACGCTGCGGTCGCGGCGGTCGTCGTACAGCGAGCCGAGGGCGTAGAAGAACACCACGAAGGCCAGCACCACGCAGGCCAGCAGGACGCCGCCGAGCAGCATGCCGTCGCCCATCGCGCCCAGCGCCTGGGCGACGCGGGCGGCATCGGTGTCGTCGTCGAAGACGAAGCCGCTGCTGCCCATGTTGCGGCGGGCGGCGATGCTGCCGATCACGGCCAGGATCAGGTTCAGGCCGACGATGATGCCGCCGGCGATCAGTGGCGCCCAGAAGAAGCCGCCACGGTTCTCCCAGTATTCGCGCCGGAGCAGCCACTTGAACTTGGCGGTGCCGTGCGGGACGGGGGCGGAAGCGGTGGGGGTATTCATGCGTAGGTCCCCTTCATGATGGCGACGAACAGGTCGGCGAGGCCGGGGTTGCGGGTTTCGCCGAGGGCGGCGAGCTGGCTGCGCGGGGCGCCGTCGAACAGCAGCACGGTCTTGCCGAAGGGCAGGCCGCGCTCGTCGATCGGCTTGAGGGCACGGGCGGCCTCGAGGCCGTCGTTGCCGACCAGCACCTCGGTGTAGCGCTCGGCGACCTCGTCCATCGGCGAGGACAGCACGATCCGGCCGTCGCGGATGAACAGCACGTCGGTAAGGATGTGCTCGATCTCCTCGACCTGGTGGGTGGTGACGAGGATGGTCTTGTCCTCGTCGAAGTAGTCCTCCAGCAGGCGCTGGTAGAACTGCTTTCGGTAGAGGATGTCCAGGCCCAGGGTCGGCTCGTCCAGGACCAGCAGGCGGGCGTCGATCGCCATCACCAGGGCCAGGTGCAGCTGCACGATCATGCCCTTGGACATCTCGCGCACCCGCAGCTTCGGGTTGAGCTGGGTGTTGGCCAGGAAGCGCTCGCACTTGGCGCGGTCGAAGCGCGGGTGGATGCCGGCGACGAAGTCGATCGCCTCGCGCACCCGCATCCAGCGCGGCAGCACGGCCACGTCGGCGATGAAGCAGACCTCGTTCATCAGCTCGTCGCGCTGGGTGCGCGGATCCTTGCCCAGCACCCGCAGCTCGCCCTCGAACGGGGTCAGGCCGAGGATCGCCTTCAGCGCGGTGGTCTTGCCGGCGCCATTGGGGCCGATCAGGCCGACGATGCGGCCGGCGGCGATCTCGAAGTCGGCGCCGGCGACGGCGACCTTGTTCCTGTAGGCCTTGCGCAGGCCGCGGGCGGAGACGACGGCGCCGCCGGCGCTGTGGGTCGTGTTCATGAGTGGTTCCCCGTGGAAGCGAGCAGTTCTTCGACCGACAGGCCCAGGCGCTGGATGCGCTCGACCACCGCCGGCCATTCCTCCTTGAGGAAGCGGTCGCGTTCGCTGGTGCGCAGCTGGCGGGACGCCTCCTCGGTGACGAACATCCCCAGGCCGCGGCGCTTCTCGACCAGGCCCTCGTCGGCCAGTTCCTGGTAGGCGCGGGACACCGTGATGGGGTTGAGCTGGTATTCGGCGGCGACCTGCCGCACGGAAGGCAGGGCTTCGCCCGGCTTCAGGATTCCGTCGAGCATCATGGCGATCACGCGGTCCTTCAGTTGGCGGTAGATCGGAGCGCCGTCGCTCCACTGGATGTCACTCATGGTCAACCCCGTGAGCGCAGCGACTGCGCAAAGGAGAAATAGGGCATGGCCGACGAGGCGCGGGCCCTGGCGTCGGATCGTTCCTCGACCGCACCAAGGTCCGTGGCGCCGCATTCCGCGGCGGCCCCGGCAAGTCCATAATCACCACGGCGTCCAGCGTGGTCGGGCAGCCACCGGGTCGCGCCCAGGACCGCCACGGCCAGGCCCAGGGCCATCAACCATGTGCGGTAGTTCGACAGGGTGCTTTTCATTGCGGTGTCCTGCGTTGGGTGACTGGTGTTGTATTCAACTATAACACCTAAACACGGGGTGTCAACACCGGCCGTACCCAACCGATGGCCTATGCCGTATTCCCATCCCCCAGGAGGCACAGATGTCGGTCAAGTCCTTGATTGCAATGGTTCTCATGGCGGCTGCCGGGGTCCCGGCAGCGGCCGCGGCACCGTCCCTGCTGGACGTGGAATACCGCCCGCTGGCCGGCAAAACCCCGGTCAACCTGGACCAGCAGCAGGGCGGCAAGGTCCTGCTGATCGTGAACACGGCCAGCAAATGCGGCTTCACCCCGCAGTACGAGGGCCTGGAAGCGCTGCAGCAGCGCTATGCGGAACGCGGTTTCGCGGTGCTCGGCTTCCCGTCCAACGACTTCCGCGGCCAGGAGCCGGGGAGCGAGGAGGAGATCCAGGAGTTCTGCACGCTCACCTACGGGGTGAAGTTCCCGATGTACGAGAAGGTGCAGGTGGTCGGGAAGGAGGCGACGCCGCTGTACCAGCGCCTGCGCGAGGCCACCGGCGTCGAGCCGGGCTGGAACTTCCACAAGTACCTGGTTTCACGCGACGGACGCGTGGTCGGCAACTGGCCGAGCAAGGTCAAGCCCGACGATCCGGAACTGGTGGCGGCGATCGAGCGCGAACTGCAGGCGCCGGCGCGCCCACGCTGAATCCGTCTTCCCGCACGCGGTACCGCGCAGGCCGGCGCATGCGACAATGCCGCCGCGCCGGCCCCTGCCGGCGGACGATCCAACCCTCCAGGGAACAACCTTAATGAACAACCGCATGCGCGGCGCTCTGGCGTCGCTGGTTATGGGAGCAGGCATGATGGCAGGTGCGGCCGTGGCACAGGACAAGGCCGCGCTGGCCACAGACAAGGACAAGGTCAGCTACGCGATCGGCCTCGATGTGGCCCGCTCGTTCGACGCGATCGGCCAGGACATCGATTTCGCCTCGATGCAGAAGGCGATCGACCACATCTTCGCCGGCGGCGAGCCGACCCAGTCCGAGCAGGACGCGCAGGCCACCGACGGTGCGCTGCGCATGGCCGTGGCCGCGCGCAACGGCCAGAACATCCCCGGCCTGGCGCCGGGCGCGCAGCCGCCGGCGCCGTCGAAGGAGCAGGTCGGCCTGCTGCTGGGCGAGCGCATCGTCGGCCCGTCGCTGGCGCCGATGAAGGACGAGATCGACACCGCGGTGCTGATGCAGGCCGTGCGCACCAGCCTGGGCAAGACCGGCACCCCGCTGATGAACGAGCAGGAGGCGATGGCCACCCTGCAGGCCTTCATGGCCAGCAAGCAGCAGGCCGTGGCGGAGAAGAACCGCAGCGAAGGCGCCGCCTTCCTGGCCCAGAACCGCACCCAGAAGGGCGTGCTGACCACCCCCTCGGGCCTGCAGTACATGGTCCTGCGCGAGGGCAGCGGCCCGCGTCCGCTGCCGACCGACACCGTGACCGTGAACTACGAGGGCAAGCTGCTCGACGGCACCGTGTTCGACAGCTCCTACGCGCGCGGCGAGCCGGCGCAGTTCCCGCTCAACCGCGTGATCGCCGGCTGGACCGAAGGCGTGGCGCTGATGCCGGTGGGTGCGAAGTACCGCTTCTGGATCCCGTCCGACCTGGCCTACGGTGCCAACGGCGCCCCGGGCGGCGTCATCGGCCCGGACGCGACCCTGACCTTCGACGTGGAGCTGCTGGGCATCGCCCAGTAAGCCGGTAACACGGCAGCGGCATGCGCGTCGCGATCTTCGGCACCGGCTACGTCGGCCTGGTCACCGGCACCTGCCTGGCCGAGGTCGGCCACGAGGTGGTGTGCGTGGACGTCGACGCGGCGCGGGTGCAGGGCCTGCAGGACGGGAACGTCCCGATCTACGAGCCCGGCCTGGCGCCGATGGTCAAGGCCAACCATGCCGCCGGCCGCCTGCGTTTCACCACCGACGCGGCCGCCGCGGTCGCCCACGGCGAGATCATCGTGATCGCCGTGGGCACGCCGCCGGACGAGGACGGCGCGGCCGACCTCAGCCACGTGCTGGAGGTGGCGCGCACGATCGGCCGCCATCTCGAGCTGCCGGCGGTGGTGGTGGACAAGTCGACCGTGCCGGTGGGCACGGCCGACCGCGTGCGCGGGACGATCGGCGCGGAGCTGCAGGCGCGTGGCGTGGACGTGCCTTTCGACGTGGTCTCCAACCCGGAGTTCCTGAAGGAGGGCGACGCGGTCGCCGACTGCATGCGCCCGGACCGGATCGTGGTCGGCGCCGACAGCCCGGCCGCGGTGGCGCGCATGCGCCGCCTGTACGCGCCGTTCAACCGCAACCACGACCGCTTCGTGGTGATGGACGTGCGTTCGGCCGAGCTGACCAAGTACGCGGCCAACGCGATGCTGGCGACCAAGATCAGTTTCATGAACGAGATCGCCAACATCGCCGAGCGGGTCGGCGCGGACGTGGAGGCGGTGCGCAAGGGCATCGGCTCCGACCCGCGCATCGGCTGGCACTTCATCTATCCCGGCGCCGGCTACGGCGGCTCGTGCTTCCCCAAGGACGTGCAGGCGCTGTCGCGCACCGCGCGCCAGCATGGCTACGAGGCGCAGCTGCTGGAAGCGGTGGAAGCGGTGAACCAGCGGCAGAAGGCGCACGTGTTCGAACTGGTCCAGCACCATTACGACCGCGGCGAGGACGAAGGCGTGCGCGGCAAGGTGTTCGCGGTGTGGGGACTGGCGTTCAAGCCCAACACCGACGACATGCGCGAGGCGCCGAGCCGGCGCCTGCTGGAACAGTTGTGGGAGGGCGGGGCGACGGTGCGCGCCTACGACCCGGAAGCGATGACGGCGGCGCGGCGCCTGTACGGCGCGCGCGACGGCCTGGTCCTGTGCGATTCGGCGCAGGCGGCAGTTGAAGGAGCGGATGCGCTGGTGGTGATGACCGAATGGAAGGAGTTCCGCAGCCCGGATTTCGCGCGGCTGCAAACGGCCCTGGGCGACGCGGTGGTGTTCGACGGGCGCAACCTCTACGACCCCGAAGAGGTCGAGGCCGCCGGCCTGGCCTACTACGGCATCGGCCGCGGCCGATCGGTGCGCGTGCCATGAGCCCGGCGCCGATGGAACCGGGCGCGGACGACGCCCTGGAGAAGCGCCTGGTCGAACTGGAAACGCGCCTGGCCTTCCAGGAGCACGCCATCGCCGAGTTGAGCGAGGAACTCGCCCAGGCGCGGCTGGAGCGGGCGCGCAGCGAGGAGCTGCTGCAGGCCGTGCTCGCCGACCTGCGCGGCCTGCGCGGCGCGCTGTACGCGGACCCGGCCAGCGAACCGCCGCCGCCGCACTACTGATGCAATCCGCCCGGCCGCGCCGGGCGTCCCCCGGCACTACACGAACGACATGACCGATACCCTCCGCGACCAGCTGCTCAGTCTCGGCTTCAAGGCCGCTCCCGCCCCCGAACGCAAGCCGGGCAAGCCCGGGCAGGGCAAGGATGGCCCGCGTGGCGGCGCCCACGGCAAGGGCAGGCCGCCGCACAAGGGCGGCCAGGCGCAGGCCAGGCCCGCGCGCACCCAGGAGGAGATCGACCTGGGCAAGGCCTGGGCGCTGCGCGCGCAGAAGGAAAAGCAGGAACGCATCGAAGCCGAGCAGCGCAAGCAGGAAGAGGCGCGCCAGCGCCGCGAGGCGCGGGCGAAGCTCGAGGCGCTGCTGCAGGGCAAGGTGCTCAACGCCGAGGAGGCGGACATCGCCCGGCACTTCGAGTACGGCGGCAAGATCAAGCGCATCTACGTCACCGCCGACCAGCTCAAGGCGCTCAACGCCGGCGAGCTGGGCGTGGTCCAGCTCAACGGCCGCTACCTGCTGGTGGATGCGGCGGTGCTGGAAGAGGCGGGGACCATCTTCCCGCAGGCGGTGGCGCTGAAGGTCGACCCCAACGCCACGGCCGAGGAAGACCCGTACGCCGATCCGCGCTACCAGGTGCCCGACGACCTGGTCTGGTAATACAGGCCGTACCGCGGGCTTGCCCGCGGGTCCCGCCGGCGGCTAGCCTGCCGGTCCTATGAACACGCCCCTGCGGGTCCTCATCCACGGCGCCTCCGGGCGCATGGGCCAGGCGCTGCTGCGCCTGGCCGCCGACGCGCCGCAGACCTGGCAGGTGGTCGCCGCGGTCACCGGCCGCGCGCCCACGCAGCGCGTGGTCGACGGCGTGCCGTTCTTCGCCGCCGCCGAGCTGGGCGGGGTGCCGGCCTTCGACGTGGCGGTCGACTTCAGCCTGCCCGGGGGCTTGGAGCCGCTGCTGCAGCTGTGCGTGGCGCGGCGTGCCGCCCTGGTGTCCGGCACCACCGGCCTGGCCCCGGCGCAGCGCGAGGCGCTAGAGGCGGCCGCGGCTTCGATCCCGCTGCTGTGGGCGTCCAACTTCAGCGTCGGCGTGGCGGTACTGGACGAACTGGTCGAGCGCGCCGCCCGCGCGCTGCCGGGCTGGGACTGCGACATCGTCGAGTCCCACCACGTGCACAAGAAGGACGCGCCCTCCGGTACCGCCCTGACCCTGGGCGAGTCGGCCGCCCGCGGCGGCGCGACCCCGCGCTACGCCAGCCTGCGCGCCGGCGACATCGTCGGCGAGCACCTGGTCCAGCTGGCCGGGCAGGGCGAGCGCATCGAACTGGTGCACCGGGCCAGCAACCGCGACATCTTCGCCCGCGGCGCGCTGCAGGCCGCCAGCCGCCTCCACGGCCGCCCGGCGGGCCTGTACAGCATGCGCGGGCTGCTGTTCGGGGACAGCTGAACAGGGGCCACAGAGCCCTCGTCGCCGTTCCCTTTTGCGGCCTTCGCCGGTACAATTCCCGCTCGCCTGTTACCCCACGCCCGGACCGGAAGAAACGCCAGTCCGCGGTTTTTTGCAGCCCGGCATCCAGAACTGCCGGCGGCGACAGGGCTCCCCCACACCTAGGGCGAACGACGTGACCCAACCCGCAATCCTCGTCCTCGAAGACGGCACCGTGTTCGAGGGCGAATCCGTAGGCGCCAGCGGCCTGTCGGTCGGCGAAGTGGTGTTCAACACCGCCATGACCGGCTACCAGGAGATCGTGACCGATCCCTCCTATGCCCGACAGCTGGTCACCCTGACCTATCCCCACATCGGCAACACCGGCTGCACCGACCAGGACGACGAGGCCCGCCAGGTCTGGTCGGCCGGCCTGATCGTGCGCGACGTGCCGCGCCGCCCGAGCAACTGGCGCAGCCAGGCCTCGCTGCAGGACTGGCTGGTCCGCCGCGGCGTGGTCGCCATCGCCGGCATCGACACCCGCAAGCTGACCCGCATCCTGCGCGAGCGCGGCGCCCAGAACGGCGCGCTGATGGCCGGCGGGATCGACGTCGAGCAGGCGCTGGAAGCGGCGCGCAAGTTCCCCGGCCTGAAGGGCATGGACCTGGCCAAGGTGGTCAGCACCACCGAAGCCTATGCGTGGAACGAGGGCCAGCTCGACCTGGACCGCAACGCCTTCGTCACCGCCGAAAGGAAGTTCAAGGTCGTCGCCTACGATTTCGGCGTGAAGACCAACATCCTGCGCATGCTCGCCGAGCGTGGCTGCGACGTGACCGTGGTCCCGGCGCAGACCCCGGCCGCCGAGGTGCTGGCGATGCAGCCGCACGGCGTGTTCATGTCCAACGGCCCGGGCGACCCGGAGCCGTGCGACTACGCGATCGCCGCCATCCGCGAGTTCGTGGCGAAGAAGGTGCCGCTTTTCGGCATCTGCCTGGGCCACCAGCTGCTGGCGCTGGCCGCCGGCGCGCGGACGCTGAAGATGGGCCATGGCCACCATGGCGCCAACCACCCGGTGATCGACCTGGACAGCGGCCGGGTGATGATCACCTCGCAGAACCACGGCTTCGCGGTCGACGAGACCACGCTGCCGGCCAACGTGCGCGTCACCCACCGCTCGCTGTTCGACGGCACCAACCAGGGCATCGAGCTGACCGACGCGCCGGCGTTCTCGTTCCAGGGCCACCCGGAAGCCTCGCCGGGCCCGCACGACGTGGCCCCGCTGTTCGACCGTTTCGTTGCTTCGATGGCGGCCTGAGCGCCGCCTTGCCGTCTGGATGGATGCAACCACCAAGGGGAGGTAAGGGAATGCGCGTTCTGAATGGAATCCTGCTGCTGGTCCTGCTGGCGTGCGCCTCGGCCGCGTCCGCGCGCGAGGTGCCGATCCGCGATTTCTTCAAGGATCCGGAGTTCACCTCGGTCAGTATTTCCCCCGATGGCAAGCACATGGCCATCACCGTGCCGCAGGAAGACCGCACGGTGCTGGCGGTGCTGCGCGTGTCCGACAAGGGCGTGGTCGGCAAGTGGGACTACGGCCCGAACCGCCACTTCAGCCAGGTGCTGTGGGCCAACAACGAGCGCCTGCTGTTCTACGTGAACTTCAAGACCGGGCGCTTCGACTTCCAGACCTCCAAGGGCGACCTGTACGCGTCGAACATCGACGGCACCCAGCGCATCGACATCCCCAACGGCGCCTACTACAACATCGTCAGCCTGACCCCGGAGGATCCGCGCACGATCCTGGTCGAGCGCTCGATCGAGGCGTCGTACCTGTCCAAGCTGGACGTGTACAACGGCCGCCTGGTCACCGTCGCTTCCGCGCCGGTGGAGATGGGCAGCTTCCTGGTCGACCATGACCGCAACGTGCGCTTCGTCTCCGGCACGATGTTCGACGGCCGCAACGTCACCTACCGCCGCGACGGCGAGAAGTGGACCCTGGTCCACGAGAGCGAGCGCAACGGCGCGACCTACTTCCCGCTGGGCTTCGCCGGCGACAACCGCCGCGTGTACATGGCCAAGGGCGAGCAGGGCAAGCCGGAATCGATCGTGCTGCTCGACACCGAGACCCGCGAGGAGACCCAGCTGTCGAACAACGGCACGGTCAGCCCGTCGGGCTACCTGTGGAGCGCCGACCGCAAGACCCTGCTGGGAGTGTGGTACGAGGACGGCATCCCGTACTGGGACTGGATCGCGCCCGAGCATCCGGAGACCAAGGTCTACGCCGGCCTGGTCAAGGCCTTCCCGGGGAAGGCGGTGCGCTTCCTGCGTCCCTCCGACGACGGTCGCTACCTGGCGATGCGCGTGTACGCCGACACCATGCCGTCGGAGGCGTTCCTGTTCGACCGCGAGAGCGGCAAGGCCACCTTCCTGGCCGGCAGCATGGAGTGGATCAAACCGGCCGAGATGTCGCCGATGAAGCCGGTCGCCTTCAAGGCGCGCGACGGCCTGCAGCTGCACGGCTACATCACCATCCCCGCCGGCAGCGACGGCCGCAAGCTGCCGCTGATCGTCAACCCGCATGGCGGCCCGCACGGCCCGCGCGACGAGTGGGGCTTCAACCCCGAGGTGCAGCTGTTCGCCAACCGCGGCTTCGCGGTGCTGCAGATCAACTACCGCGGCTCGGGCGGCTACGGCAACGCGTTCGAGGGCATGGGCTACCGCAAGTGGGGCACCACCATGCAGGACGACCTGACCGACGGCGTGCGCTGGGCCATCGCCCAGGGCATCGCCGACCCGGACCGCGTCTGCATCTACGGCGCCTCCTACGGCGGCTACGCGGCGCTGATGAGCGCGGTGCGCGAGCCGGACCTGTACCGCTGCACGGTCGGCTACGTCGGCGTGTACGACCTGGACGCGCAGCGCGATGCCGATTTCGCCGACCACGAGTACGGGCGCAACTACCTCAAGGACGTCTACCCGCCGTCCAAGGGCGAACGCGTGGCGCAGTCGCCGGCCTACGGCGTGGAGCGCCTCAAGGCCCCGGTGATGCTGGTCCACGGCGCCAAGGACGTGCGCGTCCCGATCAAGAACATGAACTTCCTGGTCTCGCAGATGGCGAAGGTCGGGAAGAAGCCCGAGGAAGTGGTGGTCGAGGCGAAGGAAGGCCACGGCTTCCGCGACGTCGAGAACAACGTGAACCTCTACACGAAGATGCTTGCCTTCTTCGACAAGTACATCGGCCCGGGCGCGAAGGCGTCCACGGCCGGCACCCCCTGAGCCCCTGATCAGGGACCGAGCAAGAGAGCGAAATGCCCAAGCGCAGCGACATCCAGACCATCCTCATCATCGGCGCCGGCCCGATCGTCATCGGCCAGGCCTGCGAGTTCGACTACTCGGGCGCGCAGGCGTGCAAGGCGTTGCGCGAGGAGGGCTATCGCGTGGTGCTGGTCAACAGCAACCCCGCGACGATCATGACCGACCCGGACACCGCCGACGCGGTGTACATCGAGCCGATCAACTGGCAGACGGTCGAGAAGATCATCGCCAAGGAGCGCCCGGACGCGCTGCTGCCGACGATGGGCGGCCAGACCGCGCTGAACTGCGCGCTGGACCTGGCCGACAACGGCGTGCTGGAAAAGTACGGCGTCGAGCTGATCGGCGCCTCGCGCGAGGCCATCCGCATGGCCGAGGACCGCGAGCTGTTCCGCGTGGCGATGCAGGAGATCGGCCTGGAGTGCCCGAAGGCCGAGGTCGCGCGCAGCTTCGAGCAGGCCGTGGAGATCCAGGCCAAGGTCGGCTACCCGACGATCATCCGCCCGTCCTTCACCCTGGGCGGCAGCGGCGGCGGCATCGCCTACAACCGCGAGGAGTTCGAGGACATCGTCAAGCGCGGCCTCGAACTGTCGCCGGTGCACGAGGTCCTGATCGAGGAGTCGGTGCTGGGCTGGAAGGAGTTCGAGATGGAGGTGGTCCGCGACAAGGCGGACAACTGCATCATCGTCTGCTCGATCGAGAACCTCGACCCGATGGGCGTGCACACCGGCGACTCGATCACCGTCGCCCCGGCGCAGACCCTGACCGACAAGGAATACCAGCGCCTGCGCGACGCCTCGATCGCGGTGCTGCGCAAGATCGGCGTGGACACCGGCGGCTCGAACGTGCAGTTCGGCATCAACGCCCAGACCGGCCGCGTCGTGGTCATCGAGATGAACCCGCGCGTGTCGCGTTCCTCGGCGCTCGCCTCCAAGGCCACCGGCTTCCCGATCGCCAAGGTCGCGGCCAAGCTGGCCGTGGGCTACACCCTGGACGAGCTGAAGAACGAGATCACCGGCGGCAAGACCCCGGCCTCGTTCGAGCCGGCGATCGACTACGTGGTCACCAAGATCCCGCGCTTCGCCTTCGAGAAGTTCCCGCAGGCCGACGCGCGCCTGACCACGCAGATGAAGTCGGTGGGCGAGGTGATGGCGATGGGCCGCACCTTCCGCGAATCGGTGCAGAAGGCCTTGCGCGGCCTGGAGACCGGCAAGGTCGGCTTCGACCCCACCGGCCTGGACCTGGCGGACGAGGACGACCTGGCCACGCTGCGCCGCGAGCTGAAGGCGCCGGGCCCGGAACGCCTGTTCTACGTCGCCGACGCCTTCCGCGCCGGGATGAGCGTGGAGGACATCCACGCGCTGTCGTTCATCGACCCGTGGTTCCTGGACCAGATCGAGGAGATCATCCAGGAAGAGAAGCGCGTGGCCGCCGAAGGCCTGGACACGCTGGACGCCAAGCGCCTGCGCAAGCTCAAGCGCGACGGCTTCTCCGACGCGCGCCTGGCCCAGCTGACCGGCACCAACGAAGCCGCGATCCGCGCCCTGCGCCGCGCCCACAAGGTGCGCCCGGTGTACAAGCGCGTCGACTCCTGCGCCGCCGAGTTCGCCACCAGCACCGCCTACCTGTACTCGACCTACGAGGACGAGTGCGAGGCCGATCCGTCCGACCGCGAGAAGATCATGATCCTCGGCGGCGGTCCGAACCGCATCGGCCAAGGCATCGAGTTCGACTACTGCTGCGTCCACGCCGCACTCGCCCTGCGCGAGGACGGCTACGAGACCATCATGGTCAACTGCAACCCGGAGACGGTCTCCACCGACTACGACACCTCCGACCGCCTGTACTTCGAGCCGCTGACGCTCGAGGACGTGCTGGAGATCGTCGAGCTGGAGCAGCCGAAGGGCGTGATCGTTCAGTACGGCGGCCAGACCCCGCTGAAGCTGGCGCGCGCGCTGGAAGCCAACGGCGTGCCGGTGATCGGCACCTCGCCGGATTCCATCGACCTGGCCGAGGACCGCGAGCGCTTCCAGAAGCTGGTGCAGGAGCTGGGCCT
>Ga0182737_1003318_pt1 | contig 12018 bp, 8 predicted proteins | sample eDN5th30CBELigOP_FD_128878 | JGI IMG/M metagenome (GOLD analysis project Ga0182737, IMG submission 128878) | Enriched Organic Plus compost microbial communities from Emeryville, California, USA - eDNA 5th pass 30_C BE-Lig OP (version 2) (version 2) ... | reverse complement strand
TTCGATCGGCAAGAATCCGCCCCACGACATCAATGTCATCATTGAGGTTCCGCTCGGCGGCGAACCGATCAAGTACGAAATGGACAAGGATGCGCAGATCCTGACCGTGGACCGCTTCCTGTACACCCCGATGCGTTATCCGGGTAACTACGGCTTCGTGCCCCACACCCTGTCCGAGGACGGCGATCCGATCGACGTGCTGGTGGCCAACACCCGGCCGATCGTGCCGGGCGCCATGATGAACTGCCGCCCCATCGGCGTGCTGAAGATGGAGGACGACGGCGGCGGCGACGAGAAAATCATCGCCGTGCCGTCCACCAAGCTGACGCGCCGCTACGAGAACGTGCAGAACTACACCGACCTGCCCGAGATTACCTGGAAGCAGATCGAGCACTTCTTCCTGCACTACAAGGACCTCGAGGCCGGCAAATGGGTCAAGCTGAGCGGCTGGGGCGACGCTGAGGAAGCCCGGCGCTACATCGCCGAGGCTGTCGAGCGCGGCAAGAAGCTGAAGGCCTGATCTTCAGCCGGTGCAGAACGCGAAAAAGCGCCCGGGAGGGCGCTTTTTTTATTGGCTTGCCGCCCCGTGGACCATCGGGGCGGCCGGCCTTGTTTTTCAGGTCAGGCCGAACCGTAAAAACGCCGGCGCGCCGGCGTTTGCAACGCTCACGCCTTCCGGCGCACATGACGTTGCAGCCCCGCGTCGCCGCCCTGCTCAGCAGGCCTGCCGGCGTCCGTCACTCCGCGGCGCCGGCCTTGTCCTGGTTGTCGAGCGAGCGCTGGACCACGTGAACGATGCCCTTCATCACCTCGTCGAGGGCATAGTCCTTCGGCGTGTAGACTGCGGCGACGCCGATATTCTTCAGCACCAGCTCATCCTCCGGCGGCACGATGCCGCCGACCACCACCGGAATGTGATCGAGCCCCTCGGCGCGCAGCTTCGCCTTCACCTCGCGCACCAGCGGCACATGCGAGCCGGAGAGGATCGACAGGCCGATAACGTGGGCGTTTGTCTCACGGGCCCGGCGCACGATCTCGGTCGGCGTCTGGCGGATGCCTTCGTAGGTCACGTCCATGCCGACGTCGCGGGCGCGCAACGCCACCTGCTCGGCGCCATTGGAGTGACCGTCGAGGCCCGGCTTGCCGACGACAATGCGCGGGGCCGCGCCGATGCGATCGGCGAGATCGGCGACCAGCAGCCGCACTTCACGCTCGATTTCCGGCGACTTCGTCTCGATGCTGACGCCCGTCGGCGCGCGGTACTCGCCGAAGATGTCGCGCAGGGTCTGGCCCCATTCGCCCGTGGTCACGCCGACGCGGGCGCAGGCGATCGACAGCTCCATGACATTGCGCCCTTCACGCGCCGCGGCGGCGAGATCGGCCAGCGCCGCGTCCACCGCCGCCTGGTCGCGGCCGGCGCGCCAGGCGCGAATCTTGCTCACCGCCTCCATTTCCACCGTCTCGGGAACGGTCAGAATGGAGCCTTCGCCGGCGGTCAGCGGCGACGGCTCGCTCTCCATCCAGCGGTTGACGCCGACGACCACCAGCGAGCCGTCCTCGATGGCGGCGAGCCGGCGGGCGTTGGATTCCACCAGGGCGCGCTTCATGACGCCATTCTCGACGGCGACGATGGCGCCGCCCATGGCGTCAATGCGGGCCAGCTCTTCCCGGGCCGCCGCCTTCAGCTCCTCCACCTTGCGGGTGATCTCCACGGAGCCGTCGAAGATGTCGCCATAGTCGAGCAGGTCTGTCTCATAGGCCATGATCTGCTGCATGCGGATCGACCATTGCTGGTCCCAGGCGCGCGGCAGGCCAAGCGCCTCGTTCCACGCCGGCAATTGCACGGCGCGGGCGCGGGCGTTCTTTGACAACACCACCGCCAGCATCTCGATGAGGATGCGGTAAACGTTGTTCTCGGGCTGCGGCTCGGTCAGGCCCAGCGAGTTCACCTGCACGCCGTAGCGGAACAGTTTCTGGCGCGCGTCGGTGATGCCGTAGCGCTGGGTGCAGATCTCGTCCCACAGTTCGACGAAGGCCCGCATCTTGCACATTTCGGTGATGAAACGCAGGCCAGCGTTCACGAAGAACGAGATGCGCGCCACCACCTTGCCAAAGCCGGCCTCGTCAACCTCACCGGAGGCCTTCACCGTATCGAGCACGGCGATGGCGGTGGCGAGGGCGTAGGACAGCTCCTGCACCGGCGTCGCCCCAGCCTCCTGCAGATGGTAGGAGCAGACGTTCATCGGGTTCCACTTGGGAACCTCCCGGGTGGTGAACAGCGCCACGTCCTTGATCAGGCGCATGGACGGCGCCGGCGGGAACACATAGGTGCCGCGCGACAGATACTCCTTGATGATGTCATTCTGCGTCGTGCCGGTGAGCGAAGAGCGCGGCGCGCCCTGCTCGTCGGCCACGGCGATGTACAGCGCCAGCAGCCAGGCCGCCGTGGCGTTGATGGTCATCGAGGTGTTCATCGTCGCCAGCGGAATGCCATCGAACAGCGCCCGCATGTCGCCGATGTGCGACACGGGCACGCCCACCTTGCCGACCTCGCCCCGCGCCAGTTCGTGATCCGGGTCGTAGCCGGTCTGGGTCGGCAGGTCGAAGGCCACCGACAGGCCAGTCTGCCCCCTGGCGAGATTGCTGCGGTACAGGCGGTTGGACTCAACCGCCGTGGAGTGGCCGGCGTAGGTGCGGAAAATCCAGGGTTTGTCGCGTGCAACCGTCTTGCCGGCGTCGGCGCCTGCCGCGGTGCTGTCCTGTGCGCTCATCAAGCCACTCGCTCATAAGGTCCGGCCTACCGTGCTTCAGCGCCGGCGGCGGACAAAAACCTGCGCCCCGCGCGGGGCCATTACACAAGACGCCAATCTAGCCCGAAGATGACGAAACGTCTGCCGCACAGGCAACAGAAGCGCATCAAACTTTTGGCCAACTTCCGACTGCCCTCTCGCGTGTCTATATCTCGGGGGCTGGCGTTGTCGCGGTTCCGGGGATCGCTGACCGGTCGCCAGCCGCGCCGGATGTCCGGCCGACGCCGGCGCACGGATTTCGCGCCACAGCATTGCCTCACGCGGGGCGCCCGCGCCTCGCCAAAGGAAAATGCGGCAGATCAGCAAGGCGGAGCATGGCCCGGCCAACGGTCATGTTTCCGCCAGTCATCATAGCCCTTCCGTCCGGGCCATGGAGTGGAACATCATCATGACCGCCGTTCAGAAGTCGTCCAGTGGAGCGCAGAAGGATCTGTACCGCATGGGCGAGGTGCCGCCGCTCGGCCATGTGCCCGCCAACATGACGGCATGGGTGGTGCGCAAGGAACGCCACGGCCCGCCAGACACCGCCATGCAGCTGGAAACCGTGCCGACCTGGACTGTCGGCGAGGACGAGGTGCTGATCTATGTGATGGCCGCCGGCGTCAACTATAACGGCGTCTGGGCCGCCCTGGGCGAGCCGATTTCCGTGCTCGACGCCCACAAGCAGCCGTATCACATCGCCGGCTCCGACGCTTCGGGCGTGGTCTGGGCCGTTGGCAGCAAGGTCAAGCGCTGGAAGGTCGGCGACGAGGTCGTGGTGCACTGCAACCAGGACGACGGCGACGATGAGGAGTGCAACGGCGGCGACCCGATGTTCTCGTCCTCCCAGCGCATCTGGGGCTATGAGACGCCGGACGGCTCCTTCGCCCAGTTCTGCCGCGTGCAGTCGCGCCAGCTCATGGAAAAGCCGCGCCACCTCACCTGGGAGGAGGCCGCCTGTTACACGCTGACGCTGGCCACCGCTTACCGCATGCTGTTCGGCCACGCGCCGCACACCATCAAGCCCGGCGACAACGTGCTGGTCTGGGGCGCTTCGGGCGGTCTGGGCGTGTTCGGCGTGCAGCTCTGCGCCGCCTCCGGCGCCAACGCCATTGGCGTGATCTCGGACGAATCGAAGCGCGACTACGTCATGCAGCTCGGCGCCAAGGGCGTCATCAACCGCAAGGACTTCGACTGCTGGGGCCAGCTCCCCAAGGTCAACTCGCCGGAATTCAACGCCTGGACGAAGAACGCCCGCGCCTTCGGCAAGGCGATCTGGGACATCACCGGCAAGAAGGACGTCGACATCGTCTTCGAGCATCCCGGCGAGGCGACGTTCCCGGTCTCCGCCCTCGTGGCCAAGCGCGGCGGCATGGTGGTGTTCTGCGCCGGAACGTCCGGCTTCAACATCACCTTCGACGCCCGTTACGTCTGGATGCGGCAAAAGCGCATCCAGGGTTCGCACTTCGCCCATCTCAAGCAGGCGTCGGCGGCGAACCAGTTCGTCATCGACCGTCGCATCGATCCCTGCATGTCCGAGGTCTTCCAGTGGAATGACATCCCCGACGCGCACATGAAGATGTGGCAGAACCGCCATGCCCCCGGCAACATGGCCGTGCTGGTCAACTCACCCCGGGCCGGCCTGCGCAACCTCGACGACGTCATCGAGGCCAGCAAGGGCGGCTGAGCCCCGTCCTGACGAACGCCGTGGGCGGGACAGGCGCCGACCATCCCGCCAGGACGCATGCGTTGCGCCCCCCTGCGCGCGCCCCTTCGCGGAGCCTCAACCGACACAAAAAACCGGCCCATGGCGGCCGGTTTTTTTTGCATGAGCGAACCACGATTCTTCAGTCGCTCTCGTCCGCATGGTCGATCAGCGCTGCATTGACCTCGCCGCCGAGCAGGAAAAGCGCGCCCAGCACGTAAAGAAACACCAGCGCGATGGCGACTGAGGCGAGGCCCGCATAGGTCGTGACATAGCCCCGCTGGCCGAAGTCGGCGATATAGGCGCCAAAGATCGCCCCGCCCACGAACCAGGCGATAATCGTCAGCGCCACGCCCGGCATCACCTGGCGGAAGCTGCGCCGGCCGGCGGCGATCAGCAGGTGCGCGGCCGTCAGCACCACGAACATCACGGCGCCGGTCACCACATAGCGGATCACGCCAACAAGGAAACGCAGCGGCTGCAATTGCGCTTCCAGCGCCGGCGCCCACGCCATCACCGTCTGCCAGAGCACCGGCCACAGCACCACCAGCACGGCGAAGATCATCAGCGCCGCGGCGCTCACCAGCACGAACAGGATGGATTCCAGCCGCGTCCAGTACCAGGCGCGCCATTCCACCGCCCCATAGGCGCGGTTAAGCCCGATGCGCAGCGCCTCGATGCCATTGGAAGCGAAGTAGACAGCGAACAGGGCGCCGAACGTCAGCGCGTCGCCGCGCGTCACCGTCAGCACCTTGCGGATCTCGCTGGCCAGCGGCGCCGCGATGTCCGCCGGCCAGATCTCGAACAGCAGGGTGGCGGCGCGGTTGGCCAGATCGGAAGCGCCAATCATGCTCGCCAGCGAGGCGATGACGATCATGAACGGAAACAGCGCCATCAGCGCCGACATGGCGATATGGCTGGCGAGCGCCCAGCCGTCATGTTCAAGAAAGCGGTTAATGGCGGCGCTGAACACCCGGTAGATCACTGTGATGGCCCGTCCCCCCGGGTTGCCTTGCGCGCTTCGCCATGGGCGGAAGCCGTCCTGCGCCGGGAAAGCGCGCGCCCTGAAAACGCATCTGGCCCCATGGACGGCCCAAATCCCGGCTCATGACAAACGGATTCTGCCCGTGCAGAGCACAACGCGGGCCGGCGCAAAAGGCAACCCCGGCGGCAAGCGCCCGCGCTGTCCCATCTGGATCATGGCCCTCATGCGCCGCGATGATTGCTTTTGACCGCGAAAAATCCCACCACTGTTGCGCCTGGGCCCGGAGCCTGCGGCGTTTGATCAGGGCCCTGGGCCCTTTCAACCCGATCATCTCCGGTTTCCAGAAGGCCACATAATAACAACGCCGCCAGAATTTTCACGGCGCCGCGCGTTGCGTGGAAATTCTGGCGCGCCTTGCTGCGGTGTCGATGCGGCGATTACCCCGCTGCTGCGAAACCGCCTCCGGAAACGCCGTTCCCATGTCCCATCCCGCTCCAGCGGTCCGCCTCGCCGGCGTCGCCCTCATCATCATTCTCGCCAGCGGCTACATCGTCGCCCGCTACGTCGCGCCCCATGCCGAGCCGCTGACCTTCCTTTCCGTGCGGTTCGCCGCCACCGCTCTGGTCATGGGGGTAATCGCCGTGGCGGCCCGCGCCCCATGGCCGACGACGATGCGGCAGTGGCGCGACATCGCCATCGCCGGGGCGCTGCTACAGGGCGTCATGCTCAGCGGCGTATTCTGGAGCGTTCGTCACGGCCTGCCGGCTGGCGTCAGCGCCCTGATTCTTGCCCTTCAGCCGGTGCTCACCGGCCTGCTGGCCGGCCCGTTCCTCGGCGAACGCGTCACCGTGCGCGCCTGGATGGGGCTGGCCGCGGGCCTGGTTGGGGCCGGCATGGTGCTGGCGCCGCGCCTAGCCGGCGACGACGCCCTGCCGCCGGCCGCCATCCTCGCCGCCGGCTGTGGTCTGGTCGCCATTTCCGTTGGGACGCTCTGGCAGAAAAAGACCGGCCAGACCGGCGACCTCAGGGTGAACGTGACCATCCAGTTCCTGGCCGCCTTCGTGCTGGTGACACCGCTGGCGCTGCTGGTGGAGGACCTGCATTTCGACGGCGCCGGCGAATTGTGGGTCGCCATGGCCTGGTCTGTGCTCGGAACTTCGGCCGCCGGCATCCTGCTGATGTTGTGGCTGCTGCGGCGCATGCAGGTTTCGGCCATGTCGGCGCTGTTCTATCTGGTTCCCGTCGCCGCAGCGGCCATGACCTGGCTGGTTTTTGGCGAAACGCTGACGCCCGTGCAGATTCTCGGCATGGTCATCGCCGTCGCCGGCGTCTGGCTGGCCAACCGCACGCCCCGCCCGGTCCCCGCGCCGTCCGTTCCAGCCCCGCCCGCATGACGCCTGCCGCCATCTGCGTGGTTCTGGCCGTCACAACGCCGTTGCCTGCGCGGACAGCTTGTTTATTGTGCCGCCAACAACCGGTCCTGTTGTGACTTTTGCCGGATTGTCACGGACGCGCCATCCGGCGCAATGTGTCGCCGCAATCGCGCCTGGCAGGCTGACCGCGCCGTAACGACGCGTCCAGAACATCAGGAGCGTTTTTCCGGCAAGGCGGTCTCGCCTTGCGTCAGGGAAAGCGTCCAGCCAGGAGGACAGGGGCAAAACTCCCGGGCCGGCGCGCGTGGATTTTTGCCCTGACGGCCGGCCCGCCGGCCCCGATTTGCAACGAGACGGTTTCATGCCGGACGGGATCGCCCTGCGATGCCCGCCGGGGGCAACCGGCTCCGGAATACAGCGCCGCGACGCCCCGGTGGCCGTCGCGTAACAAGGAAACTGCGTCATGAGCCAAGTGGCGACCGCCACCCTTCCCGCCGCCTCCGACCTCATCTCCCTGGTCAGCCGTGTTTCCGGCGACCTGGAGGCGTTGCAGAGCGCCGCCACCTCCGCGGTGCGCGCCCGCGTTTCCGAGAACGGCAAGGTTTCCGCCGCGCGCATCGACGCCGAGCAACACGCCGCCCACGGCCTGTCCTGGCTCGCCACCTATGTCACCGGCGTGCGCGAGGCTGCCGGCTGGGCGCAGCGCCTCAGCGACGAGGGCCGGTTCGGCGAAGTGGAGCAACTGCTGCTGGCCATCGCCGCTGGCGAATATACGGCGCAGATTTTCGGCGGCATTCCGATCAGCCAGAACGAGATGGTCCGGCTCGGCGACCTGGGCGTCGACGCGGCGACCGTCGCCAGCCACCGCACCGCGGCGGTTGAGGAGCTGATCGCCGTCGGCAACACCCCCGCCACCCGCCTGCGCCTCGTCGAGCTGATGAAGGACATGGACGGCGGCTCCAGCATCGGCGCCACCGGTCTTGACGAGACGCTGGAGGCGATTCGCTCCGAAATGAAGCGCTTCGCTGACGCCGAGGTGGTTCCTCACGCCCACGAGTGGCACCTGAAGAACCAGTACATCCCCCTCGACGTGGTTGCCGGCATGGCCCAGCTCGGCGTGTTCGGCCTGACCATTCCGGAAGAATATGGCGGCATGGGCCTGTCCAAGGTCTCCATGTGCGTGGTCTCCGAGGAACTGTCGCGCGCCTATATCGGCGTCGGCTCGCTCGGCACCCGTTCCGAGATCGCCGCAGAACTGATCCTGGGCGGCGGCACCGACGCGCAGAAGCAGCACTGGCTGCCGAAGATCGCATCGGGCGAAATCCTGCCGACCGCCGTGTTCACCGAGCCGAACACCGGCTCCGACCTCGCCTCGCTGCGCACCCGCGCCGTGAAGGAAGGCGAAGGGGACGCGGCCGTGTGGAAGGTGTACGGCAACAAGACCTGGATCACCCACCCGGTCCGCGCCGACGTCATGACCATGCTCGTCCGCACCAGGCCGGACGTCCCGGGTTATCGCGGCCTGTCGATCCTGCTGGCGGAGAAGCCGCGCGGCGACGACGCCAACCCGTTCCCGGTCGAGGGCCTGACTGGCGGCGAGATCGAGGTGCTCGGCTATCGCGGCATGAAGGAATACGAACTGGCGTTCGACGGTTTCCAGGTGAAGGGCGAGAACCTGCTCGGCGGCGTCGAGGGTGAAGGCTTCCGCCAGCTCATGCAGACCTTCGAGGCGGCCCGCATCCAGACGGCGGCGCGCGCCGTCGGCGTCGCCCAGGCGGCGCTGGAAGTCGGCCTGCGCTACGCCCAGGAGCGCATCCAGTTCGCCAAGCCGATCATCAGCTTCCCGCGCGTCTCCGACAAGCTGGCGATGATGGCGGCGGAACTGATGATCGCCCGTCAGCTCACCTATTTCGCCGGCCGCGCCAAGGACGAAGGCAAGCGCTGCGACCTGGAGGCCGGCATGGCCAAGCTGCTGGCCGCCCGCATCGCCTGGTCAAACGCCGACAACGCCCTGCAGATCCACGGCGGCAATGGCTTCGCGCTGGAGTACACCGTGAGCCGCCTGCTCTGCGACGCCCGCATCCTGTCGATCTTCGAGGGCGCGGCGGAAATCCAGGCGCAGGTCATCGCCCGCCGCCTGATCGAGGGCGGCAACTGAGCGCCTGGGACGACAAGGCCGGCGGGACCCGATCCCGCCGGCGCATCTCCACCGGCTCGCCGTTCGAGGCCGCATGGGGATATTCAAGGCTCGTCGTTGACGGGCCTTTTGCTTTCGTGGCCGGAACCACCGGCTATGACTATGCGACCATGCTCCTGCCGGAGAGCGCGGCGGACCAGGCGCGCAACGCATGGGCGACGATTGGGAAAACCCTGCGCGAAGGCGGCTTCGCCATGGAGGACATCGTCCGGGCCACCTACTACGTCACCTGCCGTGAAGACGCCCGCGCCGTGCTGGATGTCTGCGGCGCGACGCTGGCCGATATCCGCCCCGCCGCCACGGTGCTGATCGTCGCCGGCCTCATTGAGCCGGAGATGAAGGTCGAAATCGAAGTGACGGCGCTCCGCAATCGCCGCTGACCCCACAGGGAACTTGCCACCGGGCCGCCGCCGCGCCTAAACCCGGTCGCGAACAATTTCTGTGAGGCGTCCATGGCATCCTTCAATCTTCTCCTGCTCCCCGGCGACGGCATCGGCCCCGAGGTCAACGTCGAAGTCGAAAAGCTTGTGCGCTGGCTCGACCAGGCTGGCGTGGCGAAATTCGAAATCGAGAAAGACCTGGTCGGCGGCTCGGCCTATGACGCCCACGGCGTGTCGATCACCGAGGAAGCCATGGCGCGCGCACAGGCCGCCGATGCGGTGCTGTTTGGCGCCGTGGGCGGCCCCAAGTGGGATTCGGTGCCCTACGAGGTGCGCCCGGAAGCTGGCCTGCTGCGCCTGCGCAAGGATCTCGGCCTGTTCGCCAACCTGCGCCCCGCCATCTGCTACCCGGCCCTCGCCGAGGCCTCCTCGCTGAAGCGCGAACTGGTCGAAGGCCTCGACATCATGATCGTGCGCGAGCTGACCGGCGGCGTCTATTTCGGCGAGCCGAAGGAAATCGTCACCCTGGAGAATGGTGAGAAGCGCGCCGTTGACACCCAGCTCTACACAACCCATGAGGTGGAGCGCATCGCCCGCGTCGCCTTCGACCTGGCGGCGAAGCGCAACAACCGCGTCGCCTCGGCCGAGAAGCGCAACGTCATGCGCACCGGCGTGCTGTGGCACGAGGTGGTGAGCCGCGTGCACCGCGAAGAGTTCGCCGGCGCGGCGCTGGAGCATGTGCTGGCCGACAATTGCGCCATGCAGCTGGTGCGCAACCCCAAGCAGTACGATGTGATCGTCACCGACAACCTGTTCGGCGACATCCTCTCCGACGTGGCCGCCATGCTCACCGGCTCGCTGGGCATGCTGCCGTCGGCCTCGCTGGGCGCGGAAGACCCGGCCACCGGCAAGCGCAAGGCGCTGTATGAGCCGGTGCACGGCTCGGCGCCGGATATCGCCGGCAAGGGCATGGCCAACCCGATCGCCATGATCGGCTCGCTGGGCATGGCGCTGCGCTATTCGTTCGGTCTTGGAGATGCGGCCGACAAGCTGGATCTGGCCATCGCCAATGTGCTGGGCGCCGGCCTGCGCACCCGCGACATCGCCGGCCCCGGCGCCAACGCCGTCTCCACCAGCGAAATGGGCGACGCCATCATCGCCGAGATGCAACGCCTTTCCTGAGATCCGCCGTGTCTTGAACACGCGGCGGCGGGCGGCTGGTCCGTTCAGGTCCGGCCGCCTGATCCGCGGGCAAACCGGCCGGAACGCAAAAAGAAACAGGGCCGGTCAGACCGGCCCTGTTTCTTGAATGTTGTCCGGCAGTCCAGACAGCCGCACGCCGGTGGGGCTGGGGGGCTGATAAACCCGGCGAAACAGCGTTAGACTGCCGGAACAACGAGAGATTATTGACGTGACTTTGCGGCAGCCACAAGGCATCGCGATGTCGATATCATGTTTTTTCAATAACAATTTCTTGAACGACACTTAGTATAATAATCATAAACAATCGTCGCTATCTACACAATAAATATTCGCCAATAATACAGGGACAATACAATTCCCGGGTATGGGCGCCGGCGCCGCGGCGGGAAAACATGAAACACGCGCGGCAATTCCCCAGAACACACGCAACCACGGTCAGATGTGCGCGCCGGAAGCCCGCGTCACCGGAGGCAGGGCCAAAAAAGCCGGGGATCACCAGCCCGCCTTTGGCCGGCCGCGCGCCGGGGACGCCGCCGCCATTTACCTCAAGGCCAATCCGCTTCAGACTGGCGGCGCAACCCATCGGTTTTGCGGCCTGCATCAGGGAGGATGGCGACCGACATGATGACATCCGAGCAACCCGCGGAAGACAAGCAGACAGCGCATGCGCCCTCTGGCGACATCGTCGCCATCAACGCCCGGTCTTCCCGCGCGATCGCTCCCACGATCGCCCCAATGCCCCCGGCGGCCGTTGCCGCCCCACTCCAGACGCCCGCCCCCATCACGCCCACGCCGCCCCGCGTCAGCTTTGACCGGCGCGAACTGAATACGTTGCTCAACCTGTATGGACGTCGCGTCGCGGAGGGCGAATGGCGCGACTACGCCATCGACTTCCACAAGGACCGGGCCATTTTCTCCGTATTCCGGCGGACGTCGGAGGCGCCCCTGTACCGCATCGAGAAGCAGCCGCGCCTGGAGCGCAAACAGGGCGCCTGGAGCGTGGTTTCCGCGGCGGGCCTCATTCTGAAACGCGGCAACGACCTCTCCCGCGTCCTCGCCGTTATCGACAGGCCGCTCCGCCTCATACGCGGCTGAAGCCGTTTCGCAGGCCGCTCCAGCCCCTTCGCAGGGGCGCGGAAACGAAAAAGGCCCCGCGAACGGGGCCTTTCACACTGCGGTCCAGGGCTGGACCTGTCCTCACAACCGTTGTCAGTCGTTGCGCGAGCCGAACAGCTGCAGCAGCATCGTGAACAGGTTGATGAAGTCGAGATACAGCATCAGCGCGCCGAGGATCGACTTCTTGGCGGCGGTCTCGTAGCCGTCAGCCTCGTAATACATCTCCTTGATGCGCTGGGTGTCCCAGGCGGTCAGGCCGGAGAACACCAG
>Ga0182737_1003316_pt1 | contig 12025 bp, 9 predicted proteins | sample eDN5th30CBELigOP_FD_128878 | JGI IMG/M metagenome (GOLD analysis project Ga0182737, IMG submission 128878) | Enriched Organic Plus compost microbial communities from Emeryville, California, USA - eDNA 5th pass 30_C BE-Lig OP (version 2) (version 2) ... | reverse complement strand
TCTGCCGCCACCTGGAGCAGGTTAAAGCGAATGGCCAGACCGGTGAGCAGCACCGTCAGATACAGATTCAGGCCCGCCAGTGATGCAAGGCCGAGGGCGACGCCAAGTTGTTCCAAGAAGGACATTGTAAAAAGTATATCACGTCGAGCCGACAGCGCCACTTGTGGTTTGCTGCGGGTGAGATTCGCGGGCAGCCAAAATTTTGGATATCAGGTGAAGGGGGTTGTACTTGTCACACATCCTGAGCGAGGCAGATTGAACCATGCGCCGTTTTGCCCATTATGCCTTTGCCATCAGCTTTCTCTGGTTGGGGTTTGTCTGTGCCCTCAGCTTCCTGGAGGCGCCGCTCAAGTTCAAGGCTCCCGGTGTGGAACTGAAACATGCCCTCAGCATTGGCAGACTGGTATTTGACTCCTTAAACCGTGTGGAGTGGGTCTGCTGTGCTTTTTCCTGGTTCTTCATGATCAGGATAAAAACGGTGCGCGTGCGTGGCAGCCTGGCTTTGCTGGCTGGCATTACGTTGATCCTTGCCTTTCAAACCTGGGTGCTGCTGCCGCCGCTGGATGCGCGCACGCTGCTGGTTATTGCCGGTGAAAACATTCCGGCTACGTGGCATCATGAAGCCTACATTGCCGTGGAAGTGGCAAAAGCTGCGATGCTCGCCGTGCTGGCTTCATTGCAGGTGCACAGTTTTGCCAGGGCGGTGATTTCAGAGTAAGGTCGGCTCATCACCACTGGTCGGAACAGCGGAGACTTCGGCTGCTCCCTCGGCGGCGGGGACGGGGGCAGATTCTTCAGCCGTGGGCAGTTTTACCCTGCGCAGTTCAGCGGCGTTCGGCAGGTCGTCCAGATGACGGATGCCGAAGTGATCCAGAAAAAGATCCGTGGTGGCATAAAGCAGCGGTCTGCCCGGCAGGTCCGCACGCCCGGCGATCTGCAACAGGTTGCGATCCAGCAATTGCTGCACCATGGCATCCACTGAGACGCCGCGCACGGCTTCAATGGCAGACTTCGTAATCGGCTGGCGGTAGGCGATAATCGCCAGGGTCTCGAGTGCGGGACCGCTTAAACGTGAAGGCTTCTTATCTGGATAAAGGGCGCGGCACCATTCGCCGTATTCACCCCGGGCGCAGAGACGCCAGCCGCTTGTACGCTGTACAATGGTGAAGGAGCGTCTGTCTTCTTCGTAGTGGTTGACCAGTTCGGCCAGGGCGGCCTCCACCTGCTCATCAGTAATGCCCTCCAGCGCAGCTTTTTCCTCATCCATCGGCTGGCCAGTATCATTGGCCTGATCTTTGGCGTGGCGCACTGTCTCCCGGACAGCACGACCAATATCCACCACAGACAGAGGTTCCTGTGTGGCAAATAGTAGGGCTTCGACGATGGAGGTTAACTGCATGAGAGAGGGGGAACGCAAATGTGCGGAGATGCACGCAAAGTGCAAGCCGCAAGTCATTCACAGCCCCCGTCAGCCGTCGTTTATTTAGCTAAGATTGCTTAACTTCCGCTAGTTTAGTGAGGGATCTGCCGGCATGCTGGCGATCAGCTTATAATAAGGGCCCAGATGCCCTAAAATTGCCTTCCAGAGTTGCTCTGGATCACGGTTCATGACTTTTTTTGAAGGAGGGGTGCAGGTGATCCAGGACTTCTGTTGCAGTTCGTTCTCCAGTTGGCCCTCTGCCCAACCGGAATAGCCTACAAAGCCTCGGACCAGATGTCCTTTCTCCAGCTCCTCCTTTGCCTGATCTGTGGAAAGGTGCGTTTGCACGCGCATGGATTTTTTGTTCGCGTTCCAGTTCAGGGCTGCAAAGGAAAGCTTGTTGGTGCTTACCGGCCCACCCAGGAAAACAGGCACCTCAGCCAGCGAACCGAGGTCTTGATCGTCTATCAGGTCTGACACTCTTTTATCCAGCGGGCGGTTCAGAATGTAACCAAACGCTCCGGCGTCATGGTGATGCGCCGCCAGCAGCAAAACCGTATGAAAAAAATTTGGGTCACGCAGCGATGGTGCGGCTAGCAACAACGAACCGCTGAGCGACTTGGGTTTGCTGTCTCCACTATTCATGGCGTTCTAAAATATCGATTGGGGATACTGCATCTTTCGTGCCGGACAATAAGCACCTTGTTCAATAAAAGATCGTCCGCCAGAAGAAATTTGCTGGGTTTTAAACCTGAATTTTCGGGAGAAAAAAATCTACTTCTAAAAAAATACCCGGATAAAATTGACGCCTGATTTAATCCGGGTATTATTGTGCAATGAACCCATCCTCCTCCTTACCAGCTTACACATCATTTGCTGAAGCTGTGATTATTGCCTCTGGAGCGCTTTCTGATGTAGTGAGGCAGGCGAAGGCCAAGATTGATCAAGCGCCTGATGCGGAAGTGTTGGTTTTTGACAACCTGACTGGCAAGACGGTTGATATTGATTACCGTGGTACGCCTGATGAAGTCATAAAGTGGGTGGTTGCGGTTTATGGTTCTAATTTGCCAGCAGCATCTGCGGTGGAAGAACCGCGTGGCCCAGGACGGCCCAAGCTCGGTGTCGTTGCGCGTGAAGTAACCCTTTTGCCCAGGCATTGGGAATGGCTGGCCACGCAGTCTGGTGGAGCATCGGCTGCGCTGCGACGTCTGGTTGATGAAGCCCGCCGTACCCATGCTGACCGTGACCGGCAGCGGCAGGCGCAGGAGGTCTGCTATCGGTTCATCAACGCCATGGCGGGGGATCGCGAGGGCTATGAAGAGGCGAACCGGGCGCTCTTCTCCGGGAACCGTGAGCGATTTGCCGCTATGATGCAAAGCTGGCCGCAGGACATTCGAGAGCATGCCCTGCTGCTCGCAACCGGTGCTTTTGAAGGCAATGAATGACCCGACCTGGTCGGGGGACTAACCTCCTGCAGGTTTCAAATGTTTATTAAAGAACTCCAGCACCAGAGGGCGCAGGTCTTTTTGTTTCGGCTGAAGGTGGAAGGTGTGCGGAGCGCCTTCCACGATTTCCAGATGATGAGGAATGCCGAGGGCGGCCAGTGCTTTTGCAAAGGTTTCAGACTGTGAGAGCGGCACCGTTTTATCGGCTGTGCCGTGAAGGATGAGGAAGGGCGGATCATCCTTGTCTAGATAGGTTAAAACCGAGAACTGTTTGTACAGTGCAGGATCTTGGGCCCGGGTCTTGCGCAGGGCGCTTAGATCGCGCCAGTTTTCTGTGTCCACCGGGCCGTAGAGGTCCACAACGCATTTCACGGTGCAGGACTCTTCACCATAGGGTTCGGCTGGATCCAAGCCATCTTTCTTTTGGGTGACACCGACCATGGACGCGAGATGACCTCCTGCGGAGCCGCCGATCACGCCGATGTTTTCCTTGTCGAGATTGAGTTTTTCAGCATTCGCCCTCAGCCAGCGCACGGCTGTTTTGCAGTCATACAGGTTCTGCGGCCAGCAGGGTTGTTCGCTCATGGGATCATGCAACTGGTAGTCAATGCTCATGCATACGTAACCCGCATTGGCGAGTGTGGTGCCGATGTTGATCTCGCGTGCTGCATCCTTGATGCCGCTGGTCCATCCACCGCCATGAATGATTACAACACCGGGATGTTTTTGGCCGGCAGTGGCGGCTGGCAGATAAAGATCCGCTTTTTCTTTTCTGCCCTCAGACAGGTAGCTGATGTTTTTTTCGATTTTGTTTTCGGAAAACGCGGTACCGCTGAGCAAACAGACGCTCATCATAAACATCCCTAATCTCTGAATATTTGAAAACATACGCATAAGTGTAGAACTAAGACAACGCTGAAAACAACAAGGCGCTTTCGTAAAAACGAGAAGCGCCTTGTTAAATGATCGGAAACAAGTCGAAAGGATTATCTTTTGCGTCTAGCCACGCAGTACCCGAGGGCGGCCAGCATCAGCAGAAATCTTGAGGGTTCCGGGATAATTTCAGCTGTAATGCTATCCATCGTGAAGCTGGTACTACCGTCGCCTATATTACCGTTCTGACTATACATCATCAGTGCGGCGTTTCCCCATCCATTATCTTCATCGCCCCACTCTCCAGTTTCAGGATCCAGGGGTAATGACCACGTTCCGCTATTGACTGAAACATCTTCTGGATCCTCCCCGTACAGCGTTGCTTTCCAGGTGGTGGAACTAAATTCCAAGTCAAAGGCAACAATATCAAATGATAGTGTTGTGCCAGCACTACCCACAGTTGCCGTAGCGGTAATATTCGGGTCAGTCCATGAGTCGGAATTATATTTATATTGGATCAGAAAACTGCGGTTGTTGTTAATCCGCAGATTAATGCCATCATTCCCCTGGCTGTAAAAAGAACCTAAATTACCGGTATGCACATCACCCCCGTTATTAGTAGCGGGAGAGTTATCAGTCGGCATGAGTCCCAGACGGAAATTCTGTCCGTTCATCTCATTGACTCCGGTGCCTGATTGGGAGAATCCTGTTACTGATATTTTAACTGTCTGTGAAAAGATGTTAAAATCTGGAAGCACCTCCGTGAACATCACACTTTGATTGTACTGGGCGGAGTTAGTGTTTGTGGAGACGGTGAGAATCCCACCGCTTTCGGATCGGGTTCCTCCAGAGGTTCCCCATATATTGTCAGGGTCTGGATGAACTTCTGCGCCTTGGGTTGGATTGCCGTCACTGAAGGTGTCATTCAGAATAACAGTGCCATGGGTTTCACTCAACGTGAAACCAAACAACAATAATACAAGGATGTTGCGAGTATCGAGCATTTAGGTGATTTTTTAGATTTGATCAATCAGGCCGGTAAATAAATAAAGCGGGTTGGGGACCCGCTTTATTCTTAGTCTTGGCTGAAAAGTCTTACTTTGCTGGCAGCACCTGCACGACGTCCAGGTGGACGTTGCCTTTGGCTCCATCAGTGCTGATGGTCACGGAGGCTTCTTCACCTGCGTTGAAGTTGAAGGCACCCAGAGAGTGGAAGCCCTGTGGCAGTTCCGCTTTTTCACGCTGGTTCAGGGTGGCGGTTTTCTGGCCATCAGCAGAGAGGATGCTTACAGGCACTTCTGTACCGCGGTTGGCATGCGGCTGCCAGTTGACGCGCACTTCATATTTTCCGCTTTCTTTGACACTGAAGACATACTTTGCCCGGGCGCCTTTTTCGCTGCCGTAGTGGTAGCCTTCGTGGACATAAGGCTTCAGCCCTTCGCCGTGGGCCCACTTGCCGGTCAGTTCGGCTTCTGTTTCGTCAATGACAATGCCTTCCAGCTTGTCCAGAGGAATGAACTCCAGAGCGACTGGCGGAAGCTTCACTGCATTCTGTGGCATGTAGAGCGCCCCTTCAATGCTGTCACGGCGCATGGCGCCAGGCTGGCTCATCAGGTCTTTCAGGTTGTCCAGATACTGCTCATACACCCCACGAGGTGAGGTTTCATGACGCACGCAGAGATAAGCCGCCTTGCCGACGACTTCACCCATCATGCCGATGGTGCGCATCACACGGGTAGAGCCGAGAGCGCCACGTTCCACAGAGATCTGCCGACCAGCCATGAACATGTTATCAATGTCCTTGGAGTAGAAGGTGCGGTACGGCACAGGGTAGCCTACGCGGCGGTCAATGCCCTTGCCAAACACAGCGCGGGAAATAAAGGGGTTCTCAGGGTAGGAATGCATGAACTGCTCACGTGGATAGTGCAGATCCAGATCCCAGGTGGTGGGAACGCAGCCATCAGGGAACTGTTTCTGTTCAATGATATCTTTTTCAGTCAACACGATGTCGCCCTGAATCAGACGGCTTTCACGAGTTCCGCCAATATAAGCCAGCCAGTCAAAGGAGAAGTTTTTGTACTTCTCAGGATTGGTCTTGCGCATGGTTGAGAAAGCACCAAAAACGGCACGCAGGTTCCAGTCACGAACGAGTTCCAGTTCTTCGATGGGGTGCTTGTCAAAGCCGGACTCCCAGAACCATTCCCCTTTGAGGAAGTTTTCGTGATCCAGTTTGCTCAGGTCCACGGTAGGATAGCCTTCCATGTTCTTCTGATTGCCAGACGCCTTTTGGGGGCGCATGGGGTGCGGTTCAGGAAAGTCTTTCGGGGTAAGCTGCAGCGCCCATGGGGTTTCAGGCCAGGGCTGCTCTTTGTCCTTCTTGTGGATCACCCACATGTTGCTCATGCCCAGGTGGCCTTTTTCTGCCATGGTGAATGTTGCGCCAGAAAGCGCACCCAAGGTGCCGTGACCGGTGCAGTCCGAGAAGAATTTGCCGGGGATTTTTTTCTCAGCCCCTGTTTTTACATCCAGGGCGATCACAGCGGTGATGCGGTTACCGCGCTTGTCGTCTTTCAACTCCACCTTCCAGACATGGTGGTTGAGGTAGAGATCAATGTTCTTCTCTGCACGAACCACTTTTTCCTTCAGTTCATCCCCATATTCTTCAATGCGACCAGGGCTGTTGCTCGCGCGATCGGCAAATTCCTCGACGATCTCACCAAGGTGAGGGTAGAGGCCGCGGCGGGTGCCGCCCTGTGCCCAAACCTGTACTTCGCTGGAGCCGTTGCCGCCCAGAACTGGGCGGTTTTGTATCAGGGCGACCTTGAGCCCCTGACGCGCCGCGCTGATGGCTGAGCCCAGCCCCCCATAACCGCCGCCGACTACTACCAGATCATATTCCTGGGTCGTAGGCGGTTCGGCTGGCAGGCCGAGAGCTTCATGGCGAAATTTTGCCAAAGCCTCTTTCTCTCCAGGAGGAGTTGCGGCCAGATCACTGGTCAGATAGATGGCATCCACGCGGCCATTGAATCCGGTAAGATCGTGAATGACCAGGGAGGTTTCACCTTCCTTCAGCTTCACCGTGCCGCCATCTTCCCAAAGCCAGTCTTTACCTGTGGCACCGAATTCTTTGGTGATTTTCTCACCATTCACAGAAACCTGAAAGCGTCCAGGCGCTCCTGGGGCATCCCAAGGCCCCACCCAGTTTTTAGTACGGATCCACACTTTGTATTCCCCTGCCGCGGGGACGTTCACTGTGGTGCTGGCGTCTTTTACCGGGTTGCCCAGGCCATGTGCCATCAGGTAGGGGGAACCCATGTTTTCAATAAACTGGGTGTCCAGAACCCAGCCACCGTGTTCTTCAAAGGATTCAGCTTCAACAAACAAACCACTCGCCGCATGGATTTGCGACGCAGCAAGAATGCTCAGAGCAAGGATTGATTTCTTCATGATAAGGAGTAAGGAACGGCGTTCGCCAACCTGCAAGTTAGTAGATTTTCCCGGAAGCGGGAAGAAAATTACAATCGCCCCCGGCCTTTTCTTTCGTCTTTCGCCTTCGAAATTCGTTCGACGATGGGCAGCAGAGTGCCCATGTTAAGGGCGTCATGTCAGAGTCCACGATATCCTCCAAGCTGTTTGCCAAGGCCAAAACCCTTATTCCTGGGGGGGTGAATTCTCCGGTGCGTGCGTTTCGCAATGTCGGCGGCGAGCCCTTTTTTGCCCGTCGTGCCAAGGGCTGCCGTGTGTGGGATGTGGATGACAGGGCCTACATTGACTACGTGGGCACCTGGGGACCGGCCATTCTGGGCCATGCGCCACAGTGCGTGATTGAGGCGGTGCATAAGGCTGCCAAAGACGGCGTCAGCTTTGGCATTCCGAACATTTACGAGGTCGAAATGGCCGAATTGATCGTGAAGTGGGTGCCCAGTGTCGAGAAAGTCCGCATGGTGAACAGCGGCACAGAGGCCACGATGAGTTGCATCCGTCTGGCGCGCGGGTTTACGGGAAGAGACAAAATTGTTAAATTTGAAGGCTGCTACCATGGACATTCAGACTCCCTGTTGGTTGCTGCTGGCAGTGGGGCGCTAACGCATGGCCGCCCTGACAGTGCAGGCGTGCCCAAGGCCTTTGCGGACCTGACCGTGGTGCTGCCATACAATGACGTGGAGGCTCTGGAAGCCTGCTTTGCCACCCAGGGGGAGGAGATCGCAGCGGTCATCGTGGAAAGCTATCCGGCAAATGCCGGCCTCATCCTGCCCCAGCCCGGCTACCTGCAAAAGCTGCGCGAGATCACGCGCAAGCATGGTGCGGTGCTTATTTTTGATGAAGTCATGACTGGTTTCCGCATTGCCAAAGGAGGGGTGCAGGAGCGTGAAAATTACGACCCTGACCTGACGGCGTTGGGCAAGGTGATCGGCGGCGGCCTGCCGGTGGGGGCTTTCGGGGGGCGTGCGGAGATTATGGACATGCTGGCTCCAGAGGGGCCTGTGTATCAGGCGGGAACCCTTTCAGGGAATCCGCTGGCCATGGCGGCTGGTCTGGCGCAGCTTCGTGAGCTGGAGAAAAATCAGGGCTGGAAGAAGCTTGAGGAATTGGGGCAAGTCATGGAGACGGCGGTGCTCGATACCTTGAAACAAACCGGGCGGAATTATCAATGGTATCGCGCAGGCAGCCTGTTTTGCCTGTTTTTCACCGAGAAGCCGGTGCGCAACCTGACTGATGCCAAAACGAGCGATCTGGATGCCTTCCGTAAATTTTTTCACTACTGTTTAAAAAACGGCGTGTACTTTGCCCCATCGCAGTTTGAGGCTGGCTTCATCAGTCTGGCACATACGCCAGATGATCTGGCGCATACCGCAGAAGTGGTGCAGGCGGGGTTGAAGCAGTTGGGGTAACTCGTCCCTGAAAAGCTGAACTCCTCCACCAAGGTTACCTGAGGTGGAGGAAGGAGTGATGAGGTCGGCGCTACTTCTTCCGCTCCTTTAACTCCAGCGCCTGTTCGATCTTATACAAGATGTGTTCCAGATGAGGAAGATTGGCCAGGGGTGCGGGGCCTTTGGCGCGGGTGATCTGATCTTTGATGCCTTGCAGGCGATACAGCGTCACGGAACGTACGGCTGGCAGATACTTATTGTTATCCAGGATACGGATTAAACGATCCACGTAATCGAGTTGCAGGTTTTGGCGGAAGGTGTTGATGGTGGCGCCGTCCTTCTCACCGACCATGATGGCTCTGGTCAGGTCCAGCATCACTTTATCCAGTGTGTAAGTGTTGCCCAGTAGCGTGCTATCTACGATGCGGTTCTGAGTGTTGGGATGCAAGAGGTGCTCAAGCAGGGCTTTTTGAATGCTGAGGATCAGTTCATGAATTTTTGGATTTTCTCCGTCATCTTCAAAATCAAAGCCGCGACGTTGCTGCTGTAGATGTGTGATCAGCTTGGTGGAGACAGGCCAGGCCTCTGGTGCAAATGCAAAACGGCTCAATGCCTGCATGGCGGCCTGCTGTTTTGCTTCTTCGACGGGACGCAATGGGAGAGGCGCATCCTCCTTGATCTGACTGACAAAAACACGCTCGACATACACGCCGCCAATGAAGCGTGATATTGTGGTAAGGGACTGGCCTGCTTCTGAGGTCAGGCGTGAATAGCCGTTGGTCAGTTCCTGCCAGCTCTGGCCTGGGATGGTCAGTTTCTTTGGCAGGTTTGCATAGCCTTTGTTGATCATTTCCAGGCGCTGAATGGCGTAGCCAATGGGGTCGCTGCTCATGTCTCCGATCATGGCGCGTGGGTCTATGGCCTTGCCTGGGCCGCGCATGTCATCGGCATCGTTGGCAAACATCAGCGGATGTTCATGACTGCGGCCTGCCATGGCTGCCAGCTGCTTTTTCTCATCGGTATCACTGCCTGGAATGAGGCTGTAACCATAGGTGATGGCCCAGTCATCGTAAGGCCCTGGGCTGGTGATGTAGTACTGCACTTCCTGTTTGTCTTCGGGCCCCAGGTTCAGTGGCATGTAGTCCATGACGGAACCTGTCAGGCCATTGCTTTCTGTGAGTTTGCGGTTGTAGATGCCCTCCAGCCCATGCAGGTGGCTGGCTTTAAAGTTGTGGTTAAGGCCGAGCGTGTGGCCGATCTCATGGAGCACCAGCATGCTGAGTGCTTCCTTGATCATGCGATCCATGTCCACTTTATCCGCAGCACGCAGGCGAAGCATTTGTTGTCCAAAGGACAGCCCCTGCTGCAAGTGGAGGCCTGCAGTACAGCAGCGGCCATCATGAGTGTGTGCGCTGTCTGGGATTTGTGATTTCTGGACGGACCAGAGACGCTGGTTGAACAGGCGATTTTTTACAAAGGCGAATTCAAGCATGATGTCTGCCCCCAGTATCTGCCCGGTTCTGGGGTTTACAAAGCTGGGGCCGTAACCGCCAAAAGGCGGACTGGGGGAGGAGGTCCAGCGCAGCACGTTGTAACGAATGTCTCCGGCGTCCCAGTCGGCATTATCAGGTTGCTGCTTGATGACAATGGCGTTCTTAAAGCCTGCTTTTTCAAAGGCTTTGTTCCACTCCAGAGCTGAGCTGCGAATGGTGTCGCGAAACTCCAGCGGGGTGGTGTTTTCCATCCACCAGACGATGGGTTCTTTGGGTTCGCTTAGCGGCGCATTGGGATCTTTCTTTTGCAAGTCCCAGCGATGGATGACATCCCGCCAGGGGGTGACTTCTGTGGAGATTTGATCGGTGATGCGTGTGGTGAAATAGCCGATGCGTGGGTCATCAAAGCGTGGTTTATAGTTGTTTTTTGGGACTTCAATCAGGGTATGCTGAATGGTCACGCTGATGGCGCGGCGATCTGCCAGGTCTTCCATTTTGTCCCACTGGTCTTCATCCTTACGTGCGGGGGGCAGCGGGGTGTCATAGACGTACTCCACCTCGAACACGGTGTTTTGCGGATAGTTTTTGATGGTGCGGAAGGTGGTCTTGTCTTCGGACAGCTTGCCCAACAGGGAGTCTTTTTCCTCTTTGACGGAGGGTTTTACCTGCACCAGGGTTTCTTTCAGAAAGAGGTCATCCGCCTTGATGATGAGGCTCTTTTCGTCTTCAGCGATGATGGGTTCCGCTGCCAGCAGAGCGTGGCTGATGTTGGCATCAGCGGCGCGGGCAAGGGGGTGTTGCGGGTCAAAGTAGAAGGATGTGTTTTGGCGGGTGAACTCGATTTTATCAAAGTGGCGGTTTAGCGTGAAGATGCTTTGGTCATCAAAACGGCCACGAAATCTCCCGGCGCCTACCACGCCATCGGTGCCATGGCTGAAATAGATGTACTCTTTACCGAGCTGATCCTTGTTAATGTGAAGGTAAACAGCTCCTTTCTCGCGGTTTCTTAATACTCGGAACAGGCCATTGAATTCGTCGCAGTCTTTTTCGACTTCAGCGATGGTTTTCTTTTTGTCCTTGTCCTTGTCCTTGTTTTTTTCGTCGTCTGTATCCTCCTTGTCATCTTTGTCGCCATCCTTGTCGTCTTCTGCGGCTGGCGCTTCTTTTTTGTCTGGCTGTTTTGGGGGCGCAGGCTCGGATTGAGCCTGGACGAATGGACTGCTGCTGCTGATGCTTAGTGCGATCCAAAGGAGGATGAGGGCGGTTTTGCTCATGCGACGAGAAAACTAGCGGAGTCCGCCCCTGCCTGCCAAGCAAATCAAAAGAAAGTGGATAAGAAATCTGAACCCGGGTCACGATGCTGGCGGCTGCCATTTTTGGAACGGCTTGCAGGGAATGGTCTGATCTGCCAAGGCCGACGAACTCGTTTTCCATGGCTCTATGGGATAATTTTTTCCTTGCGCTTCCCTATTCAAGGCCGTCTTGAATACTGCGTCTTGAACTTTGGCGTGGATCACCATGAACGCCCGCTGCATTACTCTGGCCTTACTGCCGCTGGAAAATTTGTCCGGTATGCCTGAGGACACCCTGCTGGCCAGAGGTTTCATTCATGATCTGATGGCTGAGCTTTCCCAATTTCCTTCACTGGGGATTGTCTCGGCAGAAGCCTTTCAGACGTTGGGCGAAAATCCGGCGGAAAGGAAAGGCGCCCAATATGTTCTGAAAGGCAGCCTGCGCCGATGGAATGCCGTGCTGAGAATTAATGTGCAACTGTTGGAGGAGCCCGGTGGACAACATGTTTGGGCAGGGCGCTATGATTGCGCCAACATGATCCACGTGCATGATGATGTGATCGCCAAGGTGGCCAATGCGCTGGCGATACAAATGGACCAGTCCATCTTGCGCAAAGGAGAGCGCGGCTCC
>Ga0182737_1003315_pt1 | contig 12030 bp, 8 predicted proteins | sample eDN5th30CBELigOP_FD_128878 | JGI IMG/M metagenome (GOLD analysis project Ga0182737, IMG submission 128878) | Enriched Organic Plus compost microbial communities from Emeryville, California, USA - eDNA 5th pass 30_C BE-Lig OP (version 2) (version 2) ... | reverse complement strand
GCGGCCGAGGACCATGCCGAGGTTGATCGGCTCGCCCAGAAACTGGCCAACAACCCAGCGGCGGACCGGCAACGCGTGTACGCCGATCGCGCTTGGGCGCGCTCGCTGCTGACACGCAAGCAATATCAACAAGCCGTCACCGTGCTGTTGCCACTCATCAATCGGCAGCCGGCGGCGGCGGCTGATGCCATTGCTCGTGGCCAGGCGGCCGATGACGCTGGCACCTCCCACGAAGAACTGGTGCGGAGCGTGCAACTGGCCTCGGCGGCATCGCAGCCTGTGGCTGCTAACTTGGCCAACGTGCAACACAGCGGCGGCGCGGTCGACGTGGAACGGTTGCAGCGTGCCGAGGATGAATACCTGCTTGCCGTTGCGTACCAGGGGCTCAAGCGCCATCACGAAGCACTCATCATCCTGGAACGTGTGCTGCCGCACACCCAGGGCATCCTGGCCGCCGATGCTCACCTGACGCGTGCGGCGGCGCTGTTGGCGCTCGAACGGGATCTCGATGCCTTGGACGATTTGCGTTACTACCGCGCGCATCATCCCCAGGGCGAGCAGCGAGCCAACTGCCTCGAAGAACTAGCCGTGGTGTTGGTGAAAGCCGGACGCCAGGCCGAATCGCATGATGTTTATCGCGAACTGACCACCACGGCCACCGGCGAAACGCTGACCATCGCCACGGTGCGGCTGGCTCAGACGCTGCACGTTACTGGCGAACAGGACTGGTCGGCCGAGTTGTATCGGGCGGCGCTCCAGATGCCGGCTTCCGATGAATTGCGGCAACGCACGCTGACCGGCCTAGCTCGCCTGCACACGGCCCGCGATGAAGCCGATCGGGCTGCCGAAGTATGGGCGATGCTGCTTGATCAACATCCCACCGGCAAAGTAGCTGGCGAAGCCGCGCTGGCCCGCGCACGCCACTTGGCCGATGCCGGACAAGCCGCCGCAGCCCTGGAGCTGTACCAGAAGGTGTTCGATGGCCAGTACGCCGCCGACGGCGAACAGGTGGCGTTGGCCCTCTGGGCAGCCGGACAACTGGCCGAGGCTCAGCGGCAAACCGAACAAGCCGTGGCCTGGTACGAACGGCTCGACCGCCGGCACCGCGATGTGCCCTACCATGACGCCGTGCTGTACCAGTGGGCCTGGGCGGCTCGCGATCTGGATCGTCCGCAGGAATCGTTACGACTGTTCCAGCGCATCGTCGAGGAGCACCCAAGCAGCCGGTACTGGCACGATGCCGGGTTCCGTGTGGCCGAAGGCCAGTTTGACGCCGGCCAGGTTGTAGACAGCCAGAAACTGGTCGCGAAACTCCTGGCGGCCGATCCGCCTGCGACGATTGCGCCGCACTTGTATTACCTGGCGGGCCGGCAGGCGATTGCCCGGTCTGATTGGGCCGCGGCTGCCGACGCCATGCAACACGTGACGGGCAGTGCGGGCGACTCGTTGGCCCCGCTTGCCGCGTACTGGGCGGCCGAAGCCAACTTCCAACTCGAGCGATTCGAGCAGGCCGCGGAAGCGTTTGCTCCGCTGCCGAAGCTGCTGCACGAAACGCGGCCCGACCTGGCCGCCCGAGCCGGCATGCGGCAAGCCCAATCGCTGATGGCCTTGAAGCAGTGGCGGCAGGCATTGACGGTGGCGGACGACACGATCGCCACCTATCCGCAGTTCGAACTGTTGTACGAGCTGGATTTTGTCCGCGGCCGCTGCCTGGCAGCCCGGGCTCTGCTGGACGAAGCCCGCGAAGCCTACCGGGCCGTGCTGCGTTCGCCGCAAGGCGGCAAGACCGAAACGGCCGCCAAGGCGCAGTGGATGATCGGCGAGACCTTTTTCCACCAGCAGAACTACGAAGCGGCGTTGCGCGAGTACCTGCGCGTCGAGATCCTGTTCGCCTACCCGCAGTGGCAAGCGGCCGCTCTGCTTCAAGCGGGCAAGTGTTATGAACGGCTCGGCCAGTATGACGAGGCGGCCAGGCTGTTCAGTCGCGTGGTGAGCGAGTTTCCCGATTCGCCCTACAAGGACGAGGCTCAGCAGCGTCTGCCGGTCGCCGAGGCCAAGAGCAAGAACAAGAAGTCATAAAAAGCCGGATTTTCATAAGAGCTGATGGCTTATGAAAATCGCTGCCGCTGAGCAAGCAACAGGTATATCAGCCGGCCATCCATCAGCAACCTGACTGAGACTATTACACAACGTACTCGTGGAAGGATTTCAATATGTACTTGCTGCCTTCGCCGGTAAGGGGCCTGGTGCTGGCGGCCGCGTTGGCCGTAATTGCCGCTGCGGCGTACGGCACCGCTTGGGCTGATGAAGAAGCGGCGGACGCCAAACCAGCCGCCGCCCAGGGAGCGAGCATTCCCGAATCGAACCTGCTGGAGATCATCCACAGCGGCGGATGGCCGATGTACCCCATCCTGCTGTGTTCGTTCATTCTGCTGGTGTTCGCGTTCGAGCGGGCGATCAGCCTGCGGCGTTCGCACGTGATCCCGCGGCCGTTTGTGAAGCGGTTCCTGCATCAGCTCAACGAGGGCACGCTCACACCCGAGGAAGCGCTCCAGCGGTGCGAGGAAGACGGCAGTGCCGTGGCCCAGGTGTTTGAAGGCGCGGTGCGCAAGTGGGGGCGCTCGGCGGTCGAAGTGGAGCAGGCGTTGATCGATGCCGGCGAACGTGTGACCAATAACCTGCGGCGGCATCTCCGCGTGATCAACGGCGTGGCGACCGTCAGCCCGCTGTTGGGCCTGCTGGGTACCGTGGTGGGCATGGTCCAGTCGTTCAATGGGATTGCCTACGACGGCGCGATGGGCCGGGCTGAACTGTTGGCCGGCGGCATCGCCCAGGCGCTGCTTACCACCGTGGCTGGCCTGTTGGTGGCGATTCCGGCGCTGATCCTGCACCTGTTCTTCGCAGGCTGCGTGGATCGGCGGATCATCGAGATTGACGCCTTGGGCCAGGAAGTGGTGCAGTTGATTTCCGAAGATGCCGGCGAAATGAAACGCCGCAAGGCACGCCGGAGCGATACGTCCGCCAAGGCCGCCTAGTCGGCGAGCCAGGGGGCGGTTCGGTCCGCATGACGTCCATCCATATAGGTTGCTTATCAATACACCTGGCAGCCGGAGCCATCGTCAGCTTGGCCAGTATGACGATTTTGAAGCGATGCTCGCAGGTGTATTGATGCGGCGCCTATCAAAGATAGAACCAGGGCAAGCCCATGCGACTTAAGACGTTTCGCGACGAAGAACCCACCATCAACCTGACGCCGATGATCGACGTCGTGTTCCAGTTGGTGATTTTCTTCATGGTCGGGACGACGTTTTCGCAGATGGACCGGCACATCGAGTTGCAGGTGCCGGAAGTGAACGACCGCGGCGCGCTGACCTCGGCCCCGGAGAAACGTGTGGTCTCCGTGCTGCGCGACGGACGAATCACCCTCGACGATGAGTTTGTCACCCTGCCTGAACTGGAAAAGCAGTTGGCGGCCGTACGCGCGCAGTACCCGGGACTTGGCGTGACCGTGCGGGGCGACGGCCGGGCATCGTTTCAGCCCGTTGCCGACGTGCTGAACGCCTGCAAACAGGCAGGCATCAGCGAACTGGCCATTTCCGTGAGACTCGCGCAGCCCAAAACACGGTAGGCCATGGACATCGGTTTGGATCACCTCTGGCAATACCTGACGTCCACCGACTTTCTGTTGTTGGTCGTGTGGTCGGGTATGGCGTTGCTTACCGTAGTTCTGCTGATCCTGATGCAAACGCGGTGGGGACGCTCGCGGCCGCTGCGCAAATGCGTGGTGCTGTCGCTGTTGGCCCATTTGCTGTTCTTGAGCTATGCGGCCACCGTCAAGATTGTGAACAACGGCCGCGGCCGTCACGAAGACACCAAGATCCAGATCGCGGAAGACGATCCACACGAAAACCCGCAAGATCCCAACACCCGCGAGCTGGCCGCATGGGAACGGCCAACGCCCGTGGAGCCCAACGACGAAACGGCATCCGTGGCGCCGGTGAAACCGGACCAGCCACTGGAGCGTGCGCAAGTTGACCGGGTGGATTCGTTGCCGCCGGCGATGACCGCTGGCGTGATCGATGATGCCAGCCCGCTGGAAGCCGCCCCCAATCTGGCGACCACCGCGCCCGTGCAAGCTTTGGAAACCGCTGTGCCGGCCGATGAGGATCGCGGGCCGCCGGCTTCGGACACCGCCGCGGCAGCCACCGCCATCGAGGCACCTAAGGCCAAACAGCAAGCCGCGCCCCCAACGCCCATGCCCGAGACGCAGCAGCTAGCCCGGGCTGAAGGCAGCGGCATGGAAGGTCCGAGTATCGACGCAACGGCGCCGCCGGAAGGTCCGCCGCGCTCGCGGCTTTCGAGCGAAGCCGGTGCCGTGCCGCAGATGGCCGCCGCGCCGCAAACCACGTCGCCTGAGGTTTTGGCCGATGTCGAAGCCGGCTTACCCCAGGCTGTGGCCGATCCGGTCGCCGCCAAGGCCGTGATGGACGCCGTCAACAGCGTGGTCCGCGTGATGACGCCGACCCAGCGGTTGTTGATGCCTCGGGCAGACGCAGCGCGGGGCGTGGTGCCGGTAACGCGGCCCAGCGCCGGTGAACTAACCCAGCGAGCTGACAGTCCTCCGCCGCCTTCGGAGCTGCAGCCTCGGCAGGTGGCCGCCCACGACGTGCCGGAGATGTATCGCAATCGGGTGCAGCCGAACCGCGAGCAGCTTGTCGCCATGCGCGGCGGCAACGCAGCCACGCAGACGGCGGTGCGGCAAGCGCTGAACTGGCTGGCCGCCAATCAAAGCCCCGACGGTCGCTGGGACGCCAGCGAGCACGGAGCCGGCCAGGAGCATAAGGTGCTCGGCCACGACCGCGAAGGCGCGGGCGCCAAGGCCGATACCGGGATCACCGGCCTGGCCCTGTTGGCCTTCTTGGGCGATGGTCACACGCATCGCGACGGGCCATACCGGCACGTGGTGCAGGCGGGCCTCAACTTTCTGATTCGCAGTCAAAAGTCTAACGGTGATCTCAGCGGCGATGCTGAAATGTACGCCGCCATGTATTGCCACGGCATGGCCGCCTTCGCACTTGCCGAAGCGTATGGCATGACCGGCGATCCCAAGCTGCGGCCGGCGGTGGAACGCGCCATCGGCTATACGTTGGCCGCTCAGCATTCCACCCAGGGCGGCTGGCGTTACCGGCCTGGCGACGCGATGGGTGACACCAGCCAATTGGGCTGGCAATTGATGGCCCTCAAGAGCGCGCAGTTGGCCGGCATCGAAGTACCGGTGGCCGCCCGCAACGGCATGATCCGCTTCCTCAAAAGCGTGTCGCACGGCAAGCATGGCGGCCTGGCCAGTTATCGCGTGGGCGAACAAACCAACCGCGTGATGACGGCCGAGGCCCTGTTCTGCCGGCAACTGCTGGGCATGACGCGCAACAACCCGGCCAGCGAAGAAGCCGGCAACTATGTGCTGGAAGAACTGCCGGGGCAGGGCGACCAGTTGAACCTTTACTACTGGTACTATGCCACGTTGGCGATGTATCAACTGCAAGGCAAGTACTGGGAAACCTGGAACGAAGCCTTGCAGGCCACACTCCTGCCGCGGCAGGAAACCGCCGGGCCGAACCTGGGAAGCTGGGCTCCGGATACATGTCTTTGGGGCGGCTATGGCGGCCGCGTGTATTCCACGGCCATGGCCACGCTCTGCCTGGAAGTGTATTACCGCTTCCTGCCCATCTACGCGCAGAAGAACCAGCCGCTGCGGCGGTAAACAAACGCCGGCCGATTCTTCAATCTCAACCCGAAACGTTAGTGAGGGCTCTTCCGTCCATCCTAACCCGAAACGTGAGTGAGGGTTCTTCACGACGTGCGCGTGCCACGGCTCTGCGAGCCGTGTGAACTGCGAACCCAAAATTGGTACCCAATTCTTGGTCCGCACAGCGGACCCTACCAAGCCTGAAGCGCCACCCATCCCAACCCGAAACGTGAGTGAGGGCTCTTCCCACCGGAAGCCTGAAGCGCCAGCGAAGGAACACAAGGTACCCGCATGGCGATCACGCATCGTCCTTCGCACTAACGCCGGGTGACGAGCACCCGGACTATGGTCACTGGGCAAAGGCAGTGGCACCCGCCGGGCGGTCGACAACGCTCATTGAGCACGGCTCGCAGAGCCGTGGCACAAGAAGTGCATTGAGGCCCGTGGGCATTGCGCGCCGCGTACCTGTTGGGCTGAAGCTCCGCCCGCCTGTCCCGGCCGTTATGGGCGCAACTTCGGGCCGATGCCATTTCCGGGGATTTCGGTGCGTGCCGGCGTTCGATGGTTTACCATCCCCTTGACGCACCCGCGACAATTTGTCCGGATCTTCTTCTCATTTCACTACAGAGGTCCCGTCTGATGGTTCGAATCGCCGTCATCATTGGAAGTACCCGGCCCGGGCGTATGGGCGACCAGGTAGGTCGGTGGGTGTATGAGCTTGCCCGGCAGCGCAACGACGCGGAGTTCGAACTGGTTGATGTGGCCGACTACAACTTGCCGCTGCTTGACGAGCCGGTTCCGCCCGCGCGGGGCCAGTATTCCAAAGAACACACCAAACGCTGGGCGGCGAAGATCGACTCGTTCGACGGCTACGTGTTCGTAACGGCCGAGTACAACCACGGCATCCCAGGCGCGCTGAAGAACGCCCTCGATTTCCTGTTTGCCGAGTGGAATAACAAGGCGGCCGGGTTTGTGGGCTACGGTAGCGCCGGCGGCACGCGGGCGGTGGAAAGTCTGCGGCTGGTGATGGGCGAGTTGATGATCGCCGACGTGCGGGCCCAGGTCGCGCTGTCGCTGTTCACCGACTTTGAGAACTTCACCACGTTCAAGCCGGCGCCGCATCACGAGCGCTCGCTGGCCAACGTGCTCGACCAGGTGATCGCCTGGAGCAAAGCGCTGCGCCAAGTGCGCGAGCAGACGGCGTAAACACCCCGGGGGCGGGTAAACGCCAGATTGCCCTGGTATCACGTTTCAAGCGGCCACATTGCTGCGTTGACCAAGTACTTAGGGAGTCATGCGATGAAAAGCAGGTTGCTCACACGCCCTTGGTTGGTGTTAGCCGCCTTAGCGATCGGGCTGGCGGCGATCAATCTCACGCTCGCCCAGCCACAGCAAGGCCCCAAGGAAGGCGCCAGCCCCCGCCAGGACCCCAACAATCCCCGCGATGGGCAGATCGTAGAGAAACGCGGCGAGTCGAGCTTCGCGCCGGTGCGGGTCACCGAGAGCTTCGACTCGATCTACGACAAGATGGTGAAAGAGAAAGACGCCGTGATGGCCAAGCAGCGCAAGCTGCTCGAAGAGCGCTACGACATCAGCAACCGGCCCGCCCGCGACGGCACCAAGTTCTCGGATCGCGATAAGCCAATCCAGGAAGGCATTCGCGTGAAGTTGCCCGAGGGCGTAGGTAGCTGGGAAGAACTGGCCGCGATGAGCCCGGACGAGATTCGGGTCAAGGACCTCTTTCCCAAAGGCTTTTTGCCGCTGCCGCACGTGAATCATCCCGAGGGCGGCATGGTCTTTCCGGAAATGGAGATCAAGGAGATCAAGAAGCAGGAAGGACGCGACCTGTCGCGGTTCGATCTCGATTTCGACATCCCCGAGCATTTTCTGCCAGCGTTTCCGCCGCCCATCTACCTGACCACGCGGCCCGACCTGGGCGACGTGTCGCAGGGGAAACTGGTCACGCAGCAGAACTTCTTCGAGTTGTTTGATGGCATCCTGACGCCCAAGCAGCTCGATGGGCTGCGACTGTTGCTTACGCCGTTCCCGCAGCAGCAGTTCAACGCCACCAACGATCGCCGCAGCAAGAACCCCAGCCTGGGGGTGGCATGCTTTGATTGTCACGCCAATGGGCATACCGATGCGGCGTTTCACCTGGTGGGCGATATCCGGCCGCAGGAGTTCCGCCGCCGTATCGATACGCCGAGCCTGCGCGGCGTGAACGTGCAGCGGTTGTTCGGCAGCCAGCGAGCACTGCGCACGGTGGAAGACTTCACCGAGTTTGAACAGCGGGCCGCGTACTTTGACGGCGATCCGGTGATCGGGCTCAAGAAGGGCATCAACATCCTCGAACGCGGCCACCAGGTGCACAACATGGCCGAGTTCCAGGAACTCTTGGACTTCCCGCCGGCACCCCAGCTCGACATCTTCGGCAAGCTCATTCCGGAGCAGGCCAGCGAAGCCGAGCTGCGTGGGCAAGCGCTGTTCTTCGGCAAGGCACGCTGCGGCGAGTGCCACCCGGCTCCGCATTACACCGACGGCACGATGCACGATCTGAAGGTGGCTCGGTTCTTCGAGCCGCGGATGATCAACGGGCGCGTGGCCGATCGCGAAGGCCCGATCAAAACCTTCCCGCTGCGCGGCATCAAAGACTCGCCACCGTACCTGCACGATGGCCGGTTGCTCACGCTGGAAGACACGATCGAGTTCTTCAACCTGATCGTGGGCACGCGGCTTACCAAGGAAGAAAAGGCCGACCTGCTGGCGTTCCTTAAGACGCTGTAGGGCAGGGGCCTAAAGCGGCTTCCCCGGTTAACGGCGGCTAGCTCTGCGTGACGTCGTTCCAGCTCAGCTCGTGCGGCATCACACCACGTTTGATCGATACCGCCGACGTGAGGCCGGCGGCCTCGCCCATCGGGACCGAGTTGCCGGTCACACGGTAGCTGGAGTGCGCGATGAAATCGCCGCTGATGCATCGACCGGCCATCATCAGGCCGTCGACATCGGCAGCGATGAGCGATTGCAGCGGCACGTCGTACGGCTTCACGCCTGCCTTGCGGAACTTTTCCACGTCGGGTGGATTGGAGCCGTCTTCAAAGACGTTGTGCACGTCGATGGAGAACCGCGCGCGGCAGATGGCGTCTTTGTGCCGCAAGCCGGACACGATGTCTTCGGCCGTGATGGTGTAACGGCCGCGGATCCGCCGCCCTTCGCGCACGCCGATCTGTTCGGCGGTGGCGACCACGGCAATGTCTTTCCAGGGGCCGCCGAGCTTGCGCAAGCCATCGACGATAGCGAACACTTCAGCCCGGGCTTCGAACGTGGCCTGGGTAATGGCTCCGGCATCGGTCGCCGACACACCATACTCGTGATTCGTCATCAGCGAGTAAATGCCGCTGTGCAGGTGCCGCAGCGTGGGGGCGTTGTACGAAGGGGTAATGCCAGCGTTCCTCATCAGCTTTAGCAGCCGCGGTTTGGCCTCCGCGCCATTCTCGCGGATGAACTCTTGCACGCCGGCCATGTCGATGCCGGTTACCAGGGCCATCAGCGTCATCGGCTGACATTCGCACTTGGGACCGTAGCCAACATCGAACTGGCAGCCGGCCTGGGCGGCCAGGTCGCCATCGCCCGAGCAGTCGATGAACCGGTCGGCGGTCCACGCCTGCCGGCCCGATTTCGATTCGGTGATCACGGCGACCACGCGTTTCTTGGCATCGGTAACCGCGCCAACCACCATCGTGTGCAGTTGGATCTTGATGCCTGCCTTGAGGCACTTCTCTTCCAGGATGAGTTTCAACAGCTCGGGATCGTAGACAGTGCCCGACGTTTGCTTGGCGACGTTGCTGCCGCGGGCGGCCAGATCGTCGAGGATCTCGCGCATGATGCCGGTTTTGTTTTCGGCGTCGAGGATCTTGGTCAGCAGGCCCGCCGTCCACACGCCGCCCAGGCAGCCAGCCATCTCGATCAGGCGGACCGACATGCCAGCCCGAGCGGCAGCCAATGCGGCGCCGATGCCGGCCGGACCGGAACCGCAGACAAAGACGTTGGTATGCCCTGCCACCGGGATCTCGCGCTGCATTTCCAGCAGGCGTCCGCCGGGCAGCACGCGGCCATCGGTGCGGAGCAAATCGCCGGTCACCTGGTGCGTGGCGCCAGCGAGGTTCGCCGGCTGGGCGTCCTGGCCATTCGCCGGAGTATTGACCAACAGCGAGAACGGCTGGAGCACGGCTCCGGCAGCCATGGCTTGGATAAAGTGCCGTCGGTCAGGGGAGGGCATCTGCTTGGTCATCGACGTACCTTTACGAACCTGATGGCAATCACCAGCCGCACGCGCGAGAAACGCCCGCGGTAAGACAGGGCTGCCCCACCGGGCACCCACGGAGCGACGCGCCGCGAGCGGGGGGGGAGGACTATCCTAGGCTAACGCACCGGCGGACCGATCGCCAGAGTGAACTGTGCACCCACGGGCAACCGCTAAGCGACGTACCGCTGGCGGAACAGCGGCATCAACAGCATGCCGGCCACAAAGCCGCCAATGTGCGCCCACCAGGCGATGCCTACGACTTCTTCGGCACCAAGGCTCAAGGTGCCGTAAGCCAACTGGCTGAAGAACCACACGCCCAGGAACACCACCGCCGGAATTTCGATCAGGATCGGAAAGATCAAGATCGGCACTAGCGTGATGACCCGGGCTGTGGGGAACAGCAGAAAGTACGCGCCCAGCACGCCGGCAAGTGCCCCCGATGCGCCGATGGTGGGAATGGGGCTGGCCGGGTTGATGAGGTAGTGGGTCAGCCCCGCGATGATGCCGCATAGCAGATAGAACACCAGAAAACGGGCGGAACCCATCCGGTCTTCAACGTTGTCGCCAAACAAGAACAGCGCCCACATGTTGCCAATCAAGTGCATCCAGCCGCCGTGCAGGAACATGCACGAGACAAGCGTCCACCATGAGGATGGATCATGCGTGAGGCGAGCCGGCGTAAATCCCAGCGAGGCGACCAGCCGCTCGAGTTGAGCGTCGGTCATGCGCAGCTCCTGGAAGAACACCAGGCAGTTGAGCAGGATGATCAGCCCCGTAACCACTGGGAGGCTGCGCGACACGATCGTATCTTTGAGCGGTATCATCAGCGGCCCTTCGTTGCCGGCATGCTACCAAAGGGGCACGCAGCATCGCCTGCGGCCGGCGCGGTGCGTGGTACGGCAGTTGCACGTTCTGCCGTGTTTTGGGTTTGCACTTTCTCCCCCCGATGGAAGCACGACGATGAACGAACGCAAACTTGGTGCCAGTGGTTTGACCACGCCTCCGTTGATCCTGGGCGGCAATGTTTTTGGGTGGACGGTCGATCAGGACGCCTCGTTCGCCATCCTCGATGCGTTTGTGGCGGGCGGCGGTCGCATGATCGACACGGCCGATATGTATTCGGCCTGGGCGCCCGGCAATCAAGGCGGCGAGTCGGAAACGATCATCGGTGCCTGGCTGGCCAACCGCGGCCGGCGCGACGACGTGTTGATCGCCACCAAGGTGGGCATGGAACTGCAAGGCTCCAAGGGGCTGGCGCCCGAGCGCATTGCCCAGTCGGTAGAGGGTTCGCTCAAGCGGCTTCGGACCGATTACATCGACCTGTACTTCGCGCACCAGGACGACGCAGACACCCCACTAGGAGATACGCTCGCGGCGTTCGATCGGTTGGTGCAGGCGGGCAAGGTGCGAGCGATTGGCGCTTCGAACTACACGGCCGAGCGGTTGGAGCAAGCCCTGGATGTCAGCGCCGCCAAGGGGCTCGCCAGCTACACGGTGCTCCAGCCGCATTACAACCTGGTGGAACGCGCCAAGTTCGAGGGGCCGCTCCAGCAGTTGTGTGAGCAGCGAAACGTGGCCGTGGTGCCGTACTTTGCCTTGGCCTCCGGCTTTCTGACCGGCAAGTATCGCAGCCAGGCCGACCTGGCCGGCAAGGCACGCGGAGGCATGGTTGAGCAGTACTTGAACCAGAACGGTTTGAACCTGCTGGCCGTGATGGACCAGGTGGCCGACGAGAACGATGCCACGTTGGCGCAGGTGGCCTTGGCCTGGCTGGCGGCTCAGCCGACCGTGGCGGCACCGATCGCCAGTGCGACGAGCGTGGCCCAGGTCGATGAACTGCTGGGTGCCATGCGGCTGCAATTGAAGCCCCACCAGTTGGCTGCCCTCGATGTGGCCAGCAGCAAGCTGGGGTCGTCAACGGCTTGAGTCGACCAGCGCCACGGGTTGCGGGGGCGGCGCGGCCGCTTCCTCGGCATCGGTC
>Ga0182737_1003313_pt1 | contig 12039 bp, 7 predicted proteins | sample eDN5th30CBELigOP_FD_128878 | JGI IMG/M metagenome (GOLD analysis project Ga0182737, IMG submission 128878) | Enriched Organic Plus compost microbial communities from Emeryville, California, USA - eDNA 5th pass 30_C BE-Lig OP (version 2) (version 2) ... | reverse complement strand
GGCGAGCTGGCGGGCCGGCGCGTCGAGCATCGGCTGCTCGGCGGCGAGCGCCTCGCTGAATTCGTGCGGCGTTTGGCCGTTTTCCCGCGGGGCCGCAAAATCTCGCCCCCAGGCTTCGAGCGCCTCGAACGAGTATTGAACGAGTTGGGCGGGCGTCATCCGGTGCGCATCGCCCGTGGCGAACGGATCGCGGAAATCGCGGAACGATTTGGGCCTCGGCGGCGGCGCGGCCGCCGGTTCGTTTTGTGCGCGTGTAACTGGCTGGCCGAACCATCGAGCCCATAGTTCGCCGAGTTCCTTGAGGAGCTGCCGCCACGCTGTGGCAAGTTGCTCGCGGTACTTCCAGGCGAGAATTGCGGCGATCACCGCGAGGGCTGCGTAAAAGAGTATTCGCAGGAGATTGCCTAAGGTCGAAATGGCCTGTCCGAGCAAAGGCGGACGCGGCGCGGGAGGTTGGCTGGGGGCAGGCGATGAAGTTGCCGCCGATGAGGCGGTGGAGGAACCGCGATCTGATTCACTCCCGGCGGCGTCGTTGTTGCCGTCCGGCTTGCCGCTTTGTCCGTCAGCGGTATTGGCTGTCTTGGCGGTGGAGCCTGGATCGTTCGAGGACTTATCGCTGCTGCTACCGCTTCCGCCGTCGTTTTTCGCGTCGGACTCCTGAGAACGATCCGACGCCTGCCCCTCGCCGGAATTGCCCTGGTCCGACGAGGCTTGCTGGTCGGACGCCGCTTGCCGACCGGACGAGGCTTGTTCGCCGGAAGAAGACTGCTGACCACTCTTGCCGTTGTCCGACGATGTCGAGCCTTTCTGCTGCCCCTGTTCGCCACGAGCGGCCGAAGAATCGCCCGCGCTCGGCTCGCCCGGTTTGCTGCCGGTCGCATCGTCCGCCGACTTATCGGAGTCCGACCCTTGCGACGGCGTTTCCGGCTGCTGCCTGGCGCCCTCCGATCCAAAGCCTCCGCGCGACGCGCTCCGGTCGGGGGACACAAACCGGCCGAGCCTCTTTTCGATGGCGTCCGCCAGGCTGTATTCGGGGGCAGGGCGAGGGAGCAGTGCGGCGACGGTGAGTAGTCCCACGATCATCAGCACGCCGACGCTCAGCCAGGTCGCCGCCATCTCGACTGGCATTTCGAGCTGCCGCTGGCGGATATATCGCCGCAGCCCAAGGAAACTGGTCGTCAGCAGCAGCCCCAAAGCGCTCGCCACGTAGATCACGAGCATCCAGAAGGCGTATCGCCGGCCGGCTACGTCTTCGGGGGGAATGAAAATTTGCCCCAATCCGAACAAGGGGAGGGCGGCGACCGAGAAGTAGACTACCCAGCGTCCATGCGCCGCCGGTTGCTCGCGCTCGCGGAACCAGCGCTGCCACCAAAGCGGTTTTTCTGCGCTGGCGGTGGTAGAAGCGTCGTCGCTCGAGGCGGCGGCGGTCTCCTGCCGCGAATTTGTGTTCGCCGACCGGTCCCAGCCCATCGACTGCAATAGGCCCTGGCCGGTGGTATCGCGTCGGTTGTCGAGCAGCGTGCAATCCCAGGTCAGTTGGTGCGCGCACCACCAGATGAGCATGAGGAGGCTCAGATTGATCAGTGGGCTGAACAGCGCCAGCGGCCCGCGGATCTCCACAAAGTAGAGGACCGCAATTCCCACTACCACGCCAAGCGGCAATCCGTACAAGGCAGCGTAAGCGGCCCCTTCCTCCATCGAGATGCGCGCGACGCAGACGGTGGCGAGCACAAACAGCCCCATCACCCACGTCAGGCGATAAGGGAAATCGCCCTGATAGAAAACGCCGATCAAGAAGAACACAAGGCTGCCGACGAGCAGCATGATCAGCGCGGGGGCGATCCCCACGACGACATAGTCGGCCAGCGTTTCCGGTGCTCGACGCGCCATGGCTACCTCGCTGTCATCCTAGCACCTGGCGACGGCAGAGTTCCATGAGCCCCGCCTCGTCGCGAAGATGACGCGTGTGAATGCCCTGCGCAAGGAGCGGTCCGGACGACTCGGCGAAATCGTACTCCTCCCACAGGTTGAGGATCGCTTCGACCGCCATGCCCCGGCGGCGCAGGTTGCCGAGCGCGATGGCGTTTTCTTCGGTCACTTTAGGCAAAATGGCGATCACCGTGGCGTCGCGCGGCAGTCGGCTGGCGGTTTCTTCGATAAGCTCGGGGAGCGTAAGCCCGTCGGTCAGCTCCAGGCGAGCGAGGGTTTCAAAAATCTGCACCAGTTGCTCGGGCCCGCGGCGCGTCGGTACGACGATCGGCGCCAGCCGGGTGTTTTCGCCTCGCATGCTGGCCGCCCCGCGAGCGGCGTCGCGCGTGCGCCAGTCTCCGGACCAGCCTTCCTGGCGGATTCGGTCGGCTGCGTCGCGGCCGTTGGTCACCAGACCGACCTGCTGTCCCATCAAATAGACGGCGTTGGCAATCGACGCAGCCGCCGTGACGGCCAGATCGCTTCGTACCGGCTCGTGGCGGCGGTCGTGCGACGACGTGTGAAAATCGAGCAGCAGCGTCGCGCCGGCTACGGTCGATGGCTCGTAAACCTTGCTGTGCAACACGCCGGTGCGCGCCGTCGCCTTCCAATGCACGCGGTTGAGCGAATCGCCACGCTCATACTCGCGCACGCCGGCAATGCGCGTCGGATCTTCGTACAGGCGATAGGTCAGTTTCACTTCGCCAATCGGCCGGCGGGAGGCGATCTCATAGCCGCTCAGCGGCATCACCTTCGGCAGAACGAGCAGGTAGTGCGGTTCGGTAAGCACGCGATAGCGGCGGTGCAAGCCGAACAAGTCTCCCGTTTCGAGCACCAGCGGGCCGAGCTGATAGTAGCCGCGACGATTGCACGTGAGCTGATAGAGGAGCGTTTTTCGTCCGCCGGGGCGGAGCATGAAAAGCTGAATTCGCCGGCCGCTGACTCGCAGTTTCGGCGGCTCGTGGATGAGGGCGTCGGCTGGCAGCAGATCTTCGACAAGCAACCACGGAATCGGCAAGCGGCCGCGGTTTTCGATCGTCACCACGACGGCCACTTGCTCGCCGATTTCGGCGGTCAGCTTACTGTACTCGCGGTGGGCCACGAGCGACTCGGCCCAGACTCGCGTCAAATACAAGCTAAGCACCCATACGCCGAGCAGCGCATAGGCGACATAAAAGAGCAGGCTGAGCTTGAGCACCGCGGCCAAAACGAGCAGGAGCGCGATGCCGGCGAGCCAGATCATGACACGCCAGTCTCGCTGAGCGTCGGCACGGCGATTTCGGCGACCAGCTCGTCGAGCAAGGGGCCAGGCGTAACCTTGCGCAGCCGGCTTTCGGGCCGAATGATGATCCGGTGGGCCAGCACCGGCCCGACGACGCGTTTCACATCGTCCGGCAGCACATAGTTGCGCCCCCGCAGGGCTGCAATCGCTTGCGACGCGCGAAACAGCGCCAGCGAAGCTCGCGGGCTGGCGCCGAGCGCGATGTCCTCGTGCGTGCGCGTATCGTGAATGATCTGCATCAGGTAGCGGCGCACCTTGTCGTCGACGTAGACCTCGCGCACCGCTTGCTGGCAGGCGAGCAGTTCTTCCGCCGAGACGACCGGCTCCAATTGGTCGATCGGATGCGTCCGCTGCAGCAGGTCGAGCATTTTCAGCTCTTCTTCGAGCGACGGATAGCCGAGGCTGAACCGCATCAGAAAACGGTCGAGCTGGGCTTCGGGGAGCGGAAACGTGCCTTCGTGATCGACTGGGTTTTGCGTGGCAATGACCAGAAACGGCGGGCCGAGCCGATGCGTCTCGCCGTCGACGGTCACCCGGCTTTCGGCCATCGCCTCGAGCAGAGCGGCCTGGGTGCGCGGAGTGGCCCGATTGATTTCGTCGGCCAGCACCACTTGGGCGAAGATCGGCCCGGGGCGAAACTCGAAATCGGCCGTCTTGGGGTTGAAGATCGACGCCCCCGAAACGTCGGTCGGGAGCAGGTCGGGCGTGCACTGGATCCGCTTGAACGAGCAGCCGACGCTGCGGGCCAGGGCTCGGGCGAGCATGGTTTTGGCAACGCCCGGCACGTCTTCCAGCAGGATGTGCCCTTCACATAGCCACGCGGCCAGCGCCAGCACCAGCGGCTGACGCTTGCCAACGATGGCCTTCTCCACATTGGCGATGATCCGCTTCGCTGCGGAGTTGATGTCGGCCACGCGCGCCTCAAGGTTGCAAATACACCGTCAGCCGATCACTCCGTGATCGTATGCCGCAGGACGACTCGGTCGGTCTTCGCTTCGGGAGTGATCTTCAGCGGAACGACAAACGTGACGCTGCTGATCTTGCAAACGCCTTCGTCCTTCTCCTGGCAGTAATAGTAGTTCACGGTGACGTTGATTTCATCTTGTCCGTCGCTCTTGACGGTCAACGGAACCGTAAACTCCGCCTGCGGCTTGTTGAGCTTCTTCTTGCCGAGCGCCGCGCGGTCGATCGGCCCCAACTCGCCGGTGGCGTCGAGCTGATAGCCCATCGGGGCGAGCGGATTCAGCTTCCAGCCGCGCGGCAGCGTGAGGGCAACTTCCAGTTGGACCGCGCCGTCGGTCGCCTTCACCTCGGTAAGCGGCAACTGTTCGGTGTGCTCGCCGCGGGCCGGCCTGGCGACGGTTGCCGCTTCCGGTTTCTTGGGAGGGGTAAGGCCCTGGATCGGCAGCGTTTTCACTTCGCCACTCTCCAGGTCGAGCGTGCGGATCAGGTGGTTGTTGGTGTCGGCGATGTAGAGCTTGCCGGCGGCGACCGACAGGCCGGCTGGCTCGTCGAACGTCGGTTCCATATCGCTGTGCCCCGGCTCGCCGGTGCCCGCCAGCGTGTTGGTGACGCCAGTCTTGGCGTCAACCACCTTGATCTTGTTGTTGTAGGTGTCGGCCACATAGAGCTGGCCGTCGTGATACGCGACTTCCAGGCAGTGTTGCAGCTTTGCCTTTAGCCGCGGGCCGTCCTCGTCGCCGAAGGCGAACAAGCGGCCGGTCGGCAGATGGGCTGAGCCGACGACGGTGCGCACTTCCTTTTGCGGGTTGAACGGCACGGCGCGAATCGAGCTTCCTTCGCTGTCGGCGACGTAGAGCCACGTTCCGTCCGACGACAAGCCGCTTGGCTGGGCGAACGACGCGAAGCCGCGACCGTACGGCTGACGCGGGAGGAGCGGGCCATCGACGATGTCCTCGCGGCCGTTGCCGGCGTACGGGCCAATTTCCTTTTCATCGAGCGGCATCTTCCAGATCTGATGCGGCCCGGCCATGGCGATGTACAGATCGTTGTCGTGAATCCACAGCGCCCAAGGGCTGTTGAGGGCTGTGGTCAACGGCGCACCCACCCACCGCTTGGGCAAATCGGCGCCCAGTTCCACGCTGTCGAGCCCCGGCCAGGGATGCCGGCCTTGCTCGCCGGTGCCGGCGATGGTCGTGACCGTTTTGCGGTTCAAATCCACCTTGCGTAGCAGGTGATTCTCGGTGTCGGCCACGTAGAGCGTGTCGCCTCGCAGGGCGCAGCCCTGCGGATGGTCAAACGTCGCTTGCTCGAACGAGCCGTCGGTGCGGCCCATTTGGCCGTTGCCGATCACGTCGATCAGCTTGCCGTCGAGCGAGGCGATGACAATGCGATTGTGATTGCTGTCGGTGATGAACAGCCGGCCGCCGGCTTCGTCGGCCAGAATCTTGCCGGGGAAGCGGAGAGGCGTGGCCTCTTCGTTCTCGCGTTCGAGCGCGAATTTGATCGGCGTCTCGTTGAGCAGCTTGTTTTCGCGATAGTAGGGAATGGCGGCCTTCAGAATCTGGTCGACCTGCTCGGCTTTGAATTCGCCGCTGTGTCCCCAGACGGCGTTTCCTTCGGGATCGATCAAGATGGCCGTCGGCCAACTGTTGACGCCGTAGGTGTCCCAAATCTCGTGCTCCGCGTCGTTGACGACCGGATGCTCGATCTCGTAACGCAGCACCGCCTCGCGGATGCTCTTGGTGTCTTTTTCGGTCTCAAACTTGGCCGAGTGGACGCCGATAACGACCAGTTCGTTGGGATACTGACGCTCGAGCTTCTTCAGCTCCGGCAAAATGTGCATGCAGTTAATGCAGCAGTAGGTCCAGAAGTCGAGCAGGACGAATTTGCCCTTGAGTTCCTTGATGCTCAGCGGGCCGCTGTTGATCCACTCGCGATCCTTGGGGAATTCCGGAACCTTGAGCCGGCGCGGAAACGGGTTGGCGGCCGCAACCTTCGCGGCGCGGGCGGGCGGGGTGCCGGGCTTGGCCTTGTCTTCCGCAGCCGGTTCTCCGTTTCCAGCGGCCTTTGGCGACGTCTTGTCTTGGGCTTGGGCGCTCGAAGAGGTTGGCGTGGCGCCATTGGGCAGCCAGGCGACGAGCATCAGGATCAAGCCGACGATCGAAGCCAGGCCAAGTGATCGCCAGTTCAACCATTGAGGCGCGATATTCATCGAGAACTCCTGCGGTGGGATAGCCGGTGGTGCCTATTTCGAAAATGAACACCAGGAAGGCGTGGGAGGGTAATTCCCTCGGGCCGACTAGTGGATTTATGGTAACCTACGACCACGTGAATGGAAACGTCCGCCAGCATCGTTACGCGATTGCTGAAGCACAAACCGATTGAACCGTGCGAAAGCGGAGACCTCCGCTGCACATTTGCTGCGATTCTGCCTCCAGGCGTTATGAGCTACGAAGCCCTCGATCCAGCGAAGATCATTCAGACCATCGAAATCCTGCAAAATCGCATCGATCAGCGATTTCCAGGCTCGGGGCTTAGCAAGGTTTGCGCGGAAATCCTCAAAATTGGCGAACACGCTCAGGCCCGATCGGAGTGGATTGCCCGGCCGCTTTACAGCTTGCGCGTCGCTACCGTTTTGCTCATCCTCCTGATTGTAGGAGGGCTGGCAAGCGTCGTTTTCATGTTGCATCCCGATCAGGGACGGTTCGAGTGGGACGACCTGGTGCAAACGCTCGAGGCGGGCATCAACGACGTGCTATTGATCGGCGCGGCGATTTTCTTCCTCACCACGATGGAGCGACGCATCAAACGCCATCGCGCCCTGGCGGCAATTCATGAATTGCGGTCGGTGGCCCATATCATCGACATGCACCAGCTTACGAAGGACCCCGAGCGATTGATGCTGCCGGCGTCGCCGAACAGCAACTCGACGTTGGCTGGCATGACCATGTACGAGCTGCGCCGCTATCTCGAATATTGCGGCGAGATGTTGTCGCTCGTCGGCAAGATCGCCACGCTGTACGTGCAGAAGTTCGACGACGACGTTTCGCTGGCAGCCGCTAGCGAAGTCGAAGAACTAACCACCGGTCTGTCGCAGAAAATCTGGCAGAAAATTATGATTCTGCACTCGTTCGACCGGCAGGAACTCGAAGCCCGGGTCGCCGCCGAAGAAACGCAGCAACCCTTGATCGTTTCGGACAAGTGACAGTCGCGGACCAGCTTTTCGCTTGTCGCGGCGGTCTAGACTTTGACCGGCTTGCCGGTTTGGACCGATTTGGTCTGCTTGTGGCACAGCACCACCGCGTCGCGCGCTAGGTCGCCGCCGAGTAGCGCCGACGGCTGATCGTTGCGCACGCTGCGAACCACTTCCTTGATCTCCTCCTCGAAGGCGGCGAGCATCGGATCGCCAGCCGGGAGCGACGGATACTCCACCTTGCCCCGATGATCGAGCAGCGTCAGGGGCGTGTGCTGATTCTTGCCGTCGGCGAGCACGGCGAAGTCGAAGTAGAGCGTGGCCTTTTCCAGGTGGATTTCAAAGCCGTGCGTGAACGGCCGGCCTTGCTGATTGATCACGCCGCTGGCGGCGCTGACCGCCAGCGAGCGGTCGGCGAACTGGAACTGCGTGTTGCAATACTCGACCACCTCGCCGCGCATGCGCCCTTGGCTGCTGACCGACGTCGGCATGCCGAAGAGCAGGCGGATGAAGTGAGCGTCGTGCACATGCAAGTCGAGAAGCGGACCGCCGGCGCCATTCGGGTTGTAGAAATCCTTGATCCAGAGCGGATCCGAAATGACGCGCTTGAAGTGACCGCCAATCACGCGGCCGTACTTGCCGCTGGCGACAATCTGTCGCGCCTTGGCGTATTCGGGCAATAGGGGCAACACATGGCCGACTAGCAATTGCCGCTTGGCCTTGCGCGCGGCGGCGACCATCCGGTCGCAGTCGCCGGCTGCGAGCGCCATCGGCTTTTCGACGAACACATGCTTGCCAGCCTTCAAGGCGGCGAGCGTCGCTTCGACGTGCAAGTGCGGCGGCAGGCAGATGTCGATCAGGTCGATCGTGTCGTCCTCGAGCAGATCGGCGAGATGGGCGTAAGCGCCGACGTTGTTCAGATCGACCTTTTGACCCGGCGGGCCAAAGTTGCCCTTGATGTCGCGCCAGTCGCCGGCCAGCTTTTTGTCGTCGCGCGTGCAGATGGCGCCGACCTTCACTCCTTTGCTTTTCTGGTAGGCCAACCAGTGAATCCAACCCATAAAGCCGACGCCGACGATACCTACGCGAATCATATTGTCTCCAGATGCTGTGCTCAGACGGACAGGCAAGAACTACGGTGGAGAGGGTTGGCTTCAGTTGCTGCCCAGCAGCCGTTTGAAACGCTCGTACGCGTCGTTCCACGGCCAGGGCATTTTGGGGTGATATTCTTCGACCTTGAAACTGCTGCGGACGATCTCGCGGGCTTCTGCGATCGAGCTGACGCCGCCGTCGCTGACGACCTGCATCATCACGTTGCCGATTGCTGTCGCTTCGACCGGCCCCGCCACCACGCGGCGGTTGCAGGCGTCGGCAGCCATCTGGCAGAGCAGACGATTTTGGGTGCCGCCGCCGACGATGTGAATTGTATCGAGTCGGCCGTCGATCAGCTCTTCGAGATAGCCGAGCACCATCCGGTAGCGCAGCGCCAGGCTTTCGAGCGCACAGCGAATCACGGCCCCTTCGGAGGTTGGCGGCACCTGACCGGTGCGCTGGCAGTATTCGCGAATGGCAGCCGGCATGTCCTTCGGCGCGGTAAAGCACGGGTCGTCGGGGTTAATGAGCGAAATCAGCGGCGGCTGCTCGCCGGCCCGACGGGTCAGTTCTTCCCAGCCGTACTCGTGACCTTCCTGCTTCCAGATGCGGCGGCACTCCTGCACCAGCCACAGCCCGGCGATGTTCTTGAGCAAACGCGTCGTTCCGCCGACGCCCCCTTCGTTGGTGAAGTTCAATTCGTAAACGCGCTGGTTGATCACCGGTTCGGGCGTTTCGACTCCCATCAGCGACCAGGTGCCGCTGCTGATGTAGCACCAATTGGGCTTTGCGCCCGGCTGCGACGCGGCGGGAACGGCCATCACGGCGCTCGCCGTATCGTGGGTGCCAGGCAGGACTACCTCCACGCCTCCGAGCCCCGTTTCGTCGGCCACCGCCGGGAGAAGCCGGCCCAGTCGGGCGCCCGGCTGAACGATGTTGCCGAGCATACCGGTGGGAATGCCGAATTCTTCCAGCATGCTGCGGGACCAGTCGCGCGTGCGCGGGTTGTAGCACTGCGAGGTGGAAACGTCGGTGTATTCATTCGCCTTTTCACCGGTCAGCAACCAGTGAAACAGGTCGGGGATCATCAGCAGCGTCTGGGCGCTGTCTAGCAGCGGGGAGTTCTGCCGCCGCATGGCGATCAACTGGTAAAGCGTGTTGATCTCCATGAACTGCACGCCGGTCTCTTCGAAGATCTCCTCGCGTGGCACGGTTTCGAACGCGATCGGGAGCAAGCCGGCGGTTCGCTGGTCGCGGTAGTGGTACGGATTGCCCAGCAGTTCGTCGTTGCGGCCGAGCAAGCCAAAATCGACGCCCCAGGTATCGACGCCGACGCTGGCGACTCGTTTACCGTACCGGTGAGCGGCGTCACGCAGGCCGGTTTGCACGTGGCTCCACTGGTTGAGCAAGTCCCAGTGCAAACGCCCGGCGGCGCGCACCGGGCCGTTTTCGAAGCGATACCCTTCTTCCAGCGTAAGCTGACCGCCGTTGAACAGGCCCGCAACGACGCGCCCGCTCGACGCTCCCAGGTCGACCGCCAGATATACCTTCGACGCCTCTGCCATGGTGTCCTACCGCCCGTCGTACAAAGCAAAGAGGAATATTTCGCCCGATGGTGATCGCTGCGCCCGTAAGCGTCAAGCCTTCACCGCCTCCAGCACGCCGCAATGAATGAGCGTGGGGGTAAGGCCACGCGGAGTCAGGCCCGCTTCGACAAGCCAACTTCGATATTCGGCTGCACTGTAGGCGCGACCCTCGGTGAGCGTGAAGAGGGCTGCCGAATAGAGGGCAATCGGCAGCGGTCCGTCGAGCGCGTCGCTCAGGAACACGTCGTGAATCCACAATTTGCCCCCCGCGGGCAGGGCGTCGGCGCATTTCTGCACGAGCAGGCGGCACTCGGGCACGTCCCAGTCGTGCAGCACGTTCGAAAGGAGCACAACGTCGCAATCGGTCGGCAGCGGATCGGCGAACATGTCCCCCGCGCGGCATTCGAGCCGGTCCGCCACGCCGTACTTCTCGGCGAATTCGCGCGTGATTTTGAGCACTTCGGGCCGATCGAGCACGACGGCGGTCAGATTCGGATTCTTTTGCAGCAGGGCGACGCTGTAGATGCCCGTTCCGCCGGCGACGTCGAGGACTCGCTGTGCGCTGGGAAGCGGCAAGACGTCGGCCAGCACCGGCGCCACGTTCTTGGCCCGCCCCGCAAGCGCCAAGGTGAAGTGTCGCGCGGTCGCTTCCTTTTCCATGGCCGATTCGAGACCGTCGCGGAAGATGAACGCCGCGCCCCCCTCCTCGGCGTCGGCGTTGGCGGGGCGATTGGTTCGCAGCCGCTGGACCATCTCGAGCACGCCGGGGCTCTGCGCCGCCAGGCCGAAGTAATCGCTCACATCACCGGGCCGACCGGTCAGCAGATGTTCTTCGGCCAGCGGCGTCAGTTCGATTTTTTCGCCCGCCTGTCGCAGCACGCCCATTGCCTTCAACGCGCAGATGAGCACGGTAAACGGCCGCTGTTCGAGCGCCAAAGCACTGCGGAGCTGTTCGGCGGAGAGACCGCCGTTTTGCAGATGCTGAAAGACATTCAAATGGGCGACGGCGGCTACGAGCAATTCGGTTCCGTAGCTGCCGCGGTAGTGTTCGAAGAGCGGCGTCGGATCGGTGGCCGGCCGCGCCAGGATTTCTTTCGTCACGGAGTTACTCCACAGGCTGACGACGAACGAGCAACTCGCGTTGGAACTAGCGCTGGTCCACCGGCTGCCACTTGCGAACGGCCGGGCCCTTGTAGAGGGCGCGGGGGCGAATCAGGCGGTTGTTGTCGAGCTGTTCGATAACATGGGCGCTCCAGCCGACGACGCGGGCCACGACGAAGAGCGGCGTGTAGAGATCGACCGGCAAGCCGAGGTAGTGATACAGACGGGCACAGGGCCAATCGACGTTCGGCGGCAGCTTTTTCTCCTGACGCACGATCTGCTCGATCGTTTCGGCCATCTGCTCCATATCGGTGTGTCCAGTTTCCTGGGCGACTTCGGCGGTCAGCTTCTTCAGATAGACGGCCCGCGGATCCCCTTCGCGATAGACGCGGTGACCGAAGCCCATGATTCGCCGCTTCTGGGCCAGCGCGTCGCGAATCCACTTCTCGGCTTTGCTCGATTCGCCGACTTCGAGCAGCACTTCCATCGCGCGCTCGTTCGCGCCGCCGTGCAGCGGGCCCTTGAGCGTGCCGATCGCAGCCGTGATCGCGGAGTGGAGGTCGGACAGGGTCGAAACGACGCAGCGGGCTGCGAATGTCGAAGCGTTGAACTCGTGCTCAGCATAGAGGATGAGCGAAACGTCCATCGCCTTCACCTGGCGCTCGGTCGGCTTTTCGCCTTTGAGCATCCAGAGCAGGTTGGCTGCAAAGCTGAGCTGCGTGTCGGCCGCGACCGGCTCTTTGCCTTGCAACAGACGGTGACGCGCGGCGACCACCACCGGCAACTGTGCGAGAAGCCGCGTGGCCTTGCGAACATTCGCGTCGTGCGCGTTCGAGCCCGTTTCCGGATCCCAG
>Ga0182737_1003311_pt1 | contig 12043 bp, 9 predicted proteins | sample eDN5th30CBELigOP_FD_128878 | JGI IMG/M metagenome (GOLD analysis project Ga0182737, IMG submission 128878) | Enriched Organic Plus compost microbial communities from Emeryville, California, USA - eDNA 5th pass 30_C BE-Lig OP (version 2) (version 2) ... | reverse complement strand
CGCTTCCCCCTCAAGGGGGCGACGCTGGCGGACCGGCAAAGCCGGATCCGCGGCGTCCCCGATTCGGCCACACCCGTTTTCATCGCGGGCGGGTCGCGCTCGGCGCGGTGAAACACTGACACCGCCTCCTTATAAAAAGAAGCTGCACAGGCCGCGCCAGCGCCCCCAGGAGACCATGCGTGACCCCTATCGATTACCAGGCGCTGGAGTTCGCCTATCAGAAGCATCCCGACCAGTCGTGCCCGACGCCCGCGTCGCACCGCGTGGTGGTGGTGGGCGCCGGCCCGGTCGGGCTGACCACCGCCCTGGACCTGGCGCAGCGCGGCGTGCGCGTGGTGGTGCTGGACGACGACTACCGGCTGTCCACCGGCTCGCGCGCGATCTGTTTCGCCAAGCGCACGCTGGAAGTGTGGGACCGCCTGGGCGTGGGCCAGCGCATGGTCGACAAGGGCGTGTCGTGGAACGTGGGCAAGGTGTTCTTCCGCGACCAGGAAGTCTGGCGCTTCGACCTGCTGCCCGAGCCCGGGCATCGCCGCCCGGCCTTCATCAACCTGCAGCAGTATTACGTCGAGGGCTTCCTGCACGAGGCGGCCTGCGCGCACCCGTTGATCGACCTGCGCTGGAAAAGCAAGGTCGCCGGCGTGGCGCAGCGCCCGGACGGGGTGGACCTGACCGTCGAGACGCCCGACGGCGCCTACGGCCTGCGGGCCGAATGGCTGGTCGCCTGCGACGGCGCGCGCTCGCCGATACGCAAGTTGCTGGGCCAGGAAAGCCATGGCCGCGTCTTCAAAGACCGCTTCCTGATCGCCGATGTGCGCATGAGCGCGAACTTCCCGGCCGAGCGCTGGTTCTGGTTCGACCCGCCCTTCCATCCCAACCAGTCGGTGCTGCTGCACATGCAGCCCGACAACGTGTGGCGCATCGACTTCCAGCTGGGCTGGAACGCCGACCCGATCGAAGCCGTCAAGCCCGCCAATGTGCTGCCGCGCATCCGCGCCCTGCTGGGCGCCGACGCGCAGTTCGAACTGGAATGGGTCAGCGTCTACACCTTCGCCTGCGAACGCATGGACGGCTTTCGCCATGGGCGGATCGTGTTCGCCGGCGACGCCGCGCACCGCGTCTCGCCCTTCGGCGCGCGCGGCGCCAACAGCGGCGTGCAGGATGCCGAGAACCTGGCCTGGAAGCTGCAGGCCGTGCTCGATGGCGCCGCACCCGACACGCTGATCGATTCCTATGCGGCCGAACGCGAACAGGCGGCCGACGAGAACCTGCTGAATTCCACCCGATCCACCGATTTCATCACGCCCAAGAGCGCCGTCAGCCGCAGCTTCCGCAACGCGGTGCTGAACCTGGCGCGCGACCATCCCTTCGCGCGCGGCCTGGTCAATAGCGGGCGGCTGTCGCTGCCCACCACCTACGCCGATTCTCCGCTGAACACGCCGGACGCCGACGCTTTCGCCGGCCGCCTGGCGCCGGGCGCGGCGGCGCTGGACGCGCCCGTGCGCGATGCGGCGGGGCGCGACGCCTGGTGGCTGTCGTACCTGGACGGCCGCTTCGTGCTGGCGCTGTTCTGCGGCGGCCGCGCGCCCGACGGCGCCACGCTGGCGGCCCTGCGGCAGCTGGCCCGCGGCGCCACGCCGCTGCGCGTGGTGCTGGTGGGCGACGGCAGCGCGCCGCTGGATGCCTCGCCGGACATCGACGTGGTGCACGATCACCAGGGCAGCCTGGCGCGGCGCTACGATGCGCCCCCCGGCACCTGCTACTTGTTGCGCCCCGACCAGCACGTGGCGGCGCGCCGCCGCGCCTTCGACGCCGCCACCATGGCCGGTGCCCTGGCGCGCGCGCTGGGCCGCGCCTGAAGGACATACGCCATGCCCCTGACCATCGACCCCAACCTGCCGGCGCCGGATGCCTTCTACGAAGCCCTGATCGACGCCCATCGCGACCTGACCGACGCGCAGAGCGCCGAACTGAACGCCGCCCTGATCCTGCTGCTGGCCAACCACATCGGCGACATGGACGTCATTGGCGACGCGCTGGCGCGCGCGCGGCGCTCGGTGCTGCCCGGCGGCGACGCCGCCTGATCAGGGCGCGTCGGCGAACGTATCCAGCACCAGGGCGCGCAGCCACTGGCTGCCGCTGTCGCGGTGAAAGCGCCGGTGCCAATACAGATTGGTCTGCAAGGCCGGCACGCGCACGGGCGGCGTCAGCATGCCCAGCTGGAAAGGCGGCGCCGCGCTCATCGCGAGCTTGTGCGGCACCGTGGCCAGCAAGTCGGTGGTGGCCACGATATAGGGCACCGCCGAGAAATGCGGCACGCTGAAATGCGCATCCAGGGCCACCCCGGCCTTTTCCAGCGACTGGTTCACCTGGCCATAGGGCGCGGCGCGCGACACCACCAGGTGGCGCTCGGCGCGAAACGCCTTCAGGCCCATGCCTTCGTGCGCCGTGGGATGCCCGCGCCGGAACAGCGTGGCATAGCCTTGCCGGAACAGCATGCGCTGCAGCACGCCGCTGCCCAGGTCCTGGAACGCACCGATGGCCAGGTCGACGCGCCCGGCGTCCATTTCGCGGCGCAGGTCGGCGCCCGCCAGGCGCAGCGAATCGATGCGCACGCCGGGCGCATGGCGGGCGCATTGCTCCATCAGGCGCGGCATGAAGTGGATCTCGCCCACGTCCGACATGGCGATGCGAAAGCGCCGCTGGCTGTCGGCCGCGCGGAAATCCTGGGTGGCATCCAGGGTGTGCGACAGCAGCGCCAGGGCCTCGCCCACCGGCCCGCCCAGGCGCTCGGCCTGGGGGGTGGGCTGCATGCCTTGCGGCGTGCGCACGAACAGGTCGTCGCCCAGTGTCGCGCGCAGGCGCCGCAGGGCGTTGCTGACCGCGGGCTGGGACAGGTCCAGCCGGCGCGCCACGGCCGAGATATTGCGTTCTTCCAGCAGGTGCTGGAAGACCACCAGCAGGTTCAGATCGATATTGCGCAGCTCGGCCATGGATGCCCCGACGCGGCCCGGAATGGGCCCCCACGATATTCACCGAATTTATAGTCGATATTTTTGTATTCCCATAGCCATTACCCGGGTTTTTTCCGACAATGCCAGTTGCATGCACGCCGCGCGCCCGCCGCGCGACCCAGGAGACCAAGATCATGTCCTTGCATTACCAATCCGGCTTCGGCAACGACTGGGCCACCGAAGCCCTGCCCGGCGCGCTGCCGGCGGGCCGCAATTCGCCCCAGCGCTGCCCCTACGGGCTGTATGCCGAACAGCTGTCCGGCACGGCTTTCACCGCGCCGCGCGCCGACAACCGCCGTTCCTGGCTGTACCGCATCCGGCCGGGCGCGCAGCACCGGCCGTTCGAGCCGTTCGCCGGCGCGCCGCGCTGGCTGAGCGACTTCGGCACCGGCCCGGTCACGCCCAACCAGTTGCGCTGGAGCCCGCTGCCCATGCCCGACGCCCCCACCGATTTCATCGAGGGGGTGCAGACCTGGGGCGGCAACGGCGGGCCCGGCGAGCATAGCGGCGTGGGCATTCACCTGTACGCGGCCAACCGGTCGATGCAGGGGCGCTTCTTCTACAACGCCGACGGCGAACTGCTGATCGTGCCGCAACAGGGCCGGCTGCGCCTGGCCACCGAGCTGGGCGTGATCGAGGTCGAGCCGCTGGAAATCGCCGTGATCCCGCGCGGCGTGCGGCTGCGGGTCGAACTGCCCGACGGCGCGGCGCGCGGCTACCTGCTGGAAAACTTCGGCGCCGCGTTGCGCCTGCCGGAACTGGGCCCCATCGGCTCGAACTGCCTGGCCAACCCGCGCGACTTCCAGACGCCGGTGGCCTGGTACGAAGACATCGAGGGCGATTTCGAACTGATCGGCAAGTTCACCGGCGGCTTCTGGCGCGCCGCCATCGACCATTCGCCGCTGGACGTGGTGGCCTGGCACGGCACGCATGCGCCCTACAAGTACGACTTGCGCCGCTTCAACACCATCGGCTCGATCAGCTTCGACCATCCCGATCCTTCCATCTTCACCGTGCTGACGGCGCCGTCCGACACCCCGGGCACGGCCAACATGGATTTCGCCATCTTCCCGCCGCGCGTGCTGGCCATGGAAGACACCTTCCGCCCGCCCTGGTTCCACCGCAACGTGGCCAGCGAATTCATGGGCCTGATCCAGGGCGTCTACGACGCCAAGGCCGAGGGCTTTGCGCCCGGCGGCGCCAGCCTGCACAACTGCATGAGCGGCCACGGCCCCGATGCCGACACGTTCGAGAAGGCCACGGCGGCCGACACGCGCCAGGCGCACTACATCCGCGATACGATGGCGTTCATGTTCGAGACGCGCCGCGTGATCCGCCCCACCGCGCAGGCGCTGGACTCGGCACAGCGGCAAGCCGACTACTACCAATGCTGGCAAGGGCTGAAGAAGCACTTCAACCCCGCCGAACCCCACTGATCGCTTCCTATCGCCCCATGACGACCTTGAACGAAACCCACGACGCCACCCTGACCAGCTGGGTCGCCAGCGCCAACGACGAATCCAGCGGCTTCCCGGTCCAGAACCTGCCCTACGCCGTGTTTCGCCGCACCGGCACGCAAGAAGCCTTTCGCCCCGGCGTGGCCATCGGCGACCGCATCATCGACCTGGCCGGCCTGGCGCGACTGGGCCTGTTCGACGGCCAGGCGGCCGAAGCCCTGGACGCCTGCACCGGCGACAGCCTGAACCCCCTGATGGCCCTGGGCCAGCCCCACTGGAGCGCGCTGCGCCTGGCCCTGTCGCGCGCCCTGCGCGCCGGTTCGCCGCTGCAGGCGCGCATCGAGCCATTGCTGGTGGCGCAGGCCGACGCCGAATACACCACGCCGGCCCGGATCGGCGACTACACCGACTTCTATATTTCGCTGCATCACGCCACCGCGGTGGGCAAGCAGTTCCGGCCCGACAATCCGCTCTTGCCCAACTACAAGTGGGTGCCCATCGGCTATCACGGGCGCGCCTCCAGCGTGGGGGTCGACCAGCGCTTCCCGCGCCCCGTCGGCCAGACCCGCCCCGCCGCCGAAGGCGACGCGCCGCAGTTCGGCCCGTGCAAGCGGCTGGACTACGAACTGGAACTGGGCATCTTCGTGGGCACGGGCAACGCCCAGGGCGACCGTATCGCGCTGGCGCAGGCCGACGCCCACGTGTTCGGGCTGTGCATCCTGAACGACTGGTCGGCGCGCGACATCCAGGCCTGGGAATACCAGCCGCTGGGGCCGTTCCTGGCCAAGAACTTCGCCTCGACCATCTCGCCCTGGATCGTCACGCTGGAAGCGCTGGAACCCTTCCGCACGGCCTGGACGCGTCCGGCCGCCGACCCGCAGCCGCTGCCCTACCTGTCGTCGGACGCCAACCGCGCGCAAGGCGCCTACGACGTGCAGCTGGAAGTGCTGCTGACCACCGACGCCTCGCGCGCCGCGCAGCACCCGCCCGCGCACCTGTCGGCCAGCAACTTCCGCGACGCCTACTGGAACGTCGCGCAGCTGATCGCGCACCACACGGTCAACGGCTGCAACCTGCAGCCTGGCGACCTGCTCGGCACGGGCACGCTGTCGGGCCCCGAGCCCGACGAGGCGGGCTCGCTGCTGGAACTGACCCAGGGGGGCAAGACGCCCATCGAACTGCCGTGGGGCGAACAGCGCACCTTCCTGCAGGACGGAGACCAGGTCATCATCCGCGCGCAATGCCGCAAGCCGGGGTACCCGCGCATCGGCTTCGGCGAATCGGCGGGCACGGTGCTGCCGGCCCGCTGACGCCGTTCAGGCGAAGCGCAGCATGAAGCGCGTGCCGCGCTGCTCGCCTTCCCGCCCGGACTCGACATGCAGGCTCCAGCCCTGCATGTCGCACACCCGCTTGGCAATGGCCAGCCCCAGGCCGCGCGGAAAGCCGTTGTCGGCCGGCGCCGCGGGCGTGTCGCCCAGCCGCCCGCTGTAATAGCGCTGGAAGACGAACGGCAGTTCTTCCGCGGCAATGCCCTTGCCGTTGTCCCCCAGTTGCAGCCCGCCATCGGCAGCCAGCACGGCGGTCAGGGTGGCCGGCGCGGCATGCTCGATGGCGTTGCGCACCAGGTTGCGCAGCACGGTCAGCAAGGCATAGCGGTCCAGCAGGCGCACCGTGCCGGCCGGGATCTCGTTGTGGAACGACAGTCCGGCCGCCTCGGCCTCGACTTCCAGGCCGCGCCAGGCATCGTCCATGCAGCTTGCCAGGTCCACCTGCTCGGCCGGGCGGGGCTGGTCGCGCGCCATCGAACGGGCGCTTTCCAGCGACGCGGCGATGTGGTCGACGTTGGCCATGATGCGCGACAACCGCTGGCGCGAGTCGGCCGGCAGGGCCGGATCCAGCAGCATGAGTTCGCTGTCGGACCGGATGGCCGCCAGCGGCGTACGCGCCTCGTGGCTGAGGTTGGCGGAAAATTCGCGCTCGCGGGCGATCGAGCGGTCGACCTGGTTCTGCACCCGGTTGAAGGCCTCGATCAGCCGGCCGGCCTCGTCGTCGCGGGTTACCGCCATGTCGGGCGAGCCTGGCGCCCAGTTCGACAGGCGGCCCGTCAGGTCCAGCAGGGGCCCCACCGCCACCCCGGCGACCCGGCGCGACAGGGCATAGGCCGCCATGACGCACAACGCCCCCATGCCCAGCACGATCAGCCCGAAATCGCGCACCCGCGCTTCGTGGTCGGTGGCGTCGTACAGCACGTACAGGCGGCCGCGCGCCGTGTCGGCCACCATCACGTGCCAGGTCTCGGCGCCCGGCTGCAGCAGGTGCAGCCCCGGCGACAGTCCTTCCAGCTGGGTGGGCATGTCGTCCTGCGCCGGGCCGTCGTGCAGCCAGGCGCGCATCGACCCGCCCAGTTCGCGCGCGCCGTGCGGCGGCAGGAACTGCGCGTCCACGGCCACGTGCTGCGCCACCCGGTCGGTCTCGGTGGTAAGGATCTGCTCGACCAGGCCGTCTTCCATCTGGTCGAAGGTCAGGTAGGCCAGCAACGCCAGCGCGGCCACGAAGACGGCCACCGCGCCGGTCAGCGCCCATACGACGCGCTGGGTCAGGGTGCCCCCTTTCATGCACCCGCCCCGGGCGGCGCCAGCCGCCAGCCGATGCCGTGCACGGTTTCGATGCCGTCGAACCCGGCCTCGGCCAGCGCGCGCCGCAGCAGGTGCATCTGGCTGCGCAGGGCATCGGGCGACGGCGGCTCGTCGCCCCATAGCACCGATTCGAGTTCTTCGCGCGGGACGATGCGGCCGGGGTCGCGCAGCAACGCCTCGACGATCAGGCCCGATTTGCGCGTCAGGTGCACCGGGCGCCCGGCCACCGATACGCCGCGGGTGCGCCCGTCGAATTGCAGCGGGCCGAACTCGCGCACGGCGTCCACCACGGCCCCCTGGGCGCGGTGGATCAGGGCCAGCAGGCGCGCCTGCACCTCGGCCAGCGCGAAAGGCTTGGTCAGGTAGTCGTCCGCCCCGTGCGCGAAGCCGGCCAGCTTGTCGTCCAGCGCATCGCGCGCGGTCAGGACCAGCACCGGCACGGCCTGGCGCCGTTCGGCGCGCAGCGTGTGCAGCACCTGGTAGCCGTCCATGCCCGGCAGGCCCACGTCCAGCACTACCGCGTCGAACCGTTGCGCCTCGAGCATGCGCAGCGCGGCGCGGCCGTCGTAGGCCGCGTCGGGCACGAAGCCGTTGAGCTCCAGGAACCGATAGAGGTTGCCCGCGATGGTCAGGTCGTCCTCGACGATCAGGATCCGGTAATGCGCGTTGGCGGGAACGGCGGCCATGGCTGCCCGTCAGGCCTGCAGTACCTTGCCCGGGTTCATCAGGCCCCGCGGGTCGAGCGCCTGCTTGATGCGCTTCATCAGCGCCAGTTCCAGCGCGCCCTTGTAATGCGGCAGTTCGTCGCGCTTGAGCTGGCCGATGCCGTGCTCGGCGCTGATCGAGCCGGCGTGTTCCTGCACGCTGCGGTGCACGATGTCGTAGATATCCTGTTGCAGGGCCAGCAGGTCGGCCTCGGTCTGGCCCGGCGCGCGCGCCACGTTGTAGTGCAGGTTGCCGTCGCCCAGGTGCCCGAACACCACGTTGCGCACATGGGGAAAGCGCTGCTGCAGCAACGCGTTGGTCTTGTGCACGAAACCGGCGATGGACGAAATGGGGATGGACACGTCGTGCTTGACGCCCTTGCCCTGTTCGGCCTCGGCCAGCGGGATGCTTTCGCGCAAATGCCACAAGGCGCGGCTTTGCGCCACGCTGCCCGCGATGGCGGCATCGGTGACCAGGCCGCTCTCGATGGCCGCGCCCAGCACGGCCTCGAAGCGCTCGCGCGCATGGGCCTCGCTTTCGCTGTCGGACAGCTCGAGCAGCGCGAACCAGGGCGAGCCGGCCGACTCGCCCTCGAACGGCAGGCGCTGCTGCGGAAACAGGCGCACCACCGTCTGCAGGCAATCGCCCGCCATCAGCTCGAAGCCGGTCAGCGACGCCCCGAAGCCGGACCGCGCGCGCGACAGCAATTCGACCGCCGCGTCGATGGAATCCAGCGCCAGCAGGGCTGTGCAAGCGGCCACCGGCCGCGGGTACAGCTTCAGCGTGGCGGCGGTGATGATGCCCAGCGTGCCTTCGCTGCCGATGTACAAATCGCGCAAATCGTAACCAGTATTGTCTTTGCGCAGGCCGCGCAGGCCGTTCCAGATTTCGCCCTCGGCCGTGACCACTTCCAGGCCCAGCGCCAGTTCGCGCGCGTTGCCGTAGCGCAGCACCTGCGTGCCGCCGGCATTGGTGGCCAGGTTGCCGCCGATGGTGCAGCTGCCCTCGGCGGCCAGGCTCAGGGGGAACAGGCGGCCGGCCTCGGCGGCGGCCTGCTGCACCGCCTGCAGGATGCAGCCGGCCTCGACCGTGATGGTGTCGTTGTCGGTGTCGATGGCGCGGATCCGGTTCAACCGGGCGGTGGACAGCAGCACCGCCCGGCCGGAATCGTCGGGCGTGGCGCCGCCGCACAGGCCGGTATTGCCGCCCTGGGGCACCACCGGGGCGCCGTGCTGCGCGCACAGCCGCACGGCCTGGGCCACTTGTTCGGTGGTGCCGGGGCGGATCACCGCCTGGGCCGTGCCGCGATAGCGGCGGCGCCAGTCCTGCAGGTAGGATTCGGCGTCGGCGCCGGTCAGCACGTGGGCCGGGCCCAGCAGCGATTGCAGTGCGTTCAGTAAGCTCATGGACGGAAGCCGCAGTCGAGGCGCCCGGCCGCGCCGGACGGCGTTGTAGATGACGGTTATTGTAGGGCGAGCCCGCCCCGCGTGGCATTTGTAACCCGTCCCGCCAGCGAATCGGGGATAATTCCCCCCATGCCCGCCGCGCCTCGGCGCGGCACTATCTTTTTACCAGGAGTTCGCTTGGACAACGCCACCCGCTATCCCGATACCGTCTTCAAGGCCTACGATATCCGCGGCACCGTGCCCGCCCCGCTGAACGCGGGCTTCGCTCGCGCACTGGGCCGCGCCCTGGCCGACCAGGCCCGGGCCGAGGGCGTCGCCGCCCTGGTAGTGGGACGCGACGGCCGGCTCAGCAGCGCCGAACTGGCGCAGGCCCTGCAAGACGGCATCCGGGAAGGCGGCATCGATACGCTCGATATCGGCCAGGTGCCCACGCCGCTGGTGTACTACGCGGCGTACACGCAGGGCACCGGCTCCGGCGTGGCCATCACGGGCAGCCACAACCCGCCCCAATACAATGGCTTCAAGATGATGATGGCGGGCAAGGCGCTGTACGGGCCGGGCGTGCTGGCCCTGCGCGATGCCATGAACGCCGCGGCGGCCACCGCGCCGGCCCCGGCGCCGCGCCGCGGCGCCCGCCGCGAGCTGGACCTGGTCGGCGAATACATCCAGCGTATCGTCGGCGACGTCAAGCTGGCCCGGCCGCTGAAGATCGCCATCGATTGCGGCAACGGCGTGGCCGGCGCCGTGGCCCCGCAACTGTTCCGCGCGCTGGGCTGCGAGGTCACCGAACTGTATTGCGAGGTCGACGGCACCTTTCCCAATCACCACCCCGACCCGGCCGACCCGCACAACCTGCAGGACCTGATCGACTGCCTGGCGCGCACCGACTGCGAAATCGGGCTGGCGTTCGACGGCGACGGCGACCGCCTGGGCGTGGTCACCAAGTCGGGCCAGATCATCTGGCCCGATCGCCAGCTGATCCTGTTCGCGCGCGACGTCCTGCAACGCTGCCCGGGCTCCACTATCATCTACGACGTCAAGTGCAGCCGCCACGTGGGCCTGGCCGTGCAGGAAGCCGGCGGGCAGCCGCTGATGTGGCAGACGGGCCATTCGCTGGTCAAGGCCAAGCTGGCCGAGACCGGCGCGCCGCTGGCCGGCGAGATGAGCGGCCACATCTTCTTCAAGGAACGCTGGTACGGCTTCGACGACGGCCTGTACACCGGCGCGCGCCTGCTGGAAATCATCTCGCGCCACGCCGACGCGTCGCAGCCGCTGGAAGCCTTGCCACAAGCCCTGTCCACGCCCGAACTCAAGCTGGAAATGGCCGAAGGCCAGCCGTTCGCGCTGGTGCAGGCCCTGCGCGAGCAGGGCAAGTTCGATGGCGCGCTGCGCGTGGTCACCATCGACGGCGTGCGCGCCGAATACGCCGACGGCTTCGGCCTGGCCCGCGCATCGAACACCACCCCGGTGGTGGTGCTGCGCTTCGAGGCCGATACCCCCGCGGCGCTGGCGCGCATCCAGGACGACTTCCGCCGCCAGCTGCAGCGGCTCGCTCCGGACGCCATCCTGCCTTTCTAGTCTTCATTGCCGCCCGACCCATGCCTACTTCCCTGCCGTTCAGTCCCGCATGGCTGGCCTTTGCCCAGGCCGCGCAGAATGCCTCGCATCGCGGCGACCGCCTGCGCATCATCGAAGCGGCCGGGCTGCGCATCGACCTGACGGCCCAGGCGCAGTCCGACGCGCTCGACCAGGCCGCACAGGCGCTGCTGGTGCAACAGAATTTCGACGCCGCGCGCGCGCAGCTGTACGACGGCGGCGAAGCCAACTGGACCGAACGCCGCCCCGCCTGGCATACCGCGCTGCGCGCGGCCAACCCGCCCGCCGCGGTGGCCCAGGCCGTGCTGGGCGAACGCGACCGCGTGCGGCGCTTCGTGCGCGAACTCGACCAGGCGGGCTCGTACACCGGCGTGCTGCACCTGGGCATCGGCGGCAGCGACTGGGGCCCGCGCATGGTGACGCGCGCCCTGCGGCACTGCGGCCTGCATCGCAACATCCAGTTCGCCTCGAACGTCGACTCGCATGCGGTGGCCGACGCCATCGGCCAGCTCGACCCGCGCAAGACGCTGGTGATCGTGGCATCGAAGTCGTTCACCACCACCGAACCGCTGGCCAATGCCGAAGTGGCCATGAACTGGCTGCGCGATGCCGGCGTGGCCGACCCCATCAAGCACGTGGTGGCCATTACCGCCAACGTCGACGCGGCGCTGGATTTCGGCATTTCGCCGGACCGGGTGTTCCGGTTCTGGGACTGGGTGGGCGGCCGCTATTCGCTGTGGTCGGCCATCGGCCTGCCCATCGCCCTGGCGTTGGGCAGCGACACGCTCGATCAATTGCTGGCCGGCGCCGCCGCCATGGACCAGCATTTCCTGCAAGCCCCGCTGCGCCAGAACGCGCCGCTGCAGATGGCGCTGTCGGGCATCGCCAATCGCAGCGTGCTGGGTTACGCCACGCTGGCCATCACGCCCTACGACTCGCGGCTGCTGCACCTGGTGCCCTGGGCCCAGCAGCTGGAAATGGAATCCCTGGGCAAGGTGGCCACGCACGACGGCACGCCCGTGGGGGTGCCCACCGGCCCGGTGGTGTGGGGCATGCCCGGCACCGATTGCCAGCACACCTTCTTCCAGTGGCTGCACCAGGACACCACCGGCGCGCCGGTGGATTTCATCGTGTGCCAGCAGCCCGACCACGCCTACGCGCGGCATCACAACATGCTGATCGCCAATTGCCTGGCCCAGCGCTCGGCGTTGCTGCGCGGCAAGTCCTAT
>Ga0182737_1003310_pt1 | contig 12044 bp, 9 predicted proteins | sample eDN5th30CBELigOP_FD_128878 | JGI IMG/M metagenome (GOLD analysis project Ga0182737, IMG submission 128878) | Enriched Organic Plus compost microbial communities from Emeryville, California, USA - eDNA 5th pass 30_C BE-Lig OP (version 2) (version 2) ... | reverse complement strand
GCGCCGCGCCGGGAATGAGTCCGGGCGCTGGCGACGTCTGGCGCGTCGCCACGCGCCAGCCTCCTTACCGCACCAGCCAGCGACCTGCTGGTGACACCCCCGCGCTACCGCGTCTTTCGGCGCGTTGAGGTCGTGGCTTCGTTCTTTCTCCCCTCTCCCACCGGGAGAGGGGTAGGGGTGAGGGTCGGGATCCCTCGCCACGCTGGCACCCACCTACCCTCTACCCAACCCCTCCCGGTGGGAGAGGGGCTTGAAGGCGTCGGCATCGATTCGCTGTCGTAGCCCGGATAAGCGGAGCGCATCCGGGGAATCGATGCGGCAGGCACCTGGCCAGGGCGCGGCGGAAGCGTCTCCCGGATGCGGCCTGCGGCCTTATCCGGGCTACTACGCCCCCCCTCTCCCACCGGGAGAGGGGACGGGGGTGAGGGCCGGGAACCCAAGGGCGTCGGCACACCTGCCCTCTCCCCAACCCCTCTCCCGGAGGGAGAGGGGCTTCTGTATCGCCGCCGAGAAGCCCCGGCCTCAACGCGCCCCGACGTCGTCGTCCCAAGGGGGTATGGCGCAAGCAGCACATGGATGTGCTGCGCTCGCAAGCGCAGTGTGAGCGGTGAGGTAGCTGGCGCGTGGCGACGCGCCAGCCGTCACCAGCGCCCTTGCTCATTCCCGGCGCGGACGGCGGAACCGCGCGATGCGCCATACCCCCTTGGGGCGGCGGCCCCGTCCGGAGCCCGCAAGCTCAACGCTTTGGCTTTGGCTTTGGCTTGGATCTGGATTCGCGCGCCAGATCCGCGTCGCCATCGCCAGGAGCAACAAGCAGCAGCGCCCACTCAGGGCACCTCAGCCCGCCGGGCGGCGCAGGATGAACTCGAGGTCGCGGACGCGGCCGACGGGGAATTCGTAGGTGCCGACGCGCTCGAAGCCGCGGCGGGCGTAGAAGCGCTGGGCGCCGAAGTTTTCCGACCACACGCCGATCCACAGTGTGCGCGGACCGTCGCGCAGCAGCCAGCGCTCGGCCTCGTCGAACAGGTGGCCGCCCCAGCCGCCGCCCTGGTGCGAGGACAGCACGTAGAGCCGCTTCAGTTCGCCGTCGCCCGGGGCGACGTCCGGATGCGGTAGGCCGCAGGGGCCGGCGGCGGCATGGCCGACGGCGACGCCGTCGTCCTCGAGCAGCCACACCGCGTAGTCCGGATGGGCAAGGATCGTCGCCTGCTTCTCCACCGCGTAGGCGTCGCGCAGGAAGAAGTCGAGGTCCTCCGGCGGGTAGAGGTGGCCGAAGGTCTCGGTGAAGGTGCGCGCCGCCAGCGACGACAGCGTCGCGGCGTCATCGACGGTGGCCCGCCGGATGCGCATCCTCAGTCCTTGTCCTCTTCGTCTTCCCCGTCGAGGTCGTCATCCTCGTCCTCGTCGTCTTCCTCTTCCTCGTCTTCGTCCTCGTCGTACTCGTAGTCGTCCTCGCCGAAGTCCTCGCCGTCCCAGCGGCCCTGGTCGTCGGGAACGAAGGTGAGGGCCATCGAGGCGGGCGAAGTGCCGACGCGGACCAGCCAGCCGCCGAACACGCGGGCGCGTTCGGTCACCAGCGCCGGATCGGAACCTTCGTTGCCCAGGCGCTCCCACTCCAAAGAGAAAGCAAACTCGGTCATCGCCTACTCCGTCTCATCGATTGAAGCCCGCGTTGGCTCAAGGCGGGCGCGGCCGTCGCCGCGGGGAACTGGAAGAAGAAGCGCCCCGGCCTCCCGGAAGCGGGATACCGGCGAAGCGCGTTACTTCGACAGCGACTCTTCGCGCACCTTCACATGCACCTCCGCCAGCTGCTCGGCCGGGATCGGCGACGGCGCGCCGGTCATCAGGCACTGCGCGGTGGTGGTCTTCGGGAACGGGATCACGTCGCGGATCGACTCGGTCCCGGCCATCAGCGCGGCGATGCGGTCGATGCCGAAGGCGATGCCGCCGTGCGGCGGCGCGCCGTACTTCAGCGCGTCGAGCAGGAAGCCGAACTTGGCCTCGGCCTCCTCGGCGCCGATGCCCAGCAGCTCGAACACCGCGCTCTGCATCTCCGGACGGTGGATACGGATCGAACCGCCACCGATCTCGTTGCCGTTGAGGACCATGTCGTAGCCGCGCGACACCGCGGTCTTCGCGTTCGCGCGCAGCTCGGCGATGTCGTCCACCGCCGGCGCGGTGAAGGGATGGTGCAGGGCCACGTAGCGCTGCTCCTCCTCGTCCCACTCGAACATCGGGAAGTCGGTGACCCACAGCGGGCGCCAGCCTTCGGCGACCAGGCCGAAGTCCTTGCCGGCCTTCAGGCGCAGCGCGCCCATGAAGTCGGAGACCTTGTTGTAGGCGCCGGCGCCGAAGAACACGATGTCGCCGTTGCCGGCGCCCACATGCTTCAGCAGCGCGGCAAACGCGTCCTCGCTGAAGAACTTCTGGATCGGCGAGGAGATCGCGCCGGCCTCGTCGATCTTGATGTAGGCCAGGCCCTTGGCGCCGAACTTGGCGGCATGGGCGGCGTACTCGTCGATCTGCTTGCGCGACAGGGTCGCGCCGCCGGGGATGCGCAGGGCGGCGACGCGGCCGTCCGGATCGTTGGCGGCGCCGGTGAACACCGCGAACTGGCTGTCCTTGACCAGCTCGGCCACGTCGACCAGCTCCAGGTCGATGCGCAGGTCCGGCTTGTCCGAGCCGTAGCGGCGCATCGCCTCGGCCCAGGTCATGCGCGGGAACGGCTCGGCCAGCTCGACGCCGCGCACTTCCTTGAACACGGCGCGGATCATTCCCTCGACGAAGTCCTGCACGTCGCGCTCGCGGACGAAGGCGAACTCCATGTCCAGCTGGGTGAACTCCAGCTGGCGGTCGGCGCGCAGGGCCTCGTCGCGGAAGCAGCGCGCGATCTGGTAGTAGCGGTCGAAGCCCGCGATCATCAGGATCTGCTTGAACAGCTGCGGGCTCTGCGGCAGCGCGTAGAACTCGCCCGGGTGCATGCGCGCCGGGACCAGGAAGTCGCGCGCGCCTTCCGGGGTGGCCTTGGTCAGGATCGGGGTCTCGATGTCCTGGAAGCCGGCCTCGTCCAGGTAGCGGCGCAGCGCCTGCACCAGCCTGATGCGGGTGCGCTGCATGCGCTGCATTTCCGGACGGCGCAGGTCCAGGTAGCGGTAACGCAGGCGGGTTTCCTCGGACGGGTTCTCGTGCGCGTGGAACGGCAGCGGCGCGGCCTTGTTGAGCACGGTGATCTTGGTCGCGATCACCTCGACCTTGCCCGAGCGGATCTTGCTGTTGACCGCCTCGCGCGCGCGGACCACGCCCTCGACCTGGATCACGTCCTCGTAGCCGAGCGATGCGGCCACCGCGAACACTTCGGCGTTGGACGGCTCGACCGTGACCTGGACGATGCCTTCGTGGTCGCGCAGGTCGATGAAACAGACGCCGCCGAGGTTGCGGGCCACGTCGGTCCAGCCGGCGAGGGTGAGGGTCTGGCCGATCAGGGTCTCGTCGACCAGGCCGCAGAAATGGGTACGCATGGGAACTCCGCAGGGGATGCCGGGCGCCGTGGCGCCGGGGAACGCGATATTTTGGGGCCCGCAGGCGGTCCCGGCAAACCGGGCGGGCCGCCGGCCGCCCCGACGGCCCCGGCCCTGGCGGCGGTCGGCCGGCATTAAGCCGGTCCGGGCTACATCCGTATTCATCCGCCGTCACGCGGCGGACCGTCCAAGGAGAAAGGAGAAGGTCATGCTGCGTTCCCTGTCCACCGCCTTGCTGGTCCTGGGCCTGGCCGGAGCGGCCGCCACCCTGCCGGTCCCCGCCGCCGCCCAGGGCGCGCAGGCCCGCGCCTACGCGCCGGAGAACCTGCGGCAGCTCTCCGTGGTTGAGCGGGTCCGGGTGATCGAGCGCGAGTACTCCGACCAGTCCCGCGGCCGCCAGATCCCCGACGACCAGCTCGAGTTCTACCTGGACCAGATCAATGCCGGCTGGGGCTTCAGCCGGATCAAGCAGGACATCGCCACCTCCCTGCGCGGCAGCCACGGCGGCCGCCCGGGCGCCGGCTGGGGCGGCTGGAACGGCTCCAGCTGGACCGGCCAGACCCTGACCTGCTCCAGCAACGACCGCCGCCGCCGCGAATGCCGCACCCCGTTCAACGGCCGCCCGGTGCTGGTCGAGAACATCTCCGGCACCCGCTGCGTCGAAGGCGTCAACTTCGGCGGTGGTGGCGGGGTCATGTGGGTGGACAAGGGCTGCCGCGGGCGTTTCGCCGAAGGCCGCGGCGGCTGGCAGGGCGGCAAGCCCGGCACCGGCCAGACCATCCGCTGCGAGAGCAGGAACAACCGCGAGACCGTCTGCGGCACCGGCTTCCGCGGCCGCGCGGTGCTGGTCCGGCAGCTGTCCGACACCCGCTGCGTCGAAAACCGCAACTGGGGACAGCGCGGCTCCAACATCTGGGTCAGCGGCGGCTGCCGCGGCGAGTTCGCCGAGGGCGGCGGTGGCTGGGGCGGCGGCGCGAACCCGAACTACTCGGTCACCTGCAGCAGCGAGAACAACCGTCGCCGCACCTGCGCCTGGGACCGTCGCCAAGGCCGCCCGGTGGTGATCGAGAACATCTCCAAGACCCGCTGCCAGGAAAACGCCAACTGGGGCTGGGACGGCAACCAGATCTGGGTCGACCACGGCTGCCGCGCCCGCTTCGGCGCGCGCTGAGCTGCCCGCGCATGCTGGAACCGGCGACCTCCCTCGCGGAGGTCGCCGCCGGCTCAGCTCTCCGGCCGGTCGCCCCACGGCGGGGGCGGCGCATCCACCGGCGCGGTGAGGTCGAACTCGACCTGGAACAGCCGACCATCCGGCCGCGACAGTTCGTAGACGAACTTCCGGCCCGGCTCGATTTCCATCGCCCACGTATTGCGCAGCGAGGCCGCCAGGCCTTCGCGTTCGAACATCGCCACCGATGCCGCATCCACCGGGAACTCCTGGCGCGAAGCCGTGCCGGCGTCGACGGTGTCGCCGCCGTACATCGTCACCGCATCGGGACTGCCATCGGCGTGGCGGTGGTCGTGCTTCAGCCGCAGGCCGGTCGCGGTGCGGGTCAGCACCCAGGTCCGCGAATGATCCTCGCCGACGTGGAACGGGATGCGCAGCTCGCGCTGCGGCGCCTCGCAGCCACGCACATGCATGACCAGCGCCTGGTTCTCGAAGGGATCGGGGGCGGAGGTGGCCGGCTGGTTGGCCACCACCCGGCCGGCAAAGGCCTGGCCGCAGTGTGCGGCGATCGCGGCGAGGAAAGCGTCGGCCGGCGCCGCCGGAGCATCGGCCACGGCGCCCGAAGGCGCCGCGGCGGCGGCGCACACCGGGACGCCGCCCGCCGCGCAGGCGGCGAGCAGCAACGAAAGGGGAAGTCGTTCGAGGTTCATGCCCGCACCCTAGCCGGTGCGGGACAGGCCGGGCAAACCCCGGCGCGGGCGGATCAGTCGCCGGAAGCGGCCGCCGCGGCCGGCTTGGCCTCGGACTTGGCGCCGCCCGAATCGGAGCCCGACGAGCTGCCGTTGCCGCCGTCGGCCAGGTTGCGCTTCCTGTCGCCGGCGCCCTTGAAGTCGGTCTCGTACCAGCCGCCGCCGGCCAGGCGGAACGAAGGCGCGGTCACCTGGCGCCGGACACCGCCCTTGGCACCGCAGGACGGGCAGGTCTCGGGATCGGCGTCGGAGAGCTTCTGCAGACGGTCGAAACTGTGGCCGCACTCGGCGCACTGGAAGGCATAGATCGGCATGGCGGGACAGGAATCCGGGAAATCTTGAGGCCGGCTGCGGACGCCGGTACCCGCCGTACTGGGGGCGCCGCGGCCGATTTCAAGGCCCCCGGCCGATCATCGCCTCGGCCAGGTGCGCGACCCGGGCCAGCACCGCGTCGCGGGCATCGCTGTCCACCGTCGCGCCCTGCAGGTAGGCGGCCAGCACCCACGGCGTGCCGCCATCGAGCGGCCACAGCACCGCCACGTCGTTGCGGGTGTCCACGCCGTTGCTGCCGGTCTTGTCGCCGACCCGCCAGCGCGGGCCGAGGCCGGCGCGCAGGCAGGCGTCGCCGGTGCCGTTGTCGATCAGCCAGTCGGCCAGCTGCTTGCGCGATTCCGCGGCCAGCGCGTCGCCGACGGCGAAGCGGGCCATGCTGGCGGCCATCGCCCGCGGGCTGGTGGTGTCGCGCGGATCGCCCGGGGCGAAGGCGTTCATCACCGGCTCGAGGCGGTCGCTGCGGGTCACTGTGTCGCCGTTGGCGCGCAGGAACGCCGTCATCGCGGATGGGCCGCCGATGAGCCCGAACAGCAGGTTGGCCGCGGCGTTGTCGCTGGTGGTCATGGTGGCGCGGCACAGGTCGCGCACGGTGAGGTCCTTGCCGACATGGCGGCGAGTCACCGGCGAATGCGGGACCAGGTCACCCTCGCCGACCGGCAGGCGGCGGTCCAGCGACCACCGGCCGCGGTCGGCGCCGGCCAGCACCGCCGCCGACAGCAGCGCCTTGAAGGTGCTGCACATCGGGAAGCGCTCGTCCTGGCGATGGCCGCGGGCCTGTCCGCTCGCGGTATCGAGCAGGCTCACCCCGAGTCGCCCGCCACTGGCTGCTTCCAGCGCAGCGAAGTCGCGGGCGTTGGCGATGGCATCGGCGCGGCCTGCGCCCGGGGCGCCGGCCGAAGTCGCGTGCGCCAGCAGCGGCAGGGCCAACGCGGAAGCGGCCGAGGTGGCACCGAGTTGCAGGAAGCGGCGGCGGGCGAGCATGGGCGGTCCTCGTGGATGGGAGCCCCGAGTATTCGAACCCCGGCGCCGCCCCACCAGCGCAAGTTTTCAGGAAGAGCCATAAGCCGGATGGGTGGCTCGGGGCGCTGCGGCAGCGATTCCGGCCAACGGTTAGCATTCGGCCATCAGTCCCGCTCACGCCTGGCCATGTCCCGTCCGCCCCTGCCGCTCAATGCGCTGCGCGCCTTCGAGGCCGCCGCGCGGCACCAGAACTTCACCCGCGCGGCGCTGGAGCTGTATGTCAGCCAGGCCGCGCTGAGCCACCAGATCCGCAGCCTCGAGGAGCGGCTGGGCGTGCGCCTGTTCCACCGCCTGCCGCGCGGGGTGGCGCTGACCGAGGAAGGCGCGGCGCTGTACCCGGTGCTCAACGAGGCCTTCGACCGGATCGCGCTGGGCATGGCGCGCTTCGTCGGCGGCGCGGGCCGCGAGGTGCTCACCGTGGGCGTGGTGGGCACCTTCGCCGCCGGCTGGCTGTTGCCGCGGCTGGCGGATTTCGAGGCCGCGCACCCGGACATCGAGCTGCGCCTGCAGACCCACAACAACCGCATCGACCTGGCCGGCGAAGGCCTGGACCTGGCGATCCGCTTCGGCGACGGCGACTGGCAGGGGCAGGACTGCACGCCGGTCCTGGAGGCGCCGTTCGCGCCGCTGTGTGCACCGGCGCTGGCCCGGCGCCTGCAGGAACCGCGCGACCTGGCGCGGGTGACGCTGCTGCGTTCCTACCGCGTCGACGAATGGCCGCGCTGGCTGGAGGCCGCCGCGGTGGCCGGGGTGGAGGCGCGAGGACCGGTGTGCGATTCGTCGCTGACCCTGGCCGCCGCGGCGGCGGCCGGCGCCGGCGTGGCGCTGCTGCCGTTGCCGATGTTCGAGCAGGAGCTGGCCGAAGGCCGGCTGCTGCAGCCGTTCCCGGGCACCGTGTCGCTGGGACGCTACTGGCTGACGCGGCTGCGCTCGCGCGCCGAACGCGAGCCGGCGCGGCGCTTCCGCCGCTGGCTGCAGGCGCGGGGCGAGGCGGAGAGCGCGGCGCGCAGCGACGGGTAGCGCGGCGGTCGGGCCAAGGGAGAGGGTCGGGGTTCCCGCTTGTCTCGGGGCCCCGGTGCCGATGAAAGCGCCGGCTCCGGACGGAGCCGCGGTAGTGCGGGGGTATGGCGCATCGCGCGGTTCCGCCGTCCATGGCTCCAACGCGCGAGCGCAGGCCATCCATGGCCTGCTTGCGCCATACCCCCGCACTACCGCGTCTTTCGGCACGTTCGGGTCGCGGCTTCGTTCTTCGCACCCCTCTCCCGGTGGGAGAGGGGCTTGAAGACGCAAGCGACTTCGCGGAGCAGCCTGGGCACCGGTCACCCGGACAGGCGCGGCCAGCTGGCGGCAGGTCGAGGGCGCGGCCGTCTTCGACTTCGACGTGGGCGGCAGCCTCGCCGGCCGGCTCAGCCTTCCATCAGCTCCAACCAGGCGGCTTCGGCCTGCTCGAGGCGCGCGGCCAGCGCTTCGCGGTCGCGGCCCAGCGTGGCCATGCGCGCCGCATCGGCGTGGTTGGCCGGATCGGCCAGCTGCCGGTCCAGTTCCGCCAGCGCCGCTTCCAGTTCGCCCACCTTGGTCTCGGCGGCAGCGAGCTTGTGCGGGTTCGGCGGCCTCTTCTGCACGACCTGCGCCACCGGCTGCGTCTTCACCGGCGCCGGCGCGGCGGTTTCGGCCATGCGCGCCTTCGTGCCCTGCGCCTGCGGACGCGTGCGCAGCCAGGCCGCGTATTCGTCGAGGTCGCCGGCGAACGGTTCGACCACGCCGTCGGCCACGCGCCAGAAGGTGTCGCAGACCAGGCCGATCAGGTGGCGGTCGTGCGAGACCATCACGATCGCGCCGTCGAAGTCGGCCAGCGCCTCGGCCAGCGCCTCGCGCATCTCGAGGTCGAGGTGGTTGGTCGGTTCGTCGAGCAGCAGCACGTTCGGCTGCTGCCAGGCGATCAGCGCCAGCGCCAGGCGCGCGCGCTCGCCGCCGGAGAAACCGTCGACGGTCTCGAAGGCGCGGTCGCCGGGGAAGTTCCACTTGCCGAGGAAGTCGCGGAACGCCTGGGTCGGCGAATCCGGCGACAGTTCGCGGAAGTGGTCGATCGGCGACTGGCCTTCGTGCAGCGACTCGACCGTGTGCTGGGCGAAGTAGCCGATGCGCAGGTCCGGATGCACGGCGCGCTCGCCGGCCACGACCGGCAGGTCGCCGACCAGGGTGCGCACCAGCGTGGTCTTGCCGGCGCCGTTGGGTCCGAGCAGGCCGATGCGGTCGCCCGCCTCCAGGCCGAAGCCGACCTCGTGGAGGATCACCGCTTCGCTGCCGTAGCCGGCCTCGACGTGGTTCAGGCGGATCAGCGAATGCGGCAGCTTCGCCGGCGGCGCGAACTCGATGCGGAACTCGCGTTCGGCGCGCACCGCCTCGGTGCCGCTGAGCTTGGCCAGGCGCTTCATCCGCGACTGCGCCTGGCGGGCCTTGGAGGCCTTGGCCTTGAAGCGGTCGATGAAGCTCTGCAGGTGGGCGCGCTCGGCCTGTTCCTTCTCGAAGGCGATCTGCTGCTGGCGCAGCTGCTCGGCGCGCTGGCGCTCGAAGTCGGTGTAGCCGCCGACGTACAGCTTCGCGCCGCCGCCGTGCAGGTGCAGGGTGTGGGTGGCGACGTTGTCGAGGAATTCGCGGTCGTGCGAGATCAGCAGCAGGGTGCCGGGGTACTTCAGCAGCCACTGCTCCAGCCAGTAGACCGCGTCCAGGTCCAGGTGGTTGGTCGGTTCGTCCAGCAGCAGCAGGTCCGACGGCATCATCAGCGCGCGCGCCAGGTTAAGGCGCACGCGCCAGCCGCCGGAGAACGAGGACACCGGGCGGCGGTGGGTCTCGGCCGGGAAGCCCAGACCGTGCAGCAGGCGGCCGGCGCGGGCCTCGGCGTCGTAGCCGTTGAGCTCGGCCAGCTTCTGGTGGGCGGCGGCGACCGCTTCCCAGTCCTCGCGGGCGTTGGCCTCGGCCTCCTCGCGCAGCACCTTGGCGATCACCTCGTCGCCGCCGAGCACGAAGTCCAGCGCCGGGTCCGGCAGGGAGGGGGTTTCCTGGGCGACCGAGGCGATCCGCACCTTGCCGGGCAGGTCGACGTCGCCGCGGTCGGCCTCCAGCTCGCCCTTGATGGCGGCGAACAGGCTGGACTTGCCGGTGCCATTGCGGCCGACCACGCCCACCCGGTAGCCCGCATGCAGGGCCAGGTCGACTTCGGACAAAAGGAGGCGTTCGCCCCGGCGGAGGGCGAAATTACGGAAGGAGATCATCCGCGGATTCTACCGGAAGCGGCCCACCCGCCCGGAGGCCATGGATGGCCGTGGCCCCCGTCCCGCAAGGCCCGGCGGGCCGGGGGCAGGTCGCCATGACCAGCGACGACGCCCATTCCGCCGGCTCTTCCAGGACCGGGGTGCCCGCCGCGGCATGCCCCGCCAGAGGCGTTCCGGGAAGTGCGGCGCCGCGAACCGCTCATTTCCTTATAACCAACGGTTCTTATAACCAGACCGCGGGTCGATGAGAATTGGACCCGACAGGAAGCGGTCATCGATCCAGATGCCAGGCGTCCTGGCCGATACGATCGTCATCGCCGGCTCCCCTCCCCCGCCGGCGTTTTCCTGCAATCGCAAACCGGAGCACGTCAGCATGTCCTTCCGCGCCATTTCACCGCTAGCCCTCGCCATCGCCGCCACCCTGTCCGCCCCTGCCTGGGGCCAGGACGCGCCGGTACAGGCGAGCACCCTGGATACCGTGATCGTCACCGGCACCCGCGTGGCCGATCGCACCGTCGCCGAGTCGCAGTCGCCGATCGACATCATCACCCCCGAGGCCCTGCAGGCCACCGGCACCACCGAGCTGGCCACCGCCCTGGCCCGCGCCCTGCCCTCGCTGAACTTCCCGCGCCCGGCCATGGCCGACGGCACCAGCGGCGTGCGCCCGGCGCAGCTGCGCGGCCTGTCGCCGGACCAGGTGCTGATCCTGGTCAACGGCAAGCGCCGCCATGTCTCGGCCCTGGTCAACGTCAACGGCACCATCGGCCGCGGTTCCTCGGCGGTGGACCTCAACGCGATCCCGGTGGCGGCGATCGAACGCGTGGAAGTGCTGCGCGACGGCGCCTCGGCCCAGTACGGTTCCGACGCCATCGCGGGCGTGGTCAACATCGTGCTCAAGGGCGCCGGCGAAGGCGGCAGCCTCAGCCTCACCGGCGGCGAGTATTCCGAAGGCGACGGCACCCAGTGGCAGCTGGCCGGCGACGCCGGGCTGAGCCTGGCCCACGACGGCGGCACCGTGCACCTGGCCGCGCAGGTGGGCCAGCAGGACCCGACCAACCGTTCCGGCACCTACCAGGGCACCGCGCCGCACACCGGCAACTTCCCCGGCGTCGGCGAGCGCGCCTTCAGGATGGGCGACCCGGACGTCGAGCAGTACGCGGTCTCGGCCAACGCCTCGTTCAACATCGGCGAGAACAGCGAGCTGTACGCCACCGCCATCGCCAGCAAGCGCGACATCGTCTCCTTCGCCTTCTACCGCTCGCGCAACCACAGCAACCAGGGCGCCCTGCTCGCCCAGGTCTATCCGGACGGCTACGTGCCGGAGATCAACCAGGTCTCCAACGACCGCAGCGTGGTGCTCGGTGCCAAGGGCAACACCGCCTCGGGCTGGAACTGGGACGTCAGCTACAACGCCGGCGAGAACGACCTGGATTTCTACACCCAGAACACCATCAACTACGCGCTGGGCGTCGGCAGCCCGCACCGCTTCTACACCGGCAACCTGCGCTACCGCCAGGACGTGGTCAACGCCGACTTCTCCAGGGCGCTGGAGCTCGGCTTCGCCTATCCGGCCACCTTCTCGTTCGGCGCCGAGTACCGCAACGAGGAATGGCAGCAGTCCGCCGGCGAGCCGAACTCGTACTTCGGCAGCGGCGCGCAGGGCTTCGCCGGTTTCACCCCGCGCAACTCCGGCAGCTACGACCGCCACAGCTACGCGGTCTATGCCGGCCTGGAAGCGGACGTGACCGAGCGCTTCTCCGCCGGTATCGCCGGTCGCTACGAGGACTACTCGGACTTCGGCAGTGAGACCTCGGGCAAGCTGTCGGCGCGCTACGCCTTCAACGACGCGGTGGCGCTGCGCGGCACCGTGTCCAGCGGCTTCCGCGCGCCGGCATTGGCCCAGCAGAACTACCAGGCGGTCACCACCAACATCAACAACAGCGTGGTCACCGAGACCGGTACCTTCCCGGCCACCGGCGCGGCG
>Ga0182737_1003308_pt1 | contig 12049 bp, 11 predicted proteins | sample eDN5th30CBELigOP_FD_128878 | JGI IMG/M metagenome (GOLD analysis project Ga0182737, IMG submission 128878) | Enriched Organic Plus compost microbial communities from Emeryville, California, USA - eDNA 5th pass 30_C BE-Lig OP (version 2) (version 2) ... | reverse complement strand
GTCGCCCAGCGGGGTCGAGGTGCCGTGCGCGTTGAGGTAGCCGACCGCGGACGGATCGAGCTTGGCGTCGCGCAGCGCGGCCAGCATGCAGCGCGCGGCGCCGTCGCCGTCCTCGCTGGGCGCGGTCATGTGGTTGGCGTCGGCGCTGGCGCCGAAGCCGACCAGCTCGGCATAGATGCGCGCGCCGCGCGCCCTGGCGTGCTCGTATTCCTCGAGCACGAGGATGCCGGCACCGTCGCCGAGGACGAAACCGTCGCGCTCGGCGTCCCACGGACGCGAGGCGCGCGCGGGGTCGTCGTTGCGGGTGGACATCGCCTTCATCGAGCAGAAGCCGCCCATCGAGGTCGGCGAGGAACCGCGCTCGGCGCCGCCGGCGACCATGACGTCGGCATCGCCGTACTGGATCATGCGCATCGCGGTGCCGATGGAGTGGTTGGCGGTGGCGCAGGCCGACACCGCCGAGAAATTGGGGCCCTTGAGGCCGCGGATGATGCTCAGCTGGCCCGGCAGCATGTTGATGATGGTGCTGGGCACGTAGAACGGCGAGATCTTGCGCGGACCGCCATCCAGGTACTTGGCGGTCTGTTCCTCGATGCCGAGGATGCCGCCGATGCCCGAACCGATGATCGCGCCGATGCGTTCGGCGTTGCCCTCGTCGATCTCCAGCCCGGAATCGTCCAGGGCCATGAACGAGGCGGCCAGGCCGTAGTGGATGAACGCCTCCATCTTCTTCGCGTCCTTGGGCGGCACGAAGGCGGTGGCGTCGAAATCGCGGATCTCGCCGGCGATGCGCGTGGTGAAGGCCGACGCGTCGAAATGGGTGACCGGGCCGATGCCGGAGCGGCCGTTGATGATGCCGTCCCAGCTGCTGGCCAGGTCGTTGCCAAGCGGCGAGACCATGCCCATGCCGGTGATGACGACGCGACGGTGACTCATAGACGGCTCCTGGTATACGGCGGATCAGGTATGGCAGGCGCGCCCGGCACGACTGGGCCGGACGCGCACGGGGCCGCACGCGGCGGCCCCGGACGGTTTTTCGCCACGGGCCGCCAGGCGGCCCGGAGCACGGCTCGCGTCAGCTCTTGACGTGGGCCTTGATGTAGTCGATCGCCTGCTGGACGGAAGTGATCTTCTCGGCTTCCTCGTCCGGGATCTCGCACTCGAACTCTTCCTCGAGGGCCATCACCAGCTCGACGGTGTCGAGCGAGTCGGCGCCCAGATCGTCGACGAACGATGCGCTGTTGGTCACTTCCTCTTCCTTGACGCCGAGCTGTTCGACGACGATTTTCTTGACGCGCTCTTCGATGGTGCTCATGGGTTTGCTGCTCCGGATGGAGTGGTTGTTGTTCGGACCGCCGCGGCACGCGCCGGTACGGGAGGATCACTTTCCACAGGGCGGATAGTGTAGTCAAAAGCCGCGGGCCTGGCACTGGCCGGGAACCGCAACCGGATCAAAAGCTTACGGGGCTTTTGAGATCCTTCTTCTGGCGAGCGCCAGGCTCAGGCCATGTACATGCCGCCATTCACATGGAGGGTTTCGCCGGTGATGTAGGCCGCATCGGGTCCGGCCAGGAACGCCACCGCGCGGGCGATGTCGGCCGGTTCGCCGAACCGGCCCAGCGCGATCTGGCCGAGCATCGCGTTCTTCGCGTCCTCCGGCAGCTCGCGGGTCATGTCGGTGTCGATGAAGCCCGGCGCCACCACGTTGACGGTGACGTTGCGGCTGCCGATCTCCTTGGCCAGCGACTTGCTGAAGGCGATGATGCCGGCCTTGGCCGCGGCGTAGTTGGCCTGGCCGGCGTTGCCGGTGGCACCGATCACCGAGGCGATGTTGATGATGCGGCCCTTGCGCGCCTTCATCATCCCGCGCATCACCGCCTTGGAGGTGCGGAACACGCTGGTCAGGTTGGTGTCGATGATCGCCTGCCAGTCCTCGTCCTTCATCCGCATCAGCAGGTTGTCGCGGGTGATGCCGGCGTTGTTGACCAGGATCGAGACCGCGCCGAATTCCTTGGCGATCCCGTCGATCAGCGCCTCGACCGCGGCGGCGTCGGTGACGTCCAGCCTGCGGCCGTGGCCGCCCTGCCCCGCCAGGCGCGCGCCGATGGCTTCGGCGCCGGCGTCGCTGGTGGCGGTGCCGATCACGGTGGCGCCGCGCGCCGCCAGTTCGTCGGCGATCGCCGCGCCGATGCCGCGGCTGGCGCCGGTGACCAGGGCGATCTCGCCGCTCAGGGGCAGGCTGCTTGCAGTCATGGTGGGTCTCTTCTTCTCGCGTTCGTGGAGGGCGTGGCGCGCCGGCCGGCGCGCCGCCGCAAAGGTATCAGCGCCAGTCGTCCAGCGCCGCACCGAAATCGCCGGCGGTGCCGAGCGCGCGCACGTCGATCGACTTGTCGATGCGCTTGACCAGGCCGGCCAGCACCTTGCCCGGGCCGCATTCGGCCACGCGGGTCGCACCGCGCGCGGCCAGCGCCTGCACGCAGCCGGTCCACTGCACCGGCAGGTAGAGCTGGCGCACCAGCGCGTCGCGGATCGCCTCGACGCTGTCGTGCACCTGCGCGTCCACGTTCTGCACCACCGGGAGCGACGGCACCTGCCAGCGCAGGCCGGCCATCGCCTCGGCCAGGCGGTTGGCCGCCTCGCGCATCAGCGGGGTGTGCGAAGGCACGCTCACCGCCAGCTTCACCGCCTTGCGCACGCCGCGCTCGGCCAGCAGCGCCAGCGCGCGGTCGACCGCCGCGGCGTCGCCGCCGATGACGATCTGGCCGGGGGAATTGAAATTGGCCGGCACCACCACCTGGCTGCCGGACGCCTCGGTGCAGACTTCCTGCACCAGCGCGTCGTCGGCGCCAAGCACGGCGGCCATCGCGCCGGTGCCGGCGGGCGCGGCGTCCTGCATCAGCTGGCCGCGCAGGCGCACCAGGTGCGCGCCATCGGCCAGCGACAGCGCGCCAGCGGCGACCAGCGCGGTGTATTCGCCCAGGCTGTGCCCGGCGAGCATCGACGGCTGCGCGCCGCCCTGCGCGTTCCACGCGCGCCACACGCCGATCCCCGCGGCCAGCAGCGCCGGCTGGGTGTATTCGGTGCGGTTGAGCATTTCCTCGGGGCCGCCCTGGGAGAGGCTCCACAGGTCGATGCCGGCGCCTTCGGAGGCTTCGGCGAAGGCTTCGCGCACCTGCGGGTGCAGTTCGGCCAGTTCGGCCAGCATCCCTACGGACTGGGAGCCCTGGCCGGGGAAAACAAAGGCGAGCGTCGGGTCGGTCACGCGCTGTCGCAGATCAGGAACGAATGCCGATGATACGGGCGAAAGTGGTGCTTCGTCTGTACTGCTGCGTATGCCTGATGCCTTGCGCGGCGTGGACTGCGCCCGGTAGACAGGCACGACGACACCGCGCGGCCGTGGAGGCTGCGCGGTGTTCGTGGAATACGCGGATTGCAGCCGCGGCCCGCAGGCCGCGCGGCTCAGTAGCGCAGCAGCGCCGAGCCCCAGGTGAAGCCGCCGCCGAACGCTTCCAGCAGCAGCAGCTGGCCGCGCTGCACGCGACCGGACCGCACCGCTTCGTCCAGCGCCAGCGGCACCGAACCGGCGGAGGTGTTGCCGTGGCGGTCGACGGTGACGACGACGCGGTCCATCGGCATTTCCAGGCGCCTGGCCGTGGCTTCGATGATGCGCAGGTTGGCCTGGTGCGGGATCAGCCAGTCGAGGTCGTGCTTGTCCAGGCCGTTGGCGGCCAGGGTCTCGTCGACCACGCCGTCCAGCGCCTTGACCGCGTGCTTGAACACCTCGTTGCCGGCCATGTGGATGCGCACGCCGGCATTGGTCTCGTCCGGCTTGAAGCCGGCCGACACGCCGGCCGGGCAGCACAGCAGGTCGCGCTTGCTGCCGTCGGCATGCAGGTGCGTGGAGAGGATGCCGGTCTCGGTGTCGGCCTTGAGCACCACCGCGCCGGCGCCGTCGCCGAACAGCACGCAGGTGGTGCGGTCGCTCCAGTCGACGATGCGGGTCAGGGTCTCGGCACCGATCACCAGCGCGGTCTTCGCCGCGCCGGTGCGGATGAACTTGTCGGCCACGCTCAGCGCGAACACGAAGCCCGAGCAGGCCGCGTTGACGTCGAACGCCGCGCAGCCGGCGATGCCCAGCTTCTGCTGGATCAGGCAGGCGGTCGACGGGAACACCACGTCCGGCGTGGTCGTGCCGACCACGATCAGGTCGATCGCGGAGGCATCGACGCCGGCGGCTTCCAGCGCACGCAGCGCGGCCTGGTGGCCCAGGTCGCTGGTGGTCTCGCCTTCGGCGGCGACGCGCCGTTCGGCGATGCCTGTGCGGGTACGGATCCATTCGTCGCTGGTGTCGACCACCTTGGCCAGGTCGTCGTTGGTCACCACCTTCGCCGGCAGGTAGCTGCCGGTTCCGGCGATGCGCGAATAGATCCGCTCGCTCATGCGCATTCCCGCTTGCGGCCCCTTGCGGGAGCCTGGATGTGTTTCACCGCGAACGGGCGCGCACGGGGCGCGCCCGCCAGGGCATCAGTCTTCCTCGACCACCGAGGTCTTGGTGGCGATGACCTTCTTGCCGCGGTAGTAGCCGTCGGCGGTGACGTGGTGGCGCAGGTGGGTCTCGCCCGTGGTCGGGTCGGTCGCCAGCTGCTTGGCCGTCAGCGCGTCATGGGAACGGCGCTGGCCGCGGCGGGACGGAGTGACTCGGGATTTCTGCACAGCCATGGGATTGCTCCAAACTCGTTGTAGTGCGTGTCTTGTTGGACCTCGAAGCCACCCGCCGGTGCCGTTCCAGGGCGCCTTCGGCGGCGGCGCGACCGTGTGTCCTGCTTGTTACTTCTTCTTCAGGGCCGCCAGCGCCGCGAACGGGCTGGCCGCCTGCAACTCTTCCTCGCCCGCCGACCAGGTCTGCTCGACCGGTTCGCTGTCCGGGGCCACCGGCACCACCGGCAGGGCGAGCACCAGCTCGTCCTCCACCAGCTCGGCCGGCCGCAACAGGCCGTCCTCCGGCACCAGCAGCGCCTCGTAGCCTGGCGGCAACGCGGCCTCCTCGGCCTCGTCGCGGATCAGGCCGAGCCGCTGCACGGTCTTCACCGGGAACACGAACCGCTCCAGGCTGCGCTGGCAGACCAGCGGCAGCCCGGCGTCGAGCGTCAGTTCGACGTAGGGCACCTGCAACGCATCGTGCCCGAACTCCAGCGCGAAGCGGCATTCGCCGTCCGTGTCGGCCAGGCTGTCGCCCAGCCGGGGCATCGCCGACAGCGGCATCCGCCCTTCGAACTGCCGCCTCGCGGCGACCATCCTCCAGGCATCCAGCGTTTCGGGGACCTGCACGACGGATGCACCTGCGGACATAAGCCGCTGAATGTTAAGGACCGCACCGGGCCATGTCAAACCCTGCCCGGGCGTGGAAACGGGCGATTGCCGGCGGCCGCGGCGCGGCCGACACTGGCCGGCCCACCCGCCGTACCCGCATATGTTGATCCTTGCTTCCACTTCCCGCTACCGCCGCGAGCTGCTGCAGCGCCTGCGGCTGCCTTTCGAGTGCGTCGCCCCCGGGGTCGACGAGACCCCGCTGCGCGCCGAAAGCCCGCCCCAGCTGGTCCGCCGGCTGGCCCAGGCCAAGGCCGACGCGGTGGCTGAACGGTTCCCGGACGCCTGGGTGATCGGCTCGGACCAGGCCGCCGAACTGGACGGCCAGGTGCTGGGCAAGCCCGGCGGCCGCGAGGCGGCGATCGCCCAGCTGGCGCAGATGGGCGGGCGCACGGTGCGCTTCCACACCGCCGTGTGCCTGCGCCGCGGCGCCCACGAACTGGCCGCGGTCGACCTGACCCAGGTGCACTTCCGCACCCTGGCCGCCGACGAGATCGAGCGCTACGTCGATGCCGAGCAGCCGTTCGACTGCGCCGGCAGCTTCAAGTGCGAGGGCCTGGGCATCAGCCTGTTCGAGGCGATCGAGAACCGCGACCCGAGCGCCCTGGTCGGCCTGCCGCTGATCGCCCTGTCCGGCCTGCTGCGCGAAGCCGGCTATACCCTGCCCTGACCCGGCGGCGTCAGCTGCCGGGGCGTGCCGGCACCACCGGGCACAACCGGTATGGGAAGGCGGAAGCGCCGATCCAGCTGTGGTGCACCGTGCAGGCCTCCAGGTCCACGCGAAGTCCGTAGCGCCGCGCCAGCAGTCCCGCCGCGATGTCCAGGCGCTCGCGGTCGTATGCGATGCGCGCCGCCTGCAGGTCTTCCGTATCGATCGGCGTCTCGCCGTCACGTTCGGCCAGGGCGAAGCGGCATCGCCCGCTGGGCGAATCAACCGGTTCGACCAGGGCGCGACTGCGGCTGCGCGAGACGATCCAGCGCATTGCCGGGCAATCGCCGCGATCCAGGCCCAGTCGCGCTGCCCAGCGGTTGTGGCGGTCGGTACGCTCCAGCTTCTCCAGCAGCTTGCCCCCGCCGGACGGATCGGCCTCGGCAGGCAGCATCACCCGCGCCGGCCCGCGAGTGGCGACCAGCGTGCGCACCTTCCGCGCATACGCCCTCGACTCGGGAAAGTTGGTAGCCACGCCCGCATACACCGGCCCGGCTGGCAGGAACGGGATGCGCCAGGATTGCGGCTCGTCGCCATACAGCAGGACCACGCCCGGGGCCGGGCCAACCGGCGCCTCGACCCGGAACGCATCGAAAGTCCAGCGCGCGTGGCCCCAATCGTTCCAGCCGACGAGGGCGACCAGCGAGCACAACAGCACCGCCGCGCCGGCCACGCGCGCCCCCGCCCGCGCCGGCAACGCACTGCGCAGCAGCAGCCACAGCACCAGCGGCGCCAGCAGCTCCAGGACCACCAGGTACCGGTGGATGCTGAACATCCACAGCCAAAGCACGAAGCCGGCCAGGAAGAACACCCCGAGCATCCAGAGCACCGCGGTGTCGCCGGACGTCGCGCGCGCGTTGCCGCGCAGGCGCCGCACCAGCCAGGCAACCGCCGCCAGGGGCGCAGCCAGGTAGAGCACCCCCCACACCGCCTGCAGCAGCGAAAGTTCACTGACCAGGCGCGGATTGAGCGTGAAAAGCAACGGGCGCAGCAGTGCCTCGCCCAGCCCGCGCGGTCGCCAGCGCACGTCGCTGGTCGCTTCCGGCGAGGCCAGCGGCGCCTTGAACATGACGTTGTACTGCGGGAACAGCGGGTTGCCGTAGGCCTTCCATACCGCATACAGCCACGGTCCCGCCAGCAGCGCGAACACCACCAGCGCAACGCCCGCCAGCAGCAGCCCGGTGCGCAAGCGCGCCCGCCACGGCAGTGGTGCGGCCAGCACGGCGAGGCCCAGCGCCACCGCGTAGATCGCATTGGTCAGCTTCAGCGCCACCGCCGCACCGAGCAGCACGCCGGCCACTACCGTGCGGAGGTTGCGCCAGTCCGACCCGACCGGCAGGCACAAAGCCAGGGCGCCCAGCACCAGCGGCGCGGTGGTGTTGTCGCCCATCGTCGTGCCGAGTTCGGACAGGAACGCAGCACTGGCCAGTCCGGCCAGGCCAAGCAGCGGCGCCAGCCAGTCGCGGCGCGGCTCGCCGGCCAGCGCGCGCCAGGCGATCCAGGCCACCGGCAGGAACACCAGCCCGTGCACCAGGCCCAGGAGGGCACCGGCCACGGGCGCCGGCGCATGCACGACCAGCAGGTAGTACGGCACGTCGAGCAGCGGTACGAACCAGGTCTGCAGCTGCGCCGGCGCCAGGTCCGTGCCCAGGCGCCCGTTCAACCAGGACCAGGCGTTGTGCAGGTGGTAGTTCTGCAGGTCCCAGTTGGCGTCCTGCCCCAGCAGCAGCGACAGCAGCGCCCCCAGCAGGGCGACGGCCACGGTGGCCCGGGCGAGGCCTGCGCGCCCGTCGAACCCGAAAAATCGGGCGCCCATGGCGCCCGTCCGCTGCCACCATGAACGCATGCCCGCCCCCCTCATTCAACGGCTCCGTCGGGCGCCGCTGCAGGCGGCAGGTGCACAGGCGAACCTCCGGACTTCCCGGCGGCACCGGCCGGCGTCGCGGAGGCGCCGATCGCCAGCCCCGGGGACGCTTCCGCGTCGGCAAGCCTGCCGCGCGTGGCCGGGGTCGCCAGGTAGGCCAGGCGCTTGGCCTCGATGCGCCCGCGCGTGACAGTGTCCAGCACCAGGCCACAGCCGAACAGTATCGCCGACAGCTGGACCAGGGCCGCGCACAGGATCGCGGTCGGGAAACGCGGCACCAGGCCGGTCTCCAGGTAGGTGACAAAGAGGGGCGCGGCCAGCAGCACCGACAGCAGCAACGTCGCCGCGGCGCAGGCGGAGAAGAACAGCAGCGGACGCTCGGCCATCACCAGCCGGCCGATCGTGCCGAGGATGCGCGCACCATCGCGCCAGGTGTTGAGCTTGCTGGTCGACCCCTGTGGACGCGCGCCATAGGTGGTCGGTATCTCGGCAACGGGCATGCGCAGCTGCAGCGCGTGCACCGCCAGCTCGGTCTCGATCTCGAAACCGGAAGCGTGCGCCGGGAAGGACTTCACGTAGCGCCGCGAGAACACCCGGTAGCCGGAAAGCATGTCGTCGAAGCTGTCACCGAACATCATGGCGACGCAGCGGGTCAGCAGGCGGTTGCCGAAGCGGTGCCCGGCCCGGTATGCGGCCGGGTCCTGGTCGACGCGCGCGCCCACCACCATGTCCAGGCCGTCCTCGACCAGGCGCTTCACCAGCGCCGGCGCCGCGGCCGCGTCATAGGTCGCGTCGCCATCCACCATCACGTAGACATCCGCCTCGACGTCGGCGAAGGCGCGACGGATCACGTTGCCCTTGCCGCGCAGCGCCACCGCATGCACCTCGGCACCGCTGGCGCGGGCGATCTCGGCGGTGGCATCGACCGAGCGGTTGTCGAAGACGTGGCAGTGCGCCGAAGGCAGGCTGCGGCGGAACCCCTCGACGACCGCGGCCACGGTCGCGGCCTCGTTGTGGCATGGCACCAGCAACGCGATGCGCAGGGCCTGGGCGGCCTCACCGTTGCAACCTACCCCTGGACCTGGCATTGAACGTCCCCTGGCGAACCGGCGGCATTCTACCTGTCGGCATCATCGGCGGTGATACGGACCTGCTGCCGCGGCCATTCCTCGACGCTGCCGTCGCTGCCGTGCAGGCGCAGGCCCAGCCAGCGCGTACCGGCCTGGCTGGCCGGCAGGTCGACCTGGGCGCGGAAGCCCACCCGCGGCTGGTTCGGGTCCGTCGACCCCGGGAAATGCCCGGAAACGTCGAACGGCTGGCCGTACTCCGCCTCGGCCACCACCGCCTCGTCCAGCAGCACCTCGACGCGGGCCAGTCCGACGCCTTCCTTGAACGCCCAGCCGCCAACCTCGAAGCGCGGGGGCACCCGTGCGCCCGGCTCCGGGGCATCGATCCAGGCCAGCGCCGGGGCCACGCAGCCCGCCGCCGGTACCGGCGCGTTCGCCGGCAGGCGCACCAGCAGGAAGCGCGTCGCGCCGTGGTCGACCAGCACCGTGCGCGTGGGCGGCGGCAACGGCCCCAGGCGTTCGCACAGTGCCTGGTAGCGGCGCAGCAGGTCGCGGAACGACACGTCCCCCGGCGCCAGCACCAGCAGCGCCGGCGCCTGCGGCAGGCCGTCGGCCAGCAGGTTCCACTTGCGCAGCTGTGGCGCACGACCGTGGGCGTGGTTGAGCGGATGGTCCAGTACCGCGATGTCCGGATCGCCGAGCGCAAAGCCCAGTTCCGCACCGACCTTGAAGTCGTCGGCCAGCAGCTGCGTGCCCGGCGGCATCGCCTCCAGTTCCTCGCGCACGGCCTTGGCCAGCGGCTCCCAGCCGGCGAAGTTGCGCGGGTAGTGCTTGGAGCCGGCGCTGGCCTCGCGCAGCGCCGGCGTCGACACCGCCAGGCACCAGCCCAGTGCGGCCAGCAGGCCCAGCCCGGTGACGGTCCAGGTCGCCCGCCGCCACTGCGCCGGCCAGGTTTCCAGGACCCGCGCCGCCGCCGGCAGCAGCGCCAGGTACGCCGGCACCGGCCAGTGGAAACTCACCCGTTCGGCATCGGCGACGAAACCCAGCACGAACAGGCCGCCGACGATGATCGACCCGAACAACGCCAGGAAGCGCCATTGCGGCCGCGCCGGGCGCCGCTTCCAGCCGGTCACCCACGCTGCCTGCAGCAGCGCCACCGCCAGCGGCGGCGTGACCAGCAGCGCCTGCACCGGGATGAAGGACCAGCCGCCGCCATGCAGCGCCCACGGATGCCGGTCGACCAGCTGGAAGCGCAGGCCGGCCTCGCCGTTCTCCAGGTTCCACAGCAGCAGCGGCAGCCAGGCCAGCAGGCCGAACGCGCCGGCAAGCAGCACGCGCGGATCGCGCAGCAGGCGCCTGCCCTGCGGCAGCAACAGCAGCACCACCGTACCGGCGATCCACACGCCGGCGAAGCGGTAATGGCTCAACGCGCCCAGCGCCAGGCCGAAGGCCAGCTCCATCGCCGCCAGCGGCGTGACCTCCTCGAGCATGCGCACGCCCGCATGCAGGCACAGCACCGTGGCCAGCGCCAGCGGCACGTCCGGCAGCGCCAGCACGCCGAGCATGCCCAGCAGCGGCAGCAGCACCGCCAGCGTGCCGGCGCGCCAGCCGGCGATCGCACCGAACCAGCGCCGGCCGATCCGCGCCACCCACCACGGCAGCAGCGCGCCCATCAGCAGGAACGGCATCCGCAGCGCCAGCACGTGGTCGCCGCCGAGCGACGTACCCAGGCGCGCCAGCCACGCGGTCATGCCCGGCAGGTCCGAATACGCCGCCGCCAGGTGCCGCCCTTCCTGCCAGTAGAACGCCTCGTCGACGAACAGCGGCAACCGCGCCGCCACCACCAGCTTGAGCACGCAGGCCAGCGTCCACCAGGCGATGAACGTGCGTTGCGCGCGGTGCTCCGCCTCCATCAGCCGCTACACTCCCTCCGGACCCGGTACCCAGGAAGACGATGTCGAACATCGCCACGACCTCGAGCCCCATCCTAACCGACGCCCTGCGCCAGTCGCTGGACCAGGCGCAGCGCCAGATCAACGCGCTGGTGCTGGGCAAGCCGCATGAAGTACGGCTGGCCCTGGTCGCGCTGCTGTCCGGCGGCCACGTGCTGATCGAGGACCTGCCCGGACTGGGCAAGACCACCCTCGCCCACGCACTGGCCGCGACCGTGGGCCTGGGCTTCCAGCGCATCCAGTTCACCTCCGACCTGCTGCCGGCCGACGTGCTCGGCGTGTCGATCTACGAAGCCTCCACCCGCCAGTTCCGCTTCCATCCCGGCCCGGTGTTCACCCAGGTGCTGCTGGCCGACGAGATCAACCGCGCGCCGCCGCGCACGCAGAGCGCGCTGCTGGAAGCGATGGCCGAGCAGCAGGTGACCATCGACGGCTCGACCCACCGCCTGCCCGATCCGTTCTTCGTGATCGCCACGCAGAACCCGGTCGACCTGTCCGGCACCTTCCCGCTGCCGGACTCGCAGCTGGACCGCTTCCTGCTTCGCTTCTCGCTGGGCTATCCCGGCGCCGACGCCGAACGCGCCCTGCTCACCGGCAGCGACCGCCGCGAACTGATCGCGCAGGCCACGCCGGTGCTCGGCGATGGCGACGTGATCGCCCTGCGCGACGCCGCCGCGCGGGTACACGCCAGCGACGCGCTGGTCGGCTACGTGCAGGCCCTGCTGGCGCGCAGCCGCCAGCAGCCGGGCATCCGCGTCGGCCTCTCGCCGCGCGCCGGCCTGGCCCTGCTGCGCGCCGCGCGCGCCTACGCGCTGCTGCTCGGCCGCGACCACGTGCTGCCGGAGGACGTGCAGGCGCTGTTCATCGCCGTGGCCGGCCACCGCCTGGTCGGCGAGGCCGAGGCCGGCACCGGCGCAGCGCTGGCCAAGTCGGTGCTGCACGCGGTGCCGGTGGACTGATGCCCGGCACGTGGCGCGAACTGCGCACGTGGCTGGAGTCGTTCGAACGCCCGCGCGCGCCGGAAGCCCTGCCGCTGCGGATCGACCGCCGCCGCATCTACGTGCTGCCCACCCGCTTCGGCCTGTTCTAC
>Ga0182737_1003302_pt1 | contig 12062 bp, 8 predicted proteins | sample eDN5th30CBELigOP_FD_128878 | JGI IMG/M metagenome (GOLD analysis project Ga0182737, IMG submission 128878) | Enriched Organic Plus compost microbial communities from Emeryville, California, USA - eDNA 5th pass 30_C BE-Lig OP (version 2) (version 2) ... | reverse complement strand
TGAACAGCACGTTGAACAGGATCACGAAACCCACCACCACGAAGAACCAGACCACGGCGATGGCCGACGGATAGCCCAGGTCGAACGTGTTCCAGTTGAAGGCGCGCTTGTAGACGTAGGTGGAGACGGTTTCGGTGGACCACACGGGTCCGCCCTCGGTCATGATCCAGACCAGGTCGAACACCTTCATCTTGCCGATGAAGGCCAGGATGTACAGATTGAGCAGCGTGGGCCACAGCATGGGCACAATGATGTGCCGCAGCTTGTGCCACCAGCCGCAGTTGTCCAGCTCGGCCGCCTCCAGCACCTCGGACGGCAGCGAATGCAGCGCCGCCAGGCAGACCACCATGTTGAACCCGGCCCATTTCCAGGCGTGGGTGACGATCAGCGAACCCAGCGCGAAGTGGGGGTCGCCCAGCCATGCCTGCGCCCAGCTGCCCAGCCCCAGTGCCCGCAGGCCGGCATTGACCACGCCCCAGTCGTAGTTGTAGATCCAGACCCACATGATGCCGACCACGACATAGGACAGCAGCACGGGGGTGAACCAGGCGACGCGCAGGAAGCGGGCGAACCCCACGCCCGCGTACAGGCACAGCGCCAGCAGAAGCCCCACGACCACGTCGAGCACCGGCCCCACCACCGACCAGATGGCGGTGTTGCGCACGGCCGCCGAGAAGGTCTCGTCGCGCAGCACGGCCGCGTAGTGCGCCCAGCCCACGAAGTTGGACGAGGCGATGTCGGCCACCTCGAAGAAACTGTTGTAGAAGGTGCGCACGACGGGATAGGCCGTCAGCCCCGCGTACACCAGCAGGGCCGGAGTCAGGAACACCATCAGCGTCGACATCGACGCGCGCCGGGTATCGGTTTCAGGCGCGGCGAACCAGCGGGCCAGCGTCTGGCGCAGGCCCGCGGCGCGACGGGAAGCAGGAGCAGTCATCGCAGGAAGTCCGCCGCGTCAGGATGGCGCCTTGCAGGCCGCATCCATCTGCCGGGCCGCGTCCTCGACACTGAGGAATCCGCCCGGGAAGGCCCGGTTGAGCACCTGCGCGAAGGTGTCGCCGCACTTGCCGCTCATGTAGTGCAACGGCGTGCCGATGAAGAACTTGGCGCCGGCGCTACGCGCCTGCAGTTCCTTGAAGTAGTCGGCGTGGATGCCCTGGATGCGCGACGGATCGGTCTTCACGCCGGTCTGCAGCAGCACGCCTTCCATCCACTTGTTGCCGTTCTCGACGGTGGCCAGCGACTTCAGCATCTTGCCCGCGCACTCCTTCTTCTTGCTGCGCGAGTACATGACGTAGCTGCCGCCCACGGCCAGGGTCTTGCACTCGGGACACGCGCTGCCGTCCATCACGGGGAAGTTCATCACGCCCAGGGCGAAATCCTTGGGCTGGCCGCCCTGCTCGGGCGGCACGAAGGCGCGGCCCGTGTACCAACTGGCAATCGGGAACATCAGCGCGCCGGGGCTGGTATGGAAGTAGTAGTGCGACTCGCCCAGTTTCAGCGTGGCCAGGCTCTTGGGATAAAGGCCGCCATCGATCATCCCCTTCACCCAGGTCATCGTCTCGATGACGCGCGGGTCGGTGAAGCTGAGCTTGCCGGTCAGCAGCTTGCCGTAGTCGTCGGCGCCGAGCTTGCGCAGCAGCACTTCCTCCAGGAAGTAGGCGCCCGGGTACGGCCGGTCGGCCACGCCCTGCGCCAGCGGGGTGATGCCCTGGGCCACCGACTTCTTCACCATGTCGGCGAACTGGACCTGCGTCAGCTGGCCGTTCTCGGGCAGCTGCACACCCAGCTTCTTCATCAGGTCGCGGTTGTAGTACAGCTCGACCGAATAGGCTTCCTGCGGCATGGCGTAGACCTTGCCGTTCCAGGTCCACGAGCGCTTGGCCCAGTCTTCCAGGTTGTTCAGGTCGATGTAGTTGTCCAGCGGCTCCAGGTAGCCGCCCTTGGCGAAGCCGATCTCGTCGGGCTCCAGCCAGAAGATGTCGGGAGCCTGCCCGGTGCGCACCGATGTCTTCACGGAGGTGTAGAGATCGGCCTTCTGCACGAACTGCAGGTTGACCTTGCAGTCGGGCGTGTCGGCCTCGAACTCCTTGACGCGCTGCTCGATGAACGTGCGCTTGGAGGCCTCGTCCGGCCAGTGGCTCCACATGGTGATGGTTTGCTGCGCGGCGCCGGCGGCGCTGGCCACCAACATGGCCGCGCCCGCCAGCATCAGGGCGGACAGCGTCTTGCCGCCCGCGCCCTTGGGGGGGAAGTGCATTGCAGTCTCCTCTCGGTATAGCCCGGGAACGCGGGCATCCGTGTGCCGCCGTCGTTATGGATCGACGGGCGTATTATTGATATTAGATTTTGAAAAATCTTGAATGTATTGGTGTTTACCCGTTATTTCCCGGCAAGCCCGGCAGAATTATTGACGATATCTTATATATTATTGACAATTCTCCGCCCAGCCGACACGCAGGAATGCCGGCGCGACGCCATCCGATTTCAACGAGGAGACCTCCATGACCCAACGACTCTCGGGCGTCATCGCCGCCGCCGCCACGCCCGTGCAGCCCGACTATTCGCCGGACTTGCCGCGCCTGGTCGCGCACTTGCGCAAGCTGCTCGATGGCGGCTGCGACGCCATCAACTTGCTGGGCACCACGGGCGAGGCCACGTCGTTCAGCCTGCGCCAGCGACTGGCCACGATGCAGGCGGTTAAGGAGGCAGGGCTGCCGATGGCGCGCTTCATGGTGGGCACCGGCGTGTGTTCGCTGGACGAGACCGTACAGCTTACCCAGGCCGCGGCGGACCTGGGCTTTGCCGGCGCACTGGTCCTGCCGCCCTTCTACTATCCCGGTATCGAGCCGCAGGCGCTGCTGCACTACGTGGATGCCCTGGCCGCGCGCCTGAAGCCGGGCGTGTTGCAGCTCTACCTCTATCACATCCCGCAGAACACGGGCGTGCCGTGGCCGGTCGAGACGGTGGCCGAGCTGGCGCGCAAGCACGCAGGGCTGCTGCGCGGCATCAAGGACAGTTCGGGCGACCTGGCGTACTCGCGCGCGGTGGTCAAGGCCGTGCCGGGCTTCGACGTCTTCCCCAGTTCGGAAGCCACGCTGCCCGACGCGGCCGCCGAGGGCTACGCGGGCTGCATCTCGGCCACGGTGAACCTTACCTCGGCGGATTCGCAGGCCGCCTGGCAGGCCCAGGGAACCGAGGCGGGACGCCAGGCCGGGGCCCGTGCCGCCGCGCAACGCGGCGTCCTGGCGCGCGAGGCGCTGGTGTCCAGCATCAAGGCGGCGCTTGGGCTGCGCTATCGGGATCCGGAATGGGCGCGGGCGTGCCCGCCCTTGTCGACACGCACGGCGCAGCAGATCGAGGCGCTCGAGGCCGCGCTGGCCGCCGTGCAATAACGGTAAGGCGCGCCGCGCGGCGCCGGTGCGTTCAACCGGGCAGCGCGCCCTGCCCCGCGCGCCAGCGCAGCCAGCCGGCGGCGCGCAGTTCGCACGCCGGACAGCGGCCGCAGCCATAGCCCCAACCGTGGCGCGCGCCACGCTCGCCCAGGTAGCAGGTGTGGCTGTGCTCGACGATCAGTTCGACAAGCGCGTCGCCGCCCAGCGAGTGGGCCAGTTGCCACGTCTGGGCCTTGTCCAGCCACATCAGCGGCGTCTCGATGGTGACGCGCGCACCCAGGCCCAGGCTGAGCGCCACCTGCTGGGCCTTGATGGTGTCGTCGCGGCAATCGGGATAGCCCGAGAAATCGGTCTCGCACATGCCGCCCACCAGCACGTCGAGCTGGCGGCGATAGCCCAGCGCGGCGGCCAGCGTCAGGAAGAGCAGGTTGCGGCCCGGCACGAAGGTGTTGGGCAGCCCGTTGGCCTGCATCTCGATCTGCCGTTCGGAGGTGAGCGCGGTGTCGCCCACCTGACCCAGCACCGACAGGTCCAGCAGATGGTCCTCGCCCAGGCGCGCCGCCCATTGCGGATAACGCCCGCGCAGTTCGCGCAGCACGTTCAGGCGCGCGTCCAGCTCGATGCGGTGGCGCTGGCCGTAGTCGAACGCCACGGTCTCGACCTGCGCATAGCGCTGCAGGGCCCAGGCCAGGCAGGTGGCCGAATCCTGCCCGCCCGAGAACAGGACCAGGGCGCGGCGGGCATTCGGCATGGAAGGATGAATCGGTGCAGCGGACATGGCTGCACTGTAACCCAGGCCCGGCGCCCCACGCGGCGCTGCGTACAATGCTCGCAGCCTTGGCCGGCGCGTCCTGCGCCGGCGCGCCGACCCCGGAGCCTCGCCCATGCCCGCCGTACGCCCGCCCGTTGCCGCAGACGCCTCCCGCCAGACCATCCGGCTGCTCGGCCGCCTGCTGGGCGAGGTGATCGCCGCCACCGAGGGCGACCGGGTCTACCGCACGATCGAGACGCTGCGGCGCACCGCGGTGCGCTTTCGCCGCGAGGGCCGGGCGGCCGACGCGCGCGCGCTGGAACAGCGTGTGCAACGCCTGCGCGGCAGCGATCCCAATGCGGTGGCGCGCGCTTTCAGCTATTTCCTGCACCTGGCCAACATCGCCGAGGACCGCGACCAGAACCGCGAACAGCGCGCGCGTACGCTGGCCGACCCCGCCCCCGCCCGCGGCAGCCTGGGCGACGCGGTGGCGCGCCTGGGCGAACAAGGCGTCACGCCCGCCCGCATCCTGGCCATGCTGGAACAGGCCTGCGTGATGCCGGTGCTGACGGCGCACCCCACCGAGGTGCAGCGCAAGAGCACGCTGGACCAGCACCGCGACATCGCGGCACTGCTGGTGCAACGCGAGCAGCCGCTTACCGACGACGAGCGCGACGAACTGGACCTGGCGCTGCTGGGCCGCGTGGCCGCGCTGTGGCAGACCCGCATGCTGCGCTACACCCGCCTGACGGTGGCCGACGAGATCGAGAACGCGCTGTCGTACTACCGCAGCACCTTCCTGTCGGTGATACCACGCCTGTACGCCGACCTCTCGCGCCGGCTGCAGCCCGGCACGCGGCGGCCCTACGCCGCGCCGGCGGCGCCGCTGCGCCCCTTCCTGCGCATGGGCAGCTGGATCGGCGGCGACCGCGACGGCAATCCCAACGTCGACGCCGATACGCTTGAGCGCGCGCTGCTGCGCCAGTCTTCGCTGGCGCTGGAGCACTATCTGCAGGAAGTGCACGCGCTGGGCGCCGAGCTGTCCATCACCACCCTGCTGATCGGCGTGTCGCCGGCGCTGCGCGAACTGGCCGACGCCAGCGGCGACGAATCACCGCATCGACGCGACGAACCCTACCGCCGCGCGCTGGTGGGCATCTATGCACGGCTGGCCGCCACGGCGCGCCAGCTTACCGGCCAGAACCTGGCCCAGCGGCCCACGCACGAGGCCCCACCCTATGCTTCGCCCGACGAGTTCGCGCGCGATCTGGGCATCATCGCCGCCTCGCTGGCCGACTACCACGGCGCACCCATCGCGCGGCTACGGTTGTCCGGGCTGCGCCAGGCCGTGGAGGTGTTCGGCTTCCATCTCGCCACGCTGGACCTGCGGCAAAGCTCGGACGTGCACGAGCGCGTGCTGGCCGAACTGTTCGAGCGCGCCGGCGCGCAATGGCAGGGCCGCCCTGTGGACTACGCCGCGCTGGACGAGACGCAACGCGTGGCGCTGCTGCGCGACGAGCTGGCCCACTCGCGCCCGCTAGCCTCGCCGTGGCTGCACTACAGCGAAGAGACCGCGCGCGAACTGGCGGTGTTGCGCGCTGCCGCGGCAGCGCGCGCACGCTACGGCAGCCAGGCCGTGCGCCAGAGCATCGTGTCGCATACCGAGTCCCTCAGCGATCTGCTCGAGGCGCTGGTGCTGCAGAAGGAAGCCGGCCTGGTCGCTCCGGCCGGCGAGACGCCGCCCGCCGACGACGGCCTGATGGTGGTGCCGCTGTTCGAGACCATTCCCGACCTGGAGCGCGGCGCCGGCATCATGGCCGCCTGGCTGGACCTGCCCGAGATCCGCGAGCGCGTCCGGCGCGCGCAGGACGGCACGCAGGAGGTGATGCTGGGCTATTCCGACAGCAACAAGGACGGCGGCTACATCACCTCGAACTGGTCGCTGTACCAGGCGGAGCGCGAGCTGGTGGACGTCTTCAGCGCGCGTGGCGTGCGGCTGCGCCTGTTCCACGGCCGCGGCGGCTCGGTGGGCCGCGGCGGCGGCTCCAGCTTTGACGCCATCCTGGCCCAGCCGCCCGGCACCGTGGCCGGCCAGCTGCGCCTGACGGAACAGGGCGAGGTGATCCAGAGCAAGTACAAGGATGCCGAGGTGGGCCGCTGGCACCTGGAGCTGCTGGTGGCGGCCACGCTGGAATCGTCGCTGGCGCCGCGCGCGGCCGCAGCCAGCGCCGAGGACGCCCACATGGCCGATCACGGCCCCGCCATGGCGTTCCTGTCGCAACACGCGCAGCGCACCTACCGCGGCCTGGTGTACGAGACGCCGGGTTTCGCCGACTATTTCTACGCGGCCACGCCCATCAGCGAGATCGCCGGACTGAACATCGGCTCGCGCCCGGCCTCGCGCAAGCAGGGCCAGCGCATCGAAGACCTGCGCGCCATTCCGTGGGGCTTCTCGTGGGCGCAATGCCGCGTGATGCTGACAGGCTGGTACGGCGCGGGTTCGGCCATCGAGGCGTACCTGGAGGAAGGCGGTCCGGGCGCCCCCCGGTCGCGCCGTGCCCGCCTGGCGCAGCTGCGCGAGATGGCCGAGGCCTGGCCCGCCATGCGCACCCTGCTGTCGAACATGGAGATGGTGCTGGCCAAGTCGGACCTGGCGATCGCCGCACGCTATGCGCAGCTGGTGCCACGGCGCGCCGTGCGCGAACGCATCTTCGGCCGGATCTGCGACGAACATGCGCGCACGCTGGCCATGCTGCGCCTGCTGACGCGACGCGGCCTGCTGGCCGACAACCCCGCGCTGCAGGAATCGCTGCGCGAACGCTTCGCCTACATCGATCCGCTGAACTATCTGCAGGTGGAACTGATCAAGCGCCACCGCGCCGCGTCGCGTCGCGCCCGCGGCGAACCCGATCCGCGCGTACGCAGCGCCATCCATTTGACGATCAACGGCATTGCGGCGGGGCTGCGGAATTCTGGATAGGCGTGGGCGGCCACCAGATTCGGCGTAGTGCCCCCCGGCGATGCCAGGCGCTTAAGCGACGTATTCGTCGCGCGCGTCAGTATCCATGTTCACGCGAGACCTGGCCGGCAAGCGGCTGGCCGGCACGGGCGCGGACGATGTTGGCGGCCACGTGACGCACGGCCGACTCCGGCCGCGTCATGCTGGCCAAGTGCGGCGTCACGGCGATCTGCGGGCACCGCCAGAACGGGTGTTCGCGAGGCAGCGGCTCCTGACGGAACACGTCCAGGGTGGCGCCACTGAGTTGGCCGCGGCCGATGGCATCCAGCAGGTCCGCTTCGACCAGGTGCTCCCCCCGACCGACATTGACCAGGTAGGCGCCGACGGGCAGCTTGTCGAACAACGACCGGCACAACACGCCGTCCAGCTCCTGGGTCAGCGGCAGCAGGCATACCAGCACGTCGGAGCGCGCCAGGAACGCGTCCAGCCCGTCGCCAGCATAGGCCTCGACGCCAGGCAGCGGTTTCGCGCTGCGGCTCCAACCCGCCACATCGAAACCCATGCCGAGCAGCGACCGCGCGCACGCCGAGCCCAGCTCCCCCATGCCCATGATGCCGATCCGGGCGGGCCGCTGCGCGGGACGGTGCCACTGCGCGGCGCGCGCTGCCTCTCGCATGCTGTCCCAGCCGCGCACGTACTGCAACACGGCCAGCACGACATACTGGACCATGCCGTGCGTCAATGCGGGATCGATCATGCGCGCGATCGGCAGGTGCGGCGGCACAGTAGGATCGTTGAGGATGTGGTCGACCCCAGCCCCGAGCGAGAAAATCGCACGTAGATTGGGGAAGGCGGCAATCGCGCCCGGGGCTGCCGCCCAGGTCAGCACGAACTCCACCTCCTCGACCGGCCCGGTATCGGGCCAGACGCGCACGTCCAGCCCCGGGCAGGCCTGAGCCAGGGCGGACAACCATTCGGCGGTAGGCGCGGTCTTGCGGATGATTACCAAACTCATGATGCGATGGCCTCCTTGGTTGCAGTCGCATGGGCTGGCACGCCGAAGCGAGCCAACGAGAATTTCCCCTCGGCCATGCGCAGGGCCGGACGGCCCTGCAGCAGGTCGGCCAACACCTCGCCCACCGCAACAGATATCTGGAATCCGGCGCCCGAGAAACCAAATGCATGCAGCACGGCAGGTGCATGGGCGCTGAAGTCGATCAACGGATTTTTGTCGTCGAAATAGCCCTCCACCCCCGACCAGAAGCGGATGATGGCTGCCCGCTTCAGCGCCGGCAGCACGGCCGGTGCATTGCGGCCCAGCAGCGAAATAGCCTCGCGGCCCGGACGGCAGCCGCCGCCCGGCATCGCGGTGCCGAAGCCCCCGCCCATGACCACGTTGCCCCGCTGCACCTGCCGCGCATAGAACCCGCCGCCCTCTACGCCTATGGATACACCGACCAGCGGAGGCAGCGGCTCGGTCACGGCCATGGTGGGATACTTGATGCGCAATGGCACCGTGTCGCCCAGCCGGGCTGCGAGCTCGGCGCCCCAGGCGCCTGCAGCATTGATCACCTGGTCGGCGACCACGCGCTGCCCGCCACTGCATTCCAGCACGATCCGCTCGCCTTGCGTCTCCAGACCCAGCACGCGGCATGGCGACAACAGATGCGCGCCGGCGCGCCGTGCGGCCTGGGCGAAAGCCGGCGCCACCAGCCGGGGATTGGCCTGCCCATCCTCAGGGCACAGCGAGCCGCCGACGATGCCCGGCCCGAATTGGGGAAAGCGCCGACGGAATTCGGCGCCCTCGATGATCTCCAATCCCAGATCGAACTGGGCGGTACGCGCGCGGTAGGCATCCAGCGAGGCCAGATCCTCGAGGCTGCGCGCCAGCTTCAGATGGCCGCTACGCACATATTCGCCGTCGATGCCGATCAGTTGCGCCAGGCGCGGCCAGATCTCATGCGCCCGCATTGCCAGGTGCAGTTGTTCCGTAGGCCGACCCTGCCGGCGCACACCGCCGAAGTTGACGCCGCTGGCCTTGGCCCCGGGGGCATCCGCATCCAGCAGCGCCACAGGCACACCCTGGCGGCGCAGCGCCAGCGCGGCGCTGGCGCCAATCAGGCCGGCACCTATCACGGCCACCCTGGTCGTCAGGGCCGTCATGGCCGACGCTCCGAAAATTCCCGTAGCACGAGGGGCTTGACCGGCGCTTGGGCACGCAGGCGCCCGACCTGGCCGATATCCACGCCGGCGCAGTCGGCCAGGATTTCCGCCGCGCCGGTCTGGCACATGCGGCCTTGGCACATGCCCATGCCAACCCGCGCCAGCGCCTTCAGGCGATTGGGATCGCGCGTCTGCTGCTGGCACGCCACCTGGCGCGCCTCACCGACCAGAATCTCCTCGCAGCGGCAGATCGGCACGTCGTCGGGGCATTCGCGCGCCAGTGCCGCCGGTAACGGAAACCGCCCCTCGAGCGCCCGCCTGAAGCCGCGCGCGCGTGCCACGCGCTGGCGCAGCCCGGCCATGCGCGATTCGTCCACGCGCACGCCCTGGTCGCGCAACATCGCCAATGCTGCCAGTTCGCCGGCGAGCTCGGCCAGGTCGGCGCCGCCGATGCCGGCGCCATCGCCGGCAAGATAGATCTGCGGCACACTGCTGCGTCCATCGGCATCCATGCGAGGCAGCCAGGCGCGGAAATCCGCATCGAAGGCGAATTCGCAGCCCAGCAGGTCCGCCAGTTGGGTTTCGGAGCGCAGGCCGTAGCCCGTAGCCAGCGCGTCGCAGGCCAGCGATAGCGAGCGGCCGCGCCAGCGCGCCGTTACGCCGTCCACCCGCCCATTCCCCTGGGCCTCCTGCAATGTGGCGCACGTGTACAAGGGCACGCGATGGGCCCTCAGCCAGGCGACGTAATATGCCCCTTTCACCAATAGTGCGGGCTGGCGCGCCATCAGCAGCGCAGTTCGAACGCTGCCCGCACCGGGCGAGCTGTCCAGCACGGCCGCCACCTGCGCACCGGCCCGGGCGTACTGATAGGCCACCAGGTACAACAAGGGCCCGGTCCCGGCAAAGACGATGCGCGGTCCCAGCACGCATTGCTGCGCCTTCAACGCGACCTGCGCGCCGCCAAGGGTGAATACCCCCGGCAAGGTCCAGCCAGGAAACGGCAGCACACGGTCGGTGGCACCGGTGGCCAGCAGTAGCCGTTCATAAGGCTGCACGCCTATGCCCTGCCCATCCTGTACATCCAGCAGACCCGGCGCGGCGTTCCATACGGTAGTGCCGGGGCGGTAGTCGGACTGCCGTGCCAGCTCCGCGCCGGCCCGATGAATCGCGGCTGCCTTGCGCCATTCGAAACCGTACTGGCTGCGTGGCGAGCGCGCGCGCCCCGGTGGGGCCTGGCGGTAGATTTGACCGCCGGGCGCCGGAGCCTCATCAATCAACACCGGCCGCACGCCATGGTGCACCAGCGTCTGCGCCGCGCGGATCCCGGCGGGGCCGGCGCCCACGACCACCATGCGCCGCATACCATCCGCGGGCTGACCGGAGGTACTCATGCCTGCTCCGGCACGACAAAAGCCATGCCCGCGCGCAGCGGCGTGGAACATGCGTGCACGCGGCCGCCGTCCTCCAACTGCACCCAACAGTCCTGGCAGGCCCCCATCAAGCAAAAACCGGCGCGCGCCGCACCACTGAAAGGCGTGCCGCGCAGCCGATCACCCGCCAGCAACAGGGCGGTCAGCACCGTATCCCCTTCGCGCGCCAGGACAGACCTGCCGTTCACGCGACAGGCCACGGGCGCGGTGCCGGGGTCGGCGGCGCGTACCAGCAAAGGCTTGGAACCGGAATCAGGGCAGCCCATACAGACGGCTCACGGTAGCCCGATAGTCCGCCAGCTCGCGCTCAGTGCGATCGGCACTCCACCCCAGCTTGGCGGCCAGTTCGGCCGCCGCCTGCGGCGCGCGGTCCAGGCCTTGGTCGGCATCCCACAACCAGCCCTTGCGCCGGGCCAGGTAATCCTCCAGCGTCACCACGTGCTCTGCGATCGCATCGGATTCACCAGGCGACAACGCTTCCCGAAAGGCGGTCGGGGCCGGCGCAGGCAGGCGCGCCGCCATCGCCTCCACCACGTCCTGGCCGGTCTTGCGGTGCGCACCCAGGGAACCGTTGGTCAGCGCGTAGACGCCGGGCATGCCCTCATCAGCGAGGTCGTAGATGCGGCGCGAGCGATGTCCCATGGGCAGCGAAGCGTCGTACGTCAGCGGCCGGATGCCAGCCCAGGTAGAAACGATATGTTCGCGCGAAAGCCCCAGCCCCGGGAAGAGGTGCCGGGTTTCGCGCAGCAGGAACTCGATATCGGTGGCATCGCAGCGCACGTCGTTCAGGTCACCCTCGTACAGGGTCTCGGTGGGCCCGAAGAAATGCAGGTCGCGCCAAGGCATGCAATAGAACGGGCGATTGACCGTGGACATGGCGGCAAATCCCTGGCCGCGGCACTGCGGCGGCAGGCGGAACACCAGGTGCGCCCCCTTGGTACCTGTCACCTTTCGGCTGGGGCTGGCGGGCGCGCGTCCGTTTACCTGGTCGACCCAGGCACCGGCCAGATTAAGAACGATGTCCGCGCCCAGCGTGGCCTGCATGCCACCGGTGGCATCCCGTAGTCGCAGCAGCCATTGCTCGCCATCGCGCTGGAGGGCCTGGACCTCGGTGTAATTGCGGGTGACGGCGCCCAGTTGTTGCGCCTGCAGGACCATGGCCATCCCCCAGCGCTCAGGCCAGTCGAATTGATAATCGGTGTACGACGCGATGCTGGCCACCTTTTCCGGATGGCCCAGGAATTCGACGAAGGGATTGCTGCGCCGCGCCTGGGCGGGATTGCTGCGGCGGTAGTCCAGCGGCACTTCGCCATCGGACGCGGCACCGAGGATGCCGAACGCCACATCCAGCATCCAGGGCTTGT
>Ga0182737_1003300_pt1 | contig 12064 bp, 13 predicted proteins | sample eDN5th30CBELigOP_FD_128878 | JGI IMG/M metagenome (GOLD analysis project Ga0182737, IMG submission 128878) | Enriched Organic Plus compost microbial communities from Emeryville, California, USA - eDNA 5th pass 30_C BE-Lig OP (version 2) (version 2) ... | reverse complement strand
GCGATCACGTTCAACCCCGACGAGGTCGCGGAGAACATGAAGAAGTACGGCGGCTTCATCCCCGGCATCCGGGCCGGCCGTCCCACGGCCGAGTACCTCGACTACGTGCTCACCCGAATCACGTTCCCCGGCTCGCTCTACCTCGGCCTCGTGGCACTGATCCCGCTGATCGCGTTCGCGCTGGTCGGTGCCGACCAGAACTTCCCGTTCGGCGGCGCGTCGATCCTCATCATCGTCGGGGTCGGCCTCGAGACCGTGAAGCAGATCGACGCCCAACTTCAGCAGCGACACTATGAAGGACTTCTCCGATGATGCCTCCCGCAACGCCCGCCCGTCTGCTCATCGTCGGCCCCCAGGGGTCGGGCAAAGGCACACAGGGCGTCGTCGTCGCACGGGCCTTCGGCGTGCCGCAGGTTGCTACGGGTGACATCTTCCGCGCCAACGTCGCGGGCGGCACCGCGCTCGGCAAACGTGTGCAGGCCATCATCGAGGCCGGCGACCTCGTCCCCGACGAGCTCACCAGCGAGCTCGTGCGCGACCGCCTGAGCCAGCCTGATGCGGCGAACGGCTTCCTCCTCGACGGCTACCCCCGCAACCGTGGCCAGGTCGCCGACCTCGACGCATTCCTCGCGAGCCGCGACGAGGAGCTCGATGCCGTGATCGAGCTCGCCGTGCCGCGCGCGGAGTCCATCGCGCGCCTGGTGCAGCGCGCCGAGGAGCAGGGCCGCAGCGACGACACCGAAGAGGTCATCTCGAACCGCCTCGCCATCTACGAGCGCGAGACCGCCCCGATCCTCGACGACTACCGCGCACGCGGGCTCGTCGCGCGCATCGACGGTGTCGGCACGCTCGCCGACGTCACCGAACGCATCTTCGCGGCGCTGGCGTCGCGCGGCCTGGTCGCCGCGCACCCCGGCGCGGCCTGACGCACGTTCGTGTTCGGCCGGTCGATCTACAAGTCCCGATCCGAGTTGCGCGCGATGCGCGCGGCCGGAGCGGCCACGGCTGCGGCACTGGCCGAAGCGCGACGCCTGCTGACCGTCGGTGCCACCCCGCTGGAACTCGACGCCGCGGCCGAGCGGGTCATTCTCGAGCTGGGCGGGCGATCCAACTTCAAGCTCGTCCCGGGCTACCGGCACACGCTCTGCGTGTCCGTCGACGATGACGTCGTGCACGGCATCCCGGGGGAGCGGCCCTTCCGCCCGGGCGACATCGTCTCGGTCGACGGCGGAGCCGAGGTCGACGGCTGGAACGGCGACGCGGCGTTCACGGTCGTGCTCCCGGATCCGGAGCGCCCCGAGGTCGTGGCCGCGAGACGCGAGCTCGCCCGGGTGACCGAACACGCCCTCTGGACGGGTGTTGCGACCCTCGCGACGGCGCGGCAGCTCAACGAGGTCGGCGCGGCGATCGAGGACGCGGTGCGGGCTGAGGGGGAGTACGGCATCCTCACCGACTACGTCGGGCACGGGGTCGGACGGCAGATGCACGAGGAGCCGCCGGTCTTCAACTACCGCGTCGAGCGGCGGAGCCCCACGGTCAAACCCGGACTCGTCGTCGCGATCGAGCCCATGATCGTCGCGGGGGCCATCGACACGTTCGTGCGCGATGACGACTGGACCGTGACGACGTCCGACGGTGCCGATGCCGCGCACGTCGAGCACACGGTCGCGGTGCACGACGGCGGCATCTGGGTCCTGACCGCCGACGACGGCGGCGCCGCCGCGCTTGCTCCGTACGGCGTGACCCCGACCCCGATCGCCTGACCCGGGCACCCGACGGCGAACGCGAACGCGCGCCAGCGCCCTTGCCGCCCTCCCCCGCCGCCTGCTCGCGCCTGCCGAGCGCGTCGGCGCGCGCCATCGCTCAGCGTGCCGCCTCCATGAGCCGCGCGAGTTCCGACACGAGACCGGCGTAGTCCGTCGCGCCACGGACGAGTCGCAGCACGTTGTCGCGCTCCGAGAACGCCTCCACGAACTGGTCGAACACCTCCTGGAACTCCGCACGCCCGCTGTCGGCGAACGCGATCAGCGCGACGACGTGCACGGGGGTCCCGGCCCAATCGATCGCGGTCTCGTCGATCGCGATCGCGATGGCGGTGCGGCGCGCGCTCATGGTCATGGCGTGCGGCACCGCGAGGTGGTCGGAGAACGCGGTGGACGACATCCGCTCCCGCTCGACCGCGCCGTCGACGTAGGACGCGTCGACCGCGCCCGCGGTGATGAGCCGCGATCCGAGCATCCGGATGACGCCCTCGGGGTCGAGTCCGCGCATCCCGCGGACGAAGAAGGTGGGCTCGATCGCGTCGGCGAGACGGGTGGCGAGCCGGGCGGTGCGCCGGGCTCGCCGGAGCGCGGTGACCTCGGCCCGTACCCGCTCGAGGTCCTCATCCGTGGGCAGCGGCGCGACCAGCACGAGGCGCGACGCGGGGGCGGCGGGCGGCGCGACCGCGACGATGAGGTCGGCCGGAGCCGCATCCGCCTCGCCCGCGAGCCGGACCGCCACGCCCTCACCGGCGGTCGCGGTGACGCGGGCGGCGAGGGCGTCCCTGAGGTCGTGGTACGCGGGCACATCGATGACGATCCGTACCGTGTCGGCCTGCCGGCGTCGGTCGAGGTGGGCCCCCAGGTGCATCGCGAGGTACGCGATCTCGTCCTCGTTCACCCGGATGTCGTCGGCCCGCATGAGCTCACTGGCGACGTACACGGCGAGTTCGTAGATGAGCGGGTAGGCCGCCTTGATCTGCGCGGTCAGCGGGTTGCGCGAGAACGAGCGGTCGGCGGATCGCTCGGCGAGGTTGTCGACGTGCAGCGCGAGCCGGTCGATGAAGGCGTCGTCGGTCAGGTCGAGGAGGTATTCGGATGCGGCACGCTGCACGATGCCGTGGACGAGCGCCCGACGCGGCGAGGTGCGGGTGCCGGGCGCGCTGCGTCGGGTGGCGGCACGCGTGCGGATCAATCGGGCGAGATGCCGCAGGTCGGGGGCGGGGAGCCGCACACCGAGGTGGGCGCTGACGAGGGGCTCGAGGAGCCCGTCGAGCCGATCCTGGTCGTCGTCGGTCGACACACGTGCCGCGGAGCGGGACCGCTCGGGCGGCCCGTCCGCGCCGAGCGTGCGGTCGCGCGTGACGCGATCGACCGCGATCGAGACGTGCAGCAGCACGTCGTCGATCGCGTACTCGTTCGGCGCGTACCCGGCCTGCTCGAGCCCTGAGATCAGCGCGTCGCGGAACTCGGGGAGCGCGGGGAACCGACGGCGCAGCACGTCGAACGCGGCCCGGCCACGTGCGGACTCGGCGCGGAAGAGGTCGCCGAGCAGGCGCCGGCGGGCGGCTTCGGGGCCGCTCATCCGTACTCGCGCCCCGTGACGTTCGAGCGCGAGCCCGGTTCCGGTCAGTCGTTCCCGGATCCGAGTCAGGTCCGTCTCGACCGTGGACTCGCTGAGATGGAGCTCGGCGGCCGTGTCGAAGACGTCGATGCCGGCGTCGGTGTCGACGAGCCGTCGGATGAGCTGCGCCTGTCGTGCCTCGGGACGGATCGCGTCGCCCGACACCACGTCGTCGACGCGGGATGCGAACGCCGCGTGGTCGAGGCGGTACCCGTCCGGACCCGAGCGGATCACGGCCGGGTCGGCTGCGGCGTTCGCGGCGGCCACCCAGGCGCGGACCGTCCGCGTGGTGACCCCGAGCCGGTCCGCGAGCTCGGCAGAGGTCGTCCAACCGTCGACGCGCATGAGCTCGTCGAGGAGTCGCTGCCAGCGCTCACCCATGCTGCCAGTCAACCATCGGGTGCGGTCGGCCGGGGCATCCTGCGCGCGTCGTTTCCGGGGGTGCGGAAAGGATTCGGGTGGCGGATGCCTCTGGCGAGTCGGCAGGATCGAATCGGATCGCGGTATGGACACCGCGCAACGACGCGGCGGTGAGGAGGTACTCGATGCGGATCATCGTCGTCTGCGGCGCCGGCGCCTCGAGCACCTTCGTGGCGCACCGGATTCGCCGGTCGGCAGCCGCCCGTGGCCTGACGATCGAGGCCCGGCCGACGAGCACGTCCCAGCTCGCGACCGATCTCGTCGACGCCGATGTGCTGCTCGTGGGAGCGCACCTTGCCGGGCAGCTGGATGAGCTGCGGCGTCTCGCTGCTGCGGCGTCCGTCCCGATCGCGATCCTGCCTGAGACCGCGGCCACCGGCGACGGCGGGGCCGCGCTCGACCTCGCGTTCGCGTCGGTCGGAGCGGCGCCGTGATCGGCGTCGTGAGCGGCGTCTCACGCTGCGGCGGGGAGCCTGCCTCCCGCGAGAGCGGAGCGGCGGGCTATGGTGAACGAGGGAACGGATGCCAACGACGGGAACCGGAAACATGGTGGAACGCACAGTTCGGATCGGATCGACCCACGGCCTGCACGCCAGGCCGGCGAAGCTCTTCACCCAGGCGGCAGCGGCGTCCGGCGCTTCCGTCACGATCGCGAAGAACGGCAGCGCACCCGTCAACGCGGCGAGCATCCTCGCCGTCATCTCGCAGGGCATCGACCACGGCGACGAGGTCACTCTCGCCGTCGAGGGCGGCGACGAGCAGCGCGTCCTCGACGAGCTCATCGAGCTGCTCAGCACCGATCACGACGAATAACACGGGTCGGTTCGCCGACACCACCGGGAGGTCAGCGTGAACGAGATCCAGGGCATCGGCATCGGTCAGGGGGTCGCGCTCGGCCCCGTGGCGCGAATGGCGGATCCACTGCCGGAGCCGGTGGACCGGCCGAGCCACCTCGATCCCGAACGCGAGGAAGCCAGGGCGAGGGCCTCCCTCTCGGTGGTCGCGGACGACCTCCAGCGCCGGGGCACGCGCGCCGGCGGTGCCGCGAAGGACGTGCTCGAGGCGCAGGCCATGATGGCGGCCGACCCGACACTCATGGACGACATCATCACGCGGCTCGCCGAGGGCAAGACGGCCGAGCGGGCGGTCTTCGAGGCGTTCGCTGCGTTCCGTGACCTGCTGGCCGGCATGGGCGGGTACATGGGGGAGCGTGCCGCCGACCTCGACGACGTGTCGCAGCGTGTCGTGGCGCACCTGCTGAAACTGCCGGCGCCGGGCGTGCCGAATCCGGGGCATCCGTTCGTGCTCGTGGCGCGCGATCTCGCACCCGCCGACACCGCGACGCTCGACCTTGCTCAGGTACTGGGCCTCGTGACGGTCGACGGCGGTCCGACCTCGCACACCGCGATCCTCGCCCGCGAGAAGAGCATCGTCGCGGTCGTCGGCGCAGCGAGCGCCGCTGAGCTCGCCGACGGCGACTCGGTCATCGTCGACGCCGAACGCGACGTCGTCATCGCGAATCCCACGGTCGTTCAGGTCGGGGAGGCGCGCAAGCGCATCGCCGAGCGCGAACGGCTCACGAGCCGCCCGGTCCTGCCCGGAGCACTCGCGGACGGTACGGCCGTGCCCCTGCTGGCCAACCTCGGGTCGGCGGATGCGGCGGCCGAGGCCGTGCAGCTCGGCGCCGAGGGTGTGGGGTTGTTCCGCACCGAGTTCCTCTTCCTCGACGCCGACCGCGCGCCGAGCATCACCGAGCAGCAGGCGCAGTACACACGCCTGTTGCAGGCCTTCCCCGGGAAGAAGGTCGTCGTCCGCGTGCTCGACGCCGGAGCCGACAAGCCGCTCGCGTTCCTGAACGACGCGGACGAGCAGAACCCGGCACTCGGGCTGCGCGGCATCCGGGCGCTCCGCCACTCCGAGCCCATCCTGCGCGAACAGCTCACCGCGCTCGCGGCGGCCGACGCCGCGGCCGACGCCGAGCTCTGGGTCATGGCCCCGATGATCGCAACGGTCGAGGAGACCCGGTACTTCATGGCGCTCGCCACCGAGCTCGGAATCAGGACCGCCGGGGTCATGATCGAGGTCCCGTCCGCGGCGCTCACGGCCGAGCAGGTGCTCGAGGTCGCCGCGTTCGCCTCCATCGGCACGAACGACCTCACGCAGTACACGATGGCCGCCGACCGGCTCCTCGGAACCGTTGCGACCCTGCAGGACCCGTGGCATCCGGCCGTCCTCAAACTCATCGCCGAGGTGGGCCGCGCCGGCGCGGCGACGGGCAAGCCGGTCGGGATCTGCGGCGAAGCCGCGGCCGACCCGCTCCTGGCCGTCGTGCTCGTCGGCCTCGGTGCCACCAGCCTGTCGATGTCACCATCGGCACTCGCAGACGTCCGCGCCTCCCTCGCGCGGTACGGCCTGGACGACGCGAAGGCGATCGCCCGGGCAGCTCTGGCCGCTGAGGGAGCGGCCGAAGCCAGGCAGGCGGCCCGTGCGGCCGCCGACTCCACATCCGACCCGACGCGCCAGGCCGCGTCGTGACCTGCAGAGAGGCAGAACGATGACGACGTCGTCACCGGACACGAAGCGGCAAGGGGGAGCCCGCGTCGCCGTCCAGAGATTCGGTACGTTCCTTTCCGGCATGATCATGCCGAACATCGCCGCGTTCATCGCGTGGGGATTCATCACCGCGCTGTTCATCGAGGCGGGGCCGTTCCCGGTCCCTGCGCTCGGCGGCTTCCCAGACGCGGCAGGCAATGAGTATCCGGGCCTCGTCGGCCCGATGATCACCTACCTGCTGCCGCTGCTCATCGCCAACCAGGGCGGTCGGATGGTCTACGACACCCGCGGCGGGGTCGTCGCCACCATCGCCACGATGGGCGTGATCGTCGGCGCGGGCATCCCGATGTTCATCGGCGCGATGATCATGGGCCCGCTCGCGGCGTGGCTCATGAAGAAGGTCGACCAGATCTGGGAGGGCAAGATCAAGGCCGGCTTCGAGATGCTGGTGAACAACTTCTCGGCCGGCATCCTGGGCTTCCTGCTCGCGCTTGCGGGGTTCTATGCGTTCGCGCCGGCCGTTGAGGTCCTGAGCAACGGGCTGGAGACCGCGGTGAACTGGCTGGTCCTCGCGGGGCTGCTGCCGCTCGTGTCGATCCTGGTCGAGCCCGGCAAGATCCTGTTCCTGAACAATGCGATCAACCACGGCGTGTTCACGCCGTTGGGCGTCCAGCAGGCCGACGAGACGGGCAAATCGATCCTGTTCCTGATCGAGGCGAACCCCGGCCCCGGTCTCGGCATCCTGCTCGCCTTCGCGATCTTCGGGGTCGGCATGGCCCGGGCGACCGCACCCGGCGCGATCATCATCCAGTTCTTCGGCGGCATCCACGAGATCTACTTCCCGTATGTGCTCATGAAGCCCATGCTGATCCTCGCCGCGATCGCCGGCGGCATGGCCGGAGTCGCGACGAACGTGCTGTTCCAGTCGGGGCTGCGGGCGCCGGCCGCACCGGGGTCGATCATCGCGGTGCTGCTGCAGACCGCGAACGACAGCTTCGTGGGGGTCATCCTGTCGGTCGTGATCGCCGCCGCGGTCTCGTTCACGATCTCGGCGATCATCCTTCGGGCGAGCCGCAAGCGCGACCTCGCGAAGGAGAACGCGGGAGACCTGTCGGCCGCGATCGCCCAGACCGAGGCCAACAAGGGCAAATCCTCGAGCGTGCTGGGCGGCCTGCAGGCCGAGGGCGTCGCCGACGGCGGCGGCCTCGTCGCCGAAGGCGAGCAGGCCGCGTTCGAGCACAAGCCGATCCACTCGATCGTGTTCGCGTGCGATGCGGGCATGGGGTCGAGCGCGATGGGCGCGACGGTGCTGCGGAACAAGATCAAGAAGGCCGGGATCGACTCGGTGACCGTCACGAACGCCGCCATCGCGAACCTGAAGGGCGACGCCGATCTCGTCGTGACCCACCAGGATCTGACCGAGCGCGCCAAGCAGCAGTCGCCGAACTCGCTGCACATCAGCGTCGAGAACTTCATGAACTCGCCGAAGTACGACGAGATCGTGCATCTGCTCGAATCTGAGGGCGTCCGCTGACGCGGCGGGTCGCCAGGAAGGAACATCTCATGACCGACACCATCCTCGCCCCCGGGGACATCCGTCTCGCCGCACGTGCCGCTTCACGCGACGACGCCATCCGCGAGGCGGGTGCGATCCTCGTGGAGTCGGGCGCGGTGCGCCCGGACTACGTCGACTCCATGCTCGAGCGCGAGGGCACGGTGTCCACGTTCATGGGCAACTTCCTGGCGATCCCGCACGGTACGAACGAGTCGAAGGACGCGATCCAGCGGTCCGCGCTCTCGTTCATCCGATACGACGAGCCGGTCGACTGGGCCGGTGAGCCGGTGCGGTTCGTCGTGGGCATCGCCGGCATCGGCAACGAGCATCTCGACATCCTCGCCAAGATCGCGACGATCTTCTCCGACGAGGACGAGGTCGGCAAGCTGCTCGAAGCCGGCGATGCGGCGGAGCTCCTGGCGATCCTGGCGGAGGTCAACGAGTGAGCACGGCGGTCCACTTCGGCGCGGGCAACATCGGCCGCGGCTTCGTCGGCCTCCTGTTGCACGAGGCGGGCTACGAGGTCGTCTTCGCCGATGTGGACCGCCGGCTCATCGAGCAGCTCGAGGCGGCCGACTCCTACACGGTCCACGAGGTGGGCGCCGGGGGAGCGGACCGGGTCGTCGACCGTTTCCGTGGCATCGACAGCTCGACGGATGCCCCTCGGCTGGTCGCCGAACTCGCGACCGCGGCCATCGTCACCACCGCCGTGGGCCCGCGCGTGCTGCGGTTCATCGCACCACACATCCTCGAGGGACTGCGCGGGCGGGCGGACGGCGTGCCACCGCTCGCCGTCATGGCCTGCGAGAACGCGATCAATGCGACGGACCTCCTGCGTGACGAGATGGCCGCGCTGACGACGCCTGAGGAGTGGTCGACCCTCGCCGCCAGGGCCGTGTTCGCCAATACCGCGGTCGATCGCATCGTGCCGGGGCAGGCCGCGGATGCCGGACTCGACGTGACCGTGGAGACGTTCTTCGAGTGGGCGATCGAGCGGCCGCCGTTCGGCGACCGCGCGCCCGAGATCCCCGGCGCGCACTATGTCGACAACCTGGCGCCCTATATCGAGCGCAAGCTGTTCACGGTCAATACCGGGCACGCCTCGATCGCCTACCTCGGTGCGCTCGCCGGACACACGCGGATCAGCGACGCCCTGGCCGACCCAGCGGTGCGCCGCGCCGTCGAGCGTGTCCTCGAGGAGACGTCGGCGCTCATCGTCGCCGACCACGCGTTCAACGCCGACGAGCAGGCGGCGTACCGCGAACGGATCATGGCACGCTTCGCCAACCCCGAGCTGCCCGACACCGTCGAGCGGGTGGGGCGGCAGCCGCTCCGCAAGCTCTCCCGCAAGGAACGGTTCATCGAGCCGGCGGCGCGGCTCGCGGCACGCACCCAGCCGGTCGACGGCCTGCTGGGGGCGGTGGCGGCGGCGCTGCGGTTCCGGGTCGAGACCGACGAGGAGAGCGTCGAGCTGCGCCGTCTCCTCGGCCAGTTGGACGCCGCGGGGTTCGTCGACGAGGTCATGGGCATCGAGTCGGGGCATCCGCTCCGCGCGAGGCTGGAAGCCCTGGTGCGTGACGCACAGGCGGAACTCGCGGGCGGCTGGGCGTAACCGCCTCGGGAGGGGCGCGACTCGGCGACTGGCGAAGTGAGCCGGAATCGCCTATAGTAGACCCTTGGTGTGTTGCGCCAATGCTCGGGTATGCCTCGAGCGTGACTCCACGGGCCCCAGGGCCCACGAGATCGGTGCGCACCCATCGCATGACTGATCATCCTGAACCCAAGCGATAGTGAGTGTATGGCCAAGAAAGACGGTGTCATCGAGATCGAGGGCTCGGTCATCGAAGCGCTTCCGAACGCCATGTTCCGCGTGGAGCTGACCAACGGGCACAAGGTGCTCGCCCACATCTCAGGCAAGATGCGCCAGCACTACATCCGCATCCTCCCCGAGGACCGCGTGATCGTGGAGCTGAGCCCGTACGACCTGACCCGCGGCCGGATCGTCTACCGCTACAAGTAACAGGCTGATCGGAAAGTAACGGCCCGCGGCACCCCGCGGGTACGAAGACAGCGAATCAAAGGAACCGACTGTGAAGGTCAACCCCAGCGTCAAGCGCATCTGCGACAAGTGCAAGGTCATCCGTCGCCACGGCAACGTCATGGTGATCTGCGAGAACCCGCGCCACAAGCAGCGCCAGGGCTAGTCGATCGGATGTCTCCGCGAGGAGGCATCCGTTCCGTGCGTCGCACGCATAACTCAATACGAATCGGCAATGCCAGAACCTGCCGCCCTCGCGGGCGCGGGGGACACCTCGGGAGGAGGCCCGGGCACCGGCATTGCTCCATACCTCCACTCAACACAGGAGAAGCCAACATGGCACGTCTGGCAGGAGTCGACATCCCGCGCGACAAGCGCGTGGAGATCGCACTGACCTACATCTTCGGCGTCGGCCGCACTCGTGCGCTGCAGACGCTCGCGGAGACCGGCATCGACGGGAACATCCGGGTCAAGGACCTCAGCGACGACCAGCTCGTCGCGCTCCGCGACTACATCGAGGGCAACTTCAAGGTCGAGGGTGACCTCCGCCGCGAGGTGGCCGCGGACATCCGTCGCAAGGTCGAGATCGGTTCGTACGAAGGCATTCGCCACCGCAGGGGTCTCCCGGTCCGTGGCCAGCGCACGAAGACCAACGCTCGTACCCGCAAGGGCCCGAAGCGCACCGTCGCCGGCAAGAAGAAGGCCGGCCGCAAGTAACCGCTTGTCGCCAGATCTAGGAGATTTCACACATGGCAGCACCCAAGGCGGCTACTCGCAAGCCGCGCAAGAAGGAAAAGAAGAACATCGCCGTGGGCCAGGCCCACATCAAGTCGACGTTCAACAACACCATCGTGTCGATCACCGACACGAACGGTGCCGTGATCAGCTGGGCGTCGTCCGGCGGTGTCGGGTTCAAGGGCTCGCGCAAGTCGACCCCGTTCGCGGCGCAGCTCGCCGCCGAGTCCGCCGCGCGTCAGGCGCAGGAGAACGGCATGAAGAAGGTCGACGTCTTCGTGAAGGGCCCGGGTTCGGGTCGTGAGACCGCGATCCGTTCGCTGCAGGCCGCGGGCCTCGAGGTCGGCAGCATCACCGACGTGACGCCCCAGGCGCACAACGGTGTCCGCCCGCCCAAGCGCCGCCGCGTCTAACACTCCGGTCCCGGTGGCCGGGTCGGCGTTCATGCCGACCCGGTCGCCGGGGCATCCGTTCTCTCACAACTCAACGATCCCTATGTACTCGCAGGTGTCATATAGCGGACACCCTGCCGAAAGGAATCCAACGTGCTGATCGCACAGCGCCCGACGCTCACCGAAGAGAACATCTCGGAGTTCCGTTCGCGGTTCGTGATCGAGCCCCTCGAGCCGGGCTTCGGTTACACCCTGGGTAACTCGCTCCGCCGTACCCTCCTCTCCTCGATTCCCGGCGCGGCCGTGACGAGCATCCGCATCGACGGCGTGCTCCACGAGTTCACGACGGTTCCGGGCGTGAAAGAGGATGTGACGGAGATCATCCTCAACATCAAGAACCTGGTTGTCTCCAGCGAGCACGACGAGCCGATCACCGCCTACCTGCGCAAGCAGGGCGCCGGTCAGGTCACTGCGGCCGACATCTCCGCCCCGGCGGGCGTCGAGGTGCACAACCCCGAGCTGGTCATCGCCACGCTGAACGAGTCGGCGAAGTTCGAGCTCGAGCTCACGATCGAGCGCGGCCGTGGCTACGTGTCGGCCAGCCAGAACCGCAACGAGTACTCCGAGGCCGGTCAGATCCCGGTCGACTCGATCTACTCGCCGGTGCTGAAGGTCACCTACCGCGTCGAGGCCACCCGTGCCGGCGAGCGCACCGACTTCGACCGTCTCGTGGTCGACGTCGAGACGAAGCCCGCGATCTCGCCGCGTGACGCGATCGCGTCGGCCGGTCGGACGCTGGTCGAGCTGTTCGGTCTGGCTCGCGAGCTGAACACCGCGGCCGAGGGCATCGAGATCGGCCCCGCACCGGTCGACGCGGTGCTGTCGAGCGAGCTCTCGATCCCGATCGAGGACCTCGACCTGTCGGTGCGTTCGTACAACTGCCTCAAGCGCGAGGGCATCAACACGGTGTCCGAGCTCGTGGCCCTG
>Ga0182737_1003299_pt1 | contig 12064 bp, 12 predicted proteins | sample eDN5th30CBELigOP_FD_128878 | JGI IMG/M metagenome (GOLD analysis project Ga0182737, IMG submission 128878) | Enriched Organic Plus compost microbial communities from Emeryville, California, USA - eDNA 5th pass 30_C BE-Lig OP (version 2) (version 2) ... | reverse complement strand
TCCGACCCGAGGCAGGGGCCGATCCACCGCAAGACCTGGGCGGCGTTGGCGGAGGTCAGGGAGCGGGGCGAGAAGGCGATCGTGATGATCAACCGCCGCGGGTTCGCTCCCTGGCTCACCTGCCAGACCTGTGGCCACCACTGGGGGTGCCCGAACTGCGACGTCTCGCTGATCGTCCACCGCGAGTCCGACCAGCTGATCTGCCACCACTGCAATCACGCCGAGCCGCTCCCCCGGAGCTGCGGGGAATGCGGCGGGACCACGCTCTCCCAGAGCGGGGCGGGCACCCAGCGGATCGAGCGCCTGCTCGCCGACGAGCTCGCCCCGATGCCCGTCTTCCGGCTCGACGCGGACACGAGCGGCGGTCCCGGCGGACACGCCCGGATCCTCTCCGCCTTCGACCGCGAGGAGAGCGCGGTCCTCGTCGGCACCCAGATGGTGGCCAAGGGCCACGACTTCCCGGAGGTCACGCTCGCGGCGATCCTCGACGCCGACGCGACCCTGCGGTTCCCCGACTTCCGGGCGGAGGAGCGCACCTTTTCGCTGGTCACGCAGTTGGCGGGCCGGAGCGGCCGCAGTCGGGCCGGGGGGAGGGTGATCGTCCAGACCCTGGCCCCGGGCGCCCCCAGCATCGCGAGCGCGGAGACGCACGACTCGCCCGGCTTCCTGGCCGGGGAGCTCGAGCGCCGCCGCGAGCTCGGCTACCCGCCCTTCTCCCACCTGATCCGGATCCAGCTGGCCGCCGAGGAGGAGCCCGACGTCGACCGGGCGGCGGGGCTGGTCGCGGATCGTCTGGAGGCCGCTCTGCCGGCGGGTGCCGACCTGCTCGGCCCCGCCCCGATGTTCCGGGCGCGGAACCGCTTCCGCCGGCGGATGCTCGTCCGTTCGACCACGAGGGAACTTTCGATCGCGGCGGTCCACGACACGATCGAGGCGCTCCTCGCCGGCCGCGAGCTGGGCGGGATCACGCTGTCCGTCGACGTCGACCCCCAATAGGGGCGGCAAAACCCGCCCCGGTACACTCGGCCCCCATGGCTTCAGAGGAAGAAACAGCCACCCTGAGCGACGAGGCGGCCGCCTTCGCCGAGGGCATGGAGCGGGCCGAGGAGGCGCTTTCCGCCGCGGCCGAGGAGCCCGAGGTCGAGCCCGAGGGTGGCGAGGCCCCCGCGCGGTTCGACGAGGAGACGCTGAAGCGGCGCGAGGCCGCCCTCGCCCAGATCGTCCAGTACGGAGACCCGGTCCTGAAGAGCACGGCTTCCGCCGTCACCGAGTTCGACCAGGCCCTCTCCGACGAGATCGAACAGATGATCCACCTGATGAAGGACGGTCTCGGGGTGGGGCTCGCCGCGACGCAGGTCGGCAAGCTGCGGCGACTCCTGGTCTTCCAGACCAACGCCGACGCCACCCCGCAGGAGCTCGTAAACCCGGAGATCGAGTGGCTCTCCGACGAGACGGAGGTCGCGGCGGAGGGGTGCCTCAGCATCCCCCGGGTCATCGTCGAGGTCGACCGGCCGCTATACGCCCGGGTGCGCGGCCAGGACCGAACCGGGGCCGAGGTCCTGATCGAGGCGTCGGGCCACGAGGCCAGGGTCCTCCAGCACGAGATCGACCACCTGAACGGCGTCCTGATCCTGGACCGGACCGAGCGTTCCCAGCGCAAGGGGGCCCTCAAGGCGCTCCGGCGCGGCGAGAGCTACTCGCCCCACGAAGACTGAACCGATGGCTGGGGTCTTCCTCGGTACCTCGGATTTCGCCGCGACCGTCCTCGAGATCCTGGCCGCCTCCGAGCGGAGGCCGGAACTGGTCGTGACCCTGCCCGACCGTCGGCGGGGACGGGGCCGGAAGGAGCGCCCCTCGCCGGTCGCCGTCGCCGCGGAGGCGCTGGGGATCGAGGTCCTGAAGAGCGGCGACGTGAACGGGCCCGAGGACCGCGCCCGGATCCTCGAGGTCGGCGGCGAGTGGGCCTCCATCTGCGCCTTCGGCCAACTGATCAAGGAGCCGCTGCTGTCCGAGCTGCCGATGCTGAACGTGCATCCCTCGCTCCTGCCGCGGTGGCGCGGGGCGGCCCCGGTCGAGCGGGCGATCATGGCCGGCGACGCCGAAACCGGCGTGTGCGTGATGCGCCTCGTCGCGGGGCTGGACTCGGGGCCGGTCGCCTCGCGGCAGTCGACCCCGATCGATCCCGACGAGGACTACGGCACCCTCGCCGCCAGGCTGGCGCGGATCGGGGGCGAGCTGCTCGTCTCCGCGCTCGGGGCGGCCGACCGCGGAGAGATCGAGTGGCGCGAACAGGGCGAGGAGGGCGTCACCTACGCCGAGAAGATCGCCGCCGACGACCGGCGCCTCGACCCGGCCACGGAAGCCCGGAGCGTCCACGACCGGGTCCGGGCGCTGACCCCGCACATCGGGGCCTGGCTCCCGCTCGGCGGGGAGGAACGGCTGGGCGTCAGGGCCACCACGGTAGTCGCGGGCGGCCCGGCCGCCGGCGAGTTCGAGGAGCGCGACGGGTGGCCGGTCCTCGGGTGCGGCGACGGGGCCCTCCGGCTCGATCGAGTGCAACCCCCCGGCAAGAAGGAGATGGACGGGGACGCCTGGCTGAGGGGCAACGGGCTTCCGTGAGCCGGGTCACCCCCGAGCGCGAGGCGGCCTTCGCCGTCCTCCGGCGCACCTTCGAGCGGGACGAGTACACCGAGGCGGCCTTTCGCGACGAGGCCGAGTCGCGGGGCCTCGCCGGGAGATCGCGCGCCCAGGCGCAGCGCCTCGCCTACGGGGCGGTCCAGCGGCGGGGCTCGACCGACGCGATCGTCGCCGGTTTCATGAAGCAGAAGCGACGGCGCCCGGATCCCCCGGTCGCGGCCGCCCTCCGGCTCGGCGTGTTCGAGCTGCTCTTCGCCGACGCGACGCCCGATCACGCCGCGGTCGACCAGGCCGTCAGCCTGGTCCGGTCGGCCGGCGCGGATCACGCCGCCGGGTTCGCCAACGCTCTCCTCCGGCGAACCCTGCGCGAGCGCGAAGCCGTGCTCGAGCGGCTCGCCGACGACTCGACGCCGGAGAAGGCGGCGGTCGCGCACTCCATCCCGGAGTGGCTGGCCCGGCTCTGGTGGGACGAGCTCGGGCCGGAGCGGGCGCGGTCCGTCATGGCCGCCGCCAACCGGCCCTCCGAGCGGGCGGTACGGGTGAACACGGCGAGGATCGGCGTCGAGGAGGCGATCCGTGAACTTTCGGGGCCGGACCTCGAGCTCGCTCCCGCCGAGGGCCCGTGGCCGATGGCTCCGCCCGAGCTCCTGACGGCGCGCGGCAGTCTCGCCCGCATCGAGGAGGCCGCGGCGGCGGGGCTGGTCGTCTCGCAGTCGCGCGGGTCGGCGGCGGTCGTGGAGGTCCTCGACCCCCGGGCCGACGAGCGGATCCTCGACCTCTGCGCCGGGCCCGGGATCAAGACCGGACAGATCGCGGCGCGGGTGGGCCGGATGGGGAACATGGTCTCCGTCGAACCCTCGGAGGAGCGGGCCGAGGAGGTGGCCACCCAGCTCCAGAGGCTCGGGTTCCACCACGGGCTCGTGGTGGAGGCCGACGCCCGAGAGACCGAGATCCTGAGCGAGTTCGACCGGGTGCTCGTCGACGCCCCATGCTCCGACCTCGGCGCGCTGGCCTCGCGCCCGGACGCACGCTGGCGGAAGTCGCCGGCGCTGATCGAGCGCGTGTCGAAGCTCCAGGCCGAGATCCTCGACCGGGCCGTCGGGTTCGTGGTCGAAGGCGGCAGCCTCGTCTACTCGACCTGCACGATCTCGGCCCGGGAGAACCACCGGCAGGCGCTGGGGCTCGCCGAGCGTCACGGGCTGGCGATCGTCGGTCTCGAGGCCCGCGCGCCGGTGCTCGCCGACCCCCACGACCCACGGTTCCTCCAGCTGATGCCGGACCGCGACCGGACCACGGGATTCTTCATCGCCCGCTTCCTGCGCGGCCCCGCGTGAGCGACGCACGCCCGGACGGCCGACGGTTCGGCGATAATCGCCCCGTGGCGACCGAGCCAGAGAAGTCAACCGCCGACCGCCGCCCGCCCTGCCCGGGCTGCGGCGAGCCGTGGCTGCGACCGACCCAGCTGCCGGGTCGGTTCCGCTGCGTCTTCTGCCTCTCGCGCTACGAGCTCGTCTCGCAGTGCCCGAACTGCGGCGAGCACCAGACGATCGCCAGAATGAGCACCGCCGAGGACATGAGCTGCCAGAGCTGCGGCGGCTCGATGCTCCAGGCCATCTGAGACCACGACCGAAGAGAACGATGACCGACCAGTCACGCACCGCCGACACCCCCGTGCCCGAGGCCTTCCGGGGCATCCGCATCGCCCCCTCGATCCTGTCCGCCGATTTCGCGAAGCTCGGATCCCAGATCGCCGAGGTCATGGATGCCGGCGCCCGGGTGATCCACTTCGACGTGATGGACGGGCGTTTCGTCCCGCCGATCACGATCGGGCCGCTGGTCCTCGCGAGCATCGCCGAGCAGGTCCACGAGGCCGGTGGCGTCGTGGACGTGCACCTGATGATCGACGAACCCGACCGTCAGTTCGAGGACTTCGCGAAGGCGGGGGCGGACTCGATCATCTTCCACGCCGAGGCCACCCCGCACGCGCACCGCTGCCTCCACGCGATCCGCGAGCTCGGCTGCCTGGCCGGCGTCGCGATCAACCCGGGGACCCCCGTCGAGACGTTGTCCGAGCTCCGTGGGATGGTCGACGAGGCCCTCGTGATGACGGTCAACCCCGGCTGGGGCGGGCAGCCCTTCATCGAGACCTCGCCCGACAAGGTGCGGCGGACCCGGGCTCTCCTCGGCGACGACGTGCTGATCGAGGTCGACGGCGGGATCGGGACCAAGACCGTCGGGCGCATGGCCGAGGCCGGTTCGACCCTGTTCGTCGCCGGATCGGCGATCTTCGGCGCCGACGACCCGGCCCGGGCCTACCTCGACATCGCCGCGGCCGCCGAAGCGGCCTAGAGGTTCCCCTCCTCGTAGCCCGCGAGCCGGGCCTCGATCGCCTCGCTCGAACCCTCGACGGGCACGTCCCGTTCGATGCCCTTCGGCCTGAGGTAGATCACGTAGAGAAGCGAGAGCAGGAGTAGCGCGGTCACGGCGAACCCGATCTCGACCCGGAGGTTCGCGTCACCGATGAAGGGCAGGAGGGTCCAGGCGAGGAAGAACCCGGCGCAGGAGATCCAGCGGATCGAGGCGCGCCGCGCCTGGCCCTGGGCGAGGCAGGCCTGGTTCACGGTGACCGCGGCGAGGTAGAGCCCCATCCCGGCGGTGACCAGCAGCAGGCCCAGCCGGTCGTAGGTGAACTTGTCCGAGAAGGCGATCTGCATCAGCTTCGGCCCGGCGACGACCACCGCCAGCGCGGTCACCGCCGTGAAGGCGGCGAGCCCGAGGATGACCATCCGCACCGAGTGGTGGAACTGCTGCTCCGAATCGGGCTCCCTGCTGTGATGGAGCGCGGTCAGGTGGGGGAGGATCGACGTCGAGACGGCCTGGAAGAGCTGGAGCGGAGCCCGGGCGATCATCAGCACGTTGAAGATGAACCCGGCCGCGGCGGCGCCCGAGACGCTGCTCACGACCAGCGGGCCCGCGTTCAGGAAGACCTGCTCGGAGAACATGATCAGGAAGACGGACCCGACGAACCCGGCGCCGTGGGAAAGCGAGAACTCCTCCCGGGCCTCCAGCTCCTCCAACTCGGCGTCCTCGCGTCCGCTTCCCCTCGCTTCGGCGACGCGGGCGCGTTCCTCCGCCTCCCGGCGGCTGCGACGGTGGATGGCCGAAGGCACGACGAGCAGGCTGAGCAGCGGCGCCGCGACGATGCCCATCGCGACCCACGACTGGCCCGAGAGCACGCCGAACGCGACCAGGGCCGCGAACAGGGTGCGGAAGACCGACTCCGAGAGGATCAGGGTCGTGAACAGGCCGAACTGCTGGTGGCCCGCGAGGTAGCCCCGCGCGTAGTAGCTGGCCGCGTAGAAGAGGACCGCGGAGAAGAAGACCCAGTAGAGGGTGTCGTTGCCCTCCAGCAGGCCGTTCGCCAGGGGTCCCTTGAAGATGAGCGCGATCACGGCGAAGGCCACGGCGAGGCTGGCCTGGATCCGGGCCGCGACCCGGACCGGACCGACGTCGGTCTCGCCGCGCTCGATGTGCTCGGAGATACTGCGGGACAGCAACTGGTCGACCGGGCGGTAGAGGGTCGAGACCGTGATGAACACCGCCGACCAGAGGACCGTGATCTCGCCGTAGTCGGCCTTGCTCAGGTCGTGGGAGGCGATCAGGAAGTAGGCGTATGTGAAGATGCCGGTGAGCCCGACACCGATCGTCAGGAAGCCGGCGGTGCGCCCGTAGGCACGCGTGCGCGATTCGGTCTTTTCGGGGGTTTCGCTCAAGGGGCCAGGGTTGACGGGATTCAGGCTGTGCTTCGATCCCGGGGCGGGTCGAGACGGTGGCTGGGCTCGACGTCGAGCTCGAGTTCGATCCGGCGCACCCTCTCATAGACCCGCTGGGTCATGACCCTCTGGCCCGCCAACAGGTCCCCGATGATGCCGAGCGCGAAGAGCTGGATCGCGACGATGAACAGCACCGCGCCCAGCAGCAGCGACTGGACGTGCCCGTCGCGGTCGCCGTTGGCGATCCAATCGACCAGGAAGGGCATCCAGGCGCCGAGCGCGGCGATCGCCGCGACGAGGCCGAGCAGGGAGAACACCTTGAGCGGCTCGTACCGCGTGTAGATGCGGAGGATCGCGAGACCGTTCTTGCGCACGTAGGCGGAGGTCGAGCCGAACAGCCTCGACTCCCGGGTCTTCGGGTTCGTCCCGATCGCCACGTCGCCCACCGCGACGCTTCCCTTGCCGGCCTGGATCAGGCTCTCGAGCGTGTAGGTGAAGCTGTCGACCACGAGCAGCTGGAGGGCGGCCTCGCGGTTGTAGGCGCGGAACCCCGAGGTGGCATCGGTCACTTCCGTGTCCGAGAGCTGCCGCACCACCCAGCTGCCCAGCTTCTGCAGCGCCTTCTTGGAGGGGGAGAAGTGCTCGATGTCGGCCACCCCGCGATCCCCGACCACCATCTCCGCGTCGCCGGCCAGGATCGGGTCCACCAGCTTCGGGATGTCCGCCCCCGAGTACTGGTTGTCCGCGTCGGTGTTGACGATCACGTCCGCGCCGAGCTTCAGGGCGGCATCGAGGCCCGCCTGGAAACCGGTCGCGAGCCCGCGGTTGTTCGGCAGCTTGACGATGTGGTCGACCCCGCAATCCTGCGCGACCTCGACCGTCCGGTCGGTGGAGCCGTCGTCGATTACGAGCGTCTCGATCTCGTCGACGCCCGGCATCGAACGGGGCAGGTCGGCGAGGGTCGCGGGGAGGTTCTCCTCCTCGTTCAGGCACGGGATCTGGATGATTACCTTCATCAGTCGTCAAGATTCTCCCATGAGCGACGGGCATCCAACATCCGAGGCCGAGATCTGGCAAAGGGCCATCCAACTGGCGGGCCGCGGCCTGGGCTGGACCAGCCCCAACCCTGCGGTCGGGGCCGTGCTCGTCCGGGACGGCCGAGTCATCGGCGAGGGATGGCACCGGCGGCACGGGGACCTGCACGCCGAACGCGAGGCCCTGGCCGACGCCGAGCGTCGCGGCAACGATCCCGTCGGCGCCACCGCCTACGTGACCCTCGAGCCCTGCGCCCACGCCGGCAGCCAGCCGCCCTGCGCCGACGGGCTGATCGAGGCGGGCGTATCCGAGGTCGTGATCGGAGCCGAGGACCCGACCGAGAAGACCAGGGGCAAGGGCCCTTCCCGTCTCGAGGAAGCCGGGATCGCGGTCCGCTGGGCCGAGGGCCCCGCCGCCGACCTCTCCCGGGCCCTGGTCCAGGACTTCCGCAAGCGGGCGATCACCGGCAAGCCCCTGGTCACGCTGAAGGCCGCGATGAGCCTGGATGGCAAGGTAGCCACCCGGACCGGCGACTCGAAGTGGATCACGGGGGAGGAGAGCCGCGCCCTCGTCCACCGCTGGCGGGCCGAGATGGACGCGGTGGCCGTGGGCTCCGGGACCCGGGCGGCCGACGACCCGAGGCTGACCGCCCGCGACGTCGACGGCGGGCCCGTGCGCCAGCCCACGCGCGTGATCTTCGACACCCGCCTCGCCACCACCCCGGGAGCGGCCCTCTTCGAGGACGTCGACGAGGCGCCGGTCCTGATCGTGTCCGGCCCCGACCCCGACCCGGAGCGGGCCGCCGCCCTCCGATCGGCCGGGGCGGAGATCCTGCAGGTCGACGGCGCCGACCCGGGAGAGCGATTCGGCCTCGCGCTCGAGGCGCTCGGCGCCCGGGGGATCGGTTCGGTGCTGCTCGAGGGCGGGCCCGGGCTGGCCGGCGCGGCGGTGAGCGCGGGCGAGGTAGACCGGACCCAGATCTTCGTCGCCCCGCTGATCCTCGGGGGCGGGCGGGCGGCGACCGAGGGACCAGGCCCCGAGCTGATCGCCGACGCGACCAGGGTCCCCGAGGTGCGCGTGAGCCGAGTCGGGCAAGATGTGCTCATGAGCGCGACGATCAGGACCTGGTGATGTTCTCCGGGCTGGTGCAGGACCTCGGCCGGGTGAAGTCGATCGAGGTGGGAGACGACGGGGCCAGGATCGAGGTTTCCACGGCCCTCGCCCCACAGATCGCCCTCGGCGACTCGGTGGCCGTGAACGGCTGCTGCCTCACCGCCACCACGGTGGGCGACGGGACGTTCACCGCCGACGCGATGAGGCAGACCCTCGACCTCACCTCGCTCGGGGGTCTCGAGGCGGGGAACCCGGTGAACCTAGAGCTCGCGCTGCGGGCCGACCAGCGGCTGGGCGGCCACATCGTCCAGGGGCACGTCGACGGGACCGGCGAGGTGGTTTCGCGGGTCGAGGACGGCTTCTCGCTGCGGCTGCGGGTCTCGATCCCCGACCGACTCGGGCGTTACGTCATCCCGCAGGGCTCGATCACGATCGAGGGCGTCAGCCTCACCGTGGCCGACTGCGGCGACGGGTGGGCCGAGGTGGCCCTCATCCCCGAGACGCGGGAACGGACGAACCTCGGTGGCCTCGAAGCCGGCCGGACCGTCAACCTCGAGTGTGACGTAATCGCCAAATACGTCGAGCGCATGGTGGCACCATATGCTCGAACGCCCGAAAGCCACACGGGCGACTGACCCCAAGAGAGCGAGTTTGAACGAAGCATGGCGACCGAAGAAGAAAGCGGCGGCGTGAGCGCCGCCGAGAGCAGCCCCTTCGCGACGATCGAGGAGGCCCTCGAGGAGATCAGGGCCGGCCGGATGGTCGTCGTGACCGACGACGAGGACCGCGAGAACGAGGGCGACCTCGTGATGGCGGCCCAGTTCGCGACGCCGGAGGCGATCAACTTCATGGCGAAGGAGGGGCGCGGGCTGATCTGCCTGTCCCTGACCGCACAGCGCTGCGACCAGCTCGGGCTGCGCCTGATGACGGCGAAGAACGAGGCGCCGCTCGAAACCGCCTTCACCGTCTCCATCGAGGCGGCCGAGGGAGTCACCACCGGCATCTCCGCCCACGACCGGGCCCACACCGTCCAGGTCGCGATCGACCCGGACGCGACGCCGCGCGACATCGTCGTCCCCGGTCACGTATTCCCGCTCAAGGCGAAGGACGGCGGCGTGCTCGAACGCACCGGGCACACCGAGGCCGCGGTGGACCTCGCACGGCTGGCGGGGGTCTCGCCGGCCGGCGTGATCTGCGAGATCATGAACGAGGACGGCACCATGGCCCGGGTCGACGACCTCGTCGAGTACTCGCGCAAGCACGGGTTGAAGATGATCACGATCGCCGATCTGATCGCCTACCGCCGGGAGAACGAGAAGCTCGTCGAGCGGGTCGTGTCGACCGCGCTCCCGACCAGCTTCGGCGACTTCCGCGCGGTGGGGTTCCGTTCCCTGGTCGACGACAAGCACCACGTCGCCATGGTCAAGGGCGAGGTGGACACCGGCGAACCCGTGCTGGTCCGGGTCCACTCGGAATGCCTCACCGGCGACGTGTTCCACAGCATGCGCTGCGACTGCGGAGAACAGCTCGCCGCCGCCATGGGGATGATCGAGGAAGAGGGCCGGGGGGTCCTGCTCTACCTCTCCCAGGAGGGAAGGGGCATCGGGCTGCTCAACAAGCTGCGCGCATACAAGCTCCAGGAGGAGGGTCTCGACACCGTCGACGCCAACCTCAAGCTCGGGCTGCCGGCCGACCTGCGCGACTACGGCATCGGCGCCCAGATCCTCCGCGACCTCGGGCTCCGCAAGATCAAGATCCTCACCAACAACCCCAAGAAGATCATCGGGCTCGAGGGCCACGGCCTCGAGGTGACCGAGCAGATCAAGATCGAGGCGCCGCCGAACCTGCACAACGAGGCCTACCTGCGGACCAAGCGGGACCGTATGGGTCACATCCTGCACCACCAGGGCCTCGCCCTCGACGAGGAGATGATCCTCGACGAGCAGATCCACGACAGCGAGAAGGAACAGAGTGCCTGAGTTCAGCGGCCGATTCGCGATCGCGGTCGGCAACTTCTACGCCGACCTCGCCGACCGCCTCGTGAACGGGGCCAAGCATGAGTTCGCCAAGGACGGGATCGGCGAGCAAGACATCGACGTGTTCGAGGTTCCCGGCGCGTTCGAACTCCCCCTCGCGGCCGGCTACGCCGCCGAATCCGGGCGTTACGACGGGATCGCCTGCCTCGGGGCGGTGATCCGGGGCGAGACCGACCACTACGACTTCGTCTGCAACGAGGCCGCCCGCGGCATCCAGAACGTCCAGCTCGAAACCGGCGTTCCCTGCGGCTTCGGCGTCCTCACGGTCGACAACATGGAGCAGGCACTCGCCCGCGCCGGCGGGGGCGGCAAGCGCGATTCCGGCGCCAACGCGGCCCGCGCGGTGCTCCGCATGAACGAGATCCGGCGGCAACTCGCGGACTGAAGCGCGCTTCCGGCCGCCCGCCCGCGCGAGACTCCCTCGCCTCGCGGGATCGGCTAGGATGCTCCGTCCTATGGCTCGCGTATGTCACACCTGCGGTAAGGGTCCCGGCTTCGGCAACTCCCGGAGCCACTCGATGGTCGCCACCCGGCGCCGCTTCGACCCCAACCTGCAGAAGGTCCGCATCCTCGAGAACGGCGCCAAGCGCCGGGTTCTCGTCTGCACTCGCTGTCTCAAGGCCAACAAGGTCACCAAAGCCGCCTAGGGCTGCTCGGCCCGGGCAACGCGCCCAGGACGCTCCTGCGAGCGCCCGGCTTCGTCGACGCCGGGAAACGGCAGCTCACGTACCCGCGTACTATCGCGGCCATTTCCCGGCTTTGCTCCTCGCCGGCCACTCGCAGGAGCGCCCTGTGCACGACCCGCCGTATCGGGTGCGTCCGCTTCACCGTTTTCGCTCGTTCCTTGCCGGCGAACGGCTGGTCGGACTTGGGCAATGGTGGCGCCTGATGGTCGGTTCGTCGTATAGCCTCACCGATCGTGTCCGATCCGAGCATTGAACGCTTCAGAAGGGTGGTCGCCTCCGCCTACGGGTCCCTGGAGGCCAGGCGGCAGGAGGTCAACGACCTGAACGTCTTCCCGGTCGCCGACGGCGACACCGGGGACAACATGGCGATGACCATGAAGGCCGTCATGGAGGAGCTGGACCAGCTCGACGACGGGCAGTCGCTCGACGAGATCGGGCGCACCGAGCTCGTCTCGGCGCTCGCGCGGGCGGCGCTCATGGGGGCCCGGGGCAACAGCGGGGTCATCCTCAGCCAGATCGTCCGGGGCGCCGCCGAGGAGCTCGCCTCCCGGCCCGGTGAGCTGGTCGATCCCGTCCTCGTCGCCTCGGCCTTCGCCAAGGCCGCCGACGCGGCCTACGCGTCGGTGCGAAACCCGGCCGAGGGCACGATGCTCACGGTCTTCCGGGAGATCGCCCACTCGGTGTCGCGGCAGCTCGCCCACATCGAACCGGAGCGCCAGCGCCTTTCCCCCGACGCGAGCCCGGCCGAGCAGGATCAGGTGCTCGCCGACGTGCTCGAGCAGGC
>Ga0182737_1003298_pt1 | contig 12064 bp, 8 predicted proteins | sample eDN5th30CBELigOP_FD_128878 | JGI IMG/M metagenome (GOLD analysis project Ga0182737, IMG submission 128878) | Enriched Organic Plus compost microbial communities from Emeryville, California, USA - eDNA 5th pass 30_C BE-Lig OP (version 2) (version 2) ... | reverse complement strand
GGGGGAGATCGTCGGCCTCGCCGGGCTGGTCGGTTCAGGCCGCACTGAAGTCTTGCAGGCACTTTTCGGTGTGGAGCCACCCGTTGGCGGCGCCATCATGATCAATGGCGAAAAGACCCGCATCAGGCATCCCCGCGATGCCATGGCGGCAGGCATGGCGCTCGTGCCAGAGGATCGAAAAAAACTCGGCGTCTTTCTTCAGGAATCCGTGAGGTGGAACATCGGCCTGCCTGGCCTGTCCCGCCATGCCCACGGCGGTGTATGGATTAACGAAGGCGTTCAGAAGAAGGATGCAGAGCGCCTTTCAGAACTGCTGCGGATCAAAACGCCCGGCCTGACCACCAAGGTTGGCGCGCTCTCCGGCGGGAATCAGCAAAAGGTGGCCCTGGCCAAATGGCTTTCGCTCGGCCCAGGCATCCTGTTGCTTGATGAACCCACACGAGGCATAGACGTCGGCGCGAAGCGGGAAATTTACCAGATGATGGAAAAACTCGCCGGCCAGGGCATGGCCATCCTTTTTGTCAGCAGCGAGATGGAGGAAATCATCGCCCTTTCAGATCGTGTGCTGGTCATGCATGAGGGCGACCTCATGGGCGTCCTGCAGGGGAATAACATCCACGAGGAAGCCATCATGTCCCTCGCATCCGGCCTGCACCGCAGCCTGCCAGGCCCGCGTAAACCACGCTAATTTCTCCCTGATCAAGTCTTTACCGTAATGACCAAAACCTTCGGCATCACCCTTCTGCTCGCACTGGTATGCGCCCTGACCGCCTGGCAGAATCCTAACTTCATCCGCCCCTACAATGTCGAGAATCTGGTGAACTGGACCGCGCTGTTCGGCATTCTCAGCATCGGTGCGGCCATCGTCATTATTACCGGCGGCATTGATCTCAGCATCGGCTCCGTGGTCGGACTCACCGGCACCCTGCTGCCCTGGCTGCTGGTGAAGCAGGGCTGGGGCATTCCTGCGGCGCTGTTGACCGTGCTGCTGGTGTCCGTGGTCATCGGCCTGCTGCACGGCCTGCTGATTACAAAAGGACGCTTGCAGCCCTTCCTGGTCACACTCTGTGGCCTGCTGATCTATCGTGGGCTGGCACGCTGGACCACGCATGACAGCACCGTCGGCTTTGGCAATGACTATGATGCCCTGCGCTGGCTCGCCACCGGGCGCATAGAATTCATCGGGGACTACCGCCTTCCAGTCTCCGTCCTCATCATGCTGGGACTTGGCCTGTTGACGGCCATCTTCCTCGGCAAGACCGTCTGGGGCAGGCATCTGCTGGCGCTGGGGCGCAATGAAGAAGCCGCCCGCTACAGCGGCATTCACACGCAAAAGCTCACCATCCTTGCCTACGTGCTGTGTTCACTGCTCGCTGGTATTGGCGGCGTGCTCTTTGCTCTTGATGTCAATTCCGTCCAGCCAGCCGGGCAGGGAAATTTTTATGAGCTCTACGCCATCGCCGCCGCCGTGCTCGGCGGTTGCAGCCTGCGCGGCGGGGAGGGCAGCATCCTCGGCGTCATCATCGGCGCCGCCCTCATGAGGGTGCTCTATAATGCCATCAATGTCCTCGGCCTCTCCACCCAACTCGAATTCGCCATCATCGGCGTCGTCATCCTCATCGCCGTCATGCTGGACGAAGGCGTAAGAAGGCTCCGGCGCGTGTGAGGATCACCCTGAAACTTCGGTCGCTAAGCACTCTCAAGCTGGTTCACAACCCATCATGACTAAGGCTTGTTGGTTTTAGCTTCAGCAATGCTTAATTCAGCCTTTGCTATCGCCACGCCTTGTTTGATCTGTTGCTCAGGATCATTGGTGTCTGGTGAAATATAAAATTTAACTTTATTGCGGACATCCAGATTGATCAATTGCAGTTGAACAGTTCCCTTCTGCGCAAGCAGCTTGTAAACCCCAGATTTACCGCTGACTACCTCCGCTAATGTTGTATCTATTGTTCCTGTAACCGTGGCATCAATGATATGCAGGTAGTACTTTGATTCCAAGGGTGCCTCAAACCCTAAATTGATCTCCCCCTTGCCAGATTGTTCTACAATAGATGTTGTGCCCAGATTAACTTTTGCTGCGGTCTTGGCTGCAGGCGCTTCCAAAGGGTGCCACATGACCGCCACAGGTTTTTGGCCTGGAAGCATAAGTTCAAGTGATTTCACATTTCGAAACGCTGTTAAACTGGGAAAGGTAATTTCTGCCATGCCGTCAGCAAGCAACTTTAACTCTGTGCTAGGCAGGTCAAATGTCGCCGTTGTATCGTCACTGCCTGCGAGCTTCATCTGCAAATACGCAGCAGTCGGTTTGCCCTTGCCGTCAAGAGTTGAACTGTTGTAAAAATTCCCAATTCGGATAACCGACTTGCTGCGGTCATCAAAGAGCAGCAGGGGAGTGTTGGGTAAGGTGAGTTTAAAGTCCACTTGACCAGCAGGCTCGGCCAACGTAAACCGTTCGGCCGTGTATATGCTGCCGCTCCAGATTTGAGAGTAGGCATTCCAGATTTCTGGTGCGAATCCCACGCCTAAAGGCTTGGTCAGATAATCTCTTTCCAGGTGGCCGGTGAATTCTGCATATTTGCCCTGCTCATGCAGTTTCCAAAAGGAAAAAATGCGGTCAGCCCTGAGAAATTCCTTGGCAAGGATTCCGCTTTTAACAAAGGGGCCAAGCTGGACGCGGGCGATATGTTCTAAATCCTTCAGGTTTCGTTCGGCTAGCATCTTTCCCTTTTTAACATCACGTAAACGAGTGGTGGAGAGGAACTCCCACTGGCTTTCTTTGGGGCCGGAGCTTTCCTCGGCATTTGACGTCCTTTTCGGGCAGAGCAGCAGCAGGTGGACGCGATGATTTTGTGGAACCATGGCAAATTGCTGACGCCCCTGTTGGTTGGCCCCCAACCGGACACGTAGCGTGTTCTGATCCAGACGGGTGACACTCATCAGGCTGTTAAAGTCTTCGCCAATAATCTTGGTGACTTCATCGGTCATCTTCTCCAGTGAACCATTGGCCGCCAGAGCGGGGTTGGCATACGCCGCAGCAATGCTGAACTGCCGAATCGTACGCATCGCACTCTTGTAAGATGACGACTCCAGGTTGTCTGTGACTATCAAAGGCAAAACCTTTGGCACGTCTGGAATGTCGCCAGGAATAATGAGGTTTGGGTTATCCTTTTGTACAAGCGGAGATGCTCTATTCTTCTGCTCACGAGAAAAATCAAACTCACGGCCATGTAGTTTATTGATGGTATATAAAGTCCTGGGAGATTGGTTAAGCGGCAGAACCGGCTGGTCTTTAAAGGTGCTCTTCAGGTCCGAGATGTTGGGTTGCGCTTTAAGGGCCACCTCTTCGTCTTTCAGATAAGGAAAAAAACTAATGTCTGAATATGCATCATAAGCCTGCCCGCGCTTGAAGGGCATGAGGTTGATTTGAAGTGTCAAAACATAGACATCATTCCCCTCGCTTCCAGCGATGTCATCGACAGAACGGTTTAGTAGAGCGACCGATTGCTTGAGCGCTTGCGCAACTCGATACTGCATAAATGGATCAATTCCAAGTTCCTCACTTCGGGATTTGTGGTCGCTGATCTGTGAGGGACGAGCGTAATCTTTTGGCTTTACTGAATCCGCATCAGGTACTTTTTCCAGATCAGGTGGGTTAACTGTAGATGTGTCTGTTTCAGTTCTGGTAAAATCATCAGTAATTTCAGGGGTGCTTGCTGTGGCGGGAACGTTACTCGATTCGGTGTAGGTTCTAACATCTTTAACCTCGCTCGTTTGCTGCTCAATGGGGCCGGAGAGCTTCAATGCCACTTTCAGTGCATCAATAAGCTCATGCTCCGCCGCCTGGGTTACAGGCAATGCTTTTGTCAGGGCGTCTCCTTCATCGAGGACGAAAGTCGTGCGCAACTGTTCTTTTACCGTTTCCCAGTGGGAAACATTCACCAGGGTCACATTGATCGCGGCTACTTCGCTATGAGTCGGGGGTTTCCAAAGCTTGGAAAACCACGATCCTATTTTACTCGGCGGATTGGGATTGATTAAAGACAATGATTCGTCCAGTGACCCATATTTTACGGTCTCAGTGGATGAATGCCCGTGTGAAGCTGCATACGGGGCTGGCTTGGAGCTTCTTTTCTGGGCGGCCGTAGAGGGATGCTGAGCCTCTGCTTCCAGCGGAGCGATGACAAATCCCAGCAAAATGGATGCGGCAATACAGGCAAGTTTACGATCTGCGAATACACGCCCACGTAAACTGAAACAACAATCGGGAGACGGACAGGGAGTCATGTTTCTTGAGAATGCTGGGCTCAATGGCTTTTTATTATGAATATATATCGAGAAACTTATACACAAGTACAGAAACAGTTCTTCCATGTCCAGCGGTAGATTTGCAATTACTTGGAAAAACCTTGCTTTTTCTTCTCAGGCAGCCGTGTGCTCGCATGTTTAGTTCTGTCACATGGGGGCATTGCGCAGGATACTATTGACGAAGCCATCCATACCTGTGCAAACTAACACCTGTCGCCGCGATCCCCACGCTTGGCGCAGTGGTCGCAGTGTCTATTGTTGCAGCAGTCAACTTCTGGCCACTGGAATCAGGCGCGCGGGTAATGGCGGCCAATGGATGAGGCGCATGCCGCACAGTGGTCGGCAGGCGCGTGGGCAGACGTCAGCGCTTTCAATCAAGCGGAAGACAAATAAGTCTGGCGTGCAATGGTGAGGACATTCTAACATCTTCAGTCATAGCCGCACCTTGAGTTTCGGGTTTTTGGAGGCATTATGATCTTGATATTGAATCCAGTGTGGCCATGATTGCAATGCTGCAAATGGCTACAGAAAATAACAAACAAACGATTGCTAATCCGCTACTTTCGGTCGTCATCCCCTGCTACAATGAGGTGCGCAGCATTTCAAAGCTGCTTGATGCCGTTGAGGCAGCGGAGCCGAAAAATAAAGAAATCATCATTGTTGATGATTGCAGCACTGACGGCACATCCGAATTGCTCGTTGGGGAATTGTCCGAGAAATACCATAAGCTTATCAGGCAACCGGTTAACTGCGGCAAAGGCTGCGCTTTGAAAGCAGGGTTTGCTATTGCCACGGGACAGTTTGTTGTAATACAAGACGCAGATCTCGAATATGACCCCAATGATTATGTAATTCTTCTAGCCCCGTTGATTGAAGATAAAGCAGATGTTGTCTTTGGTTCTAGATTTATTGGTGGGCGCCCGCATAGGGTTGTTTATTTTTGGCACATGGTTGGAAATAAATTCCTAACGCTGCTCTCAAATATGCTTACGAACATCAATCTAACAGATATGGAGACCTGCTACAAGGTTGTTCGTAAAGATATTCTAAACCAAATCACAGTTGAAGAAGCTCGCTTTGGAATTGAGCCGGAACTCACCGCGAAAATTGCCCGTCTGAATGCCCGAATTTATGAAGTGGGCATTTCCTACTATGGTCGCACATACGCTGAAGGAAAGAAAATAGGATGGAAGGATGGCTTTCGCGCAATTTATGCAATCATAAAATATAACCTTTTTCGTTAACATGCTTCAAGAGAATGCAAAAGTTAAGTTTAGTGGGGCTCTATTCTTTACAAGTTTTATAGCGCACTCTGCTATTTTGGTTTTGCTGTTTTTCCGGTCAAATGAAGATTTGATGCAAGTGCTTGGGAGAGGCGATGGTTGGTCATACCTGGCTGTGGCAGATTGCATTTTATCTGGAAATAAGCCGCAGGATTTATTTAACCTCCGAGTCTTTCCGGGGTGGCCTATAGCGTTTTTGCCTGTTTACCTGCTTACTAATTCGCTGTGGGGTCCAATATTACTGGGAATTATTTTAGCATCTTTACTGCCTGTATTCCATTATCAATTAACAGGTCATAAGTTTTCATCAACAGTTATGATATGCGGCACGCCAGCTTTACTCGTGTCCCCTGCATATTTAATGAGCGAATCATTATTTCTTGCGCTAATTTATCTGGCGTGTTTAAGCTCACGCTCCTCCAAGCATTACCTGGCTGCAATTATTACTGGTTTAACAGCATGGGTAAGGCCGGTTGCCTTCTTCTTATGGTGCGGCCAAACCCTGGTGCTATTACAGCAAAAGCAGTATCGAATCGCCATCACGACCTCTGCTATTGCAGGATTTGCCGCATCCTCGCTTTTCCTGTTTAATTTTGCTATTTTCCAGGATCCGTTTATTCAGTTTAATCAATACGGCACCTTGCCGAATATTTCTGATACACACCGTGAAATGTTAGGTCTTGCAGACGGAACTGGTTCACATTCAGGATTGCCTTTTTCTAACTTTATAGCAGCCTCTCTGCGCACCTCGCCACCACTTTGGAAACAAATTTTCATATGGGGGCACGCAATATGTCTTTGCCTCATTCTCCTCTGGAGCATGCTGAACTTCAAGTTTCACGATAAAAATCGGGTGTTGCATTGTATCAATGCAACAGGCATGGGACTTTTTATCTTCTCTACAGGTCCGTATTGGGCTTTTTATTCATTTGATCGTTATTTCGTTTGGGCGCTTCCATCTTACTTGATATTATTAGAACCTTGGCTGCCCAAGCGAATGATTGGGGCTATCACGATATGCATATTGTGTTTTGGCTGTGCGCTTGTTGCCATCTATAAATAGTGCATGATGATGTTGCTAAGTTTTAGCAACTGTCACGTGGAACCCATGGAGTTGTTTAAGAAAAGCAGTGCCAGATGTTCGGAAATCTTTCACGACTACGTAAGTGATCGTTGCTCATTCTCTGGCTTAGGCATCCTCTATAAAGAACGGAAGTCGCCCGAATGTTCCGTGGCATTGTAAACTCACGACACATACGTGCCTTGTTAGGCAAACCACACTCAGAATGATAATTTTGACGAAATCGTTCGGCCCTGTGCAAATTTCCCATCGAGATGGATCAATTTATTTGAAGCAATCAGATAGTTCCATCACATAACAGGTGCCAACACAACCGAGACTATTATGAGAAAAGAAGAAATACCCCGATTTCTAAATAGAGAGCGGGTCGATCAGTTTGTCATGAAGCTAAAGGACTCCATACCATTGGAAGAATTGCCCGAATTCAGAGCTTTAGTTTATGCATACCACTTTACCATGTTCAGGTGCCCGGACAATTTTGAACGTTACTTGCAAGAGGTCACAAGGCCATTAACAAACGAAGAATTAGAGAAGTACGATTCTTTAATGCGAGATGTTAACCCTTCAGAGATTGAACCATTCGATTTTAATGATGATAAATAAGGACAATCAAATTTCTGGCCTCGTATTCTCCAGCCGATCCCTAATAATATCTCTTGCATTAACTTAGAAGAATCACCATGACAAGCGATGGAATCAGCACTGCGGATTGGAACATCGTGCAACACTTGGCTGAACTGGTGGCGGCCCATACTTCCGAAGTTGTCAACGTAGATGCAAGCCAAACGGTGCATCGGTTGTTTGCAGCTCTCGATAATCTAGAGACAAAATATGGCAACTTACCGAGCATTACTGCAACTCGAGCAGATTATGTCGAAAGTGCCGATGAGCGCGCCAGGCTGCTCAAGCAAGCATATCATGAGGCTCAGAATATTCAGGATCTGGCAAATTTGACCTTCATATCTTCTTCATTGGCTGAGTTGTATGTTGAAGAAAAGCGGCAAGCGTCGGAAGCTGAAAGATGGTTAATTGCATTCGAGAGTGCATTGATCAACCATTGGGACGAGATGGAATATAACGAGCTGAAAAGACTGAGTAGTGTGTTTAATTCCGAGTATCCATAATCGAAATCTGCGCAACTGCCAAAGCATGTTTGCTTGACTGAGCAGCGTACTTCAATGCCTCGTGTTCGGCATGCTTCCACGATGATGCAAAAGATGGTTCAACGTCGATCCGCTTCGGCCTCCTCTATCATGTTCCCGAAATTGCCCATCTGCTCCCTGGAATCGTAAACCCTGTGACGCACATGCGCCAGTAAGGCGAGCCATCATCAGGATAATCTTGACGAAGCCATCCATACCTGTGCAAACTAACACCTGTCGCCTTCGCGACAGACAGCTTCATCCAACGGATGCCACGCCCTCTCATGAAACGCCTGCTTCCTCTCTGCGCCCTCTGGCTTCTTTCCCTGATCACCGCACAGTCATCCACGGTGGTCTGGTCAGATGATTTTAATGCTGTCGGCAGAACCGATTACAACCCCTACAGTTTCACAGGCGCATCTGGCAATGACTACGTTTTCACCGTAACAGGCACCAATACCCACACCACCGCAGTGTCAGGCGCTGTGTTGAACGTCACTGACGCTGGAGGCGACTATGCCTCCCTCTCAGTCAACCGAACACGCTGGACTCCGTTCTCCATGGCTACGGGGGATACCATCACTTTCGCCGCAGACATGCGCGTTTCCAGCTTCGCCGTTGGCAGCGTTACCGCAGCGGTGCCGCGACTGGTGATTAATATGGGCTCTACATCCGTGTTCACGCTGGGATTTGGACGCGGCTTGGCTAACGACGGTGTGCCTGATGACGCTGATCTGTTCTTTTATTCTACGCTTGATGGATCGCCGACCACAACTCCCACAGGCGCGGCGGCCATCGGCCTGGCCGATGGTTCAGGGTGGGCAAACGGCTTCGATTTTGGCCAGTATGATTCCGGCTCGGCTGCCAATAATGATTCAAGCGGCTTCTTCTATCGCCTGGAGGCCACCTTTACCCAGGGTGACAGCACCATGAATGCCACGCTCACCCAGTTGGATGGCAGCGGCAATGCCACAGGGAACTCGGTCAGCTTCACTCGCACACTGACCAATCCGGCAAATTTCGACACCGGCGTGCATTCCTTTTATTATACCAGTGGTTCAGCCTCTCAAACAATGGTCGGTCTGGACAATCTCAGCGTCACCGTCAACAACGTGCCCGAACCATCAAGGGCCCTGCTAATATTCATGGGGGCGCTTATTTTAAGGGGACGGAGATCTCGCCGTTAAGGGAATCTAGCGCAGCCGGTCACGGCGGCCTGGATTTGCATCAGAAATATCTGCGATTTAAAGTTGCGAAAAGAGAAAATTCACCTCGCAATAAAGGGGGCGGCAATTCTGGCACATTCAAAGCCAGGAAAGCAGTTGCGGAGCGCTTGAATCCATGCTTTTTCGCCTTAATAAGACGGCGTCTCAATTATTTGTAACCTCTTGTTTTTCAATGCGTTGGGAGCGAAAGTCAACCCCGCGATTCGCCGCGTCGCAAATTCCGACAAACTTGCCTTGTGAAAAGTTCAAAAAATCTGCAATAGATGGTTGCAAACAGCGGTGCTCCTTCTACTGTTGTGTCCCTTGTGAAATTTTTCACAAGCTAGTTCAACTGACTTATGGGCAATTATTTCCCTCGATGGATCAACTGGCTGCCGCTTAAAATCGCGGTATGCTTGGGATTTGTAGCAGTGGGCGTCGTGGCCGCGTTTAGCTACTATGCGACACCGAAATATACGCGTGTGGGCTACGAGCCGACCCAGCCGGTGGCGTTTTCCCATAAGCAACACGTAGGAGAGTTGGGCATGGACTGCCGCTTCTGTCACTCCTATGCGGAAGTTTCCAGCCACGCCAACGTGCCAACCAATGAGACGTGCTACAACTGCCATGGTCCAGACAAGGGTCAGGTGAAAAAGGACAGCGTGAAGCTCGCCGCTGTGCGTGAGGCCAAGGAAACGGGCAAGCCGATTGAGTGGATCAAAATCCACAGCGCTCCTGATTATGTTTATTTCAACCACAGCGTGCACATTAACCGCGGTGTGTCCTGCGTAAGCTGCCATGGCCAGATCAATGAGATGGAAGTGGTCAAACACGCCGAGCCGCAGAGCATGGGCTGGTGCCTTGACTGTCACCGCAACCCTGAAGACAAGCTTCGTCCGCTCGATCAGATCACCAATCTGAACTACAAGCCGGAGCAGTTGAATCGCGAAGAGTTCTACGGCAAAATGGTTGCCAAGGGCGCCACGCTTGAAGAAATCACCGCCACCATCGGCGGCAAGGCGGCTGAAGAAAAGCCGGCTGATTTGCAGGCCCTCGTTGGCCTCGCTGAACAAGTTTACGGTCCTAAGATGACCCAGAAGGAAGTCGGCTGCCAGATTAAGGCCCGCTGGCATATCACCCCTCCTGAAGACTGCACCGCCTGTCACCGCTAATTTTTCCCAAGCGCCTCCTAGAGCTGAAGCATGAAACGCATCTGGAACCACCCCGAAGTGAAGTCTGACCGCCGTTACTGGCGCAGCCTCGGCGAGTATAACAACACTCCGGAATTCAAGGAGAAGCTTGGTCGTGAATTCGATCCTGGTTTGAACTTTGTGACCGACGAGGAACGTGAAAATTCACGCCGTGACTTTATGAAGATGATGGGCGGCGCTGCCGCCCTCGCCGGCCTTACGCTGACTAGCTGCCGTCGCCCGCTGCAAAACATTGTTCCTTTCTCGAATCATGTGGAGTGGGTGATCCCGGGCAAGCCGCTGCTGTATGCTACCGCGATGCCTCGTTCCAATGGGGCCACGCCAATGGTCGTGGTGACTCATGAAGGTCGCCCAACTCACTTGCAGGGTAATCCTCTGCATCCCACCGGCGGCGGTCTTGATGTTTTTGCCCAGGCTTCGGTTTTGGAGCTCTACAATCCAGACAGGCTGAAAGAGGTTTATGAAAAGAAAAAGCCCGTATCCCTGAAGGCTTTTGATAAAAAGATCCATCTCTGGGATGAGCTGATTTGGAAAGAAAGCCAGGGTGCAGGCATGGCTGTGCTGGTCTCCCCAAGCACATCCCCGACTCGCGCCAGATTGTTGGATGATCTGGTGAAGAAATATCCCAGGGCCAAGGTGTATGCTTACGAGCCCATTCACCGCGACACCGAAGCTGCCGCCGTCAAGGCGTTGCTGGGTGATGGCGTGACCCTGGTGCCGCGTCTTGAAAAAGCAGAACGTGTGTTCTCTCTCGACAGCGATTTCCTCGGTCTCGACGCCAATGCAGAGTTCCTGGTGCGCGACTTCATGAAGCTGCGCGCTCCTAAAGATCCTGAGAAGGATAAAATGAGCCGCCTGTATGTGGTGGAAAACCGCTACACACTGACTGGAGGCTTTGCCGATCATCGCAAGCCGCTTCAGGCAAGCCTCATTCCAGTGGCTGCCGCCATTCTGGCGGAAGAAGTCGGTAAGCTGACCAATGACGCTGCTTTGCAGCAGGCTGCCGCTCCGCTGGCGGGTACGGTGGACATCAAAATGCGCGAATGGCTGGCTGGCGCCGCCAAAGATCTCGTGGCTTACAAAGGCAAAGCTGTCGTTTTCGCCGGCCCCCGTCACGGTGAAGCGGTTCAGGCTCTTGCCTTGGCCATTAACCAGGCGCTCGGCGCCATCGGCACAACGTTGGAAGTGGCTCAATCGGGCCTCAAAACCTACGCGCCTGCTGAAGAGTTGATCGCCGACATCAAGGCGAAGAAGGTGGAATACCTTTTCGTTACTGCCGAGACGGACCCGGTTTATGACCTGCCCGGTTTTGGCGCAGCATTGAAGGAGCACAAGCCTCGTATTATTCAACTGGCGTTGCGCCCAAATCACACTGGCAGATATGCCCGCTGGGTGGTGCCTGCCACCACTTACCTGGAATCCTGGGGTGACACTCGTCAGGTGGACGGCACTTATTCCGTGGTGCAGCCAATGATTCAGCCGATCTTCGGCGGCGTCTCTGAAATTGACCTTTTCCTGGCGCTGCTTGGACGCAAGCGCCTCAACCCAGACCCGCCAAAAACAGAAGAGGGCGCCGATGGCTCGTCGGCCCCTGCTTCAGCCTCCCCCGCCGTAGCGGTGGCCGACCCAGCGTATGAAGCGGTGAAAGCCAGCTTCGCGGCGCTCGCCGGCGGGTGGAGCGAAGAGGCATGGAACATCGTCCTTCGTGACGGCTTCCTGAAGAATTCCGCTTACGCTCTCGCTGGCGCTGCCTTTAATGCTGGAGCGCTTGCGGCCCTGGTCGCAAAGGCTCCAAAATTCAGCGAGCAAAATCGCGTTGGTGTTGAGGTGGTTC
>Ga0182737_1003292_pt1 | contig 12086 bp, 12 predicted proteins | sample eDN5th30CBELigOP_FD_128878 | JGI IMG/M metagenome (GOLD analysis project Ga0182737, IMG submission 128878) | Enriched Organic Plus compost microbial communities from Emeryville, California, USA - eDNA 5th pass 30_C BE-Lig OP (version 2) (version 2) ... | reverse complement strand
GTCGGCGATCAGGCACCTGTCCGAGTCGATCACGTCCCCGGAGATCTCCACGCCCCGGTTGACGGGGCCGGGATGCATCACGAGTTGCCGCGGGTGGAGCCTCCGCGAGTTCACCTGGAACAGCCGTGCGTACTCGCGGATGGAGGGCACGAAGCTCTCCTTCATCCGTTCGCGCTGCATCCTCAGCGTGTAGACGACGTCGGCCTCCTCGATCTCGTCCAGCGAGTGGCTCACCCGGCAGCCGCTCTCCTCGATCCGTCGTGGGATAAGGGTCGGTGGCCCGGCCACCGTGACCTCGGCCCCCATCATCGAGAAGGCCTGGACGTTGGACCGGGCGACCCGGCTGTGGAGGACGTCGCCGACGATCCAGATCTTCTTGCCCTCGACGGACCCGATCCGGTGCCGGAGGGCGAGGAGGTCGAGCAGCGCCTGGCTGGGATGCTGGTGCATTCCGTCGCCCGCGTTGACGACCGCCGCGTCGACCCACCGGGTGAGCATCTGGGCGGCGCCCGCCTGAGGATGCCGAATGACGATCGCGGCGGGGTCGTAGGCGGAGAGCGTCTCTACCGTGTCCTTCAGGGATTCTCCCTTCTCGACGGAGGAGCCCGACGCCTTGACCGAGACGACGTCGGCCGAGAGCCGCTTCGCGGCGAGCTCGAAGGAGGACGACGTGCGGGTGCTGGCCTCGTAGAACAGGGTCACGACGGTGCGCCCGCGGAGCGCGGGAACCTTCTTGATGTCGCGCTTCGATACCTCGGCGAAGCTCTCGGCCCGGTCGAGCAGGCCCTCGATCTCCTCGGCCTCGAGGTCGGCGATGTCGAGCAGGTGCCTCATTCCACGGCCTCCACGGGGGTGAGGATCGCCATCCCGTCCTCGCCGTCGGTCTCCTTCAACCGCACCGAGACCTGCTCGCTGCGGGAGGTAGGGAGGTTCTTGCCGACGTAATCGGGCCGGATCGGCAGCTCGCGGTGCCCGCGGTCGCACAGCACCGCCAGCTGGATGCGGGCGGGCCGGCCGAAGTCGAACAGCGCCTCGATCGCCGCCCGCACCGTGCGCCCTGTGAAGAGGACGTCGTCCACCAGGACGACCGTGCGCTCCTCGAGCGGGAAGTCGAGCCGCGTCGAGTGGACGACGGGCTGGTAGTCGGTGCCCCGCGAACCGATGTCGTCGCGGTAGAAGGAGATGTCGATCTCGCCGAGCGGCGGCGCGGATCCGATCAGTCCGGAGATCATCCCGGTGAGGCGCTCCGCGAGGTACGCGCCGCGGGTGTGGATCCCGACGATGGCGAGGTCGGAGACGTCGGGGTTCTTCTCGACGATCTCGTGCGCTATGCGACGGAGCGTGCGCTCGACGTCGTTTGCTTCCAGCACTACCTTTTCGTTCAAAGTCACCTTCCCGGCCTCACGGGACCGCGGTTAAAGGAACGCGGGTCACAGTAGCAGCCGCCCAGGACGATGCCCGCCGGCCCCGCCCGAGAGCATCCCCTCCCGGAGCGGCGGGCTCAAGCGCGCCGGCGGGTTCAGTCCGCAGTTTGCGGCTGGGGATCGGACGCCTGGGCCTCCCGCCGGGCCCCGCCGGGGACCAGCGTGGGCTCTCCCCGCTCCGGGTACGGGATCTCGACCAGGTCGAAGTCGCGGGGCGCGACGACGTTCTCGAAGACCGGCCGCGCCTCGTCCAGGGCGTGTCCCACGTGGTACCGCGCGGAGATGTGGACCAGGGCGAGCATCTTCGCTCCCGCCTCGGCCGCGACCTCGGCGGCCTCGATCCCGGTCGAGTGCCCCGTCTCCCGGGCACGCTCGCTGTCCTCGGCCATGAAGCTCGCATCGTGGACCAGCAGGTCCGCGTCGGCGGCCGCCTCGACGGTCGCCCGGCAGGGCCCGGTGTCTCCGGTGAGCGCGACCGCCCGCCCCAGCCGGTCCTCGCCCATCACCTGATCGGGCCGCACCATGCCGTCGCGCCCCTCGACCTCGTTTCCGTCCTGCAGGGCCTTGAAGGCGGGGCCCGGCTCCACGCCCAGGCGGATCGCCTCGTCGGGGTCGAACCGGCCCGGGCGATCGTCCTCGAGCAGCGCGTAGCCGAGCGCCCGCGTCCGGTGCTCGACCGGGAACGCCTCGATCTCGTAGTCGACGTGCGGCACCACGTCCCCCGGCTCCAGCTCCTCCGCCTCCACGTGATAGCCGAGCCTGCCGATCAGCGGCGCGAAGTCCCTCATCAGCTTGTGGAGCCCGACGGGCCCGAAGATCTGGAGCGGCTCGTCGCGGTCGTTCAGGTCGTACGTCTTGAGCAACCCGGGCAGGCCCAGGCAGTGATCCAGGTGGAAGTGGGTCAGGAAGAGCTCGTCGATCTGGAGCAGCCCGGTCGACTTGCGGAGCTGCCGCTGGGTCCCCTCGCCGCAGTCGAACATCAACTTCTCCCCGCCCCGGGTCACGAGCACGCTTGCGGTGCCGCGCAGGGCGGTGGGCACCGGTCCGCCGGTACCGAGAAATGCGACCGAGAGATCCATCTCGGCAGAGAGTAGTTGCCCGCGGTCGAAGAGGGCGCGAGGACGAGGTGGCTCAAGTCACCGCGGCCCGTCCGCCAATAGACTGAACCACTCGGCGCCCGTAGCTCAGCTGGATAGAGCGCATGCCTCCGGAGCATGAGGTCGCAGGTTCGAATCCTGCCGGGCGCGTCCACATCTGGAGCCAACCCCGAACGCGATCGACATGCGGTCGCAAGTGAAATCCCGAACGGTTCCCATGGCGGCCTCGCGGGGCGGGTTCTGAACCGCGCATCGAATAACCTCCCCGTTCGCCCGCCCGATGACCCCGCCCCCGCCCAAAGAACAGAGTCCCCGCGACGGTGACGAGGCTCGCATCCCGCGCCTCGCGATCTGGGTCGTCGTCGCCGGCCTGTTGGCCTCCGCCGTCGTGTACGGCATCTCCTTCCTGCCCGGCAGCGGCTCCGTGGCGATCGAGTGGGACACGACCGAGGAGATTTCGGCCCCGCCGGAGAAGCGCGTCGGCCGGGGAACCTTCGAGGTAGCCCGACCCACCATCTCCGCCCTGGCCCCGAACGAGGAGGGGCTGCTGCTGTACCGGGTCGCCGGGGTCGTGCGGGTCGATTCCCGAGGCGGCCAGCCGACCACCGTGAGGTGCGACGTCCACTCGGAAAGCGACGAGGACACCCGGATCGCCCGCTCGAGCAAGCTCCGCACCGCCTGGCCCAGGCCGAGCGACGAGCTGCAGCGGCAGGACGTGCCCGAGACCAGCTACGCGAAGTTCGTGACCGCGGATGCCCGCAAGGTCGATCTGCCGATCCGCGACGTGGCCCGCAGGTACACCGACTCGATCGCGGACACGACGGTCGACTGGGACGACTACAACGAGGACTTCCAGACCTGGGTCTGGGAGTTGAAGAACGGCACCGGCGTCACCGCGGCCTCGATGCCCTTCGTCGTCATCTTCGAGGCCTCCGACCGGCCCGAGGGCCAGATCGACTGCGAAACCACGATCGGCCGGGCCAGCGCCTCGACCAAGGTGCCGTTCCAGCTCCAGGAGTGGCCCATCGTCGATGACGAGCCGAACGCGACCGACGCCGAGACCGGCGACGTCCCCAACGTCGAGTAGCGCCTACTCGGAGTTCTCCGGGGCGGGCGCCTCGAGGAACACCGGCCCCTCTTTCTCGCCCCCCACCTTGTTCAGGATCGGGTTGGCCGGCTTGGCCGCCATCCGGGCCGGGTCGAGCGGGGCGCACAGCGACATCGCCTCCTCGGGCGTGAGGTCCCCGGCCAGCCAGGCCTGCTCCACGTCGGCGTTGGGCAGGATCACCGGCATCCGGTCGTGGACCCTGCCCACCACGTCGTTCGCGTCGGTAGTGACGATGGTGCACGAAGTGAGCGGCTCGCCCTCCCAGTCCCGCGTGACGGTGAGCCCCGCGAACGCGAATGGCTCGCCTCCGTCGACCGTGAAGCGCACCGGCTGCTTGGGCTCCTTCGGGTTCTCGGCCTTCATCCACTCGTAGAAGCCGTCGGCCAGGATCAGGCACCGATTCTTGCTCTTCTTCACCAGGGGCCCGTACGCCTTGCTCTTCATCAACCGATCGTTGCGGGCGTTGATCATCTTGTAGCCGGCCTTCAGGTCCTTGGCCCAGAACGGCACCAGCCCCCACCGGGCCGCGACGGCCTCGCGTTCCCCGGACTCGGGATCGGTGTTGACCGTGAGCACCTCCTGGGTCGGGGCGACGTTGTATCGCCCCAGACCGGGGGTCTCGTCGTCGAGCTTGATCTGGAAACGACTACCGAGCCGTCGCTGATCCGAGGAGGTGAGTGTGTATCGGCCGCACATGGAGGGAACCTAACAGCGCGGGAAAACGGACCGGCCCGGGCCCTTGTACGTAGTCGGTTTCACCGATCGCGGTACCAGGCGACCGCTTCCGCGATACCTTCCGCCAGGGAGACCTTCGGTTGCCAGCCCGTCAGCTCGGTCAGGCGCGAGGCGTCGACGAACTGCCGGTCGATCTCGCCCTCGGGAACGCCGTCCCCCAGGTACTCCGGCTCGACCGGCGCGCCTCCCGTCCGCTCGACCTCGGCGGCGACCAGGTCCACGACCTCGCGGACCGGGTGGGGCTCGCCCGTCCCCGCGTTGAGGGCCTCGCCGCGGCCGGGGCCCTCGCGGACCGCTCCCTCGATCGCCAGGTAGGCGGCCGCGGCGTCGCTCACGTGGAGATAGTCGCGCTCGGGCGAGCCGTCCGAGCGGATCCGGGGCGCCCGGCCCTCCAGGCAGGCTCCCACGGCCTCGGGAACCAGGCGGGAGCCATTCAGGTCCCCGCCGCCGTAGACGTTCGCGAGCCGCGTGACGCCCACGGGCAGCCCGAAGGCGGGCCAGTAGCTGCGGGCGATCACGTCCGCTGCCGCCTTGCTCGCCTCGTACGGTGCCGCCGGGCGCAGCTCGTCCCCTTCGCGGTACGGCAGGGAGTCGCTCGGCCCGTATGCCTTGTCCGAGGAGGCGACCACCACGGCGCCGACCCCGGCCCCCCGGGCCGCCTCGAGGATCGTCCACGTCCCCTCCGCGTTCGCCCGGAAGGTCGCGACGGGATCCTCGGCGGCCGGTCCGACGAGCGTCTGGGCGGCGAGGTGGAAGACGGAGTCGGGCCCGGAGCCGTCGGTCCCCGCTTCGCGGATCGCCCGGTGGACCGCGGCGGGTTCGGCGACGTCGCCCTCGACCAGTCGCACGTCGCCGCTCAGGCCGTGAAGTTCGAGGGCCCGTCCCGGGGCGCCCCGGAGGTCGAGGACGGTCACCTCGTCGCCGCGCTCCAGGAGCGCCCGGACGAGATGCCCGCCGATGAAGCCCTGTCCCCCGGTGACCAGGGACCTCACGTGAGGGCCCCGGTTCCGAGCCAGGGGGCGTCGCCGCCGGCCCACAGGTCGTTCAGCGTGACCAGGTCCTTGTATGTGTCGCAGCAGTCCCAGAAACCCTCGTGCCGGAAGGCGGAGAGCTCGCCCCGCGAGGCCAGTCGCTCGAGCGGCGCGCGCTCGAGGATCGAATCGGCGGAGAGCCAGTCGAACACGCCCGGCTCGAAGCAGAAGAAGCCGCCGTTGATCCAGTGCTCGGAGCGCGGCTTCTCGGTGAACCCGGTCACGGCGCCGTCGGTGTCGATCCCGGCGACCCCCCACTGCAGGTGGGGACGCACGGCGGTCATCGTGGCGAGGGTGCCACGCGCACCGTGGAAGTCGAGCAGCGCACCGAGGTCGAGGTCGGCGACCCCGTCCGCGTACGTGACGCAGAAGGTTCCGTCGACGATCCCGGCCGCGGCGGCGATGCGCCCGCCGGTCGGGGTGTCGGCGCCCGTGTCGAGACACTCGACGGCGACGCCCTCCGGCCAGTCTTCGGTCGCGGCGAACTCCTCCACCCTCTCGCCGAGATAGCCGGTGAGCGGGAAGAACCGGGTGAATCCCTGGCTCGCGTAGATCTGGATGACGTGCCAGATCAGCGGCTTGCCGCCCACCTCGACGAGCGGCTTGGGCAGCGTCTCGGTCTTCTCGCGCAGCCGGGTGCCCCTGCCCCCGCTGAGGATGAGGACCGGTGGCCGCTCGGACATGCTGGTCCCCGCCGGGACGGCGGGTCGCTCAGCCGCCGGCGACGGCCGGCAGGATCGTCACCTCGGCGCCGTCGGAGACCGGGGTCCCCAGACCGTCGCCGAAGCGGATGTCCTCGCCGCCGACGTAGACGTTCACGAAGCGGCGGAGCTCGCCGCCTTCCGTGATCCGGTCCTTCAGATCGCCGTGCTCGGCGAAGACCGCGTCGAGCACCTCGCCCACGGTGGCGCCCTCGGCCGTCAGGTCGGCCTGACCGCCGGTGGTGGCGCGGAGCTGGGTCGGAATCTTGACTGTGACTGCCATCAGGCGACGACCTCCTGGCCGAAATTGGATTCGAACGATTCCGGATCCGGATCGATCTCGGTGAGCGCAAAGCTATCGCGATTCGCGTCGAGGGTCTTCAGTCCCTCGCCCGTGATGTAGACGACCACCTTCTCGCCGTCCTTCAGCTCGCCCCGCTCGGCGAGCTTCTTGAGCACGCCCACGGTGACCCCGCCCGCGGTCTCGGTGAAGATCCCCGTCGTCTCCGCCAACAGGCGGATGCCCTCACGGATCCGGTCGTCGTCGACGGCGTCGATCGACCCGCCCGTCTCGTTCGCCTGGGCCACGGCGTAGGGACCATCGGCGGGATCGCCGATCGCGAGGCTCTTCGCGATGGTGTCGGGCTTCTGCGGGCGGCAGACGCGGGTCCCCTCCGCGAAGGCGGTGGCGACCGGGGAGCAGCCCTCGGCCTGGGCGCCGTGGAACACGGGCTGCCCGCCCTCGACGAGCCCGATCTCCTGCCACTCCTGGAAGCCACGGGAGATCTTGGTGAAGAGCGAGCCCGACGCGATCGGAGCGACGACGCGGTCCGGCAGGCTCCAACCGAGCTGCTCGACGGTCTCGTAGGCGAGGGTCTTCGAGCCCTCGGCGTAGTACGGGCGCAGGTTGACGTTGACGAACGCCCACGGCCTCTCGTCCGCGAGCTGGGTGCAGAGGCGGTTGACGTCGTCGTAGTTGCCCTTCACGCCGACCAGGTTGGTGCCGTAGATGTCGGTGGCGAGGAGCTTCTGCTCCTCCAGGTTGGCGGGGACGAAGACGTAGGAGTCCAGGCCGGCCGCCGCCGCGTGGGCCGCCACCGCGTTGGCGAGGTTGCCGGTCGAGGCGCAGGCCACGGTCTCGAAGCCGAGCTCCTTGGCCTTGGCGATCGCGACCGCGACGACCCGGTCCTTGAACGAGTGGGTCGGGTTGGCGGCGTCGTTCTTGATGTAGATCTCCGCACCGGTCCCCAGCCGCTCGGAAAGCCGGTCCGCCTTGATCAGCGGCGTCATGCCCGGCTCGAGCGGATCGCCGGCCTTGCCCTGGAACGGGAGGAAGTCGGCGTAGCGCCAGATCCCCCGCGAACCCGCCTGGATGCGCCGGCGGGTCTCCTCGGGCCGGAGGTCCGAATAGTCGTAGACCACCTCGAGCGGCCCGAAGCACTCGGCGCAGAAGAAGCTCGCCCCGAGCTCGTACTCGGTCGAACACTCCTTGCATTTCAGATTCTTGACTGCCATCCGATCGTCACCTTTCTCGATGCCTCCGGTGTCCCGGAAACAAAAACCTTCGCCCGTGGGGCGAAGGCCGATCGGACTTCTCCCCACATCTCCCGGCTACTCGAGCCGCTGGATTTGGCACCTTCTCGGTCGCTCTCGCTTCCGCTGGTTGCCGGGGTTTCGTAGGGCCATGTCCCTCCACCCCTCTGGATGTGGCGCTTATGTGCTGGACACCCTAGCAACCCGATCGGGGTCTCGCAGGAAAAGGAGGCGGGACGGCCTCGTTCAGAAACGTTCCGTTAACCCGCGGGTGCCGTCGCTGGTCTAGGGTTGTCCCATGCCCGCGAAGCGAATCGACACGACAGGAGGCGCCGATGCCGAACCTCCCTCGTCTTCGCCGTGCGCGCGTAGCTGACACCCTTTCCCCGGAGCCGAGCGAGCCCGAGGCGGCGTCGCCCCGCGTCGAGGAGATCTCGTCCGGGGGGCTGCGCTGGATCAACATCCAGAGCCCCGGGAGCGAGGAACGAGCCTGGCTCGAGGAGCATTTCGAGTTCCACGCCCTCGACATCGAGGACGTTCTCTCGCACAACCAGCGGCCGAAGATCGACGAGTACCCGGACTACCTGTTCCTGGTCCTTCACGTCCCCGTCTTCGACCGCAAGGCCAAGCGCCTCGTCGCCGGGGAGATCGACCTGTTCCTGGGGCCGGACTTCATGGTGACCCTCCCGAACCAGGCGGTCCCCCCGGTCGAGTACCTGTTCGAACGCTGCCGCGCCGACGACACCCTGCGGCACAAGCTTTTCGCCCGCGGCTCCGGCTACCTCATGTACCGCCTCGTCGACGACAGCTTCGACTACTGCTTCCCGATGCTGCGCAAGATCGGCAACAAGCTCGACGCCCTCGAGGAGGAGATCTTCGAGGGCCGCTCGGAGGACGTGGTCCGGGACCTGTCGAACGCGAAGCAGGAGATCATCAACTTCCGCAAGGTGATCCGGCCGCAGCGGCCCGTCCTGCGCGACCTCGAGAACGTCAAGACCCGGTACCTCGCCAGCGACCTGGACCTCGAGATCTACTTCGACGACATCGTCGACGCGCACGAGCGGATCTGGGACATGCTCGAGAACTACAAGGAGGTCGTCGTCGCCCTCGAGGAGACCAACGAGTCGATCCTGAGCCACAAGGTGAACGACATCCTGCGGGTCCTGACAGCGATCAGCGTGATCGTCCTCCCCCTCACCCTCATCGCCTCGATCTTCGGCATGAACGTCGGGCTTCCAGGTGGAGGCGATCCGGCGACCGGGACCGACTCCCACTTCTTCGTGGTGGTCGGGATCATGCTCGTGATCCTGATCGGCATGGTCGCGTACTTCCGCAAGCGCCACTGGCTCTGAGGCCACGAGCGACCGCGTGCGCGGTCCGCGCGTCCGGCCGAACCCGTCGGCCGGAGCCCCGGCCCGGCGCCCGACGATCAATCAATAGGATTGGGCCTCGATGGCAGAGAACCGCATCTGGGCCCCCTGGCGCCTCAAGTACGTGAAGGACGCCGACAAGGACAACGAGGACCAGTGCGTCTTCTGCGCCAAGCCGGCGCTCGGCGACGACGAGACCGCGCTGATCGTCCACCGCGGCGAGCACTCGTTCGTGATCCTCAACCTCTACCCGTACACCAACGGCCACCTCATGGTCGCTCCGTTCGAGCACGTCGCCCGCATCCAGGACATCCCGGCCGAGGTCACGACCGAGATGCTGGACCTGGCCAAGGTGGCGATGAACCGGCTCGAGGACGTCTACGGGCCGCAGGGCTTCAACGTGGGCTTCAACCAGGGCCGCGCCGCCGGGGCGGGCGTCGAGCACCACATCCACATGCACGTCGTCCCGCGCTGGGGCGGCGACACGAACTTCATGCCCGTGATCGCCGATCACCGGGTGATGCCTCAATCGCTCGAAGACAGCTACCGGGTTCTCCGCACCGCGTACGGCTACGACGCCGGACCGCCGGGCGAGGGGCCACCCGCCAACCAGTAACCAGCCACCCGCAGGAAGGGCAGCACCATCTCGATCTTCAAGGCATACGACGTCCGCGGCCTCTACGGCGATGAGATGAACGAGGAGACCGCCGAGCAGATCGGCCGGGCCTTCGTCCTGGTCCTGGCCGACCTCGCGGGGAAGGAACCCGGAGACCTCCGGATCGGCCTCGGCCGCGACATGCGCCTCTCGGCCCCCTCGATGGCCCGCGCCTACCGGGACGGGATGGTCTCCGAGGGCGCTCACGTGATCGATGCGGGCCAGGTCGCCACGGAGATGCTCTACTACCTCGTCGGCAGCCGGGGCCTCGACGGCGGGGCGATGTGCACCGCATCACACAACCCGAAGGCCTACACGGGGGTCAAGCTGGTCCGCGAGGGCGCGCTGGCGCTGTCGGGCGACGCCGGGATCGGCGACGTCCGGGACCGGGTCGAGGCCGGGATGGGCGCGGCGCCCGGTGGCGGCGGGTTCGAGGAGGTCGACCTCTGGGACGAGTACCACCAGGCGGCACTCTCCTTCGTCGACCCGGCGAGGATCAAGCCGATGCGGATCGTCGTCGACGGCGGCAACGGCATGGCCGGGCCGATGGTCGGGCCGATCCTGAGGAAGCTGGGCATGGAATTGGTCGAGCTCTACTTCGAGCCCGACGGGGAGTTCCCGGACCACGAGCCGAACCCCCTGCTCGAGGAGAACCGACGCCTGATCATCGAGACGGTCAAGGAGGAAGGCGCCGACCTCGGCATCGCCTGGGACGGCGACTCGGACCGCTGCTTCTTCATCGACGGGGACGGCCGCTTCTGCGACGGTGACTTCATCTGCGCGCTACTCGCCCGCTCCGCGCTCCAGACCGAGCCCGGCGGCACCATCCTTTACGACCCCCGCTCCAGCCGGGCCGTCCCGGACATCGTCGAGGCGGCCGGTGGCCGGACGGAACTTTCGCGGGTCGGACACGCCTTCTTCAAGCGCCGGATGCGCGAGGAGAACGCGGTGTTCGGCGGCGAGGTGTCGGGCCACTACTACTTCCGCGACTTCTACTGCGCCGATTCCGGATCCATCCCGGCCCTGCGCCTGCTCGAGCTGCTCTCGGTCGACGGCCGTTCCCTGGCGGAGACGATGGAGGAGTTCCACTCCAAGTACTTCATCTCCGGCGAGATCAACTCCGAGGTCGCCGATCCGCAGGCGAAGATGGACGAGATCGAGGCGATGCACCCGGACGCGAAGATCACCCATCTGGACGGGGTCTCGATCGACTACGAGGACTGGCATTTCAACGTGCGGCCCTCCAACACCGAACCGCTCCTGCGCCTGAACCTCGAGTCGCTCGTCTCCCGCGAGGACATGGAGAAGAAGCGGGACGAGGTGTTGGCGGTGATCCGTGGCTGAACCGGATCCCACACCCGAATCGGAGGCCGCGCTCGCGCAAGCCCGCGAATGGGGGATCCACACGATCCCGGTCCCGACTCCCTTCGCCGTCGGCCGGATCAACTGCTACCTGCTCGAGGGTGAACCGCTGACCCTGATCGACGCCGGACCACGCTCCGAACGGTCCCTCGGGGTGCTGGAGAGCGGGATCGAGGCGGCCGGCTACTCGCTCGGCGACCTCGAGCTGATCGTCGCCACCCACCAGCACATCGACCACATCGGCCTGATCTCGACCATCGTCGAGAAGTCGGGCGCCGAGGTGGCCGCGCTGGACATTTCGGTCGATCGCCTGGCCGAGTTCGCGTTCGGTTCCGAGCAGGAAGACCAGATGGCCGTCGACCTGATGATCAGGTACGGGGTGCCGGAGGACATCGCCAACCTGCTGAAGGAAGTAACCGCGAGCTACCGCGAGCTCGCGGCCCCCGTGAATGTGACCCGGCCCTTCGCCGCCGGCGACGAGGTGACGCTCGGTTCGCGCACCTACGAGATCTTCCACCGCCCCGGACACAGCCCCTCCGACACCGTGTTCTGGGACAAGGAACGGAAGCTGATGTTCGGCGGGGACCATCTCCTCTCCCACATCTCCTCGAATCCCCTGATCGCGAAGCCGCTGGACCAGGACTCGGGCCGCACCAAGTCCCTCATCAACTACCGCGACTCGCTGCGCGAAACGGCCAGGATGCCGGTCGAGATCATGCTGTCCGGCCACGGGCTCGCGATCACAGACCACGCGGATCTGATCGAGAAGCGGCTCGCCGGCCAGGACCGGCGCACCGAGAAGATCTACAAGCTGGTCGCGGCGGGACACGACTCTCCCCACGCGGTCGCGAACGCCATCTGGGGCGACATCGCGCTGACCCAGGCCTACCTCACCCTCTCCGAGGTGATCGGCCACCTGGACATCCTCGCGGCGGCCGGCCGGGTCGCGGAGCGCGTCGGAGAGCGTTACTCGACGTTCGAGGCCCTCCCGTGAACGTCGAGCCGGCGGTGCCGAAGGCGAACGGGAAGCGGCGCATGCTGATCATCGTCAACCCGTACGCGACGACGGT